>Ga0214474_1000016_pt1 | contig 113091 bp, 111 predicted proteins | sample RVTome_2_FD_187335 | JGI IMG/M metagenome (GOLD analysis project Ga0214474, IMG submission 187335) | Soil microbial communities from uranium-contaminated site in the Upper Colorado River Basin, Wyoming, United States - RVT95D214 HiSeq ... | reverse complement strand
GTGTAAGTAAAAAGCAGTGATACAAATTCACACTTTCAACCAAATGCAAGTAATACCCATTCTTCAGAAGTATTGAACAAAAGTCACTGATTATATACAATTACCTTTAAGTGAACAATGAGTATGAATGATAACAATACTATCCTGAATACATCTCACCTGACAAAATTCTATGGCAAACAGTGTGGAATCGAGGACATTAATCTTGAGGTGCGGAAGGGTGAGGTTTTTGGTTATCTAGGTCCGAATGGCGCTGGAAAGACAACAACCATCCGTGTATTACTTGATTTCATCCGCCCTACCAGTGGTATCGCCACCATCTTCGGATTCAATAGTCGTCTGAGTAGTGTCGAAACTCGTCGTCGAATCGGCTATCTGCCCGGCGAATTATCGATGTACGGGAATCTCACCGGTGTCGAGCTTCTACACTATGTCGCAAGCTTACGCGGTGGAACTGACTTAACATACGCAACCGATTTAGCGAAACGGATGGATTGCGATTTAACGCGACGTCTCAAGGCACTCTCTCATGGTAACCGACAGAAAATCGGACTGATTCAGGCATTTATGCACAGACCACAACTCATTATCCTTGATGAACCTACCATCGGTTTGGATCCCTTGATGCAACAGGAGTTCTATCGTTTGATTTCCGAGGCAAGAACTGATGAGTGTACGGTGTTTCTTTCTTCACACATATTACCAGAAGTGGAGCGGGTGTGTGACCGTGTTGGCATCATCCGGGAAGGAAGATTGGTGGCGGTAGAGACTGTGGAAACCTTGAAATCGCGTGCTCTGCGAAGGCTGGAAATTCATTTTGCCCGGGTCGTTCCACCGGAAGATTTTATGTCTATCGCCGGTGTACGTGATGTAGTAGTTCGGGACAGTGTCTTGAGCTGTATAGTTGTCGGTTCGTTGGATACGCTCATTAAAACTGCCGCCCGTTTTGAAGTGGTTAATATCGTCAGCCACGAACCGAGTCTGGAAGAAGTATTCCTGACCTACTACGGTGGGAGCAAATCAAATGCTTAAGAACGTTTTTTTAAAAACTCTGCGTGACCAGCAATGGTCTCTGCTTTACTGGAGTATCGGCCTGATTGCGATGGCGGTTATAATGACACTTTTCTACCCCAGTATCAGCAGTATGCAATCCATTAATCAATATCTTGAAGAATTGCCTGAGGGGATGATGGAAATGTTCATGGGAGGAGAAATTATCGATTATACTTCACCAGTCGGTTATTTTAGCACGGAACTTTTTTCCTTTATGGTTCCCCTGTTGTTTTTGATTTTCGCTATCGGATTCGGCACCGGGGCAATTGCAGGCGAGGAAGAAAAAGGAACTCTGGATTTCCTGCTTGCCAACCCGGTACCACGGTGGCGTGTGGTGGTAGAGAAATTCGGTGTGATGGTAGTAAGTATGATACTGCTGGCATTTGTCTTCTGGGCAGGTATGGCCATTAGTATTGCAGCAATCGATGTTGATCTCAGCTTATTAAAGCTAGCGGAAGCAACCCTGGGTACTATGGTGTTGGGGTTAGTTTTCGGGACGTTTTCTTTATGGCTTGGGTGTCTGAAAGGAAGTCGGGGTCTGTGCTTGGGAATTTCTGGTGGATTGGCGGTGCTGACCTATCTATTGAACGCACTGGGAAGTATTGTTGAGGGACTTAGAGACTACCGCTTCCTTTCGCCATTTTATCATTTCCTTGAGCCAAACATATTGAAAAATGGGATTGATCCGTTTCACATGTTGGTGCTGGTGGGATTGGTGGTGATGTTCTTTCTGGCATCCATCCCCACTTTCACTAGAAGGGATATCGGGGTGTAGGAGAGATCATGGTTAAAGTAAGCAACCACATAAAATGCCCAGATTTCCCCTGCACAGACACTGATACAACGAGCTACAATTTGCCTGATGTCGAGATTTATCCATCCAAAATAAAGGTCGTAGTGGTAGCAGAAGCACCACCGAACGATAAAACCGAATATTTCTATGCTTCGGGTAAACCTTTCTATCTGCAGACTACGCTCCAAGCATTCAACGATGCCGGTTTCAGCGTCTCCAACATGCAGGATATTTTGAATTTGGGAGTATATATCACTACTGCCATCAAATGTGGCAAGACACAGTACGCTATCTTGCTGGCAACTATCAAGAACTGTGCGCAACTTCTTGAAAATGAGATGAGTCTGTTCCAGAATGTTAAGGCATATATTCTCGGCGGGGATGTAGCTATTAAAGCTATGAATAGTATCTGGGGAAAACACACGGGCAAAAAGGTGATTCCTCCAGGTTCAACGTACAAGATTAGAAAGCAGATGTTCTATTTTGGGGATAAGAGAGTTTTCCCGTCATATACTCCTGCGGGTAAGAATTTCCTGATTGAGAAATCCAAAAGAAAGATGGTTGCTGATGATATCAGAGAAGCGATGAAACTGATTTAGTGTTGAATTCAGGATTATCTCTTATCCTCTCCAAGCTGTCTTCTAATACGTGCGTACTCCATTACCGCCCACATTGCCCGGACACATTGCTCTGGTGTATCAAAGGTGGGGATTCCAGCGTCTCGAATAATATATCCAAGAATGTCTCGACCGCCCCCTCTACCGCCACCGCCAGAAAATCTCAGCGTAACAACAGGTTTGCCATATTTACGAGGAATTGACGCCATCATCTCTGCTCCTGCAATCCCACTTCGTGCACTATCCGCCGAATCTCCTCCTCCACTACGAAAGCTTGGTGCGTTAGCGATAATACCGTCGATATAATCAATTTGAGCGAGGGCATCGACAATTCTGGCTTCATCTTCCGCAGAGCGGTTTCCTCCGGCGAAATCGATCGGATTAGAAGGAACCGGAGCGTGCGGAGGTAGAGCCTGTTTCAATCGCAGTCTTGTATCCATATCCAGCGCCGGTACTTTTAGTCCCAGCATTTCACAATTATCCGAGACCACAACTCCTTGACCACCACTGCCAATGATTCCCACACGGTTGCCCGGCGGTAAAGGCAGGTGGACCAGAGCTTCTGCCATATCGAATATCTGGACAGTTTCTGTGGCGCGTATAATCCCAACCTGTTTGCACATGGCATCGAAGACTGCATCAGACCCAGCAATAGAGCTGGTGTGCGACATCGTAGCTCGGACGGCGGCTTCTGTTCTACCAGATTTGTATATGATGATTGGCTTTCGGCGTACAACATCTCATGCCAGTTTGAAGAAGCGACGTCCGTCCTTGAACCCTTCCATATAGTACACAATAACACTGGTGTCATCATCCTCAGCGAGGTACTCGAGGTAGTCAGCAGCTTTCAGGTCGGCTTGATTGCCGATGCTGACGAATTTACTTAGTCCGTATCCTTTAGAGGTCGCTATCTGTGCAAGCAAACCACCAAAGGTACCGCTCTGGGATATAAATGCAATTTGCCCTTTTCTTGGAGGAGGATCGAAAGTCAGGCTCAGTGAAACCGCTGAGGTATAGATACCGTTGCCATTAGGACCGACAAAGCGAATACCTGACTGCTGGGCGATTTTTAAAACCTCATCCTGAAGTAATTGACCTTCTTGCCCAGTTTCAGCAAAGCCGGCAGTAATCATCACAACACCTTTTATCCTTTTCATCGCGCAATCCGCCATTGCTTGAGGAGTTACTGCAGCCGGTACGACAATAACTGCCATGTCAATATCGTTAGGGATATCACGCACGCTGGGATATGCAGTCAAGCCCGATACCTCTTTTTCATTCGGATTAACAGGATAAATGGCACCGCGATAACCAGATGAAAGAGCATTATGCATCATCCGGAATCCCCACTTACCCGGATTATTAGAAGCACCAATAATCGCGATGGCTTTAGGTTTAAAGATGAAATCGAGCTGTTTCACAATCTCCTTCACCCTACATACTCCTTCTGTTTTAAAACCAATCCAATATTTCTCATGATGAATTAAAATTATAACATTTAGTCTGGTATGAAGCTATTGAATTCCTTTACTTTTACGAGAGATGAAGTCCATAAGGAGATAGCGTCCCAGTATTTGTGCGCTGGTGAAAAATACTCTTCCGCGGTTTATTTTGAACAGTCCATCAATAAACTCCTCTGTAAAATCAGCCCCTTCGAATATGAAAGTGTTGATAGTAATACCATCGTCGATACAATTTCTCACTTCAGCGAGTGTCATCTGGCGGGTATGTGCGGTGGGGGGATATTTGGAGAAGACAACGCCATTCTCAATATGAGAAGTGGGTTCGCCGTCAGTAACTAGAATGATATGTTTGTTCGCGCCGGCTTCCCTTGCCAGAAGTCGCCTTGCCAGCCACAATCCATGCTGGATGTTGGTGTGGCGATCACGGTCGTCCCAGCTCATAGTAGGTAGGTCATCAGGGGCAATCTGTCGTGCATAGGTAGAGAAACCGACCACATAAAGGCTATCTGTGGGAAAGCGGGTCCGGATAAGTTCGGTGAAAGCTAGCGCCACCCGCTTGGCTGATTGGAAATTGCCGTGTCGTGGCATGGACCGGCTCAGGTCAAGCATTAGAACAGTCGCTGCACGTGACATCGGCTCTGTTTTCGTCGTTTCGAAATCGTCAGTGGTAAGGACAAGTGGCGGACGACGTGGTTCTCGGAGCAGAGAGTTCATGACCGTATTCAAAAGGTGCAAATTAAAGTCATCACCAAACTCATATTTTTTAGTCTCTTCGAGCCGCATACCGCCAGCACCGCTACGATCAAGCCTGTGACTACCTGCGCCAGTTCTCCGTATTTGAGCATAGATTTCCTCTAGCGCTTTTTGCCCTATTTTGCGGATAGCGCGTGGTGTGAGTTCATGCCCTTTATCTGTTTCGCGAATGTAGCCGGCATTTAACAAAAGCGAATCAAGACTGCAGAGTCGTATCACGCCAGATAATGCTTCCTCTCCCAGCACCTCACCAACAAGGTTCACGTCGAGCCCATTCAGAGAATGACGACGTTGATTTTGTTTTAGTTGAGACTCGAGTTTATCCATTTTCTGGAGTAGTGACAACAACTGCAGAGTTTCGCTGAGGGTGAGTGTTTCTTTCCCTGCACCTTTGCCCACAGGTTTGTTACCGGAACCTCCTAATGGTTCGAGGGAATTGTCCTGTAATGCATTCAGTAGACGCTGTAGTTCTCTTTGGGCATCTGGGTTATAGAAGCGATGCTGTTTCAGTATCTCTAATTGCTGGGCGATGTCTTCCGGCAGGTCGTTAATGTGTTCGGCATCGGTAATTTTTTCCAGCTGATGGCGGAGAGCACGGGCAGAAGATGAGAAATCAAAGCGGTCTTGAAGCTCTCGTTTCTTCTGTTCCAGACGTTGGTAAAGCTCACGGTTGCCCGCGAGATGTTTGCCTTCGCTATCCTCGATGCCTTCTCTCTGCATTTTCCACAAGGCTGTAGTCAGGTCGCCATAGGCAGTGAGATTGCGTTCAAGCTCGATGAGTAGTCTGTCTTTGTCGAGGTCGGGAAAATCCTGCTGACCATCCCAGGTGGTATAGCGATAGATACCCATAACTCACGACTATATTAATCCGTTTTCCATATCCTGTTTCATCAGGCGGATAAGCTCGGTATTGTAATGATGTTGGAATTTTTTCCCGGTATCACCTGGCCAATCGTAAAAACCTTTGCCTGTCTCTATTCCCAGCTCGCCGCGCTCCACATGCTCGGCGATTGGTTTCCAGGGCTGACCGCCGTGTCCCTTTGCCGCATTGTATGAAAAATCCAGCCCGATGAGGTCGTTGCGTTTGAAATAGCCGGTATATGCCATTCGTCGTCCGAAACCAAATTGGATAACATCGTCGATCATCTCCGGTGTGGCAATGCCTCTATCGACAAGGGTCTGAACTTCTCTGGCAATTGCACCCTGTATTCGGTTGCCGATGAAGGCGGGTACTTCAGTCGGGATGAAAACAACCTTCTTTCGCATACTGCGCATGAGTGCGATTGCTTTCTCTGTGAAAGCAGGGTTGGTTTTTTCTGTAGGGACAACTTCAACTAACGGGATAAAATGAGGCGGTTGGAAGTAGTGTGTGGCAAGGACTCGCTCAGGATGAGTGGTAACGGAGGCGATAGCTGTCACTGGCAAGCCTGATGTATTGGTTGCAAGAATGACATTTGGTGGACAGATTTTGTCAAGCTTACTGAATATCTCCTGCTTGAGTGTTAATAATTCCGACACAGATTCATGGACGAAATCCGCATCATTTGCTGCTTCTTGCAGGTCAGTGGTGGGGTGAAGTCTTTTATAAGCGGCGTCAGCGTTGCTTCTGGTGATGAGTTTGGTCTCTACCATCAAATCCAGCACTTCCTTTGCCCACACCATTGAGCGTTGACTGGTTTCCTTGCGTGTGTTATACATGGTCACTTCGTAACCGAAACGTGCGAACTCTGTGGCGACACCGAAGCCCATAAGCCCTGCCCCGATTACCGCGACCCGTTTGATTTCATTAGCCATAAAAGTCTCCTTGCTGTACAGAGTCAATAAATACTACGCTTACTATATCCAGATGGCAATTCTCTGTCAATTAGGGGACTAGACTCTTCGTTGAATTTATACTGAGTAAGACCGAAGTACTCAGAGTGACAAAAAAGGCTCGGCTTGATTGCAAAGTCATTGTTGTGTTAAGTTAATATTCAGCGAATAAAAAGGAGAAAGGTATGGCTATAGTTGATATTTCATTAAAAGGTAAAGTAGCACTGATTACAGGTGGTAGCCGTGGCATCGGAGAAGCGATTGCATTGGCGTTTGCCGAGCAGGGTGCTGATGTCGCCATTTCGGCGCGTAAACTACCCGACCTCGAGGCTGTTGCCAAGAAAATCGAAGCGCTGGGTAGAAAAAGTCTTCCAGTTGCTTCACATATTGGAAAATCGGAGGAAATAAAAAGCCTGGTTGAGCAGGTCAAAGCGAAATTCGGGCGTATCGATATTCTGGTGAATAATGCTGGCACAAATCCCTATAACGGACCATTAATTGATGCCGAAGAATGGGCGTGGGATGTCACCAATAATGTCAATCTCAAGGGTCCCTTTTTACTCAGTATAGCAGTCGCCAAACTGATGAAAGAGCAGGGTGGCGGCAATATTATCAACATCGCTTCGTCGGCGGGTATATCGCCCAGCAATCTCCATATCTATAGCATCACCAAGGCTGGTGTAATTATGATGACGCGGGTGATGGCACGTGAATTGGCGGCGTTCCATATCCGGGTAAATGCCATTGCGCCGGGTGTTGTTAAAACTCGACTGGCTGAGGCATTGTGGAAGAACATACAGGATACATCCCGTATTCCAGTACCGGAGGATATTGCCGGGACAGCCGTTTATCTGGCATCGAATGCATCAAAGCTCGTCAACGGTGAAACAATTATGGTGGCTGGTGGCGGTGGCTTCCGCGAGTAAGTCGCACCATCATCTCAGTAATTAAGTGCACATTTCTGGATTCCCGATCAGGGTCTGCCCTGTACGCCTGTCCCGTACTTGATACGGGATGATACAGGGTCGGGAATGACAATGGGATGTGTCATTCTGAATGCAATGAAGAATCTCGGGGAGGGGAGGATACAATGTCCTCCCCTTCTTTATGTTTGGTTCTAATCAAGTTGACATAAGCGTATCACCCTGTTTTTAAATAGGTTCTCCTCGGTTTTGGTTGCTGCTATTATCGGCAAGTTGTAATCTGGTTGTGACGTGGTAGATGTTCTAGAAGAGGAAGGGCATTCGCCCTTCCTCTTGAGATTATTCCCCGCCCTATAAGGGCGGGGATAAAGGGGTGGGTCGTTGTGCAAGCAGAAAGCAGTGATAAAAAAATCACACTTCCAACCAAATGCAAGTAATACCTTTAAATAAGCATTGTTGTCTTCCCTCTCTACCATCGCTATAATTGTGATAGAAAATCCGGAGCGAAGACACGTGTATTTCGAACCGTTCGAACAGGGTCCCATCCGTCCCCCGAGCGAAGCTTATTCTCTGCTCATCCGTGCGACGCGCAATTGCCCGTGGAACCGCTGTCGCTTCTGCAGTACCTATAAGGGCAATAAGTTCGAACTGCGACCCGTCGAGGAAATCAAGCAAGACATCCTCAAAGTCAAAGAGATTCAGGATGAAATCAAAACCCTTGCTTTGAGGCAAGGTTATGGCATTAACGCGCGACCGTTCGTACTTGCCGTGCTACGGAATCCCCCCAGTCATGCCCATTATCAGATTGCTCTCTGGATGCAAGGTGGCAGTCAAAATGTCTTTTTACAGGACGCCAATAGCATCATCATGCGCACACCTGACCTGGTGGAAGTCCTGAAATTTCTCAAAACAACTCTACCAACCGTGACACGCATCACGAGCTATGGTCGCTCTCATACCGCCGCACATAAAACGCTGGATGAATTAAAAGCAATCCACGAGGCAGGGTTGAGTCGTCTGCACATCGGACTGGAGTCCGGGAGCGATACCGTCCTGAAAATAATGAACAAAGGCGTGACTGCTGAACAGCATATTGCCGGTGGGCGGAATGTTGTCGCATCGGGGATTTCGCTTTCTGAGTATGTCTTGCTGGGTTTAGGCGGACAGGGATTGTCCCGGGAACATGCCCTCGAAACAGCTCGAGTCCTGAGCGCTATCAATCCCGACTTCATCCGCATCCGCACGCTCGGCATTTATCCGGGTCTGGAGATGTACGCGGACGTTGAGAGCGGCACTTTCATCAGGCAATCAGACGAGGGGATGGTCGAGGAACTGCGGTTGATAATTGAAAATCTCGATTGCACAAGTAACCTGGTGAGCGACCACAGTGGTAATCTGCTCGAGGTTGTAAATGGTAAACTGCCGGATGAGAAGACAAAGATGCTTGACATCATTCGGCAATATCAATCGATGTCGCTAGAGGATCGTCTGCATTTCCGTGTGGGCAGACGTGCCGGGATTTATGTTGGACTTGACGAGATGAAAGACCCTCGTAAACATGCGACCGTCGCAGGGATCATCGACCGACTCAGCAACGGCACCGGTGAAGTAGACGACGACACTATTCACCAGATGAGGCTGGCATATACTTAGGGAAACATCAAGAAATAAGCATCAGGAAAAGCTTGTCCTCGCGGAAGCGGGGATCAAAAGTTAAAACTGAATAAATGACCACTGTCATTGCGAGGAGCGTAGCGACGTGGCAATCTCTGGGTGAGGGGACCCCCCGGTCTTGTCATTCCGTACCTGACCCCGTGTCATTCCCGACCTGATCGGGAATCCAGAATAACAGGGTCTCCCTTTCTGCTTAATAAGTGGAAAAGGTTATTCGTTCGCAATGACAGTATAAAAAAGTGTAAAGGGCAAAACTGAATAAAACACTACCTTGTCATTCTGAGTGCGATAAAATCGAGACGAAGAATCTCCATCACTACTCAGTAGGTAGGGAAACCCTTCCTCCGACTTGTCGGCGTCAGAACGATAAATAAGCAAGAATGGAAAAACGCAAACGTCACAACTGAGTTTTTAATTTGACTATTGTTCATTGTTTGGTTATTGTAACTTGTACCTTGTATCTTGTATCTTATATCTTGTAATTTGCCACAAGGATTGAGGCGATGGAAACGCTTGCCGCTGATATAGTCCGCCTGTTACGTACAAAGGGGCTAACTCTGGCTGTGGTGGAGTCCGCCACCGGTGGTTTGATTTCTCACCTCATTACCAATGTCCCCGGCAGTTCCGATGTCTACCTTGGCTCCATTACATCTTACAGCAACGATGTGAAAATCAAGGTGGTGGGTGTGAAGGCAGAGACTATTGCGAAGTACGGCGCGGTCAGTGCGCAGGTAGCGAGGCAGATGGCAGCGGGCGGCAGAAAGGTGTTAGGCGCGGATATCTGTGTGGCGGATACAGGCATTGCCGGACCGACTGGTGCCACACCCAGTAAACCTGTTGGACTATTCTATATTGGGTTGTCTCACATAGGTGGGACATTTAGTCGCAAATACCTTTTCAAAGGTACGCGAGAAGAAAACAAAATGTTTACGGCGCTGGCGGCACTAAGTTGGGTGATGGAGTATTTGACAGATTTGAAATAGTAAGGGTGTATGTTATACAAGTTTGAATCATATTTTACGAATATGTTTTTCAATTTCTTTCAAACCTGTATAAACGTATTTGAAATGATCTATTGTGGCTGATGGGGCATCAATAATTGTAGTTACACCTTTTACAAAAGTATGTGCGAGTTTATCTCTATTTGATTTCAATGTAGATAAAGAAGCTTTCATTTTTAAAAAGGTAGCAACATCTAAATTATTTTCGAGATTATCAACATTAACAGCACCAAGCGAACTCTCAAGCATTTTCCTAAAATGCTTTTCATAGGTAAAACTAGAGTTTTTCGCAACCATTGTTTCGATTTTAATCTTTTCTAGTGTATTTAGGCGTCGTTTCGCCTCAGTAAGTATGATTAGATCTATTGATTCTTCAATCCAACCGCATAATTCTAGAATAGATAGTTTTGAAAACCATAGCACTAGCATTCCGCTATTATTTGGTCTTCTATATCTAAATTTTTCAAATAGGTTATTCAGAGTAATTAGACTACTCTGAATCTTGGTTTTACTAATCATCTCACTTACCGGAAAAAACCTTTTTTGCGGTTAACATCCTATTTTTTACCTTTTCTTTGCTTGCTAGTCCTTCACGTAACATTTTTTCAGAAAATATTCTCTTATGTCTTAATTTTTCATACATAGCTTTTATTTGGACTGGAGTCTGCCTGTCAATGAAATCTAAATTCAATGAAATACCTACTAATACCCCCTCAAGGATTGAAATACTTAGTTTAGAAGGCATTTTACCGTCGAATATTGTGCCATATACTATTTTAACTGTACGGTTAAATAAATCTTTCTTTTCTCTTAAAAAAATTTCTGGCGGGTTTCTGTGAATTTGCATATAGTTGTTAAGGAATTTTCCTAAACGACCATCATATTCATTCCAAATATCGTGAAAGGCAAAAAACCGTAGAATTACTTCTTGTTTTGCATAACGGTATCCTTTTTCCTTTTTCATTTTATTAATAACCATCCATGAATGTTCCTTTTCGAGCTCCTTAAGAAGATTATTAAATGAACCACCATAAATGCAGTTCCTAATTTCCTGGTTATTTAATCTCTCCGCTCCACTATTCAATCTGTGAAATATCTTGAACAAGAATTCAGTATGGCTCATCTTTGAAGAATCACAGCGTATCACTGTAATTGGAAGAGACAAATTTTTAACACTAGAGTAAAGTGGGTATAAAACAGCATTCTTCTTATTTCTAAATTCGGCCACTTTTTTACCAGATATTTTGGGGTTTATGTCATCTAGTTTTGCTAATTCCCAGCTTTTATTCGATAAGAATTGAATGATACTCCACATACGTTGGAGCCCGTCAATAACTTGCCACTTCTGAGTTTTATAATCCAAGCTAAAACACATGCTAGGGATAGGTAATTGCCTGATCAGTGAGTCAATAAAGCGAGTTTGAGCAGCATTTTTCCAGACCACCTCTCTTTGAAATTTAGGTCTTATTTCTAGTATTTTATCTTTGTACATTCTATATAGGTCAGCACATGATCTCGCCTCGTTATAGGCGACGATATCTGGGGGAGGTAATTCAAAACTGTCGTCCTCTTCAAAAGTCATCTTCTCAGGGTCTCTTATTTTTTCTATCATGTTTGCCTCCGGTATTTGACGGTAATTGGTTAACCCAAAATGTCTATTGTTAATAATAAGAATTTATCAAAACTCTATCTCATATGACTATTATTGTCAAGCAAATTGTTCACATGTAGTTGATTATCCTGTTTTTTCCGGATACAATAATCCGGTTCAAGGAGGTTATTTATGCTTGACCGCACAGTAGTTGAAGAGTTTCTAAATTACCAGTTTGAAGACACTGACATTGAAATGCCTGCGGATATTACAAAGAGTACTTTGGTTGAAACATTCTGTCTATATGTTGAAGATGATTATTATGAATGGTTGAAGGATAACTTCAATTCCTTCTTTGATCATGGTGACCCTGATTGGGATTGGATAAGAGGAAGAATTAAGCACTACCAAAGTTAAAGTTACCCTTTTAATTTTCTCGGACTTGCGGTTATCATTGAATAAACAGTGACTACTAAACCTAATCCCACCCCCGTTGTCACGTGCTTTCTGGAGTTGGAGGGGGATTTTTCTCTTGAAGCTTAGCGATCAGATAAACAGAATAGTCCCGGATGCCATTTATCGCTTGACTCCCCACTTGCTTGCTTCCTATAATCAATACAATTGTTCTATGGCATATCTCTCGGTCTGGCCATCTGGTAAAAACAGTCAATTTTTACAAAACGGATCGTGCGTATTTTTACAATTGAATTGCTGGAAACAAACCATCTTACGCACGAAAAGACTATTTGAATCGTTAAATTAAGGTAGCTTTTTACAAAACGAATAAAATCTAAATCAATTATGAGTATTGACCATGACCACTAATCCCAGCCCCACCCCCGTCGTCACTTGCTTTCTGGAGTCGGAAGGGAAGATTTTGCTCTTACAGCGGAGTGAGCAGGTAAGTAGCTATCGGGGCAAGTGGGCGGGTGTCAGCGGCTACCTTGAAAGCGAACCTGATAAGCAGGCACTCACAGAAATTGTGGAAGAAACTGGTCTGCAGCCGCCGGATATTTCCCTCGTTAAGAAGGGTAAACCAGTCCTCATTAATGATAAAGAAACAGGTGCGCGCTGGCTGGTGCATCCCTATTTGTTTCATGTCGCGGATAGGAGTAAAATCAAAATTGACTGGGAGCATAAATCAGCCAGATGGCTTGCACCAGCGGAGATGAAGCGCTATGCCACCGTGCCCGGTCTGGATAAGGCGCTCGCCGTGGTGAACGATTCTACCGATTGAAGGAGGATACGAATGTATAATCACATTATGGTACCCTTGGATGGTTCCGAATTAGCCGAGTGCGTATTGCCTCATGTTATCTTCATTGCCAAAGCGGATCCAGGAAGGCAGATCACGCTGGTACGTGCCGTACCGCCGCTCAAAATCTACAGTGCTGAGTTCGAGGGCAGTGTCGCGGTTCCCGAGATGCAGAGAATCGAAGAGCAGAGTATGGCTAACGCCAGGGATTATCTGGATAAGCAGGCGGCGCTATTGAAAGAAAAGGGCGTTAATGCGGCTGTCAGTGTCATCTTCGGTGATGTGTTGGACGTACTTACAGATTTCGCCGAGAAAAATAAGGTCGACCTCATTATTATTGCCACACACGGGCGTTCGGGCATCAGCCGCTGGGTGTGGGGCAGTGTCGCCGACCGTATTCTACGCTCTGCGAGAGTGCCTGTATTGATGATCAGAGCTCCGGGATCCCACGGGCGCGCCATTTAACTGAACTGAGATCTCTACCCCTTCTGTCATTATGAACGCACGTTGCCATCCTGTATTTCTCCCTGTGTCATTCCCGCGAAAGTGTGGAATCCAGAGGATGGTGGAGAACTAGATCTTTCGTGTCCGCTTTCCCTACATTAGCCAAGTGGTAAGCATCGGATTTAGAATGACAATCGTAAACTACCTCTCTCTTGAGCTATTGACATTGTGTAAAGTATTGTGTAATATATTGTAGAAAATTATTGTGGAATGGATTGTGGAAGGTGTGAAATGACTACCAAAATTATTCAGGTGCCGATGAATGAAGAACTTCTAAAGAAACTCAATAAGTTCTCTAAAAAGCAGAAGGTGAAGAGGGCGGCGCTGGTGCGTCAGGCTTGTGAGCGTTTACTCAAGCAACTACAGGAAGAGGAATTGGATAGGCAATACGTTGAAGGTTACAGGAGAATACCGGAAGACCCTGCAATTGGGGAAGCTGGTTTAAAACTTGCCGCCGAAGTTCTTGCCAAGGAGGACTGGTAGGTGCAAAGAGGTGAAGTCTGGTGGGTAAATTTCCCCGAACCTATAGGCAAGAGACCAGCGCTACTGCTTTCTCGTGACCAGGTGTATAGCACGCGTACGTCGGTTACAGTAGCTTCAATTACCTCTACGATACGTCATATCCCCGTGGAAGTATTATTGGGAGTAGAGGATGGCATGTCCAGGGATTGTGTCGCTAATCTGGACGAAATACACACTATTGCGAACACAAGAATAATCGAGAAGATTTCTACTCTCTCTGAAGAAAAAATGCAGGCTGTAAAACGAGCCGTCATATATGCACTAGACTTGGACTAGAGTACTATGGTCATAGTTCGTGCAGACCTGCTATCTCCACGTCGTTTTTCGTCATAACCTCGATGACTGTCTCCTTGCTTACGACGGCAAACCGCACTGCAATACCGCAGTCGCTGGAAAACTGGCGGGGAGTAGGCACAAGAGTTACCTGATAACCAGCCCGCGTCAATGCTTTTTCTGCCTTCATTGCCATTGCTGTTGTATGGAAAAGGATTACACCGTCGCTCACGATTGTGCCACCTTCGCGATTGCTTTCAATGTCTGCTGAATCTCATCCGTCGTGGTGAAAACACCGGGCGCCAGTCGTACCGTGCCTTCCGGAAATGAGCCGATAGTCTGATGTGCCGCCGGAGCGCAATGCAGTCCGACTCTGGTCATTATGCCGAACTCCTCGTCCAGCCGTTGTCCAATTTCGGAAACCGTCTTGTTTCTGACGGTAAAAGACACAATACCGACCGATTCATCAGGATTTGTGGAACCATAAACCTTAATGCCACTGATTGGCGACAAACCTTCCCGCAGAGTTTTTATAAGGTGCTTTTCGTGCTCCCAGATTGACTTAACACCCTTTTTCTGTATAAACCGGATGCCTGCGCCCAGCCCGGCAATTCCCACTACATTTGGGGTACCACTCTCGAATTTATCGGGGAGGAACTCCGGTTGTTCCTGTTTTTCGGACTGACTACCTGTACCGCCGCGAACTAATGGTGTTATCTGAGAGGTATCAACATTTTTCCCGATTACCAGTGCGCCGATGCCTGTTGGTCCCAGCGGTCCTTTATGTCCTGTGAACGCCAGCAGGTCGATGCCCATCGCCTGAATATCAATCGGCAAAACACCCGCAGATTGCGCTGCATCCACGAGTAGTAGAGCGCCAGCACGGTGTGCAATTTTCGCGACATTGGCAATCGGCATAATAGTACCGGAGACATTGCTCGCTTGTACCATAACCACGAGTCTGGTGCCTTGTTTAACAGCCTTCTCAAATTCCTTCAGATTCAGTGTACCATCGCTAGCGCATGGAACTACCGTTAGTTTCACGTCTTGCTTTTCCAGGTCGCGCAGGGGACGCAATACGGCATTGTGCTCCATTGAACTTGTGACCACGTGGTCGCCTGCTTTGAGCACTCCGTATAAGCCAAGATTTAACGCATAAGTGGCATTCGCTGTGAAGATAACCCGCAGTGGGTCTGGGCAGTTGAAAAGCTGTGCAATATCCTCGCGTGTGTCATAAACTACCCGTGCCGCAGCGATTGATAATCGGTGCCCGGAGCGACCGGGGTTGCCTCCAGCCTGCTCCAGAACATTTTCCATTGCTTTCAGCACTTCCGGCGGCTTAGGCCAGGAAGTTGCCGCATTATCTAGATAAATCATTTCTTTAACACCATGCGATAGTTGTCCAGCGGTTGTTTTTCTATGTTTACCATCCAGCCGGTGTTCTTTGCCAGTCGGGTGATGTTTTCCAGGGCGGTGGTGGTGTCTACCAGCATCTCGATGGTGCCTTTACCCGCCTTCTGAAGAGCCTGACGGGCGAGGAGTGCCGGTTGCGGACAGGAAAGCCCGCGGGCATCGATTGTTTTTATATCACTCATACTTTCACACTATCCTTTCACTTCGCGCATTGTCAAACCGATAGCGCCGCAAACTACCAGCCCGATAATAACTGCTAGAGGACCGTAAGCGCCTGTACCAGTGGCTGAACTGACGATGGAGAAATTATGGGCGAACGCCGTGCCGACAACCATCCCGGTGACGAACATCGCGGCATCGCCATCACCCTCCCCGGAGAGGAAGAGTTGCCGGCCAGGGCAACCACCTGCCAGTGTGAAAGCCAGCCCGGCGAGCACCATGCCTCCAAAGTTCCACCAGCCATCGGTGTGAGCAATCGGTTGATCGGTGAAGCCCGCATGGAATTGCCCGAGAGCAAGATTGGTGACGAAAGCTACCGCAATAAATGCCAGGATACCATAAAGGAGATGGTTGTCATGGAGCAGGATGACATCGCGTACAGCGCCCACGGTGCAGAAGCGACTCCGCTGTGCCAGGAAGCCGATGACCAGTCCGACAGCAAGAGAGACAAGCAATGGTGCATACTGGCTACCAGGTCCTGTCTTGGAGAAGAAGATAGGTCCGGTGGGATTGCCGTTAGAGTCACGTCCGAATTCAGGCGCGACAATGAGAAGAACCAGTAGCGTAACCATGACAGCGGGCATTACCCAGCCTAGTGCTTTTGGTGCGGCATGATTACGTCCGAGACTGAAACCACGCCTGAGAAACAGGATACCGATACCGATGCCGACTACCAGTCCGATGATGCCGAAGATAGCGTTCCAATCGCCGCCGGCAAGCCTGAGGTAGGCGCGCCACGGGCAGCCGAGAAACACCAGTGCCCCAAAGGCAGCAAGCATACCTAATAAGAAGCGCACCAGTGGCGCGGAGCCAGTGCGGGGTTTGAACTCACGGAAAGCCATCGCCGCAATAAAAGCGCCCAGCAATCCCCCTATGATTTCAGGACGAATATACTGGACTGCTCCAGCACGATGCAAACCTAGTGCTCCAGCAATATCACGATTGAAACAGACCATACAGATACCCATGTTGCCGGGATTGCCAAGTTTGACAAGAACAGGCGCGAGAACGCCGATAACACCACCAGTGAAAATCGGACCCCAGCGTGAGGTTAGAAAACGAGAAATAGCAGACAAAATCAGACTCCTTTCGTTACGAATTTTTGTTAGCACTTCCCTTTCAGCGGGAGAATCCGTAACGCTGGAGCCTGTCTAAAGTTAGCTGTGAGTCAGGGCAACGCCGATGATTCCCCGCGCAGTTGAGTCAGTGTGATGATGCAACACGCGCACCGACCGGGCGCCGCTTCACGTCCTGCGGTTGAGGATAATCATCGCGTTTACCCCCTTTCTGACAAAATCCAATGCTAATTATACTTAAGTAGAGAGAAGAGAGCAAGCATTGTGAGGGTACGCATTCCGACAGAGAAGTATCCAGGATTTGTTTAAATGAAGAGGGGCAGAATAACTGCCCCTCTTTCAATATTTATTAAAGTCGTGGTGGCTGTAATATATTGTTCGAATTTAGTTTATGGTTTCGGTCCAGACCCTTTTGATGAACCGTATTGTCCCACCTGTTCTATGATTTCTTCTGGAATCAGTGGTTCTTCGGGTACCTGTCCCAGCTGATTCTGCTCCTGCAATCTATTTACCACTTGTTCGTGATTCTGTACGCAATTCTGTATAGCTTCTTGCACTTCGTACTGAGCTTGCTCCTGTACACGTTGATGTATTTGAGCTAATACCTGCAGATGGTAAGCTGTTGCCTGACCGATAAGCTGGTCAACCGTTGTTTGATCACCTACACCTAGCTGCCGAGCAATTTGTGATATTTCCTCACCCAATCTTCCTAAACGATTACATTCTTCGAGTCGCTCCTGTAACCCTTCAAGCTCAAGTCCCTCTGCCCGAACTCTAATCCAGTTTAGTTTTCTTTCCATTAGTTGCAGATTTAACTGTACTGCTTGTTCTGGGTCGCCCTGTGCCATAGTCCTTAATGCCGTTTCCTGGCATGTCATAGCTCTTTCTTGGGTTTGTGTTCTAATCATTCGAGCATCTTCCGGGATATTACCAGCACCATTGCCGAGAAATCCTAGGTGTTTTTCTGCCATTAGAGCTACTTCTTCTGTGACGTTAGCACCCTTTAATCGTGCCTGTTCCATGTATTTAGCAGCAATTTTCAGGCAGTTTTGATACCCCTCAGATGCCTTGGTGGCTGACTTAATCTTGTTCTGGGTCATCATGGCGTCCATTTCTGCTAGTTTTTCATCGGCGTAACGTAAAGCCTTCTGGACTTTGGCTTCTGCATTGAAAGTGAACATCAATGAGAATTGCTTGCCTAATTGTTCCATGAAGTAGAAGGGGCTATCTGGTGTGGTGCCGGGGTCAGGTAGGGTTGTCTCATCCTGAGCAAACGCAGTACTGCTCACGGACAAGACCAGTATTAATGCCAGGACCATCGGGATGATAAAATACTTTTTCATTGTAATGCCTCCTTTTGTCTATATGATGTTTACATAGTTAATAACGAGGCATGCCAGGAATTTGTTACACTTTGATAAAAAACTATAGTTAATTACCGATGGCTGAAAAAAGCGGGGGAAAATGATGGCACGAAATCAGCAACTATTTATGATCATTACCGGAGCCACCGTATCCCTGTTGTCGTATATTATTTTGTACTTCATCAGGGATATCGTCCGATAAAGGTGGTTCTAACGGCATTTCACCTAGTGCATTTTGTTCCTGCAGTTTATTGACCGCCTGTCCGTATTCACCGACCACTGCCCCCATCGTTTGTTCTATCGCCTCTTTCATTTCCTGGGGTACATCTGTATAAATAGAACCTAAAGTGGTCAACTGCCCTACCGCAGATTGAGCATTCATTTTAATAACTTGTAAGGTATCGTGTCCGGTTTGAGTGACGGAATCAGAGATTTCGTCACTGAACCGGCGAAGTCTTTCATATTCTTGTAAAGCGTTTTCTAAGCCATAGTGGTTACCTCTTTCGGCTTCGATACGGGCTCTTTCTAATCTACCCTCTATAGCTTTCAGGTTTATCTCGGTGGCTTTAACCAGGTTTACCATCGCCAGATTTTGTACTGTCTCCATATGGTTATTGATGGCTATCTGCCTGGTATTTCTGATGGATGCCCGCGCATATTCGGGAACACTGTCTTCAATATTATCGAGCTTGGTCAGGTGGTCCAGGATAGAGAGAGCAACCGTTTCCAGTGATATTTCAATATCTATGGTTTGCTCAGCTTTACTAATTGCCAGGTCGAGGCTTTTTTCATAGCCAGAAATCACTATACTGATTTTATCCGGACGTTTTGCGGCAATAGATTCCATTTCGTTTAGTCGTGTATCGGCAAACTTGAGTTCCAATTCTATTTCAGCCGTATCGTCAAACGTAACCAACCGCTGCAGTTGTTCAGTGCCAAGTTTTACCGAATATAATGTATCGCCCGGCAGACTGGATTGCGAAGCGTAAGCAGTGCCTGTGCCTGCGGCTGAAATGCACAATATCACCACAACACTGATTGCGACTGCTCTTGCCCATCCGGTACTCCAGAAATGCCTGAAGCTTGCCTGCTGTACTGGTTGTATACTTCTCTGCTTCGATTGACTGGCGTAGATATGATCCATCAGATTGACCCGTGCTCTGACTTTAAAGGCGTCTGAAGGTTTGATATCCGATGGTTCTTTAATACTTAAAGCAATTCGCAATAATGGTTCCAGTTCCTGTCGCATGTCGGGATAGCGTTCGAGACAGTCAGTCAGGCTGGCTTTTCCTGCTTTAATATCTTCAATACACTGGATGAGAATCTCTTCTATCCTTTTCATCTTTGAGCCTTACCTATGATTTTTTTCAGGTTTGCCAGTCCACGGTGGAGAGTTACTCTAACACTCCCCTCGCTTTTACCGAGGGAAGCGGCTATCTCTGAATAGGAAAAATCTTCGATAAAACGCATCATGATAACCTGTTGCTGTTCGGCTTTAAGCTTGAGAATTGCCTGTCTTAGTTCTTGTTGCGTGAAATGTTCTTCCGCTATACGTTCCGGATCTGATTCTGGCTTGGTGGCGATAATATCTAAGTCTGTAAATGTCTCTACCTTCTTAGACCGGTAGAAATCAATGACCAGATTGTGACTTATCCTGATCAACCAGGCAAGGAAGGGGCTGGCTGTCTTTTTATATCGACCGATAGCCTGCCATGCTTTGCTAAAAGCCTGCTGAGTGAGGTCTTCAGCATCGGTAGTATTACTTACACGATAATAAATATGCCTGTAGACACGGTCGACATACATATCGTAGAGCCTCCCGAAAGCATCACCATCACCATCAATGGCTTTGTCTACCAGTTTTTCAATATCAGATGATGTATCAGCAGTTTTATCTTTCTGCAACTTTCCATCCACTGTGTTAAACGTACTAGTATAGAAATTTGTTACAGTTCAACGGATTTTAATATGAATTTGAATATAAAAATGTTTTGTAAATCTAACTTATTACCCATTGTATGGTTACCCGATAACATGAGTCAATATGTAACGTGCGACAAAAGTCGCATACACAGCAGATATTTCTCGATATGATATTATCAGTATTCTAAGAGGAGGGTAATTTATGCCATTAAATAAGTACGTATGTCAGATGTGCGGCGAAAAGTTTGATCTATTCAGTAATCTTCTAGAGATAAAACTTGATATGAAATGCCCCAAATGTGGCGCAGAAAACCTGAAGCAACTTGATACGGCTAATATACTAGAATCCGAAGAATCAGAAGGTTGTGAAGTGTGCACAACTCGTGAGTCATCTTGAGGAGTTCCTATCTGGTAGGCAGTTTGCCTGCTTGAGATGATAAAAAGTGAGTAAGAGAAATAAGATGATTTTATGGCTAGTAGTTGGTGGGATGACTGGTGCTGTTGTTGGGGGATTGATCGGGTATTGGGGAAAGTGCACAGGTGTCGGTTGAAAAATCACTTCAAGTCCCTGGTCAGGGGCAATCTTCGGAGCTGTATTAGGTCTGTTAATTGCTTTAATAGCACAGATAAAAAAGTGAAATAGCGCTTTGCTTTGTACAGACCCATTTATCAAGTGACGGAGGGGTTTTTGCCTTTTATAAACCGCTAGCTAGTACTGATAAAACTTCTTCCAGTATTCTCTGCCAGCCTTTGTTCGATTGTTTCATACCAAATCGTGCTTGTGAACCGCTGGTCTGAATGCCGTAGCGATCGATTAATGCAATCTTCTTCTGGTCGAAGCGCATTCCCTCGAATAGCCTGAGTACAATTTCATCTTCTTCGGCGCTGATTGATTCAATAGCACCTTTACTGCCCATCGCCTTGATTTTCACGATAAAAAGCAGATTGTTCACTTCGAGTGGCGGTGATCCGAAGCGATCGTTCAACTCCTGTAAGAATGGTTCAATCTGTTTGACGTCTGTGATATCTGCCAGCCGCTGGTATAGTTCTAGCCGTGTGATGATATCGTCCACGTAGTCCGCTGTTATAAGCGCTGGTATTGGTAAATCGATTGAGGGTGGTGGTAGTTTCATTACCGGTTGTCCTTGTGCGGTGCCTGCTCGTTGTGCCTTGAGGTTCTCAACTGCAGAAGCCAGCATTTGTGAATATAGATTGAACCCGACAGCGCTAATGTGCCCGCTCTGATGGACACCTAGTAAAGTCCCTGCCCCTCTAATTTCCAGGTCGCGCATGGCAATATTGAATCCGGCACCAAGTTCTGTGGCTTCGTAGATGGTACGTAGTCGTTTTTCGGCGATTGGTGTAATGCGTTTGCCTTTATCAAACAGGAAGTAGGCATAAGCAAGTGTGGCGCCACGTCCCACTCTCCCCCGCAACTGGTAAAGCTGCGTCAAGCCAAATGTATCTGCACGGTTAACCATGAGCGTATTGACATTGGGCATATCCAGCCCCGACTCAATAATCGTGGTGCAGGCCAGTACATCAGCTTTACCCTGAAGAAATTCTGATGTAACATGCTCTAGCTGGTCTTCAGGCATCTGCCCGTGAGCAATGCTGATTCTGGCTTCCGGCACCAGTCGCCGCAGTTTTTCTGCGACTAAATCGATGGTCTGCACCCGGTTGTGCACGAAGAAGACCTGCCCATTGCGCTCCATTTCTCGTAGAATGGCTTCACGGATAAGTCTCTCATTATATTCGGCGATGTAAGTTTTAATGGGCAGTCGGTCTTCCGGCGGTGTTTCCATGGTGCTCATATCGCGCACCCCGACCAGTGACATGTGGAGCGTACGTGGTATAGGTGTGGCACTGAGTGTGAGCACGTCCACTTCCTGTCGCATTTTTTTCAGATATTCTTTATGCTGAACGCCGAAACGCTGTTCTTCATCGATTATCAATAAGCCCAAATCCTTGAATTTCACATCTTTCTGGATGAGTCTGTGTGTACCAATGCAGATATCAACCGCCCCTTTCTCCAGTGCTTTAATAACCTCTTTTTGTTCTCTGGGTGAGCGGAAACGGCTGAGTACTTCGACTCTGATAGGAAAGGGTCTCATACGCTGACTGAAGGTGAGGTAGTGTTGCTGGGCAAGGATCGTAGTGGGTACGAGAACTGCCACCTGCCTGCTATCCATAACAGCTTTGAAAGCGGCACGGAGGGCTACTTCTGTCTTTCCATACCCGACATCGCCGCAAACGAGCCTGTCCATTGGTTTTGTCTGTTCCATGTCCTCTTTGACCTGCTGTAAAACGGTAACCTGATCGGGGGTCTCAACGTACGGGAAAGAAGCCTCGAGCTCCCTCTGCCATAGGGTGTCTGAAGAAAACCGGTATCCACGAACTACTTCCCGGCTGGCATAAAGGTTGAGCAAATCACGGGCGATTTCTTCCGTGGCTTCTTTGACCCTTTGCCGTGTGCGCGACCACTCCTGTGTACCCAAACGGCTCAAAGCTGGGGCATGCTCGCCGGTACCAATATAGCGGCTGACTCTATCCACTTGGTCGGTGGGGACATAGAGCTTATCGCCACCAGCGTATTTCAGAACAAGGTACTCATGTGCCGCGCCAGCCGTTGTAAGCGTGGTGAAACCGGTAAATTCGCCGATTCCATGCTCGATGTGTACTACATAGTCGCCGGGCTTAATGTCAGCAAATAGCTTGTGGCGGGCGACCGGTCGTTTTTTCTGGAAACGCTGTGCTTTAGTGAACCCGAAGATTTCATTATCGGTGAAAAGAATCGTGTTATCATCCAGACTCCAGCCTTCAGCGAGTAATCCCTGGACCAATGTAAGTGAGCCCGGTGATGGTAGAGTTTTAATGTCAGTTAATGGTGTCGCGAAGATATCCTCTTCTAGTAGTAATTCCTGGAGACGGTTTGCCTGATGACTGATAATCATTATTCGCTGCTTTTCGAGAAGAGATTGCTTTACTCTATTAATGAAGCTGGGAATCTGTCCGGCATAGTTCGGAATAGGTTTAAATCCGGATTTATATATCTGTTCGTCTTCGTCAATCCCCCAGCTGATCAGAGAAAGACGCGATAACTTTTCTAATGCAGGTTGCAGTTCATCCCAGGTAAAGTAAGGGGCAGGGAAATTAATCGGGAGTTCACCCTGTTTCTCTAAATCCGTACGTAATTCTTGAGCTTTGTTATCCAGGTCTTCAATGGCACTACGCACAGCGATGGGCTCATCCAGCACGACGAGTGTATCTTCCGGCAGGTAACTCATCAAATTATCTTGATTGAATAAAGGTGCGTAGAAATCTTTGCCTGTCACTTTCTGTCCGCGCATCAAGGCGGTCAATTCCCGAATGAAACGCTGGTGACCTTCTTCCTGGCATTGTGAAAAATCGAGTTTACTCAGTGTAGCATCTGGTCCTTCACCATTTGCAGGTTTGAGGAGCTTACTAGCCGGTCCGATAGTCACAGAATTGACTTTCCGCACACTGCGCTGGTTAGATGGATCAAAGAGGCGGATGCTCTCAACGACATTACCGAAAAATTCAATCCTGGCGGGGAGCTCAGAGGTAGGTGGATAAATATCGACGATACCACCACGTCGTCCCATCGTTCCAGGCACCTCAACGATATTCTCCACTTGGTACCCTATGGACTGCCACCGTGTCATTATCGCGGACGGCTCGCTGTTCATACCTTCTGAGATAGTATGGAAAGCGTCTGCGAACTTATGGGCAGGCGGTTGTTTCATGCAGAAGGCATGGGCGGAGGCAATCACCAGTGGTTTTTCGTTGTTTAAAGGTCGACACAAGGTGGATAGAACACGCAGAGTGTCCAGTTCCGTAACGCTATCCGGCGTGATGTGTTCGTAGGGAAGGGCATCAGGTTCAGGAAGAAACCTGACTTGATTGGGATTATTCCAGATACAAAATTGCTCATAAAGTTGCCGACTGTTTTCTATATTGGCGGTGATAAGGAGAACGGGTTTGTGTAGACTCCTGTGTAAAGCCGCAATCACAAACGGGCGGGCAGCCTCGATAACATTTGCCTTAGATGTGACCTGACCTTTACCTAGTTCTTCAATCAGACTGCGGTAGGGAGAGGCTTCCTCCATGAGAGATAGAAGACTGCTTAAATTCAGAACGTCCATTTATTTTATAAATACCTCGGTTCTCACGTCGTTTTGTCATTCTCTACTTGATCGGGAATCCATGACTTGGCTCTTTCTATTTAATGATGAAGCAATTCTTTACACAACCACCCTCACCCTTGCCTTCCCCCTTCTACTCTATTTCTAGTGATAACCAACTTAAATAATTGTTATTTGGTACTTTCTTTACTTTACATGTAACAAATATCCGTTTATTTTTTCCCGTACTTCGCTTGCCACCATTCTCGAAATTCTTTCAGGGTGCGTATGTCGCATTCCAATACTGCTTCATAGATGTGGACTGATAAAAGAGTCTGCCGGTATTCAGGTAAATTCCAGACAGCATCCTTAATTTCCAGGATATGATGTCTGGTTTCGTCCGTTAGTTTACTCATCCAAAGGAGTCTCTTAGGTAAAATTGGTACCCATTCTGACTGACGGGCTGTCCATAAGTCGATTTTCCAAATAGGACCACTCTTCGGATAATCGAATTGAAGCCCCCAATAAAACCCGAAATCAGCTTCTGGATTACGGCGATCGCGATATGCATCCACACAAGAGTATTTCCAGATAAATCCTAGCTGAGAAAATTTGTTGCCTAGTTCCCAGTGATCTTTCCAATTGGGTGGTTCTTCCGTTCTCTCGAAATCCAGGTCACGCCAGGTCATGGTGTGCATCATGTAAGAGCCGACGGGTTTATAGCCAGCTTCGCTGATTATCTTTCCAAGCCCGGTCTCTTTCAACATTAGGTCAGCCTCTAGTCGGATACTACGGTCAAGTTGAAATAGTTCTTCTTTTGTCTTTCCCACAGGCGTACCCCCTGTAAAACGGTTATTCTCAAAACGCCAATTAGGACTAGCCGTGACGGACTAGCCCTCCGAAGGTAATTTTATCACAAAACATTGTGCCCTGACACAAACACAATGTATCTGCCAGTCACTGATTAAAAACGTTGCAGAAGCTTGTAGATGGCGTCCGTGCCGAAGGTCATGGCGTCCACCGGAATTCGCTCATCGGCAGCATGAGTTGCTTCCCAGAATGCGAAGCCTCGAGGCAGGTTCATCGGCAGAAATCCATAGGTCTGGATACCAAGCCTGGAGAAAAACCGACCGTCTGTCGCGAAGGGAGCCAGGAAAGGCGCTGGTACACCACCGGGTGTAGCCTCCCGAATTATTTTAGCCAGCGTGTCAAAGAGTCCCATATTGGGCTCAGCTGGAGATGGTTCATAGTATGTGCGGTCTACCTTAATCGGGACATTTTCCCCTACAATAGGTCGTAGCTCTGCGATCATATCTTCCGGCTTGAAACCGGGAAGCATAATACATGCCAGACTTAATTCAATTGTATCCGGAATTCTATAAGGGTCGTCGGCACGGATAATAGCCGTGGGATTCACGGTGTTGTGTAGCATGGGTTCAAACTGCTCGACCTGTTTACCGAGGAGTCTCAGTACTATATCTGTCATTCTGGGATTGAGCAGTTGTTTTATAACAAAGTTCGAAGGGAATGGGAGAGCTTTGCTCATCGTTTGGACCATGAGTCGAGTCGCAGTTGGTATGTGCACAGGTAAAGGCTTACGGTCGAGTTTCTGCAATATCTCGCCCAGCTTAGCCATCGTGCCTCCATGGAAGGCAACCGTCGGGTGCCCGCTCGGTCCGTGCAGGGTGACCACCATACCTGAGGCTGGCTTTTCGGCAACCATGATGGGATAGAATGTCTTCTTGCCAACGTAGAAGCTAAAGCCGCCAAATTCACCGATAGCATAGCGAATGTCTGCAAACTGAGAGGCATGGTTCTCAACAAGGTATTTGGCTCCGTAGTTCCCACCTTTCTCCTCATCACTCACCACTGTCAGAATTACATCTCCCGGGAGTGAAATACCCTCGGCTTTAGCGCGCATGAAGGCAGCCAACATCATCGCGACGCCGCCCTTCATATCCAGCGCGCCTCTTCCCCAGATGTAGCCTTCCGCGATGTCTCCAGAGAAAGGAGGGTGTCGCCATGTTTCTTTTTCAGTGGTAACTACATCTACATGTCCATAGAGCAAAAGCGGGGGAGATTTTCCCTCCCCATTTAAACGAGCAATCAAGTTGGGACGTTTGGGGTCAAGGGCGAGTATCGAGGTCTTGATACCTACCTCAGAAAGCAGACCATTGATGTAACGGATGCATGCCTCTTCATTACCCGGGGGGTTGGTTGTGTCAAAGTGGATCAGGTTCTGCAGCAATTCGACCGGGCGCTGGTATATTGCAGTTTGATTGATAGCCATTTGCACCCTCCCAGCAAGTTGTCGGATGAGCCTATTTTATTGACAGGAATTTAGGATGTCAACTACACCACACACGTGCTTGTTGGATGCGGAGGGGTAAAAATCCGACCTTTTGTTTTATCTGGATTTCAGAGTCGCAGTGTTAGGTAGAGCACGATGAAAAGAACACATGAGGAAATGCAGATGTGGAATTAAATATCAGAGTCAGGGGAAGGCGTTTTCAACAGTGTCAACTCTCGATAACTCTTCTTCTGCCTTCAGTAATCAAGAGTCCCTCGCCACATTGCGGGCAACTTTGATAACGTGGTTGGAGCAAAGCCCAGCCATAGTAGCGCTGATTACACTTGGGACATATACCTTCAATCATGATTGTGGCACTCCAATTATGGGTTGGTTCTTCGTACCCAACGCAAGTCTTTACGTTACTATCCTTATACTTTAATTTTAAGCATCTGGATTGGTACAGTCTAGATTACTATAGTACTTTTTTCTTTAATAAAAGTTATATTAGAATGTGTAAGAATTTATCAACGTTTTACAAATAGTAGCGGTTTAGCACTCTGGGTGATTCCTAGCTAGAACAGATTAAAAATCCTTGTTTTTTCGATTGTAGTACAGCACTCCCAGAACAATGGCAATGATAATGACGACGATAACTATGATTCCTAGTCCAATCATCTAGTTCTTACCCCTGTTTGTTATAGTCATACCATAGTCTTTTAGACCATGAACCGTCAAGCTGTTGATTGATGATTTCTGAACATTAGCGTACGCCGTGCTGAAACTCACTGAAACGGACGCTGAGGTGAGTATAATATGTGAGTATTTATATTAATCTTAAAAGATCTATATAGGTATTCTACGTAATAATAAAGACAGGCTCATGACTTTACAATTCTCTGGAGGAGTGAAAGTGAGGAAAGATTTGTTAGTCCCCTCTCCCATTTTAGGTGGTTCCTCAGTAAATCCACTAATTGCACAGCTGATACTAGGTGGCTTGGTATTCGATATGGGGAAAGCAGTAAGTTGTCGTATCTGAAAGGCATAGATCGAGTGCGGTTCTAATGCACTAATTACTAGAAAAATGGCTTTCCTGCCGGCATTATCAATACAGCGCATTTGAAAGATAGAAGCCGATGATTCTATAGGACCTGCACGTAATTTCATATCATCATGTCCTCTAATAAAATCAATCGCAATATCATCAAATTGAAAGTAATCTGTCTCAAATCCCAACTTAACCCAGACTTGGTAGTAGAACCTATTCTCTCGGTTATATACGTTTAAGGGAGATTTTATTAGCCATTCGCCCTGCGCTAGCTGGATTATAAAGGGGGATACTGAGACTGGATTCTTAGGTAATGGAACCGCAGGATTATCCTCACACCACTTCCACCAAATATCTCGCTGCTTTTTCAATTCATCTTTTGAATATTTATTCCCGATTGGATGCGCATTATTGTAATGACCCACTTCACCATGACATTTCAAACAGAGGACAATGGCGTTCTCTAAAGTATTGGGACCACCTTCACCCTCTGGAACAATGTGGTGTACATTTACGTACACTCCTGCAAAGTCATTACAAAGACAACAGCACCGCCGGGACTTCACAAGAGCTTCTTCTTTTATACTATCGGAGAACGGCATTGTACACCCCCTTTGCAATCATTAAAAGGATACTAAGAACTGTCTATTATTGGTTATTGGCTCTTTGTACGCGAAGCTCGCAACATACTATATGCATAGAATATGAATATTCCGAATATGAGCAGAAACCCAACGGAGAAAAAGATATAAACATACCAGGGATCGGCTTTGAGGTTGATTAAATCCGTTAACGCTTTTACCCAGTCAATGGTAAAAACTAGAGATGCAATGATCCCAAAAAATGAGGAAATCTGATATGTGGTGCTAACCCACTTTGCTGGTCGTCCAATGAATGAGCAAAAAATTAGGTTAATTGCAAACACCAATAGTACTAAACTTAATATGATAGTTATCCACGACGACGTACTAGAGAAAAATGTTAGAGTCTCTTTCTTCAATGCGGACTGCATAAGGTAGTAGCTGGCGATAACGAACAGTGGCACCGAAGCCATGAAATATTCCTTTTTGATTTCACCATTTTCACTCATCGTGCCTATCCTCCATCTTTGTGAACATAATATCTCAGTTCATGTGTGAAGTCAATACCATGAAAATGTCAGTTTGCAGTGGCTATTTTCAGTTAATATTAAATCCATTATGCTATAATGACTCTAAAACTATTGAAGGTAATCTTCTGTGGCTAAAAAAGCAGAATGTAATCTGCCGTACCGTCGTGTCGTTGCCAAGTTCGGGACCAGTCTCCTGACGGCGGGTTCCAACAAACTTAATCAGGAAAAGATGTTAGACCTGGTCAACCAGCTTGCGAAACTGCACAGACAGGGTGTGGAGCTGGTGGTAGTTACTTCAGGGGCAATTGCCGCCGGCAGGGAGAGACTGGGACTGACTAAAAAGATCAAGGGTATTCCGTACAAACAGGTGCTGGCTTCGGTGGGGCAGGGACGTCTGATGAACCTCTACGAACGGCTCTTCGACCAGCATAGCATTACGGTGGCACAGGCGCTTCTGACTAAAGCCGATTTGCTTGACCGTCACGGCTATCTGAATACCCGTAATACCCTGCTCGCCTTGCTGGAGATGGGTGTCATCTGCATTGTCAATGAGAACGATGTTGTTGCCGTCGATGAAATCGAAGAAGCCAAGTTTGGTGATAATGATAACCTCTCCGCGATGGTGGCGAATCTGATCGATGCCGACCTGCTTTTAATTATGACGGACATCGATGGACTGTATACCGCCGACCCCAATAAAGACCCCGATGCCAAACTCATTCCACTGGTGGAAAAGATTGACGCACATATCGAAGGACTGGTATCCGGTTCGACAAGCGGACTGGGGACAGGCGGTATGGTCACCAAGATTGAAGCGGCAAAGATGGCGACAGCCTGCGGGATTACGGTGATTATCGCTAACGGACGCAAACCCGACATACTTACGAGACTGGTTTCTGGAGAGTCATTCGGCACACGTTTCTTGCCGGTAAGGACGCAACTGGACAGCCGGGAGCGGTGGATGTTGAGCGGATTGCGGACTCGCGGCGCTGTAGTCGTGGATGCGGGCGCGGTACTGGCACTAAAGCGATATAAGCGCAGTCTTCTGGCGGCGGGCATTCAGCAGGTCGAAGGCAATTTCCATCGCGGTGATATTGTGGATATCCACGACCCGCAGGGGGTGCGGATGGGTTGCGGCATTACGAACTATGACGCCGAAGAGCTTCAAGCAATCAAGGGCATTCATTCGGATGAAATTGCCTCACGTCTCGGTCACGACTACGGCAGTGAGGTCGTGCACCGCAATAACCTGGTGATACTGTAGAAAACCTACCGCTAACACTGCTGCCAATTTCCGGCATTATTTCCTGAACTTAGTTAGTCTTTCTTATATCTTGTTCACTTATCTACAACTTACCTATCCAAAGGTAATCTTAACTTACTGTTGCCTGCCAATTTTTTACATAGATTTTACATTCGGGTAATACCAGGATTACGTTAGGGCTTTAAGGTATTAATTGTAGGAGGTGAAGATATGAAGAAGAAAATAACGATTATCGGTGCCATTCTGTTGGTTCTTGTCGTTGCCACAGTATGGGCAGTACCAGCGTTTGCAGCTGACCCAGTAGAATCGACAGCGCCAAACACTCATCAGGTAAGTAAAGTGCGAATTTTAGCTCGCCTGTTGCTCATTCAGGATGAAGCAAAGGTGGATGCAATAATAGCTAAAGCTCAGAATGATGGCAAAATTAATGAAGAACAGGCAATCAAAATCAAGGAATTCTGGACTAATCGTCACCAGCAGTTCTTAAGGAGAGTAGTTATCACCCGTTTGCTATGGGCAAAAGATGGCGCCAATGTCCAGGCGTTTCTGGATAAGGGTGTAGCGGCTGGTAAGATAACGGAGGGCCAAGCTGTAAAGATTATGGCGCTCTGGACAAGTTTGCATACCAAGTAAACATTGAAAACGCTTTTCAAATATGAGCCGACATTGATGTAAACTCCTTGTCGGCTCTTTGATTAATAGAATCATTGTGTAAGAAGCCCCCCTTTGAAATTGTGTATAATACAATCCGAGGAATGAATGGCCAAGATACTGATTATCGATGATGAGCCGAATATCATCGAACTGGCAACTCTCTATCTAGAGCGTGATGGTTTCAAGGTAGAAGGTGTCGGTACCGGGAAGGATGCCCTGACTAGGTTGGAATCGAGTAATCCTGACCTTATTATTCTCGACCTTATGTTGCCCGACATCGATGGCTTTGAAGTATGCCGGCAGATACGTGCTAGGAGCAATATACCTATCCTGATGCTCACGGCGCGTAAGGAAGACGTCGATAAAATTGTCGGATTGGAACTGGGTGCCGATGACTACCTGACCAAACCTTTTAATCCCCGCGAGCTTGTAGCGAGAGTCAAGGCGATTCTACGTCGTAAACAAGGTGAGTACAAACCGAGTATCAACATTACCCTCGGGAATCTGACTATAGATATCGCGCGGCACGAGGTAAAAAACAATGGTGTACCAGTAACTCTTCGCACAAAAGAATTTGCCTTGCTGGTAGCACTGGCACAGAACCAGGGTATCGTCTTGAGCCGGGAGAAACTCCTGGAAATGGTGTGGGGATATGACTATTACGGAGAAACGCGAACGGTGGACGTTCATATCAACCACCTGCGCGATAGAATTGCTGGCTCCGGAGCTGATATCGAGACGATGCGTGGCTCCGGGTATAAGATGATAACGACAGAGGCATGAAGTGACACTTCGAGTACGTTTGTTTGCGACATATGCTCTCATTGTGGTATTTAGTCTTTTCGTAGTAGCTATAGCCACCACAGCCTTACTACAGGGCTATCGGGAACGTTTAACTATGCAGAGGTTGGATAATATTGCCCGTCCGATATCCGTTCAAATACGTTCATTAGTTATAGCTCAAACCACAGTTGAGAGTCTGTGGACTAGTATGGAAGCGCAAGCAGAAAGAAACAATGTTTACATATTACTGGTTAGTAGCAGTGGTAATATCACCAGACAGATAACGCCAACTACTTCTGCAGAGCCGATAAGCGTCGCAAACACTACCGTACCTGCAGACATTTCTCAAGAGGTCCAGGGTAAGTTTACAGCTACCGATGGCAGGGTTTTTATTTATGCGGCTTATCCTCTTACGAAATTAGCTGCTCTTACAGTAACTTCGATCGAAGCAATTGTTGTGGCGGCACCCAGAACCGGTTCCTTGGCAGTACTGGCTGGACTTTTCATTCCGTTTACCGTTGGCGGGATAATCGCGCTGGTTACTTCATTGATAATAGCTATCCTTTTCGCTAGGTCTATATATAGTCCTCTCAATAAGGTGAAGGAGGCTGCCCACAAAGTAGCCCAGGGCGACTATGAGCAGAGGGTTCCCGAGGAAGGTCCCAGAGAGGTGAAAGAGCTGGCTGCTGGCTTTAATCATATGACGGAACAAGTCAAGCAGTCCCAGTTGCAACTGCGTCACTTTGTGGCTGACGTCTCCCATGAACTGAAAAGCCCTCTTACAGCGATACAGGGATTCTCTCAAGCCCTTATTGATGGTACCGCTAATGATGAAGAGACCTGTACAAAGGCGGCGAGCATTATCAATACAGAATCAAAACGGATGAGGCGTCAGGTAGACGAACTTCTCGATTTATCGCGGATGCAATCAGGACAGTTCAAAATGACACGGGAGACTGTTAATATCAGCGAGCTACTCAGACACTGTCATGATATCTTCGATGTCCAGGCTAAAGAGAAAAATGTTCAATTGAAGATGGCATTGGAAAATCCCCTTTTTGTATCTGGAGACAGTGACCGTTTAGAACAACTTTTCTGCAATTTGCTCGATAATGCTGTAAAAAATACACCAGCCGGCGGTCAAGAACAAACTGTCGCCCACAAGACGACTGATGGATTTGTTGAGGTTAAAGTGATTGATGAAGGTCCGGGTATACATCCAGAGCACTTACCTCACGTTTTCGAGCGCTTTTATCAGGTTACCGGGGTCAGAACTGGGGTGGGTTTGGGGTTGGCTATCGCAAGGGAGATAGTGCGTGCGCATAATGGTACTATCGAAGCTAGGAGTGAACCCGGGGAAGGTGCTGAGTTTATTGTCAGATTACCGCTTACGAATCCAAATTGAGCAAGATTGAAAAAGCACGCATCGTCAGATAGACCAATTCCTGCAGTTCCTGATAGTATTATTTATGATTCTTTCATACATGAATGGAATTTTAGGAGGTAAAACATAATGAGAATAAATACTCTAAGGCTTGTCTTTTACTGTATTGTGGCATTATCCCTGTTGGCTTTTTCCATTAATGGGTGTACAGGAGAAAAGATAGATACATCCAAGCCTCCCCAGATTCCTCCGGAGTCCTCTTTTGTAATGGACTTTGGCGACTTTACATCCTCGAATGGGGCATCATCTAATGCAGGGCATATGACACAACTAGCATCCTTTGTTTTTGCAGGCGTTACCTCTCACTTGGATACCACTGATGCTCTTGAAGACCGCAGCAACTGGGGTTATGCGGCTTTTAATGTGGGATTCTGGAATATTGCTATTTTCATGGGGTTAGCGGTACCAGTGACATCTTTCATTGAATCATTTAATCATACGCCTGTTCAGCAATCAGATTTTTCATGGGTCTGGACTTATAATGTTTCCGTAGGGGGAGATGTTTATATAGCCGAACTACACGGGAAATATATTGATAATGGAGTTAGGTGGGAAATGTATATCTCCAAGCAAGATGAATACTCCGATTTCCTCTGGTATTATGGAGAATCCGATCTACCGGCAACTAAAGGTTACTGGGTATTAAAAAATAATCCTTCGATTCCAACTGACTTAATTCGAATTGACTGGCATAGAAATTTATCAAATAATACTGGAGACATCAAGTACACCAATATAGTTCCCGGCGGTCCTGAAAATGGTGGCTTTATTTCTTATGTAACAACTGCAGCAAAGTCATATGACCGCTCTTATGAGATATTTAACAAGGGAAAGAATCAGACTACTTATATTGAGTGGAATAGTGTGACTGTGATAGGGCATGTCAGGGATACGCTTCATTTCGGTGATAATAACTGGCGTTGCTGGAACTCTCAGCTCATAAATACTGAATGTCAGTAATAAATTTTCCCAGACCCGAAGTGACTCTGTCTTCAGGAGATTGCTTGTTACGCTACGGAAAATTAGCAGATTTAATGAGCCTGAGACTTTAGTTAAACATATTTTAAATTAGTTCAAGTTTAAATGTCTTACGTAAAGCCCGACTTATACACAGTATTCCATATACAATTTCGGATTTCTGCGATTGACTTGCCCTCCCGACTCAATTAATATTGGAGTTGTATTTCAAATCTGATGATTGAGGGAAACTATTGTCTGTTACCCTGCAATAATTGGAGGAGGTTACTGTCTTGTCAATGATTTCAAGATTACCTGTTTATCCACTCGGTACTAAGGTAAACCGCGCAGGACACTTGGTTATTGGAGGATATGATACCACAGACCTTGCCACTAGATTCGGCACACCACTCTATGTTTATGATGAATATACTCTGCGTTCCAAAATCAATGAATTCAAGCAGGAGTTCGGGAAGCGTTATCCTGACCTTCTTATCATTTATGCGAGCAAAGCATTTATAAATGGTGCGATGGCGCTCATTATGAATGAGGAAGGTTTGGGACTGGATGTCGTCTCTGAAGGCGAATTGGGTATTGCGAAGTCAGTAAAATTCCCCATGAAAAAAGTCTATTTCCATGGCAACAATAAGTCGCTTCATGAGCTAGAACTAGGTCTGAAGTGGAAGGTGGGACGTATTGTTGTCGACAATTTCCATGAGCTTGAGATGCTGGGCAAATTGGTTAAAGAGAAGGGTGTTACGCAGGATATTCTCCTGAGAATTACGCCAGGTGTTGATCCGCATACTCATCAGTACACTTCCACTGGCACTATTGATAGCAAGTTCGGGATTCCCCTGCCGTTGAAAGAAGAATCTGTAAAAAAGGCGATGTCTATACATGGTTTAAATCTGGTTGGGCTTCACTTCCATATCGGTTCGCTTATTTATGAGACAGAGCCATATGCAGAGTCTGCCAGGTTTATCTTGAATTTCGCTGCTGATATGAAGAAAAAGTATGGATTTATCTTGAAAGAATTGGATACAGGTGGTGGTTACGCTATTCAATATACAATAGACAAACCCGCCCCACCTTTTGCCAGCTTTGCAGAAGCGCTCACCAGTACTATCAAAGAGGAATGTAAACGGTTGAAGCTAGAACTACCACGGCTCATCATAGAACCGGGCAGATCAACTGTAGCTCAATCGGGCGTGGCGCTTTATACAGTAGGTGCAGTTAAGGACATTCCCGGCATCAGGACTTATGTCTCTGTAGATGGTGGTATGGGTGATAATATCCGCCCAGCCCTTTATCAAGCTCGGCTTGAAGCAGTAGTCGCGAACCGGATGCGGGCGCGAATAGTGGACAAAGTAACTATCTCAGGTAAATTCTGCGAGTCAGGGGACATTCTTATCAGAGATATTGATTTGCCGTCGATGAAATCCGGGGATATTCTAGCGGTAGCTGGCACAGGCGCTTATAGCATACCGGAATCGATGAACTACAATGCATTTTGTAGACCGCCCGTGGTTCTGGTGAAAAATGGTAACGCACGACTCATCAGGCGCAGGGAAACTCTGGAAGACATAACTAGGTGTGACGTCATTTAAATCGTAAATACGAAATTCGAATATCGAAATACGAAGTAGATTCAAATTGTTTAGATATTAGGAATTATAATTGTGTGGAATATAATCGGACATGAAGTGGCGGTTTCTTTCCTCCAGCGTAGCTTAGAAAAGGGTACAGTTGCGCATGCCTATCTTTTCGTCGGACCGGTTCATATCGGTAAAATGACACTGGCAATCAATCTGGCACAGGCAGTAAATTGTACGTCGCAGGAGCGTCCATGTGGTGTTTGCGATTCCTGCCGGAGAATTACCGAAAGCAAGCACGCTGATGTCCCGACTATTAAATTGGAGCAGGGAGATGAAACAGGCGAAACTGCTGCCAGGACACGTATTAGCGTTGAACAAATCGACCAGATTCTCCACTCGGTAAATCTACCGCCCTTTGAAGGCAAATATAAAGTCTTCATTATCGACGGTCTGGATTTTCTTTCAATTGCCGCCGCTAACCGTATGCTGAAAACACTTGAGGAGCCGATAGGTAACGTTATTTTCATTCTACTTACTGCAAATGAAGCTATGGTACCAGCGACTATCATCTCTCGTTGTCAGCGGATCGAGCTTTTCCCTATTGCCTTCTCTCTGATCGAAAAGGCATTGGCTACCCGATGGAATATTGAACCTGATAAAGCGAAACTTCTATCAAGGCTTTCTGTAGGATGTCCTGGTTGGGCGGTAACAATGGCACAGAATGATGCTCTATTGCAGCAAAGGAACGACTGGTTGGACGAGTGGCTTGAGATAATGGAGGCAGATTTCGACGCTCGTTTTACTTTTGTCGCGAAACTGACCGAGCGATATGCCCAGAACCGGGAGACAGTCCAGCAAAAACTAGCGCTACTTCTAGAATGGTGGCGTGATGTGCTCTTGGTTAAATTAGGTAACGAAGAGGCTATTACAAATATCGACCGCAAAGTTACCCTGAAGGAAACGTCAGAAACTTGCAATCTGATACAAATTCGTCAGTTTGTTGGTAATGTGGAAGCGACGATGTCTCAACTCCGGCAAAATGTAAATCAACAACTGGCACTGGAATTTTTAATGCTTAATATCCCTGAACATGGTAAAGTAAAGAAGAGAACCCTCGGTTGATTTATATGGATGAAGCAAATAGCGATAACCAAAATACCGTAGAAAATCAGCCTGCTGATGCTACCGTCGTGCCAACTCAGGTTTCAAGTCAGGTGAAAATTGTCGGAGTGCGGTTCAAAAGAGCAGGACGAATCTACTATTTCGATCCTAAAGACTTCGAGATAAACCTGAATGACCATGTCATCGTGGAAACTACTCGTGGACTGGAAGTTGGACGAGTGGTGCTAGCGCCAAAGCAGATGCTGGCTAGTGAAATTGAAGTACCATTGAAATCAGTTATACGAAAAGCTGAACCTGAAGAAACCCGACGTTCTGAGGAAACAGAAAAAAAGGAACGGGAAGCACTTGTAGAGTGCGGTAAGATGGTCACTCGTCTCGGTTTGCCGATGAAACTACTCACTGCCGAGTACAGTCTAGATGGAAACCACATCACCTTCTTCTTCAGTGCTGCTGAGCGGGTTGATTTCCGAGAGTTGGTGCGAGAGCTTGCCGGTCGATTCCATGTGAGAGTGGAATTACGGCAGGTTGGTGCACGTGATGAAACTAAGATTATGGGTGGATACGGTCGCTGTGGTAGACAGCTCTGCTGTGTCAGCTGGTTGAGTGAATTTCAGCCGATTTCTATCAAAATGGCAAAAGAACAAGGATTGCCACTCAATCCCATGAAAATATCGGGTGTCTGTGGTCGTTTACTTTGTTGTCTCTCCTACGAACACCAGCTCTATCATGACATGCGTGGTAAGATGCCTAGAGAAGGTCAGCCGGTGACTACTCCAATGGGTCCTGCACGGGTAGTCGGGAATAATCCCTTGAAGGAAACGGTAGTAGTAGAACTGGAAACTCAGGTTACATTAGAACTGCCTCTGGAAGATATTCAGATTGTCGGTCCGCCGATAACCGAAAAGGTGATGAATAATGACCGAAAAGAGGCAGAAGACCTTGAGAAGCAGGAAAATTCAAATCACTCTTAATTTACCCCGTATCTAGAATGGGCTCTTTCCTAAAGGGAGAAAATGTCTGACTTTTTTCAATATTTGGTATTCGATATTAGATATTGCGGGGTAAAGTTGATCTAATGGGGAAAGTACCTTTCCCACTCATGGCGCGCCTGTAAATACTGCGACGGAATATAGGAATAGCGGTTCGTGCGAGGTGGGGTGGGATTGTGGCGTAGTTTCATGCCGGCTTCTTCAGGAGTCCTCCCTGCTTTTTTCCGGTTGCATGTCACACAGGCGCTCACTACATTTTCCCAGGTATGCTGACCGCCACGGAAACGCGGAATCACGTGGTCTAATGTAAGCTGTCGGGTCTGTTTACCACAATACTGGCAGGTATGTCCATCTCGATTGAATACTTCCATACGGGTTAGCTTGCGGTTTGTTTGGAAGGGACGCTTGACCATGTAAGGCAGGCGGATGACTGATGGAATAGGGAACAGATGGTCAGCGGAATGGACAAATCCAGCACCGTTTTCCAGCATCTCTGCTTTACTTTGGTAAATAAGGACAATTGCCCGTCGCACGTGACAGACATTTAAAGGCTCATAGTTCTGGTTCAGTACCAGGACAGGTCGGTTTATCATCGATGAGTACGTCTCCTCAGGAATCAAGCCTATTTTAACTCAGAATTTGGAGTGATGCAAATTGGTGAAATTTTCTCATGCAAATAGTCGTATTATAATGTTTATTATGATGGAACTAAAAGAGCATAATCACAGACTAGACGGACAGAGAGTAGTTCTCCGTCCTTTGACGGAGGGCGACTGGCAAGTGATTGTCAGATGGGAGACAGACCCTGAGGTTATATACTGGGCGGACTCTGATCCCAAAGAGACCCGAACGCTGGAAGAAGTCCAGTACATATTTCGATTGGTATCTCAGAATGCGTACTGTTTTGTAGTTGAAATAGAAAACATGCCAATTGGAAGTTGCTGGCTCCAACGTATGAATATCGAAGAAATTCTCAAGAAATATCCAGGTAGTGATTGTAGACGCATCGACCTCGCCCTTAGAAAAGACTTATGGGGGCAGGGCTTTGGCACTGATGTCATCCATACGCTAACGCAGTTTGCCTTTGAACACGAAAAGGCTGATATTGTTTTTGGAGGTTCAGGTGACTATAACGAGCGTAGTCAGAGGACGTTTCTCAAGGTAGGTTATCACCTTGTAATGAAGCAAGGAGACCCGCCTCCAAGTAAAGCGCAATACACCTATTGGCATGCCATAAGTAGAAAAGACTGGGTGAAGAAGTAGATATTGAGTCCTATGAGATTTTTCGTCCGCCCCGGTATGTCCTTTTTTCGGCGTGGCTGTCTCCCCGGTAGTCTGGTACGGTGATGTGGAAAGGATTGGATATTTTCTTGTCGATGAAACGCGACCTGATGCGGGTATCCATCTCCTCGAATGTCAGCGAAGTAGTAATGACGGTTGCCAGACGCGCATTATAGCGGTAGTTGATAACCTGATACAGTTTTTCCTGTACCCAGGGAGTACTTGCTTGCTCGCCGAAGTCGTCCAGTACCAGTAATTCCGCCGTTCTGACAGCCTCAGATAGCTGGTCGTAGGTAATCTTACTATCCGGACTGAAAGTAGAGCGAAGGTGGTCGAGAAAATCCGGAACAACAATGAACAAGGCGGGCTTACCGAGCTTGTAACGGTAATTAACAATGGCAGCGGCGAGGTGAGTTTTCCCACATCCATTAACCCCTGCCAGAATCAACCAGCCGTCCGGCGACTCTGCGAAATTACGCGCTGTTTCGTAAGCCAGCTCAAGGTTTTGTTGCTGTTCCAAAGGAAGATTGAGCCGTTTCAGGTTGAAGGTTTCAAATGTCATTTTCTTCTGTAGCTCAAGTCCAGGTGCCCAGCTATACTGAGAGAGTCCTTTTAAACTGCTTCCGAGTGTAAAGACATAGCAAAATTCGGTATTTGCCAGACGGGTGCGGACTCTCTCCTCCAGTTCGTCGACGGGCACGGAGGAGACAATCACGGTGGGTAAACGGTTATTATAACGGTGGCTGAGCAATTGGTCGAGTTTCTCTTTTGCCCAAGAAGTGCTTGACTGCACCCCGAAATCGTCCAGCACTAAAACAATGGCATTTCGCACCTGATCGAAGAACTCATCATATGGTATTTCACTGGTCGGGCTAAAGCTGGCGCGTAAATGGTCGAGGAGGTCGGAGGTGGTGATGTAAAAGGCAGGGATATTGCTCTCAATACATTGGTTAACGATTGCTACTGCCAGGTGTGTCTTGCCACATCCGCTCGGTCCCGTGAAAAAGAGCCAGCCTTCTGGTTTCTGTGCAAATGCACGCGCCCGGTCATAGGCGCGACGGAATTGTTCCTGTGCTGCTGGTTCCTTATTCTTACTTTCAGGTATGAGATTCACAAAGGTCAGCCGGGTCAGCGAACCGAGATTGCTATATTTCTGAAGCCGTTCGGTACGTTTTGTTTCAGCTTCCTCTGTGGCACACCGACAGGGTACAATGCGACTATAATCCGGCTTACCATTGGCAAGTAAAGGATGCACAAATCTTGCACCCTTGCACAGAAGACACTCCTGTTCGCTGGAGACTGGTTCAGCGCTGGAAGAAGTGTCCATATCTGTCTTTGATGTATTTGTCCGGGTCTGTCGCTTTAAGATTTCGCTGATATGTTCCATCTTTTTTGCCTTCGGTTGCCCATCGTTCCAAAAGAAACGATACGAAACGCCAGCTTCGTTTATTAGCTTTGACTGCTTCTTTAAAAGCGTCTTTTATCCAGGATTCTGGATAGAGTTTTTCCGCTTCTTTCAAATCCTCCGCAATCATCGGGGTAAGCACACCGATGTTCTCCTCATAAAGTGCAAAGATATTCGGGTGAGTTTCAGTGTTGACTTCTGCTGTAGATTTTGCTTCAAGATGTGGCAGGTGGAGTTCTCCACTCTTGATTTTCTCGATAATATCCTTATCCTGCTTTGTATTCAGCAAGTAAATGTCTTCCTTTGTTCCCTTTCTATCCAGAGTGAGATGAAGAATGGTGCCCCGTTTCACTGCCATTTCCAGCGCATGCTTTAATGTTACATCCGGTGGTGTATTCCCTGAGCGGATGCTGGTAAGAAGACCGATATCGGCAGCCAATTCGCTGAGGGATACCAAGCGTGGATACCCTTTTTTGCGATAGAGGATGCGAAAAATATGCAGAGTCGTCTTCAATTCCGCAATATCCGTAATTTCTGGTAAGAGCGTGCTGAAAAAAGCAGCAGGTATCGGTGCGTATTCAGTTTTAGAAGGAAAACCGGAAAACTGTTTCATAGCAAACTCGGTTCTTGATTAGCAAGATTTTCAAATCGTGAATACCTGGGAACGAAACGTAGGGGAATTTCCCCGACAGGACCATTACGGTGCTTGGCGACGATGACATTGGCGATGCCAGCGGGGTATTCTTTGTCTGGAAAAACTTTTTGCCAGTCGTCTTCAGTGGGATAATAATAATCTTCTCGATAAATAAAGACGACAAGGTCGGCATCTTGCTCGATACTTCCGCTATCCCTCAGGTCCGAGAGCTGGGGACGGTGGGATGTACGCACTTCTGAAGCACGGCTCAGTTGTGATACTGCTAGCACGGGTATTTTTAGGTCTCGCGCTAGTGCTTTTAGAGAACGGGTGATATAGCTGATTTCCTGAACGCGGTTTTCCATGCGGGTATCGGCGCTCATCAAACCAAGATGGTCGATAACAATCATATGCACACCACGTTCATACATAAGACGCCTTGCTTTACTGCGCATTTCCGAAATCCGTAAGTGAGGAGAATCATCGATATATATCTGTGCTTCGGAGAGGATGCCAATAGCGTCCATAATTTTCTTTTCTTCCATCTCTGTATGCTGTCCCAGCCGGACTTGCGAAAGCAAAACGCTGGCTTCACTACAGAGCAGTCGGAGGACTAGTGCTTCACTGGACATTTCTAGGCTGAAGATGGCAACGCAAGCACCCTGTTCGATGGCAGCATTACGGGCAATATTGACAGCAAGAGTAGTCTTTCCCATGCTGGGTCGCCCGGCGATAATAGTAAGGTCAGACTGCTGAAATCCGCTGGTCAATTCATCAAGTCCGCGATATCCAGACATGATCTTGGTGATGGGACCTGTATAACCTTCTTCGGTAGCCGGACGGGGTTCGAAATATTTATCCAACAACTGACGGACGTGCTGGAAGTCACGCGGTCCCTGAGTGAGTCGTAACCGGAAGAGGACATCCTCTGCTTTGCTAATACTGGCTTCAGGGTCGGGGTCAGCCTGATACCCAATTGTGCTGATTTGCTGGGCGGCAGTAATCAGACGACGGCTGATGGAAAGTCTGTTGACAATCTGAGCATATTCCTGAATATCGAGGGAAGTGGGTACGATAGAAATAAGTTGAGAAAGGTAGGCGACGCCGCCACAGGCTTCCAGTTTGCCCTGTCGGTCGAGTTCCTGCGCCACCGTGATTTGATTAATGGCCTCATTACGTTGATACAGACTCAAGCAGGCATCATACAACATTTGGAGAGGCGCATGGTAAAAATCCCCGCCCTGCAAAATCGTGGCAATATCATAGATAGCCGTACCATCTATCAGGAGCGACCCGATGACAGCTTCTTCTGCAGCAATATCGTGAGGTGGCAGTTTTTCGTTTTCCGCCACAGTATTCCCCTAAACCAAGATTTGTCCAAAAGTGTTCTGGTGAATATACGTTTTATTCCGCTACCACTGTCACTTTGATTGTAGCAACGATATCCTTACCCAGTCTGATGAGGACATCATAGATACCCAGCTGGTGAATAGGTTCGATCAATTCAATTTTACGTTTATCTACAGTTGTGCTCAGGCTAGCTTCCAACCCGGCAGAGATGTCCGCGGCTGTGATTGAGCCATAGAGACGTTCCTGTGAGCCAGCACGCGCTTTCAGAGTGATTCCTTTGCCTTCCAGTATAGTGGCGAGAGCCTTCATTTCAGCTTCCGTTTTTGCAGCTTGCCTGGCTCTGGCTTTTATCTGGGCTTCAACATCTTTTATGTCTTGAGGCCGGGCAGGTGCTGCTAGCTTGCGGGGAATGAGATAGTTCCGACCATAACCATCAGCGACCTCTTTAATCTGACCGGCTTTACCAATATTTGGTACATCCTCTAAAAAGATAACCTGCATTGTTTTCTCCTCTCACAGATTATACTGCACCCGGAAGGTTGTGGGAAGAATCCTTTTTAGCTTTCCGTTAGATATTTTTGGGTATTTATGGCAGCAGTTGCACCATCACCGGCGGCAGTAATCGCCTGTCGCGCTGAATTATGACGGATATCCCCTGCTGCTAAAATTCCTGGAACCGATGTTTCCATCTTCTCGTTAGTGATAATATGACCAATCTCATCTAAAGAAAGGATACCTTTTACCAGTCCGGTGGCTGGTTCAAATCCGATAGAGATAAACACACCTGCCGTTTCAAGTTGTGAAATGCGGCTCGTTTCTACATTGGAAAGCTTTATCTGTCTCACCACATCGTCGCCTTCAATTGATTTAATAGTAGTGTCCCAGAGAAACCGGATTTTTCTTTCGGCAAAGGCACGCTCTTGTAAGATACGTGTGGCACGTAGTTCATGCCGGCGATGAATCACAGTCACAGTGGAGGCATGTTTGGCAAGATGGAGAGCTTCGGTAAGTGAGGCATCTCCTCCTCCTATCACTACCACTGGCATGTCGTGGAAAAAGGCACTATCACAGGTGGCGCAATATGAAACACCCTTGCCAAGATATGTGTCTTCGCCAGGTACCCCCAGTTTCTTGCGCACGCTCCCTCCAGCTAGAATTAAAGCGTTAGCACTAAAGGTATCATCGGGCGTTTGAATGATTTTTTTATTTTTCTGAACTGTGATATTAGTAGCTTCTGTAGATTCAGTCTTAAGGTTATATTTTTCTGCTTGTTCGCGCATCAGATCACCAAGTTCAATCCCGCTGATACCCTGCGGAAAACCAGGGAAATTTTCTACGTGTTCGGCATTGGTGATTTGTCCGCCGAAAACACCTTTCTCCAGCAGAAGGCTTTTTAAACCGGCGCGAGAGCTGTATAATCCAGCTGTCAGACCAGCGGGTCCTCCGCCAATTATAATAACCTCAAAAACCTTTTCCGTCATTTTCCTTATATTCCCAGTTCCAGTTGTGTCTCTACGATATCGAGAAGTTGTCTCATATCAAATGGTCCTGACAGTCTAATATGGCCGTTAATCATAAGAAGCGGGAACTTGTTTTCTCCTTTTAATTTTTGCCCGTTGTCTTCAATGTCGCTATAATCCAATATTATTTGGTCTCCGAATTTTTCTCGTAGATATGTTTTCATCTGGGCTTGTACATCTGACCGTGACCAGTCGCTGCCGCATTCTGCTTGACATAAAGTATCATGACGGTTGCCGATGATTTTAACGTTGAGTTTCTCTGGCATTTATTATTTTTCTTCCTCTGTTGTGAGAACCAGCGGTTCGGAGAAATCCTCCTGCTGTATCATTTCTGTTACTTTTCGGTCAACACTTCGCTTGGCGACACCGATAGCGTTCTTAATGGCTTTTGCCTGACTCCTTCCGTGAGAAATTATGACATTTCCATTAAGTCCCAGTAGGCATGAACCACCTGCTTCTCGATAGTCGATACGTTTAATGAATGAGCCTACACTGGTATCAAAGAGCACGGCGTGTGAATCCCCGTGTGAGGCACGGCTGAGCATCTCGCCTACATTCCGGAGTCTTAAGAAAGTCTCTCCCATACCTTCCAATGTTTTCAAGACAATATTGCCGGTGAAGCCATCGGTGACAACAACATCTGCCTTACCATGAGAGAGGTGTTGTCCTTCGACATTCCCAACAAAATTCAAATTTGATGCTTTGAGTACTGGATAAGTGTCTTTGGCAAGTTGATTACCCTTGCTCTCTTCTTCGCCGTTGTTAAGTAAGGCAATACGGGGTGATGGAATTTGAAAAATTTCACGTGCGTAAATACTACCCATCTGGGCGAATTGCAGGAGGTGTTTGGGCTTGCAGTTTGGATTTGCTCCGCAGTCGATAAGGAGAAAGGGATTGGTCACGTTAATGTTAATAATTGATCCAATGGCGGGGCGGTCAATCCCCTCAACTCTACCCAGTGTCATAAAAGCGCAGAAAAATACAGCCCCGGTGCTACCTGCCGAAACAAATGCCTGTGCCTTTCCTTCTTTTAGAAGTCGAATTCCAGTAACAATGGACGAATTTGGCTTATTGGTCACAGCTTCAATAGGGGATTCATCATCTTCGATAACGTCAGGAGCTTCAACGATAGTAATATCTAGCTTGCGCTTGTTTTTAGCGGTTATTATATGCAAAATATCTTTTTTACCCACGAGGGCAATGCCAATTTTATATTGTTCTGCGGCTATTAGCGCTCCTTTTACAATCTCATGAGGCGCATATTCCCCGCCCATAGCATCAACGGCAATAATCATGGTCAACTCCTGGTAGTTACAGTATTCTTGCGGACAAATATAACATAGTAAGGTAATAAAGAAGCCAGACCCTTACGGAGTCAGGAATTCTGGCTGAATTCCTCCTTGGCTTTATGCAGTATGTCCGGACTGGCAAGCAGATCGACAATCATGCTTGCAACTGCTTTAGCAGCAATAATCATTCCTTGAATACCGGAATCTGAGGCAGCAGCTTGGGCAAATTCCAGAGAATGGATTGATACAGGGCGCTGGGTAATGGCAAGCATCGGGTGGATGGCAGGTACAATTTGGCTCACGTTACCCATATCTGTGCTTCCAGCGCCTGGTCCGGGACTGGGGATGCGGACATTTCGTCCCATGCTTTTCATATTGTCGGCGTAAAGTTTTGCTAATGTCATATTACTCCGCATGGCGGCATAACGTCTTTCATCCCAGTGATATTCAAGACGGGCACCGGTTGCCTGTGCCGCACCAATGAAGCAGTTTAAGACTTTCTGCTCCAGTTCGTCAAGATAGGCATCATCGGTGGCACGGACCATGAACTCCGCCCTAGTGTGATCGGGTATTACATTTGCGGCTTTACCGCCGTCGGTAATGATACCATGGATACGGGCTGTACTCCTGATGTGCTGTCGTAGAGCACCGATAGCATTGAAGGAGAGAATCATGGCATCCAGAGCATTGATACCCCGTTCAGGTCCGGCTGAGGCGTGTACCGACTTACCGAAGAAATCAATGTACAGATTTTGACAGGCAAGTGCATTGCTGGTTGCTGAGTCAAAATTTTCCGGATGGACAATAAGCGCTGCATCAAGGTCATTAAAGGCGCCCTTTTTCACCATGTCGATCTTACCACCCTGCATTTCCTCAGCGGGTGTGCCAATTACGAGGACGGTACCGCCGTAAGTGTCTACGGTCTGTTTTGAAGCGATAGCCGCACCAAGGGCAATGGTGCAGATAAGATTGTGACCACAGGCATGTCCCACACCCGGCAGGGCATCATACTCAGCTAGAATGGCAATACGAGGCTTCCCTGTACCATAGCTGGCTCTGAAAGCCGTGGGCATATCACAGATATCGTGCTCTACATTAAATCCCTTTTTCCCAAGATAGGCAGTCAACCACCTGCTAGCTTTAAATTCCTGAAGACCTATTTCAGGATTGGCATGGATTTTCAGGGCAATCTTCTGAAGCTGGGGACGTTCTATATCCACCCGCTTCAAGGCGGCTTCTTTTGTCTTTTTAATGATAATACGAGCGCTCATTTCAAATAGTTTGGGGATTATTGATACGTCAAGAATATCAGCAAAGCGATTGACATTATTATAGCATAACCTGCATTCAGAAGTGTCCTTCATCACAGCCCGAGCTTGTGGTATAATACCGCCAAGAATTGCACATTATCGCCATCGCGAGGAAAAGTATATCAGGATTTAAAGTTTAGAATTTTACATGAGGAGACTGACATCGCACGTGTAGTATCAGGGAAACCGACAGTGGAAGACAGTCCGCTGGACACCAATCTCCGCCCGCGGCGGATGACAGAGTTCATCGGTCAGACCAAAGTAAAAGAAAATTTGCTTATCGCCATTGATGCCGCGAAAAAACGTGGTGAGGCACTTGACCATGTTTTACTTTACGGACCACCGGGTTTGGGTAAGACCACACTGGCGCATATCATTGCCGCCGAACTAGGGGTGGAGATCAGAGTGACCTCTGGTCCTGCTATTGAACGCACTGGCGACCTCGCCGCCATTCTCACCAACCTGAAAAAACATAATGTACTTTTCATCGATGAAATCCATCGTCTGAGCCGCGCCGTGGAGGAAATTCTTTACCCGGCTATGGAAGACTTTGCACTGGATATTGTCATTGGCAAGGGACCCGGTGCACGTAGCTTACGATTAAATCTACCGCCATTTACCCTGGTCGGTGCTACCACACGTTATGCACTTTTAAGTCCACCTTTGCGTGACCGCTTTGGTGTGGTTTACCATCTTGATTTTTACGACAAAGAGTCAATCCAGACAATTGTGAAGAGGAGTGCTCAGATTCTCCAGATTAAGGTGGAACCGGATGCACTGGAAGAGATTGCTAGTCGCGCCCGCGGTACACCTCGTGTGGCAAATAGACTACTTAAACGGGTCCGTGATTACGCTCAAGTGAAAGCAAAAGGCATTGGCACAAAAGAAGTGGCACTGGAAGCACTCGGTAAGCTCGAAGTCGACCCCATCGGCTTAGACGAGCTTGACCGTAAGGTGCTTCATACTATTATCGAAAAATTCAACGGGGGTCCTGTGGGTCTGGAGACGATTGCCGCTGCTATTAGCGAAGACTCCGACACTATTATGGATGTTTATGAACCGTATCTATTACAGTTGGGTTTTCTGGAAAGAACACCACGCGGGCGTACGGCAACGCGACTTGCCTATAAACACCTCGGCATTCCATATAATAAAGATAAGACAAACCAGCAAAACCTTTTTTAATGGAGCAATTTTATGACCGAACGTCCCACTCTATATACCGAACACTTGATTCTCCGTCCACATACGGTATGGGATGCGGATGATTTACAGAAACTGATTAACGATAAGGATATTGCATCGACAACACTGAATATTCCGCATCCTTATACATTGGAGGACGCGATAGAGTTCCTGAGTAAACGTGAAGAGAGCTATGAAAATACCGGTTCCCCTCAGTTCGCCATTACGCACAAAGATGGGTATCTCCTTGGGGGGATAGGAATGAGGCTTAATAAAGAACACGAAAATGGGGAAATCGGTTACTGGATTGGCAAAATCTACTGGAACAAAGGCTATTGCACGGAAGCTGCCGTAGCTGTGATGAAATATGGCTTCGAGTTGATGGGACTTAATCGTGTTTATGCCACACACTTTACGCGGAACCCTGCTTCCGGGCGTGTGATGCAGAAAATCGGAATGAAACATGAAGGACACCTGCGACAAAATATAAAAAAGTGGGACAAATTCGAGGATTTGGAATTATATAGTATTTTAAAGGATGAATACTTCGCGAAGCCTTGATGTGTAAGTCGGAATAAATAAAAAACAGGTTAGATAATTACTATTTTTCTCTTTATAATGGGGTTGTTTACAAAAGGAGGAATTGCCCGAGCATGAAAATACCAGTAAAAAAGGTCCGCTGTCCGAAATGTGAAAGACTGGTCCGTGTCCGTGAGCAGGCACATGACGGTGGCATCCAACTATCCTGCATCCGTTGTAACCAGATTATCTGGTCGTGGGACGGCATCAAATGGCATCAGGTGCGACAATAATAAGACAGCTTGTATTATAAGACATAATTGAGCCTGAAAATTGAGCTGCTTTTAGCTATGATGTAGCTTCATTTTAAAAACTTGCATCTTTAAAAAAGGTGTGGTATACTTCGGTTGGTTGAAAAGTGGGTGAAATCCCCACTTTTTTACTTGAGGGAGCAAAATTTTAACGGAGGCGTAGCCTGGAATGAAGAGCGAGTTTCTGCTCGCTATCACTCAGCTTTCAGCAGAGAAAAACCTGCCGAAAGAGGTAGTTATCACAGCGGTAGAATCGGCGTTGGTTTCAGCGTACCGGAAAGATAGTTTTGCGTCCAATCAAAACATCACCGTTAAAATCAACCGCAGCACGGGCAGGGTAGAGGTCTGGGCGGAAAAAACGGTGATCGGGCGTGTAGAAGATTCGCGTAAAGAAATCTCTCTTACTGAGGCTAAACGTCTGAAATCAGATGCTCAGGTTGGGGATGCCATTATGGTAGAAGCCACGCCTCAGAATGCCGGTCGTATTGCGGCGCAAACTGCCAAACAGGTTATTCTCCAGCGTTTGCATGAAGCAGAGCACAGTGCCATCTTTGAGGAATATGCCGGGAAAGCTGGAGATATTGTCAGTGGTGTAGTCCAGCGTATTGAACCTCGGCAGGTATTAATTGACCTTGGCAGGGCACAAGCAGTACTGCCATCTAATGAACAAATGGCCAATGAAAGATATCGCATAGGACAGCGGCTCAAGGTATTTATGGTAGAGGTTGCTAAAACCATTAAGGGGCCGAAGGTTATTGTCTCGCGTTCTCATCCAGACCTTCTGAAGCGATTATTTGAGCTGGAAATTCCTGAGGTGTCGAACGGTACAGTTGAAATAAAATCTGTAGCGCGCGAAGCCGGTTTTCGTAGTAAGGTTGCTGTGGCTGCACGTCAAGCTGGAATCGACCCTGTGGGTTGTTGCGTCGGTTTGCGTGGTATCCGTATCCAGAATATTGTCAGCGAACTGAGTGGCGAAAAAATCGACGTTGTCCAGTGGAATGCGGATGCAGCAACATTTATTGCCAGCGCCTTAAGCCCGGCACAAATCGTCGCTGTTGAATTGAAAAAAACTGAAGGTGTAGCAACTGTAGTGGTTCCGGATAGACAGCTTTCTTTAGCTATTGGTAAAGAAGGACAGAATGCTCGCCTTGCTGCTAAACTAACCGGTTGGAAGATCGATATTAAGATGGCTTCAGTCTGGGAAGTAGAGAGAGAAGCTATTAAACCTGTTGTTGAGATAAAAGAAGCAATTAAGGGAAAACTCGAGGCGGAACCTGTGGCAGTAGCTGTATCCAAAGAGGAAACCAAGCTGGAAGCAGTCGAAGAGGAGATTCTTGCCACCGAGGAAGTAGCTAAAGAAGCTGAAGAAGAGGTTTCGGAAGCAAAACCGGTCAGCTTTGATGTATCTGCACCGACTAAACGTGAGTTAAGATTCGCCGAAGATATTCTCGGGGCTCCTTCGCGGGGAGAAGGCAAAGGTAAAAAGAAGAAAAAGACGGCACCTGATAAAGAACGTGAAAGCGAAGGTCCGCGTGTACGAAAAGGACGCCGTCAGGAAATTACCATTGAGGATGAAGACGAGTTCTGACGAAAAAGGAAAGCGGATACCAGAGCGTACCTGTGTTGCCTGCAGGCAGGTAAAACCAAAACGTGAACTGGTCCGCATCGTAAGAACAGCGAGTGCAGGAGTGACAATAGACGAAAAAGGAAAACAAGCAGGACGTGGTGCTTATTTATGCAGGACAAAACGATGCTGGAACGAAGGACTGAAGGGAAGTCGCCTGGAATATGTATTGCGCACCACATTTACACAGGAAGACCGACAAAGATTGGAAGACTATAAAGGGAAGCTCTAAGGGGTAGTTCGTTGTCAACCTCAGAAAAAAATGAAGCCGGTAAAATAACCGAAGACAAAGCTGGTGGTGCTCCAATACAGAAACCACGCCAGATAGAAATTCCACCTACTGTCACTGTACGTCAGCTTGCTGAGACGCTTGATGTTACACCGGTCGACGCTATCAAGCAGTTGATGCGTGCTGGTGTGATGGCAAATATTAACCAGGTTATCGATTTTAAAACAGCCGCTGTGGTAGCATCTGGATTTGGTGTAGAAGCCAAATTGAGACATCGTCCAGCTGCAAAAGTCGGTCGCACTGCAGAACTAAAGAAGCAACAGAAGCTTGCGCAAGGTGAGCAAGCCGCTGGTCTGCAACTCCGTCCCCCGGTAGTCACCATTATGGGGCATGTCGACCATGGCAAGACAAAACTGCTTGATGCTATTCGCCAGACTCATGTTGTTGATAAAGAAGCAGGTGGAATTACCCAGCATATCGGTGCCTATCAGGTAGATGTCAATGGGCAGAAAGTAACGTTTCTGGATACACCAGGACATGAAGCGTTTACTGCCATGCGTGCCCGCGGAGCGCAGGTTACTGATATTACCATACTTGTAGTGGCAGCTGATGATGGCGTAATGCCTCAGACGCTGGAGGCAATCGATCATGCACGTGCAGCTGGTGTGCCGATTATTGTCGCCATTAACAAAATTGATAAACCGGGAGCTAATCCCGATCGTGTGAAACAACAACTAGCTGAGGCTGGATTGGTGGTAGAGGAGTGGGGTGGCGATGTTATTGCGGTTCCAGTATCAGCTAAAGAGAATCGCGGAATCCCTCAGCTACTCGAAAGCATCATGTTGGTAGCAGAGATGGAGGAGTTGAGAGCCGACCCCTCACGCCCAGCTGAGGGCGCTGTCATTGAAGCTGAGATGGATAGGACGCGGGGTGCACTTTTTACCGTGCTTATCGGTTCTGGAACATTAAAAGAGGGTGAGGTAGTGGTGGTGGGGGAAACCTGGGGTAAGGTTAAGGCTATGTTTAATGATGCGGGCAAACGTGTCAAACGTGCTTTGCCTTCTACTCCCGTAGAAGTTCTTGGACTGGATATTGTCCCGCAAGTGGGTGATGTGATGTTGGCGGTTGCCGATGAAAAATCAGCCCAGACAGTTATTGAGAAGCGTCGAAAATCTATGGAGAAAGAGGCTACTGCACAGAAAGCAGTCAGTCTTAGTAATCTATATGAGCAATTAAGTGCTGGAAAAGTAAAAGAACTCGGTATTATCTTAAAGACTGATGTGCAGGGTAGTGTTGAGCCGATCCGTAACTCTCTCGAAAAACTATCAAATGATGAAGTAAAAGTCAGTATTATCCGCAGTGGACCTGGCAATGTAACGGAGAGTGATATTCTGCTTGCTCTTGCCTCAAAAGCTGTGATTGTCGGTTTCAATACCAGCGTAGAAACCGGTGCAAAACGTTTAGCAGAGCGTGAGGGTGTCAGCATCCGTCTGTATGAAATTATCTACAACCTTATTGAAGATGTGGACAAAGCCCTTAAGGGTATGCTTGAACCAACTGAGATCGAAGTTATTGATGGTCATGCCGAGACACGGGCTATATTCCCTGCGGGGAAGAAGGAGAAAGCGGCAGGTGTCTATGTAACAGAGGGGAAAGTACTACGGGGTGGTTCCGTACGCGTAATGCGGGGTGGACAGAAAATTCATGAGTCGACAATCACCAGTCTTCGACGTTTTAAAGATGATGTCCGTGAGGTTACTACTGGTTACGAGTGTGGCGTGGGTGTACAGGGATTTAGCGATTTTCAGGTTGGTGATACACTAGAATTTTTCCACATTGAGAAATCTGGCTGAGGCGATGTAGCATGACCTATCGAATTGAGCGGCTGAACAGCCTCTTGCGCCAGGAAATTAGTGATTTAATCCAACGCCAAGTCAAAGACCCCCGACTTGGCACTTTTATTTCTGTAACTGCAGTTGAAGTCTCTTCAGATCTTAAGTTCGCCAAGGTATACATTAGCCGTTTGGGAACACAGGTCGAAAAGAAAGAAACACTCGAAGCACTTGCTTCCGCATCGGGATTTATCCGCCACGAACTTGGTAACCGTATGCAAGCCAGACGTATCCCTGAATTGAGTTTCCGATTGGATGAGTCTATAGAAAAAGCGGATCACGTTCTGCGGCTCATCGACCGTATCAGTAATGAGGAGAAAGCGAAGTCGTGACTTGCTGTCGTTACCCGGGAAAAGAAGGCATCCTGAATATTAATAAACCACAGGGAAAGACATCATTTAGTGTGGTTGCTTTCGTAAAGCGGTTGACGGGTGAGAAACGGGTTGGGCATGCTGGCACCCTTGACCCAATGGCAACTGGTGTTTTACCGGTATGTATCGGACAAGCGACACGGCTTGTCGAGTATCTAATGAACACTACCAAGACCTATCGGGCTGAGATTGAGCTTGGAATTACCACAGACACCTTCGATTCTGAAGGAAAAGTTACAAAGAAGGCGGATGCGTCTGGTATTACCAGGAAACAGCTAGAGACAGCGATCAGTACATTTCACGGTGAGATAACGCAGATACCTCCCGCTTATAGTGCTGTAAAATACCACGGCAAACCAAGTTACAAACTAGCACGGGCAGGGATTACCATTGTTCCCAATAAGCGTCTAGTTCGTATTGACCGTATAGAGTTGATTGACTGGAGTGTGCCTGTAATTACGATAGAGATTGACTGCGGAAAAGGCACGTATATTCGTTCCCTTGCTAACGATCTGGGACAGATGCTTGGCTGTGGTGCGTATCTTAAAAGTCTGGTGCGGCTCCGGTACGGCATCTTTGGGATAGCCGAGTCCATAACGCTTGACGAGTTGGAGAAAGCCTGCAAGGTGGGATATTGGGAGCAATTGCTGCATCCGATGGATAGTATTCTTGCCGAATTACAAGCGGTAGTTGTCGGGCAAGAAGGCGAACGTGCTATCTGCAATGGAATTGCTGTACCATTAGACGGATGCTCGTCTGATGGTTTGTGTCGGGCTTACAATCAATGTGGGAATCTGCTGGCAGTCATGAAATTTGACCGTGAGAAAGGTCTCTGGCAACCGGAGAAAGTCTTTGGTGTGCTTGACACTGTCAACCCTATGTGATACGAATAATATTCGGGCTGAGTGGGTCTGCTCCACTCTGCCGGACTGGAGGAAATTCAATTGGGGAAAATTAATGTAGCCATTATCGGTGTGGGTAACTGCGCCTCATCTCTGATACAGGGTGTTCATTACTACCAGAATGCGAACGAAAGCCAGTTTGTACCAGGATTGATGCATGTCAACCTTGGGGGATACCATATTAGCGACATTAACTTCGTTGCTGCCTTTGATATCGATAAGAATAAGGTAGGCAAAGACCTCGCCGAAGCAATTTACGCCTGGCCAAATAATACCTTTAAATTCTGTGACGTACCGAAAACAGGAGTCACGGTCGAGCGTGGCATGACCCACGATGGATTGGGGCAATACCTTTCCAAGATAATTCAGAAAGCTCCCGGTCCCACTGCTAATATTGTAAAAATCCTCAAGGAAACCAAGACAGATATTGTTATCAACTATCTACCTGTTGGCTCTGAAATGGCTACCAAATGGTATGTAGAACAAGTTCTACAGGCTGGGTGTGGATTTATTAACTGTATCCCGGTCTTCATTGCTAGTGCAAAAAATAAGGATTGGGGAGAACGGTTTGCGGAAAGGGGTCTGCCAGTGATTGGCGATGATATTAAATCGCAGGTTGGCGCTACAATTGTTCACCGTGTCCTGACTCGTTTGTTCCGTGAACGTGGCGTTCGCCTTGAACGCACCTATCAATTGAACTTTGGCGGTAATACCGATTTCTATAATATGCTTGAACGCGAGCGGCTGGAATCTAAGAAAATCTCCAAAACTAATGCCGTGACTTCTCAGCTTGATTATGAACTGAGTCCGGATGACATTCATGTAGGTCCCAGTGATTATGTACCCTGGTTACTAGACCGCAAGTTCTGCCATATCCGTATGGAAGGACGAACCTTTGGCGATGTACCGCTGAACCTAGAACTGAAACTTGAAGTCTGGGATAGCCCGAACTCAGCCGGTGTGGTTATCGATGCTATCCGTTGCTGTAAATTAGCACTGGACAAGGGTATTAAAGGACCGCTTACTGGCCCAGCGTCCTATTTTATGAAATCACCCCCGATACAATATTCGGATGATGAGGCACGGCGACTGACAGAAGAGTTTATAGATACCAACAAGCAGGCATAGGATTGTGTCTGGTTGTCTTTTCTGTCATGGTAGATGGTATTCAAGGAACGCTGATTTATGAAAATTGCGCTGGTCTCGCCCTATGACTTTGCCTTTCCAGGTGGTGTTTGTCGTCACATCACTAACCTGGAGAAACATTTTTCCCGGATGGGACATGAGGTAAAGGTGATTGCTCCAGCCTCTAAACAAATCAGCGAGTTCGGTGACCGGTTCATCCGTATCGGGACACCTGTCGCTATTCCGGCGAGTAAATCTATAATGCGTATCTCGATTTCACTGCATCTAGCTCCAATTATCAAAGAGGTGCTGGAGCGTGAAAAGTTTGACATAATACATTTACATGAGCCTTTTATGCCCATGCTCTGCAGTGCCGTACTCCGGTTTTCCAACACAGTGAATGTTGGGACCTTTCATGCAGCGAAAGGAAGACCGGGTTACAACTGGGGAAAACCGATTTCCAGCTGGATGCTAGAATATCGCAGGCGTCATCTGCATGGTCACATAGCAGTATCGATTCCAGCCATGAGGTATGCCCAATCCTTTGTCCCGTCTGAATACGAAATTATTCCTAATGGCGTCGATACGCACTTCTTCCGCCCTGATGTTAAACCATTAGAACAATATATGGATGGCAAACTGAATATTGTCTTCCTGAGTCGGTTGGAATTTCGTAAGGGCGCTAATTATCTCCTCAAAGCTTTTCTTGAAGTCAAACAACAGATGCCAAACACCCGACTTATTATCTGTGGGCCTGGCACGAGGCTCCGTGCGCGGTACGAACGGTGGGTAGCAAGGAACCGGTTGGAAGATGTCATTTTTACCGGTATGGTGAGCCAAGAAGAACAACCTCGCTACTATCGGACGGCGGACATTTTCTGTTTACCGGCAACCGGACAAGAGAGCTTCGGTCTGATACTGGTAGAAGCGATGGCAACAGGACGTCCCATTGTGGCAACAAATATCGAAGGTTATGCCAGGGTGGTGACTCAGGGCGAAGAAGGTTTACTCGTACCCCCGATGACTGTAAAACCCTTGGCAGATGCTCTCTTGACGCTACTCACTGACAAACAACGACGGGAACAGATGGGACAGAAGGCAATCATTACCGCACAAAAATACGAATGGGAAGGTATTGCTAAGCGAGTAATGGACTACTACATGAAGACAATTGATAAAGTCCGCAGACAGGGGAAGGTGCAGTAGATGGCAAATCTGCAAACCGCCCGCAAAGCATTAGGCAGGTACTTCACCGAACCGGCAGTCTGGCTGATAAAAAAGACTCCTCTCACTCCAGACGCGCTCACGTGGATTGGTTTACTGATCGCTATTGGAGCAGGTGTGCTCGCTGGTACAGGGTATCTCTTTGCGGCAGGTTGGGTAGTAGCTTTTTCTGGGATATTTGATTTACTGGATGGCGCTCTAGCGCGTGCCACTAACCGAACCACACGTTTTGGAGCAGTACTGGATTCCACGCTCGATCGTGTTGGGGAAGCCGCGGTATTTGTCGGTTTACTGGTATTCTACTTGAATCAGGAATCACTTATCGGAACTGTTCTGGTGAGTGTGGGTATGATTGGCAATCAAATGGTGAGCTACATCCGTGCTCGTGCCGAGGGAATAGGGATAAATTGTGAAGTAGGGGTCTTTACTCGACCCGAAAGAGTCGTTATACTATCACTTGGCCTTTTACTAGCGCAATTCGAATTGGTCTTGCTTATTGCATTAGGATTGGTGGCAGTGCTGGGTTGGATTACGGCAGGACAGAGACTTTATTACGTTTGGAAGAAGGCTAAATAACAAATTAGCAGATAGGAGAAACCATGCCAGCCATTGCAGTAATCGGAGGACAGTGGGGAGATGAAGGCAAGGGGAAGGTTGTCGACCTGGTGGCAGAGCAAGCGGATGTCGTCGTACGTTTTTCCGGTGGTGATAATGCAGGTCATACGGTAATAAACCGTTTTGGTAATTTTGCGTTACATCTCGTTCCATCGGGTATCTTTTCCCCAAAAGCTCTCTCGATTATTGGTAATGGTGTTGTCATTAATCCAGAAGTACTTTTTAAAGAAATTGATATGTTAATAAAAAATAAAATCGATGTTTCTCCATCGAGGTTGTTTGTCAGTGACAGAGCTCATGTTATTATGCCGTACCATGTTGTTCTGGATGGACTGGAAGAAAAATTGCGAGGCGGACAAGCAATAGGTACGACGATGAAGGGTATCGGTCCCGTTTTTTCCGATAAAATTGCCAGGCAAGGAATTAGGGTCGGCGATTTGATAGATGGAGACAATTTTAAGCGGCAACTACAATCCGCACTCGCTCAGAAAAATCTCTTCCTGACCGGCGTTTACAAATCGAAACCACTTTCTCTTACTAAAATTTATAAAGATTACCTTGAATACGGCAAGCGTTTAAAGCCGTATGTACATGATACAGCTGTGGTAATCGAAAAAGCATTGAAAGAAAATAAGGTGGTAATGCTCGAAGGTGCCCAGGGGACAATGCTTGATCCCGATTTCGGTACCTATCCATTTACCACATCATCCTCACCAGTTGCAGGTGGAGCATGTATTGGCTCTGGTATCAGTCCTCGCGCTATCACCCGCATTTTGGGTGTGTTTAAGGCTTATTGCACCCGTGTCGGTGGTGGACCATTCCCGACGGAACTCGATAATGAAATTGGTAACCTCATCCGTGAACGGGCGCACGAGTACGGAACGACAACTGGAAGACCGCGCCGCTGTGGTTGGTTCGATGCCGTCGGCGCCCGCCATAGTAACCGTATTAACGGTTTCACAGGTATAGCCATTACTCGATTTGACATTTTGGATACATTGGAGACAATTAAGATATGTACTGCCTATAAGATCGGTAATAAAACTATTACTGATTTTCCGGCGAGTCTGGTCACACTGGAGAAATGCAAACCGGTCTATGAAGAATTACCTGGTTGGTGTACTTCGACCTCTGACATCCGTAATTTCAAAAACCTACCTCCTAAAGCTCGGAAGTATGTGAAGCGTCTGGAAGAGCTGGTAGGTTGCTCCGCCAACCTGATTTGTGTCGGTCCGGAGCGTAACCAAACGATTGTGAAGAAACCGGTGATTTAATCCCACGTATCATTCCCACCCCGTATCGAAGTGCGCATTCACCCTGAGCGGATTTACTGCGAACGGGATAAACTCCAGCGGGAATCCAGAACAATGTGCGTAGATTCCTAATAGTTACGGGAATGATAATTGTAGAGTGGATTCTTTACTTAACAATTTCATACTAGTGGGGATTGTTAGTTAACCTTTATATCGATCTTGTACTTTTTCAAAGTTTCTTTGATTGTTGCAGCGCTCTTTTTATCGGGTTCGCATAAAGGTAAACGTGGCTTGCCTACTTTAAAGCCGATCTGGTTAAGAGCATATTTCACTGGAACTGGATTTGAGACAACAAACAGCGCATTTACCAGTGGCAGTAAATGCTCGTGGATATCAGTGGCTTTTTTAGTATTACCCTTAACGAAGCTATATATCATGTCGTTTATCTGTTTGCCAACGAGATGTGAGGCCACACTGATAACACCATGCGCGCCGAGTTTCAGCATTGGCAAAGTATCGGTGTCGTTCCCACTCCAGACCAGAAATCCCGGCTTAGCTTCTTTGATAATCTTCGTGATTTGTTCCATATTACCGCTGGCTTCCTTGACACCGATGATATTCGGTACATGACTTAGCTTGATTGTAGTCTCCGGCGCCAGGTTGGTCACAGTGCGGGATGGCACATTATAGAGAATGCAAGGTAAACTGGTGCTATCCGCAATTTTTTTAAAGTGCTGGTATAATCCATCCTGACTTGGTTTGTTGTAGTAAGGAACTACGAGTAGACATGCGTCCACCCCAATTTTTTCAGCGTCTTTCGTAAATTCCAATGCCTCGGCGGTATTATTGCTACCTGTACCCGCGATGACGGAACCTTTAGTGCCTACGGCTTTCTTAATTTCGGTGAAAAGACGCTTCTCTTCTTCATGACGTAGAGTGGGTGATTCGCCAGTGGTACCGACAACGACCAATCCTTCGCTACCGGATGCGAGTAATGCCTTTGCCAGTTTTTTTGCCTGTATATAATCGACTTCCCCCTTTTCATTAAAAGGGGTGACCATTGCGGTGATAACCCTGCCCAGTTCTTTCATTTTTATCCTCCAGTAGCGATTAAATCACGCTTGATTATTTCCTCTAATATCTGAACCGCATTAAGTGCAGCACCTTTTCTAATATTATCAGCAACAGTCCACATTGCCAAGCCATTTTTAAAAGCAGTATCCTTACGAAGACGTCCAACATAGCATTCATCAGTACCAGCGACCGCCCATGGTTGAGGATAGAGATTAACTGTGGGATCGTCCAGTACTTTCACCCCGGGTGCATGCATAAGAATCTGGCGAGCTTCTTCCGGTGGAAAAGGATGGGTAAACTCAACGTGCAAAGCTAGGCTATTGGCAATGTAGACCGGCACTCTAACACAGGTAGCGGATACCTCAATCTCCGGGGCGTGCATTATTCTGCGGGTTTCTTCCAGAAACTTTCTTTCCTCTTTTGTGTAGCCAGTGTCCATGAATACGTCGACTTCCGGCAGGAGATTGAATGCAATCTGGTGTGGGAAGACTCTGGGAACAGCGGGTTGCCCATCCAGTACCTGTCTTACCTGGGTAGTTAGTTCTTCGATTGCCGCTTGCCCGGCACCCGCAACCGATTGATAGCTGGTAACGATTATGCGTTTGATGGGATTAATGCGGTGTAGTGGGAATAATACTACCACCATCTGGATAACCGGGCTGGTGGGATTTATAATGACACCTTTATGTGCATTAATATCCTCAATGTTGACCTCCGGAACGACGAGTGGGAAATCACCTTCTAATCGCCAGGCATCGCTATTATCAATAACGAGCGTTTTTGCTCTGTTAGCACTAGCTACAAAATGACGACTGGTATTTGTGCCCGCAGAGAAGAAAGCCATATCTGTTCCGGTGAAGGATTCGTGATTGATTTCTTTAACAACACTTTCCTGGTGTTTTACGTATAATTTTTTCCCAGCGGAGCCATCCGAGGCGTAGAGCTGAATGTCACTTAACGGAAAATCACGTTGTTCCAGGATTTTAATGAATTCCTGACCGACTATCCCTGTTGCCCCGACAACCGCGATACGGTATTGTTTCATTTCACTCCGTTACTCAAGTTTCAGAAGCGCAGCCAGTCCGGATACAAGTCCTTTGTAATTCTGCACTTGTTTAACGGCGAGTAAAACTCCGGGCATATAGCATTCGCGGTTGATAGTATCGTGGCGAATACTGAGGGTCTGACCGGCAATACCAAAAAGTACTTCCTGATGCGCCATTAGCCCTGGCAAGCGAATGCTGTGAAGTGCAATCCCTTCCACCTGCTCCCCGCGGCTCTTCATGAAATTATCTTTATCAGATGGGACGAGGAATGGTTTGCCTCGTGCTTGAGACATAGCGCGGGCAGTTGTCAGAGCGGTGCCTGATGGCGCATCGGCTTTGAGGTGATGGTGCAATTCGATAATTTCAGCATAATCAAAATACTTAGCAGCAATTTTAGCGAGGTGCATCATCACGACTGCTCCAAGCGCAAAGTTAGATGCCATCACCGCACCGACCCCATTTGTTTTTGCCAGTCGGTCGATTTCATCGAGGTCTGTTTGGCTCAAACCTGTAGTGCCGCTAACTAGGTGCACCTTTCTGTTCAAGGTAATGCGCGCGGCGGGTAATGCCGCTTTAGCCAGGGAAAAATCTACCACCACATCTGGTTTCTGTACTTTGATGATATTATCTAAATCTGAGGAGAGTGGCACTCTATCATTGCTATCTGGCAAAAGCAGGAAATCACTTTTCAAATTTATATCAATAGCACCAACGAGTTTTGTTTCAGGGTCGTGACAAACAGCATTGACTACTTCTCTACCCACTTTACCAAGAGCGCCATGAACGACAACCTTAATCGGAGCCATATCCTGCCTCCTTTTTACTGTCGGTTAGGTTGTTTTCGGTCTGAATAAGAACGTGGTGGTGTACGTCCGGATTGCGGTCGCTGAGACGAGTAGTGTGACGACTGAGATGGATTCCCCTTATCGGTTTCTGCTCCTGGTTTTTCAAAGAGAGCTTTTCGCGAAAGAGCAATTTTACCATCTTCGACGCGGATAACTTTAACCGTAACTTCATCGCCAACTTTTACAATATCCTCGACGTTCGCCACACGGAATGGCGCGAGTTCACTGATATGTACCATGCCGTCTTTGCCCGGTAAAAACTCGACGATGGCGCCAAAAGCGAGGATGCGCGTTACTTTCCCGGTGTATATAGTGCCGACCTCGATATCTTTAGTCAAGCCTTCGATGATTTCGATGGCACGTTGTGCAGATGGTTCATCGGTAGAGCCGATGATGACTGTCCCATCCTGGTCTATATCAATGGTCGTTTTGGTTTCTTCCGTAATCGTACGAATGGTCTTGCCACCGGAGCCGATGACGGCACCGATCTTATCCGGGTCAATCTTCATCTTATACATACGGGGTGCATAGTGGCTTACTTCCGGGCGGTTGTTGGCGATGGTCTGGTGCATGATATCCAGAATCTGGAACCGTGCTGTTTTCGCTTTTGCGATTGCCTCCTGGACAATATCCTGCCCGATACCTTGAAGCTTTATATCGAGTTGAATGGCGGTAATACCTTCGCGCGTACCCGCGACTTTGAAATCCATATCTCCGTAATTATCTTCAATACCTTCAATATCGGTGAGGGTTACAAACCGCCCTTCATCTCCGGTGACCAGTCCTATCGAAATACCTGCTACAGCGCTTTTTACCGGGATACCAGCGTCCATTAGCGAAAGACTACCAGCACAGACACTTGCCATTGAGGTACTGCCATTGCTGCTGAGAACTTCCGAAACGAGGCGGATTGTATAGGGGAAGTCCGCTTCTGCCGGAATGATAGGCTGCAGGGCACGTTCTGCCAGAGCCCCATGCCCGATCTCACGTCTGCCTGGAGAACCTATCCGTCTAACTTCACCAGTGGAGAAGGGTGGGAAGTTATAATGATGCATAAAGCGTTTGGTTTCTTCAATACCCAGTCCATCCAGCTGTTGTTCCTGGCGGGTGGAACCGAGTGTGGTGATACTCAGTACCTGCGTTCGACCGCGATTGAACAATCCGGAACCGTGGGTGCGGGGAAGAATACCAACTTCGCAGGTGATGGCACGGAGTTCGTCAAGTGCACGTCCGCTAACGCGCCGCTGCTTATCCAGGGCACTGGTGCGGAGCAAGATTTTTATCTGCTTGTCCAGATAGGCTGCGATATCTTCTTTGGATATCTGCCCCTTCAGTTTATTGACGATTTCATCCTGCAGGTTATCCAACCAGTGTTCACGGTCGGTTTTGTCTGATTGGAAGAGTGCAGTTTCAAGTTTATCTACTAAAAGAGGGTTGATGCAATCTATTACCTCAGGTGAGAATTCATGGACAGGTAATGGTTCTTTGGGAATGCCGAGAGCTTGTCGGAGTTGTTCCTGCAGGGTAATAATTGCCTTATTAGCATCGTATCCGAAGTGGATGGCTTCCAGAGCAATATCTTCTGGTATCTCCTTAGCCCCTGCTTCCAGCATAACAATTTTGTCCCGGGTGCTGGCAACTACGAGGTCGAGCGCACTACCTTCAAGTTGAGCCAGTGTAGGGTTCAGGACAAACTCGTCGTTGATATAACCAACGTGTACTGCCGAGACGGGTCCGGCGAAAGGTACTGAAGACATCCCGAGTACCGTAGAGGCCCCGATGATTGCCAGAATATCGGGATCGTTCTGCTGGTCTGCTGAAAGAACGGTGATAATAATTTGAATTTCACGTCGCCATGTCTTCGGTAGGAGGGGACGTAGTGGCCGGTCTGTAAGACGGCTGGCTAACGTAGCCTCCTGGCTGGGTCTGCCTTCGCGTCGTATAAAACCACCGGGGATTTTCCCGGCGGCGTAAAGACGCTCTTCATAATCAATAGTAAGAGGTAGAAAATCTACGCCATCGCGTGGCTGAGCACCGACACAAAGAGTGACCAGAACGACAGATTCGCCATAGGTGACGGTGACAGCACTGGTTGCCTGAGTTGCTAATTTCCCGGTTTGAATAGTCAGGGTTCGCCCCCCGACCTCACATTGAAAAGAATGGGGTATTGACAAAATTTCCTCCTGGAAAGCTGTAATAGCTATTTCCGCAAGCCAAGGGATTTGATGAGATTATTATAGCGGTCGGCATCATTTTTACTCAGATAGGAGAGTAAGCGGCGCCGCTGGACGACGAGACGTAACAATCCACGCCGGGTGTCGTAATCATGCTTGTTAGCTGTAGCGTGTTCTGTCAGTCGGGTGATGCGTTCGGTAAGCAGCGCAACCTGAACTTCTGGTGAGCCGGTATCACTCTTTTTGCGTTCGAACTGGCTGACAATCGTTTGTTTTTTCTCTTTGTCCAAGTGTTACTCCGTTATTATCTATCTTTCTTAATTCCAGACAATTATAACACAATGACAACTGCAAGGTAAATTGCTTGTACTCGTTCAGTAGCTCTTATAATTTTTTACATTCGTTAATAAGGCTTGACAGGCTACACGGAAACGTGTATAATCATGAGGAATCCGTACAGAGGAGACGAGCTATGCTTACTATCGAAGTCAGGGAAGGAGATATCAGCCTGTGTGAAGCAGATGCCCTGGTGAATGCTGCCAATAATTATCTCTGGATGGGAAGTGGTGTGGCTGGAGCATTGAAAAGAGCTGGCGGTCGTGAAATCGAAGAAGAGGCAATAGAAAAAGGTCCTATTCCTGTTGGTGAAGCGGTCGCGACCGGCAGTGGTAAGCTCAAAGCTAAATATGTAATCCATGCAGCGGTCATGGGGCAGGACCTACGGACTAATGCCGCCATTATTAAAAAGGCGACAGAGAATAGCTTGCACTGCGCTGCTGAACTGGGGTGTAAAAGTATCGCCTTCCCTGCATTGGGAACCGGAGTAGGGGGATTTTCTCTGGAAGAGTGCGCTCATCTTATGATAGACGGGGTACTGAATTATGCTATTGGCAAGACAGGCTTAGAAAAGGTTTTTTTCATACTCTACGGAGAGTTGGCATACCGGGTATTCAAGGGAGAGCTAGAGCGGCAAACAAAGTAGAAAGGAAATATTCAGATAAGTAGGTGCGGCTTATGAAAAGCCGCTTTTTTCTAGAATAAGATACACGGTAACGTGTCATAGATAAGTGGTGATGAAAAAACTGACTGAAGTCGAGGTATCTGATCTCTGGCAACACGTAGTAAAAGATAATACCAGTCTATCGACGGTAGATGATCAGATAGTGCAGGTTGTGTATCCCGGGCGACCCAGTGATGAACCTGGTGCCGATTTTAAAGATGCGGTTTTAAGTATCGGCGGGCGGCTGAACAAGGGGGATATCGAGATTCATGTGAAGTCGAGCGACTGGCGGACGCACCATCATCACCAGAATAAAACATATAACGGCATTGTTCTCCATGTGGTGATGTGGCATGATTCTGAAAATGTAACCCGCCTGGAAAATGGCAATAGCATTCCGATGATTTCGTTGGATGATCACAAGACAATTACAGCCGTAAGTAGAAAAATATGCCCGCCGTCATTATCTTGCTATCTCGGTAATGCCACTGATATCAGTGTAGAGCAGATTATGGATGTGCTTCACCGTGCCGGTGAAGCACGCTTCCGAGAAAAGCAGTCAGCTTTTCTCGGAGAACTCAAGGTTACCGAAGCAGGACAGTGCCTTTACCGGGGTATTATGGGTGCGCTTGGGTATTCCCGGAATACTATCCCCTTTCAAATGGCAGCAGAGAAACTGCCTTTGCATTTGCTTGAATCAATAGTGCAGGAAAGTCCAGATGAAGTGATATCAACACGGTTAGAAGCCTGGTTGCTGGGAACAGCCGGGTTTCTGCCTTCACAGAAAGCCGATAATTTTTTATCTATCGAGGGTGATATGTGGATAAAAACGTTGGAAAAAGAGTGGCAAAGTTGTGGTGGTAAACAGGCGCTCTCTCCCGAAGAGTGGCACTTATTTCGCGTCCGCCCTGGAAACTTCCCGGCGCGCCGTCTGGCGGGTATGGCGCAATTGCTTCTGTGGTACCGAAAGGAAGGATTGCTACCAGGTCTGAGCGCTCTGGTCGAAGAAGCATTACAGAATGATACTTGGCACAAGCTAGAAGATGGATTAATGGTTACTGCAGAAAATTACTGGAAAGACCATTTTGCTCCGGGGAAGAAGTGTCAGAAACTGGACCCGTGCCTCATTGGTCGGGCACGCGCTACTGAAATAATTATCAACGTGTTGCTCCCGTTTTTCACTGCTCATTATGAATGTAATGGTCGGGGGAGTATTGACGCGGAAGCATTCAGGTTATATTGTGATTACCCGTTTGCCACTGAAAATACGATTGTACGGCACATGCGCTGCCAGTTGGGGCTGAAACAATCACAAATAAAATCGGCATGGTGTCAGCAGGGTTTACTTCATCTCTACAAACGTTTCTGCACTGAAGGACGGTGTGGAGAATGCCCTCTCGTTACCTGAATATTAGGTCAGCTTTAAATTAGGCACGACATCCATTGACAAATCATCAGTTTTACCAGCCTGGAAGCGGTAGTAGCCGCAGGCAGCGATCATGGCTGCGTTGTCAGTGCAGAGAATCATCGGCGGAATAATGACAGGCAACGGGGATTTTGTCAGTAGTGTCTGTCGCAGGGTTTTATTGGCGGCGACCCCGCCACAGAGGATGATTTGCTTGACACCATATTCCTGTGCGGCATCGATAGTTTTGGAGACAAGGACTTCGACCACCGCTGTTTGAAAACTGGCAGCGCCATCAGCCGGGTTAGTGATTTTTCCATCTTCTGCTAGTCTCAATAGCGCTGTCTTAATGCCACTGAAGCTGAAATCGTTGGTACCTTTGAGCCAGGCACGGGGCAGGGGAATGACATTTTTGCCATTCATAGCGGCTTTTTCCATAGCTGGACCTCCGGGATAGCCTAGACCGAGAACACGGGCGGCTTTGTCAAATGCTTCACCGGCGGCGTCATCGCGTGTACGTCCGAGCATGGTATAGTTGCCATGTCCGCGCATCAGTACCAGGTCGCTGTGTCCACCGGATACAATTAAACAAATTAACGGAAATTCGGGAAGAGTGCCATTTAGCCAGTTGGCGTATATATGTCCTTCCAGATGGTTCACACCGATGAGTGGTAAGCAATGTGCGAAACTAAGAGCTTTGGCAGTATTGACTCCAGTAAGCAGGGAACCAGCCAACCCTGGTCCCATCGTCACAGCGATGGCATCTATTTCGCTCCATGTCGTCTTTGCTTTCTTCATCGCGCTGGAGACAATCGGGATAATACTTAAAGTATGTTGACGGGAAGCAACTTCCGGCACGATACCACCATAACGCGCGTGAATATCAACCTGTGAGGCGATTTCATTGGAAAGAATTTTTATTCCATCCTCGACGATAGCGGCTGCAGTCTCATCGCAGGATGTTTCAATACCGAGTAGTCTCATATGGCTTGATTATACCATGTGCACAGTCTCAACAGAATCCAAAGAACTAGGCCACTATGCAATAAATAAAAACAATGTTAGAATGTGGACAAAGTACGGCAGGGAAAAAGTGACAAGGAGGAAATATGAGAACCAAGCAACAATACATAAAAGGTCTTACTAAAATGAAGCGGAATATCTATTTCGACGGCGAACGAATCGACCGCACTAACGAAGGGCAGATGCCTTGTATCGAGACCATCGGCACGACCTTCGACGAAGCCTTACGACCGGAGAATGAAGGCTTATGCACTGCCATTTCTCACCTCACCGGCAAGAAAATCAGTCGTTTTACACATATTCATCATAGCAAGGAAGACTTGCATAGAAAGCAGGACATGACCCGAATGCTCTGTCAGAAAGTAGGTGGGTGCATCCAGCGGTGCATGGGTATCGATGCCACCAATGCCATTTATAATGTGTCTTACGAAGCTGATAAATCCAATAATGGTGCGACAGAATACCACAAGAACTTTAAAAAGTGGTTGACTCGTTTCCAGAATGAAGACCTGGTCGGCTGTTGCGCTCAAACGGATGTTAAGGGTGACAGGATGCTGAGACCTGCGGACCAACCGAATCCGGATGCCTATGTGAGGATCAAGGAAAGGTTGAAGGATGGTATCGTTGTCAGCGGGTGTAAGGTGCATATCTCCGAAGCCTCTGTTGCCGATGAGGTACTGGTTGTGCCCACCCGTGCGTTACGACCTCAAGATAAGGACTACGCTGTGTCGTTTGCCGTGCCGGGAGATTGGGATGGCTTGAAACAGGTGGTGACCATCCGTAACATCAGGAACAGAGAACATTTCAAGCGGGGTTTTGCTCCGGGAGCGACCGATTCCTATATGATATTCGATAATTGTTTCGTGCCCTGGGAGCGTGTTTTCCTGGCGGGCGAGGCACAGCACGGTGGCACGCTCGCACTGTTATTTGCACTCTTCCATCGTCACTCCTACTCCGGCTGTAAACCCGCTATCGGTGACATTATTCTTGGCGGTGCCGCACTAGCTGCGGAGGCTAATAATATCCAGAGAGCCGACCATGTCCGCAAGATGTTCGCTGAAATTATAATGACCACGGAGTTGGGTTATGCCGCCGGCTATACTGCTTCCGATATGGGTAAACCGGAGGTCTTTATGCCCGGCGTCGGTTTCATACCTTACGGACCAGGCTCTTTTATCCCCAACTCTATCTACTGCAACGTTGGGCGTTGTCTGACCGGCGAAGCTGTTTACCACGAAGCCGAAATGCTCTGTGATATTTCTGGTGGTGTGCCTGCGACCTTCCCGCGGGAAAAAGATTTTTTAAACAAGGATACTAGAGATTTACTACTTAAATATACCAAGCGCAGCCCCACGATGTCAGTCGAAGACCAGTCACAGGTCTGGCGCTATATGGCTGACGTGCTTTGCTCGGCGGCTGGTGGTGTGACTAATATGGGTGCTTATCACGGCGGCGGGTCACCTGTCATGGAGCAGATTGCTATTACGACTCAATATGATATCGAGGCGCGTAAGAAGCTTGTCAGGTATATCGCCGGGATGAGCGGCGCTGATAGGGAAATTCTCGCCCCTAAAGCTGTCAAAAACAAAAAGGGAGATAAGATCGCGAAGACGAGTACCGTGAAAAAGACGGCATCCAAGAAAAAATAGAATGACTGTATCCGCGGCGTAGTATTCCAGCAGGCACCGCCACGATAAATTGAATCCTTTGAGCGGTGCCTGTTTTTATAACATTAACCAGTTGCTTCCAATTCCTTAATAGCTTGCCGTGGGACTTCACCAGCGAGGCGGTTTATCAATCGGCTTATCAGGAAAACCAGGACAAGAATAACAAATACAGCAATACCCAACTGCAGGAATGTTTCATTATCCTGAGTACCTAAACTGATGTCCATAATAGGACCTGTAACATAAAAAGTGGGAAATACATAGTTAAGCCACTGCGGCAGTTCGGGGAACATATAGACAATCGCTGGCCCGAACAGGAACAGCCCGCCGAATTTCCAGACGGCAAAAAGCGTATTCATCTCGTTGATTAATGCGCCAAGAATCAGGCCGATTTCAGCCGCCATGATGGCTCCCAATGCCAGCATTAACAATAGAAGGAGAGGAGATTCACCCCATGCTTGATTAATCAGCAGGATGATAGCACCCATTACCAGACTGAGCAACGCTGCCATTAACCCCTTTGCGATGAAGATATCGGGCAACGAAGCCGGTGTAACTGCCAGAGCCTGTAAAGTACCCTTTAACTTTTCGTCAATGAGAGATGCCGCCGGTAACATCAGTCCGCCAAAGAAGACTGCCATCATCACTGTCAACGGCATCAATCGGCGGCTCCATGGAATCGATTCTTCATCACCCAGTGTGACTGTTGCCAGGATAATTGGCTCCGATTGCGAGCTCAGTTGATGTGTCAGGTCAAGCAAAGTAGCCGTAATAATCGTGCGGTTTTTCGCCAGACTTTCGCCCCAGATATAAGTGGTTACTGGAACTTTATCTCCACTAGTCACGAGGTTGTCGAAATCTGCAGGTATGATAATACCAAAATCGGCAGCACCGCGTGAGACGGCATCTTTTAGAGCTTCAGTCGAATCGTATTCAAAAACGTGTAGTTGTTTGTTTTCTTCGAGCAGCGGTACCAGTTGAGATTGACTCTCATCAAAGTAAGCTAATTTCGCGGCGCTACTGAAGAGGTCACCGAGAGCCAGGTTGATCACCAGCGTAATCAGTAAAGGAGTAGCGATAGTCATCGTCAGGATAAAACCGCGTGGTCCGTGTAAAAGTTCCTTCCCCAGTAGCGTGAAAACACGTTTGATATTCATCTGTATCGCCTCCTCAGTGTCAGTACGCCGCTAATGGTGAAAAGAGCACTCCAGCCAAGCATAATCAAGACGTGACCGCTGATATCATTAAAGCTGGCGCCATAATTTGATAAACGGCTAATGGCATCTACTAAATGATATGAGGGTAGTACCTTTGCCCAACCGGAAAGTATGCCGGGCATCATCCCACCGAGAGCAGGAATAAAGAAGATAATCATCAAAAGCATACCCCAGCTGGTAACACCCATCATATCGCGGGCAAGCGAAGCTACCAGAAAACCTGAACCGGTTACTAGTATGCTCCCGATGAATAGCACCAGTGTCATTGTCAGTATTTCATGAGATAAACCACCGACAACCACCATAAAAAGCAGGACCTGAATGAATGCCAGTCCTATGCCTAGGATAGCTTTGGCAGTAAACAGGTGGTGAAGCTTGAGTGGTGTCACCAGTAATGCACTGACCGTGTTTTGTTCCACTTCCGTGCTGATGAGAGCTGCCAAGCTCAGGATTTCGGTTCCCAGAATCATAATTGCCATCATCGGGATAAGGCGGTCACGCCAGGGTATCTGTGCCCCGAGTAGGTCAGGACCGAGCACTTCGCTTCTCATTTCCAGAGGCATATCCTGTCCAGTAGCGAGAAATGCTAATTGCTTAACGAGAGCGGTAATCGCCCCTTTCATTTCCTCAGTAGTGCTGGAAGACAAATAAACGGTTACTATTGGTTTTTCACCTTCTGCCAGCCTCGTTAACAGGTCTTCAGGGAGGGCGATGGCAACAGGATATTCATTTTTTAAAACGGCTTCCCTTAGTTCTTCCAGAGTGGAGAAGGACTTCGCTTCGATGCCCTCGTCGTTCACCAGAGAGTTTTCGATTAACGGCATTCCCGGTGCATAGATACCCAGTTTCATCGTCTCATCCATCGTCTTGGGCATCACAAAGTACATTCCAATGTACAACACCAGCCCGACTATAGTCATAATGAAGTAAAACTGGTTCCTGGTGAAGAGTTTGAGGTCTTTCTTTATCAGTGTCATTATCAGGTGGGCGCTCATGCTGTCAGCCTCCGTCCGGTTATCTTGAGGAAAATGTCTTCCAGTGTAGCTTCCTGACTGTGTACCGTGACCACTTTCTCACGACTGAAAAGCTCACGTACCGTGTCAGGTGTTTCTGATTTGTCCAGGGTAACAGTGCGCTCTTCGAACTGACCGTTTCGAGATATCTCTACCACCAGAGAACGCTGTCCGTATTGTTGTTTTAATGTGTGCGGTGTGTCCAGGGCAGCAATTTTACCCTGATTGAGAAATGCTACCCGGTTGCAGAGTTTGTCAGCTTCCCACATATCATGCGTGGTCAGAAAAATCGTGGCACCCCGCTCCCGCTCCTGCAAAATCAGATTACGGATAGAATCGGCAGAAACCGGATCGAGACCGGATGTCGGCTCGTCCAGGAAAAGAATTTCCGCTTGGTTCACCAGGGAGCGGGCTACCATCAGTCGCTGTTTCATACCTTTCGAGTAATTAGCCACCCTGTCCTTTTCTCTACCTTCCAGTCCCACCTTTTTCAAAAGGGCATAGCCATCGAAGGTTTTCATATTGAACAATCGAGCGAATAATTCCAGGTTCTCAAGAGCTGACATCTGTTCGTAAAGATTGGGTTGCTCGAAACACACGCCCATCTGAGCCTGGACGCGTTCGATGTCCTTGGTAATATCCATGCCGAGGAGAGTGGCATGACCTTCCTGTGGGCGCAGTTGACCGGTGAGCACCTTGACAGTGGTTGACTTGCCGGCGCCATTGGGTCCGAGGAAGCCGAGGATTTCCTGCCGGGCAACCCGGAAGTTGATATTATCTACCGCTAGAATTTTGCCGTAATGGTAGCTCAGATTCTCGACGACAATAGTATCCTGTGTCATTTCTGCTCCTTTTCTGTCCTGAAATCGATGGTGAAATCGAATTCCTTCTGAAAGAGTCCGTAATAAATGAGGCGAGTCAAACCGGTTAATAATCGGTTATCATCCATGATACGCTGTAATTGTCTGGTATTAGCCAGCCCGCCTTCTTTTAACATGTCCAGATAAATCATTACCGCTTCTTCGGGTATGTCGGGACGGATATATCCCTGACGCTTACCCTCCTCGACGATTTCGTGCATCATCGGTCTCATCTCCGCCTGGTACATGTTCTCTAGGTTTTGCCGGGTTGAAGTATCACCCGCCAGTTTTGTTAAAACATCGGTGTATATATCCTGCATGGTAGAAGTTTTAGCGGAAATAATGCTCTGAATCTTAATGGGAATGGGAAGGTTGCTCCTGACAATCGCCCATTGCTTGTCCATAGTATCGCGCATCAGGTACTTGATTACTTCCTCAACCAGCCCTTCACGCGTGCCGAAATTGTTGTAGATGGTGGTCTGGGAAATGCCGGCTTCCCGGGCGATGTCAGCGAGGCTGACCTTCTGTACATTATGTGTCTCCCGCCAGAGTTTGATGGCGGCGTTAATAATGCGTTCTTTTTTTGTCTTTGGTCTACTCATCATTATAGTAAAGATAGTATAATACTACAATTACTACATGTCAAGATGTAGTTCAAGTTAATAACGAAATTTAAAAACTGTGAAAAAGTCCAAAAAGGAGCGAGGTTACTCTTCCCCTTCTTTTAGCTTTGAGAGGGAAATAGAAGTAGTCTGTTCCAGTTTGCCGTAATGCATCACCCGGTCGATTAACGTTTTATCCCAGCTTTCATGTTCGATGATTCTGGTAAGAGCGTTTGTATCCAATTGAGATACATCAGACCACTTACCTGCCTGAATGATGGTGTTATCCAGTGCATTACGCTCTGGGTCATTTTTACCAGGAAACTTCAACTTCATATCAGACCTGATCCTGACTTTCTGGTTACTTCCCACAATGACAGAGACGTTTTCACGACGAGCATATTCAATTAGTGCCTCTCTGACCTGCTCAATGTCCCGGTCGATTTCGCCAGCTTTCTGCTTCAACTCCGCATACTTATTGACGAGTGCTACACCCGGTTCGCTTAGATACTGGTTCGGTGGCAGATTTTCTACAATAAATAAGTGTTTACGCTGAGGGCAGAGGTCAGGGTACTCACACCAGTCACACAGCGTAGACTCTTTTGGGGCAAATTCAATATCAGCCTGGATGCGGTCAATTAATTGCGTGGTATTGTTCACCAATTCCACCAGTGATTCATTAGTACGTCTGGAGATAAGTTCGCAGTCGAAGGCAAGGTAATGCCAAACGAGACGGATATCTTTAATATCAGGCCAGCGTTTCCTAACACCAATCTGGTAAAAAGCGAGCTGCCTCTCCCTATCTGCTTCTTCCTGGCTCGGGAGATGTGCCGAGGTCTTGTAGTCGTGAATCCAGAAAACCCCATTCGGATCGCGGGCAAGACGATCGACCAGCCCTGTGAGTCGATATTTTTTTGCCTCATCGAGAGAGAAGTTGAGCATTAGCTCTGTACCAATGGTGATGTCAATGCCGAAAGGGGCATATCTTTGATAATAGGTTTCTAGCATTTTCCTACCCAGATTACGATAGTGGTCTGCTGTCAGCTCTTTGCGATTAATGATGATGTCATCATGCCAGTTCTTCTGCCACAGGCTTTCGTAATAAGCAAGCATTTCGTCTAGGCTGTCGAGTTTGGTGCGACGGATATTATCGTAGACCTTTTTTAGGGTTTCATGCGCACGGTTACCCAGAAAGGCTTCAATCCCTTCCGTCTCCCGCTTAATTCTATCGATATAGGTGAACTTGAATTGGAGCGGACAGTTTTCGTATGTGCTTAATCGTGAATGAGAATAGGTGGGCATGGTATGCTCTCTGAGTATTTTGTAATAATTACCACTTAATATCGCTCAGTTTTTCCCGCAGCACTTTAAGGTTAACCACATCCTCTTTATTGTAGTGGAGCAGTGTTTTGAGGGCTTGTTTATCGCCACAACGCTGGTATCTCTGCCACAGAAGTACGGCATCGTATCCGTCTAAGCCTTTTAACTCACGGTTGATACCCAGCTGCATCTCAACTTTCTTGAAGCCGCCATAGAGATTGCATTGCCAGCAATCGTACATCAGGTCGTGGTGATCGAATAGTTCAACCAGATCAACACCCAGCATATCCCGGATGAAAGGCAGGTCGAACCGCGAGCCATTATAGGTATAAATAGTTTGCACCCCTTCAAGTGCAGACAGAAGATTAGCCACCGAGCAATCTTTCCCGACCAATTGCACAAATTGATCATTGTCACCCTCGACCAGATATACCCCGATGACGGTAATTTCGGCGTAGGGTGGAGCAAGGCCGGTAGTCTCTATATCCAGGTAGGCTTCAAAGGGGACTCTCTGTTTCATCCCTGGCTAATTACATCCTTATTACGTAATTCTGCGACCTGTTTCTCACTCAATCCAAGAATTTGTCGTAGGACATAGTCATTATGCTCGCCTAGCAACGGGGCACGATTCGCTGGTGGGGTATAATCGCTCATCTTCCAGGGAACACCAACCAGTTCCAGGGGTCCGATTTCCGGATGCTGGACTTTAATAAAGGCATCACGGGCGCGCAGGTGTGGGTCTGCGTATATATCTTGCCAGTCGCGCGATGGTGCTGCGGCGATTCCTGCTTGACAGAACTCATTGACCATCCAATCGCGGTCCCTCTGTCGAGTCCATTCTTCGATAATATGGTTGAGTGTCCGTTCATTCCTTTTACGTGCTTTCATAGTTTTGAAACGTTTGTCCTGAGCTAATTCCGGTTTGCCAATAACGCGGGTGAAGGCGATAAACTCATCATTGGAGTGGACTTCCAATGCCAGCCAATGGTCTACACCCCAGCATCGATAGACACTGTGAGGAGCAAAATAGAGATGTGCATTACCCATTCGCTCCGGAACTCTTCCGGTCATCTGGTAGCCAAGCGCCATTTCTCCGGCGAGAGAAGTTACAGCCTCGCACTGAGAGTAATCGATAAATTGACCTTCGCCTGTCTGCAGACGGTGGTAAAGTGCCGCCAGAAGGATGAACGCAGTGGTCGTGGAATTCATTAAATCGGTATCGCCAACAGTGGTCGATGGAGCGTCATCGGGGTAACCGGTCACATAAGCAACACCACCGACAGCGTTATGGATGGTTGCGTAGCCGGGGAAATCCTTTTCCGGTCCTTCTTTGCCACGACTTCCCGAGGAGAGGACGATGATATCCGAGCGGAGCTTATGTAGAGCTTCGTAACCCAGACCGATTCGGTCCATAACACCAGAACGCATATTATCAATGACGATATCGCATTTTATAGCCAGTTGTTGCGCTAGAAGTGCACCTTCAGGTTTGCTTATATCAAGGGTCAGGCTCTTTTTATTTAGATTGACTGTATTGTATCCCATACCCTGGTTAGGTGGGACATCGGCAGGGGCAGGGTCTGCTAGAGGCCAGATAACACTGTGACGCATGAGATCGGTACGCTTGTGCCCTTCTACCTTGATGACTTCTGCGCCGAGCATCGCCAACAGCATTGTGGCGAAAGGTCCTGCCCATACCCAGCTAAAATCACCGACTCTGATACCTTCCAGTGGTAAAGTATTATCGTTCATCGTTTTATCCTTCCGAAGGTTCCGGACTTTTTTAGCCGGAGGTAGTCTTTTTGAGAATAATTGAGTTCCTTACAGACAATCTCCTCATTATGCTCTCCAAGGAGAGGAGCGGGACGCGATACTCGTGGTGGTGAAGCGGTCATTTGATAAGGCCAGCCAGCGTACTTATATTTACCAGCTACGGGATGCTCGACCTCCGTAAAATATTGCCTGAATGTGTATTGTTTGTTCTCCATGATGTCTTTGATAGAGTTAATAGGACCCAGTGGAACACCTTTGCTTGCCAGCTTTTCTGTAACTTCTTTCTTGTTCTGTTTTTCCATCCAGGCATCCATCTGTGGTGCAATATCCATCAGATGATGAGAGCGATAATTCATGTTAAGCCACTGGTCGCCAGCCATCCAGGGTGGATTACCCATCATTTCCCGTAGATTGCGGAAATGGTTATCTTCCGCTGCGCCAAGAACCAGGTAACCGTCGTTTGTTTTCATTCTTCCCATCGCTGGCGGACGGTCTGGAACACGACTCCAGGAAGCACGCTGGTAACGGGAGCTAGCAATACCCGGACGTAGTAATCCCACGATAACTTCCTGCATAGAGACATCGATAATACGTCCCTTGCCTGTTCTGCCCATGCCAATGAGTGCTGCCATCGTCACTACTGCCGCATTGACAGCGCTTTGATAAGCTACTTGAAAACCGCCGGGTTTGACTGGAGCTCGTCTGATGTCTGCAGAGCGTACCGGCATGAGATTTCCCAGTCCGCTGGCATGAGCAAGGGTCAATTCATCTCCTTTGACCTGTGCTCTCGGACCGGTGCGTCCGTAGGGTGTAATCGATGTATAAATTAGGCGTGGGTTTGCTTTCTGAATCACTTCATCACTAAATCCGATACTCTCCAGATGCCCTGGAGGAAAATTGTCAATAAGCACATCTGCCCATTGAATTAATTGTGTAAATATCTCCTTGCCTTCCTCTGTCTTGAGATTTAGCGTGATACCGCGTTTACTCGTATTGTTGTAGAGAAAGAGGGCGCTTTTTTCATGGTGAGGTTTATCATTTGGGAAAGGTCCTACAGTTCGGGCGGAATCACCCTCCGGAGGTTCCACTTTGATAACATCCGCGCCCAGGTCAGCCAGTAATTTACCACAATATGGTCCAGCAACCATATTTGTGTACTCAATAACCCTGATACCACTTAGTGTTGCTCCTGCCATAATTTACTCCCCAGTCTATTTACCGCATAGTAACGGATACTTTTTGAAAAGTCAACGGATTTTCCGATGTCTATACTCCAGTATGGAGTATGTGGAAAAGTAATTTATCTAATCTTAACGCATTAAAGAGCATCTTCGCCATTTACACGTCTGATATAATGGTTCTGCATAATATTTCAGGAGGTAAGGACAAATGGAGCTTAAACAGATCAATGATGCATTGAGCCAGTATCTTAGACCACAGACCTACCCTATCGCAATCCGGATGTGTGCTTCGGAGAATGAACTACCTGAAAAAGTGCGACTGCCTCTTCGAGATCTAGGCCTATCTATCTCGTTGTGTCATGCCATTGCGATGGCACGGCGTTATGGTTGGGTGATTGCCATTGATAAGACAGTCTCCTGCTATGTACCGGCTATCAGCCTTGGATTTGTTTCACCGCCGTCAGATGTTATAGATGGGACTTTTCAAGCAAGTATCGGGCTGTGGGGGATGACTAAAGAGCGAGCGGCGGCAGCTATTCAGGAAATGACAAAATTTGAATACGGAAAGTACAAATATGCGGTCATTGCACCATTAGACCGCACCAATTTTGAACCACATGTGGTTATGGTTTATGCCAGCCCGGCGCAAATATGGGTACTGCTTTCGGCTTATCTGACCGGACAGGGTAAAGGCGGATTGGATATCAAGCTGACGACCGGTGCCGGTTGCACTACTTACATTACCAAAGCAATGCAAACAAATGAAGCACAATTTGCCCTGGTGGGTACCGGCGAACGACTGGTCCCTCATCCACAAGACTACGAGTGTGGTTTCTCAATTCCGTATGACAAAATGGAGACAACAATTAAGGCACTGGAAACGAATTACCGCACTGGTGTTTACCGCTATCCTATTCCCACTTTTATGCGATATAATTCGCAACACCCACCGGGATATGCAGAGATGCGGTCTCATCTACTTGGTGAAGACAAGAAATAAACGTAACATTCAAACTAAGGACGCCAGAAGAGTCTAATAAGTGTCCATTTACGCAAGCGCAGCATGTGATTTATAAGTGATGAGGATAACTCTACCCACGCTTTTTGCATCTTGATCTTGTCTTGTTCAACGATAAATTTACGCGGGCTGTATTTGACACCAAGATAAAGTTGGGTAATAAGACTGATAGTATTATTCTGTCCAGGTAGATATGAAATTAACCGCTGACCAAACTCTGTAGGTGTTTCGTGGTCGAATGGTCCCGAATTCCCGCGTTCTGCAAGAAGGCACATATGTTGATAGGCTTCATCGGCGCTATGGATATGCTGAAGACGTCTCACCCAGCGGTCAAGTAATTCTCGCGCAATGTAAATGGTAGCCGCAATCAGTGTTATGACACCGAGAAGATAAAGATAGGGCATGGGCAGACTACGGCGTGTGTAAGAGCCCGGCTGGCTTGATAACTCAGAATCGTAAAATGCAAATGGATCTTCCAGCATCCAGAATGGGAGCTCATCACCTGAGGAAAAGGAGAAGTTATAGTCGGAGTCTTCAATTACTTCGGCAGTGGTAACTATTTCTGGCGTTGCCGGAGTAGCTTCAAATTCAATCCAGCCGTATTGAGGAAAGTAGACCTCTACCCACGCATGAAAATTCCGTCCACGGATGATGTAATAACCTGTCTCTTCATCCAGTTCCCCACGAAAATAACCGGTGGCAATTCTTGCCGGTACTCCAGCAGAACGGAGCATCACGGCCATTGTGGAAGCAAATTCGGTGCACACTCCCCGTTTAGAAGCGAATAGGAAATATTCGACACCGTCACTGTCAGCGGGGGGTACCTGCACCTCCTCGTCGTAATGAAACTGACGGAGAAATGATTTTATTGCAGTCGCCTTCTCGTATGGCGTTTCTGCATCCTTGGTGATTTCTTCACTGAGAGTTCTGACATTGCTCGAATAATTGTGGGGTAGTTGGAGATAATAGTTGTTTACCCAATCGGGATAATCATCTCCAGCCAGGTTCAACTCTTCAGGAGTTGCCGATATAACACTGGCAGTAACACGATAACGTTGGTAAGGTTTGACAATCTGTGTCGAGATAATAGCAGCAATGTCTCTGACTTCGGTTGCTGGCGTGGTAAAACCAGTCGTTTGCCTATCTGAGAACGACTGAAGCTTAACCGGAATATCTACAGATGTCACCGCACCGAGAGAGAGAATGATGTCTGTCTTCAATCGGTTCTCAATTGTGTAAAAGAAGGTATCACCTTTGTCAAGGCCTTCGTTATAAGTAATATACTCCAGTGCCCTTAATTCCTCGTCTGTTTCGAGTGAACTCGACCATCCCCATGAGTCATAAATATCATAGCGGCGTGTTCGCCAATAATTTGAGTTTTCGGTATTTATAAGAAAATGAATTTTATCTCCGGTTTCTAGGGGATCCTTAAATAAAAGTGTTTCTTGCTCTTGACTTTTCAGAGTCATCCATTTACTACGAACATCTGCGAAGATGTTGAACCACAATTCCTCAACACTGCGACCATTGATAGAAGTCATGTCGAGTTTGATACCGATATTATTGATAGGCGGTTCGGGAACAAAGTAAGCTAAGCTCGTTGTGGCTAAACTAATTGCGACAACCGCTACTGAGAAGTATGTAATCCCACGCCGGACATTTTTCTCTCGTAATTCAAGCGAATTGTTGTTCACTTTTATCAGGTTTGTTATTGCCAGCAATATGATGGCGCTGCAAAAATAGAGGGGGAAGAAATAATAATTTTCACGTGGTAGATTATTCAGATTGACTAGGAGCATTATCGTGCCCATGATGACCGTTGGCCAGGAGTTATGTTTACGTAAAATGAACCAAACGGAGACAAAGCCGATAATCCAGGTGATTAAACTGAGGAACATGGCAAAGTAAATCGTTTGTTCGCTGGGACGAGCACTACTGATGCTGTTCCACCAGAGTTGGAAAGCGGATGCCTCCTCGGTAGTTACAAACAGTTGGATGCCTTGCCAGGAAACGACGAGAAAGCCGACGATAATTGTGATTAACACTACAACACTGCGTGGCAGTCGTATTTTAGCAAGAACAGTAGCGACGGCTGTTACCAGAGCAAGAGTGGTGATCAAGGATGGCTCCGGAGTAATCCAGTCGGCACGTTCAATAGACCAAGCGGCAATTGCAATGGTCAAAAAACCAAAACCGGCACTGATTATCGTAAGTATACTGCCCAGTCCTAATTGACTGAGTACTTGCCGGTAAAAAACTGCGATTCGTTTATCAGTACTATGAGCCATTTTATCTTTCTACGTCATTAGTGGGTGAATGCGGGTAGTTCTACTATCTAATGCTTTGGCTAATTCCTCGCCTTTTCTAACGGTGTATACCTGCGCTCCCGCCCAGGTAAGTGTACGAGAGTTATCTATTGTAGATGGATGCCCCTGGAAACTGGCAATGTCTAGAAGGACAACAACTACCGAATCAACCCGGTTTTTCAACTGGTGTACAATGTCTACCAAGCCATCTGTAGCGGATGTGGCAACAATGATGACAAGGGGGTTATCCCGGAAACTATCCAGATGTTGTAATACAACCTCACTCAGTTTTGTTTTCCAGTCACCTTTCATTAGCGCTAATGTCTCAAGCATTTCCCAGAGATATTCTTCACCCCTCTCTGTGGGGACAAAATACCGTTGTTCATCAGAGACAATCATACCGACTCGCATGCCACCCTGCAGATATTTTCTAACTAATGATGCGGCAATTGTAATGGCATACTCATCACTATTTTCTGTATCGCGTCCGAAGTGGGAATCTTCATTCATGTCAAGCAGTATCCATGCGGTTTTGGATATATTGTAGGATCGATCGGCATCGAATATTTTTACCATCAGGGAGCCGGTGCGTGCAGTACTACGCCAGTGGATGTGATGCAGACTATCGCCACTTACATATTCCCGCACGCTGGAGGCATTTGGACTGATGCGGCTGATAGACTGAAAGCCAGAACCGTAACCAAAGTCGCTGAATGATGCAAAACGGAATAACGGCAAATCAATCGTTGCTGGATACACGATGATATCCTTCTTTTGCCCGAGAGTACGCTGGTGAGTAAAGATGCCGAATGGGTCGGTTGCGGTTACTTTTGTTGGTCCTAGATGGTATCGCCCTCTTTTCTGGCAACTAAAGGTTGTCTGCCACATGTGGGACTGGTTGCCAAGAATGTTTACTATGGGAGTGTCGCCGTAACCGGGTAAATTAGTACTATCGTGAAGCTTAAGCCAAAGACCGGGTATTCGTCCTTGATTCGTCAGGATGACCTCACGCTGAAATGTGTCTCCAACCTGCAGGTGTTCCGGTGGATTTCCAGTGCTAACTGTCAAATGGCGGATACTCAGGATTGTCCAGAGATAGCTCAAAATACTAATAATTGTGACAATAAAGAATAACCGCAGCAGTAAAATCGAACCCAGAAGTAGAGCCATGGCAAGGATTATCACCGTTAGTGCTATAACGACAATGTCTCTAGATCTCATTGATACCCGCCCGCTTTCTAATCGCCGGTCAATATAATGTGATTATTTTACTGTAACTCCGGGAACAGGAACCGTCTCCAATAGTCTGGCGATTATTGCCCTTCCGGTTTTATCGTGAGATGAATCGGTTAAACGAGGAATCAGGCGGTGTGCGAGAACTGGCTCAGCGAGTGCTTTGACATCATCTGGTAAAATGTGGTCACGACCTTGAATCAAGGCGCGTGCTTGTGCGGTGCGATAGAGTGATAGTGAGCCACGAGGAGAAGCGCCGAGAAAGATCGAAGGGTGGTTGCGAGTCGCCCCGACTACAGCCGTAATATACCGTTTCACCAACTCATCGACGTAGATGTCCCTTACTGCAGCCTGCAATGATTGAAGATCGGCACTCGAAGCGACTGGTTTGAGTATATCAATCGGGTGAGAGTATTGCTGGCGGTTTATAATATTAACTTCGTCATCTGGAGATGGATAACCTATATTAATGCGCATAAGAAATCTATCAAGCTGAGTTTCCGGCAGAGGGAAAGTGCCTTCATATTCGATGGGGTTCTGGGTAGCGAGGACGTGAAAAGGGGAGGGCATTTTGTGGGTAATCCCTTCCACGGTAATCTGGTCTTCTTCCATACATTCCAATAAGGCTGATTGTACCTTTGGTGTAGCACGGTTAATTTCATCAGCAAGAACGATTTGTGCCATTATCGGGCCTGGTCGGAATTCAAAATCACCGCTTTTCTGGTTATAGACTGAAGTGCCTGTAATATCACTGGGAAGCATGTCCGGCGTGAATTGAATACGTTTGAAGGTGCAGTCGAGTGATTTGGCAAGACTGCGCGCCAGCATGGTCTTGCCGACGCCTGGTGCATCCTCAATCAATAAATGTCCCTTGCTCATCAGTGCAATAACTGCGAGTTCAACAACATCCCGCTTACCGATAATTACCTGTTCGACATTATCGATAATCGCTTTCGCGATGTTCAGTACTTTTTGAATATCGTTACTCATCTCCCCTCCAAAAACAAAGACCATCGCTTAAAAAACAGACTGGTCGTAGATTCTACCATATTGTAACACAAAGTTAAACTGAGATGGATACATTAATACTCGTCATGAAATAGCTCATGGCATTCCCAGACACACGTTGAGCGAAATTTGTTCAATCTGTCATAATTACTGATTTCAGCTTAATTGTAGAAGAAAGTAATCGTATAGGGTGAATTAACCGCTTAGAGCTGTTATGTCGTTCTGTATTCACAAGATAATAAAAAGGATGATTAAAAGACCTCTTTCCTCTCGATAGCGATCTTGGATACCCACAAGGCACCGGCTGACACGATCAGGCAGAGTAAGACTGAGAATATGGGATTGAGATAATTGGTTCGTTCAAGAGATGGCGGCATTGCTCCTATATCTGGATCGAATGACTGCGAAGCACCTGTGAACATCACCAGTACTGCTTCTTCGATGCCAGCGCTATAAGTACCGTTGATTAATCCCATGTATGCTTGTGTTTGTGGTGTAATACGTCCACTCTCAACTTGTTCTACAGCCGAGACATAGATATTGCCCAGATGATAACCGGGATCAATATAACCAAGGTGGAATTTCTCGTAGGTGCTAGGCCATTGAATTCGCATAATAAAACCGAAAAGAAAAATGAGCATAACCAGGACTAGGCTCAATGTGATTTTGAGCATCTGGCTTTTGAAAATGGTTGACATAGCAATAGCCAGAGCATCAAAGAGGATAGCCACAATGATTGAATACAGGAATATCCAGGAAGCGACGCTTAGTAGAGAGCCAATAGTTTCCGGATCGAGACCCAGTATGAGCCAGAAGATGAAGATAGAGCCGAATAAAATTACTACCTCAAGAAGTAGAATGGTGACCAGTAGACCTAGAAACTTACCCAGAATGAATTGAAAACGGCTGATAGGTTTACTTACCATGAGCAGGAGGGTACCGCCCTCCTCTTCTTTTGAGACAGAGTCTATACCACTGGTAATTATCATGTAGGCAATGAATGCCCCAACGATCCATAAAAAGGAAATCAGCATGAAGTAACCGACCATGCTCCGCATTTGCATCTCCAGCGACATTATCTCCACACGCAAGCTATCTCTCCAGACAAACCCGAATAGTATCGCTGGAACCAACCCGATGAAGAGACTTGCCCCCAGTCTTCTGAGGCTCATTAATTCACTGATGGTCTTATTCATCACGATGAAAGATTTTCCCAATACGGAGTTGATTTTTTCCTTAGTGACAGCCGGTTTCATTGCCTACTTCTCCTCCTCCATATTCATTGTCTTGCGATAGATATCCTGGAGGCTGGCTTGCTCTTCACTAAAGTGTTCGAGTTCTACGCCGGTTTGTACCACCGCTGAAACCACTTCTTTTCTCAAGGCTGGAGTATTTTCGCTTATCATGTGGATAAAATCCTCATTATCAATCCAGCTTTCACTAAAGAGACCTTTATCTTTTATTACAGCTAATATTGCCTCATTATGAGAGGTTTTAAGCAAGAAGTGGTTCCCGGAGAATCTCTTTCTTAAATCGCTCATCTTCCCCTCAACCACAATACGTCCCTTATCGATCATAGTCATGAAATCGACTACTTGTTCCAGTTCGGAGAGGATATGGCTGGAAAGGAAGATAGTGACCTCTCTTTCACGGGCGAGCTGACTTAACTTGTCCAGGATGGATATCCGACCAGTAGGGTCCATATTAGCTGTAGGCTCATCTAAAATTAAAAGTTCTGGTTCATGTATTAAAGCTTGAGCTAGACTGAGCCTTTGCTTCATTCCAGCGCTGAAACCGCCCACCTTGCTTTCAGAGAAATCACCCAGGTCTAACCAATCGAGGAGTTCGAGCGCTTTCTTTCTAACGTCTAATTTGTTTATCCCGCAGATTCTCGCCATATAAGCCAGGTAATCGGAAGCGACCATATTATTGTAGAAAAAGGTATGCTCTGGAGCATAACCGATAACCTGCTTGGCTTCAATTGAGCCGATTTTATGACCTTTGATATACCCTTCCCCTTGATTGCACCGGATAGCCCCGACAAGCATCTTCATTGTCGTTGTCTTACCAGCGCCGTTGGGACCGACAAAACCATGGATAGTGCCTTTTTGCACAGCCAGACTGATACTGTCTACCGCAGTAAAATCCCCGAATTTCTTTGTCAGGTCTTTTGTCTCGACCACAAGGCGGTTATCCATTTCGTTCCCTCCTGTGGCGCCGTCTGATAATGATGCCTGATACTGCAGGTATGAAAGCTAATATTAACAACACGACCAGCAAAACAATTAGCAAGATGATAGGTAATGAGCCTTTCTTGACGGTGAATGTCAATGTCTGGTAGACTCCCCGCCCATTTTCATCGAGCGAACGGACTTCGAGGTCATGTTCACCCTGGATCGCTTGTACGGTTAGTTCGTTACCACTAGTTCTTCCCACTTCTATCCCGTCGATGTATACCTGATTGAAAGCTACATCACTCGCCCCGCTCCATTTCACAGTCACTGGAGATGTCTGCGTGCTACCATCAGCTGGACTTTCAATGCGGAGGTTTTGTGTTACATTCAGAAGATATACCTCACCATTGAAACCTGTCATCCCAAACTCGCTCTCACTCCCAAGTTTAAACAATCCAGAGCCCAAAATCAGAAAATCTGTGAGTATTTTCTCATGGTAGATGTCTACTATGACAAGCTGCCAGACCTTATCATTAACTGTGTCCCCGAATGGCATAATTACTGCCAGTTCTTTCCAACCATCGCCGTTGATATCTTCTAGTTCCTTAGCTAACAGCCCGGGATTCCACCTTTGATTACCGCGCACGGTCGGGTCTATTTCCTCCAGAACAATGCGTTTTATCTCTTGCTTGTGGGCAATATCAAAAATTATTATCTGCGCGCCTGCCTGGTAGGCAAGGCTCTGACTGAAGGCAAGGTCGCTGATGCCATCACCTGACATATCTGAAATGGGGCAGGCTGGCATGATACTGCTCTGAAAATTCATTAATTGGAACAGATAGTTTTCACGACAGTCGTTATACTCCCAGATAACAGCCTTATCTCGACCGCTTACAACTTGAATCCTGGATCCTTCTTTGTTTTCAGCCCATCTTTGAAAGAGTAATGAATCAGCATAATCATCACCATTTAAATCGGTACATCCGGTATCTATTGTATAGCTGTTAAAATTGTACTCTATCTCAAGAAGTTTAACGTTGGTTATAGGCGACACTACCGTATATACAGGAGGACGATTTTCCTGGTTCCTGGAGTAACCAAGTTCCCTGATACCATCACTGTCAAGGTCTCTCTCCAGCCATCCCTGACGTGAGAATAGCCCTTCCTTGACTTCAGTTTCACTGAAGGGATTAAAATCGAGGTCACCATTGGAATATAGCTTGGTGGTAACTATATATATTTTGTTGCCGGTGAAAGTAGCCAGGTCGTTGGCGCCATCTCCATTCAAATCGTCAAGAACTAACTGCCTTTCACCTTGGATTCCTTTAACATCGTACTTTACTCCAGACGGTACAACCTCAGGACCAAGCGGTCCATTGTCATGTAACCCGGTTTGGAAACACCATGTCAACAGGATTTCTCCATCTGGTCGCATCAGGTACATATCACTCTGTATCTCGACTACAAAACAGACTGGCGCTGGTCCTCCTTCGCGAAAACTAATTACACCGAAAGATCGAATCCATTTATTGATTTTCCAGCCCTTCTCCTCTTTAGCCAATCGCGCGCGCAAATTTTCAAGTTGTTTAGCCAGCTCATTCTGCTCAAAGTTTTGGCGTCTGTTGGTCTCATCGATAAGAAGATTCTTTTGAATCTCGGCTTCTGACATGCCCTTTTGACGATAACTGTTTTCAATTTCCCTCAACTGTTGTTTTAATTGTTGTTCAAACCACTGTCGTACATATTTCTCGGCGAAGGATGGGTCTTTGTACAGTTGCTCCCAAACACCATAATAGGTCTCGTCTACAACTGGTTGCTTAAGGAGAATAGTTCCGTCGCTACCACTCAGGACAATAATTCTGGTATCTGAGCCGTATTCTTGACCTTTCTGGTACCATTCAGGAAGCTGATAATACCAGCAATATCCCGCTTTCCGTCTCCATTTACATCGGGTGTTGTCTGGATCTTGCTAATACCACCAGTAGTTACATATTCTTCATATGGCACTTCATAGGACCAGACCTTCTGCTTGGTAGCACCGTCTAGAACATAGAGGACTCGGCTTACATAATCAGTGACTTGTTTGCCATAAATATAAATCCTGGAATTAATGAATAAATCTTCAGTTGAATCGCCACAGAACTCGCCAGTTTCAACTTGGATATCAGTTACCCTGGGGTAGTCCCACATGACATTTCCTTTAGCAGAGATAAGAAGGAGGTCTCCATAGTCTGAGGCAAGAATAAAGGTATTGTCACTAGTTCCCTTTACCTGATATTTATTACCACCAGTGGACTCAGGACCCGTCATGATTTGGATCGTCCGAAGTGTTTTTCCATTTGAAGGGTCAATTACATCTATCTCGTCTGTAAAGCTAGTCTTACCTAGGGGTAAAAGAATTGCCTTCTCACCTTCAATAGAGACTACCGCTATTTGTGAGACTTCACTCAAGGTCAGCCCAGAATTCTGCCAGATAGTCTGCCCAGATGCGCCGTTTATCACAAGTAAAGCAGACCGTCCCTCTCCTATAAATGCTGAAACAAAGACTTCTTCAATACCATCGCCACTGGTGTCGTCTACCAGACAAGCCCTGAGATTGAAAAAGTTTTGGTCTCCTGGGCTGGTAGGCTTATTAGACTTATCCCAGTAGTATCCAGATTGTTGAGAACTTATATACTCGATGACCTCGATTTCCCATATGATAGTTCCGTCAGCCAGAGCGACTAATCTAACCTTGCCATCCTCGGAGCTGACAATTGCCTGCGAATCGCTACCGGTATTGAAGGGTATAATGTCCCAGATACAACGGTCAACAGTGGCTTGAAGCCTGTTCTGGTCATTGATAACATCGTATCTCTCAGACACTCTTTCTTGCCAGAGTAATGCGCCATCTTTGCTGTTGAAAACGTAAATAAATCCGTTTTGCCCGCCAATAGCAAGCTCAGGAGAGCCGTCGTTATTTAAATCGGGGACAATAGTAATCTTCCAGAGGTTATCGCCAGCTTGATAGATCCAGATCTGTTTACCGGTTTTTCCATCGAGTGCATAAATGCGATAGCCTGAGGTTGTAATTACATCTTTGATATTGTCGTTATTAATATCCAGAGCTTCGACATCATAAGTGGGTGTCTGCTGTTCGATCCACATCAAGTTATCGGCAAAGACCTCTTGTTTTGGTAGGAATTGCCAGAGTTTGTTGCCGGTCTTGCTATCATAACAACGGATGCTCGGGAAGTAGGTATCCCAGATGGCAATGGCTACTTCTTGTTGTTTATCGCCACTCATATCGCTGAGTACGGTGATATCCATAACAGAACTCGATGTCGGAATATAATTCAAGAGAGACCCTTCAGAGACAATGTAAAGTCCCTTTGTGGTACCCAGGAGTACCGCTTCTTCCTCATCAAAGAGTTTCATGGTTACAATGTCTGAAGTAATATTCCCGCACAGTCCGACCTGCACAAAATCGACAGACGGCTCAGGATTCTCTGAAGCATATGGGGGAACTAACTGATCAATATTCGAAGTAGTCGATGAGGTTGAGGAACTCAACGCCGGACTGCTGGCTATTAGGAGCGCAAGCAGAGTGGCACTCGCCGTGAGGACAACATGCGGCAGTCTAGCCTTTAACATGCTTTTCATATTCTGTTTACCTAACAGGGGTTACGGTGTTTGAACTAGAGTAAAAGTATACCTTTGAAGTAATGACTTGTCAATCATCAAGGCTGCATTAAGAAGTATATCTTTGCGCAATCAATGTGAATACGCTACAATAACCCCATCCAGGAGAGACTGTTTTGAAGAGTAAGATATACGAAATCCGCTGGCATGGCAGAGGGGGACAAGGTGCGGTCACTGCGGCAAGAATTGTAGCTGAAGCGGCTTTTATTAAGGGATATTCAGGAGTTACAGCAACACCTTCTTTTGGCGCAGAAAGGCGTGGTGTACCGGTGAGCGCGGTAACCCGTATATCCCGTCAACCAATTCGTGTGCTTTCACAGGTGGTGGAACCGGATATGGTGGTAGTGCTCGACCAGACTCTGCTCGCCTATAAAGATGTGCTGGATGGTCTCAAGTCAGGCGGCTGGTTAATTGTGAATTCAAACCACCACCCGCAAAATATAGGACTTAACGGAAGGTATAATATTGCCACGGCTGACGCTACGATGATTTGCCGCGAGCTGGGATTAGTAGTCGCAGGGATAACCCTGGTTAATATCGCAATTTTGGGTGCATTTATACTTGTTACTGAACTGGTGGATATGGGGAGTGTGACAGAGGTTCTAAAGGAACGATTTTCCGGGCAAGCACTGGATATGAATCTCACAGCTATCGAGAAAACCCGCCAAATTACTGAATTCAGGTATAAAGGCAAAATATGAAAACCAGGGATTGTGGTCACATTTGTGGAGAATCTTCTCCAGGTATTGGCGAAGCAGGTAATACAGGAGAATGGCGTACTGTACGTCCTGTTATCAACCTTAAGAAATGCCTGCCGTCTAAGGCGAATAAACCATCCTGTTTTCAATGCTGGCTTTATTGCCCTGAGGCGGTCATCAGTCGTACAGTGCCTGTGAAAATTAACTATACATATTGCAAGGGTTGCGGTATCTGTAGTGAGGTATGTCCGGCTAGCGCTATCACGATGACACCAGAGGATTGAGCAGTAAAGATGGCAAGAAGTAGTAAACAAAATCTGGGAAAGAAAATATTGGATGGTAACCAGGCAGCAGCACTGGGTACCAAACTAAGTCGTGTGCAGGTTATTGCTGCTTATCCTATTACACCACAGACACCGGTAACAGAGACACTGTCCGAATATGTGGAAAGGGGAGAACTTAAAGCGGAGTATGTAGCGGTGGAAAGTGAGCATAGCGCTCTTACAGTTTGTGCTTCAGCCTCGATGGTGGGGGCACGAACTTTTACCGCAACCAGTTCTCATGGGCTTGCTTATATGCACGAGATGTTACACTGGACAGCAGGTGCGCGTTTGCCGGTTGTGCTCGCATGTGTCAACCGCGCGATTGGTGCGCCCTGGAATATCCTTAACGACCAGCAAGATTCCATTGCACAACGCGATACAGGTTGGATACAAATCTATGCGCGGAATAATCAGGAAATACTCGATTCGATGATTCAAGCTTATCGGATTGCAGAGCAGGTATACGTTCCCGTGATGGTCTGCTATGATGGTTATCTGCTTTCCCATGCCCAGATGCCGGTATCCGTACCAGAACAGGATGATGTCGATTCATTCTTACCACCTTATCGACCGCATACAATACTCGATCCTTCAGACCCGAAGAACTATAACCTGGTAACACTAGCGAATCCACGTTTGAACGCCGATGGTATTCTCTGTCATGGTTATATGGAAATTCGCCAATTGCTTCAGGAGGCGTTGCAGAATTCGCTGAAGGTAATCGTGGATACGGGTAGAGAATTCGGCAAAATGTTCAACCGTAGCTATGATAATTATTTCTGGGATGATGGGATTGCAGGTGCGGAGACTGTTATTGTAGCGATGGGGAGTCTAGCAATGGAAGCGACGGTTACGGCCGAACTGCTACGTAAAGAGGGTTATGAAATTGGCGTTCTCGGAGTACGTGTTTTCCGTCCTTTCCCGAAAGTCGCAATTGCCAGTACCCTGAAAAAAGCCAAACATATTATTGTCTTTGATAAGAACATCAGTTATGGAGCAGAAGGTGCTACCTGTTCTGAAATAAAAGCCGCACTCTATGGGAGTGGTACAAAAGCGGTGGTGAAGAATTTCATAGTTGGATTGGGTGGACGAGATGTGAAGGCAAAAGAGCTGGCGATAGCGGTGAAACAGGCGATTCACTCAAAATTGTCTACAGAACCTTATCCGGAATGGCTCAGCCAGATTTAAGGAGTTGTGCTGAATGAAAGCCACGGCATTAAACATACCAGAAAAAGAATATATCCTACCTGGTAATCGCACCTGTCCGGGATGCTCGCTGTCTCTTGCTTATCGTCATATTTTGAAAGCACTGGATGGTAGAGCAATCGTTACTGTGCCTGCAAGCTGTCTGACTGTTCTCCATGGTATGTATCCGATTACTTCGGTGCTGGTACCCTGTGTAAATACACCCTTTGCGTCAACTGGAGCCTCAGCTACAGGATTGGTTGCTGGTTTAAAAGCGGTTGGTAGGAAGGGTTTAACGGTATTAGCAATTGCCGGCGATGGCGGTACCCATGATATTGGCATTCAAGCGTTAAGCGGTGCCGCAGAGCGCCAGACAGATTTTCTTTACATTTGTTACGATAATGAAGGTTATATGAATACGGGCAACCAGCGTTCCAGTTCTACTCCGCAGGGTGCCATCTCCGGCACTACCCCGGTTCTCGGCAAACAACAAAAACAAAAAGATATCGTAGCTATTATGGAGTCGCACGACATTCCGTATATTGCAACCACAAGTGCTTGCCATCCTCTCGACCTGTATGAGAAAGTTAAAAAAGCACGGATGATTACTGGTACACGATTTATACACGTATTTACACCCTGTCCACCGGGATGGCGGTACGACTTTAGCGATACGGTGAAAATAGGGCGGTTGGCAGTGGAAACAGGTTGGGTGGTGCTTTATGAGATTGATAATGGCGTTTTCCGCCTGACTGATGCCAGCGATGCACTTGCTCGCAAGACGGGGGAATTAAAACCGATAGTGGAATACTTGAAATTGCAAGAGCGATTTAAGAACCTTACTACAAAACAAATCGACGAAATGCAGAAATGGGTTACCGCACGCTGGCAGAAATACCTGGAGCGGGTGGGGAAATCAAAGTAAAACGTCTGGGAGAACAATATGGAAGTCATAGCTGAAGATAAAGATATATTGATCGAGAAACTCGACCCTGGTGGGAGTATGTGGGCAAATGCCTATCTAGTGACCTGCCGTCGCACTGATGAAAGTGTCTTGATCGATGCGCCAGGTAATCTGAAAAAGATGTTATCCCAACTTAAAGATAAGAAAGTCAAATATATTTTAATGACGCACAACCACAGCGACCATATCGGGGCGCTAGTGGGACTGAAGGCGGAGTTGAAAGTACCCGTCGCCGGGCATGAAATGGATGCCTCTAAATATCCCGTACCTCTGGACATTGTCCTGAATGACGGCGATAAACTTAAATGCGGGAAGCTGGAAATCAAAGTCATGTATACTCCGGGACACACTCGTGGTAGTCTTTGCTTCTTGGTGGGGAAATATCTTCTTGACGGCGATACGCTTTTTCCACACGGACCCGGTCACACCATCTCTAATGCGAATTTCAAGCAAATTGTACAGTCGCTGGAAGAGAAAATTTTTGTTCTCCCGGACGAAACGCAGGTCTACCCCGGTCACGGCGATCCTACTGTGCTGGGCAAAGAAAAAGAGGAGTTCAAGATATTCTCATCGCGTTCACATCGCCCTGACCTTTGTGGTGATGTACTGTGGTTTGAGAATTAATCCGCGACTAACGTCCGATATCTACCTTATGAAATGACTCAACGTACTGGCTGCCTGTATCTGCCGCCGCCTTATAACGTTCGCGTATGCGCTTTTCCATTTCCACCACATTAAACTGGCTTTTATGGCACATCAATGCCGCTATTTTCTGCTCAATAGTTTCGGAGATATCAATGCGGTGATTAATATCCGGTGAACCCCAGAATAGCAATTCTTTGACTTTGTGTGGCTCATATCCCTGCTCATAAAGATCGGGATATGCGTGTACATCGCGGGCATAGGGAAAGACGGCATCGAGCACAACCTGACCGGTAATACGATGGTCACGGTGCCAAACATATTTTCGATAGGGGTCCGAGCTAGCAACCACTTCAGGACGGTACAAACGAATTAGTCGTACCAGTTCCTTACGGAGTTCAGGGGTATCCTCAACGCCCTGGTCAGGTTGACGCAAGAAAACGACCTCACGGACTCCCAGTACTTTTGCTGCTGCTTGTTGCTCTTTCTCTCGTATTTTCGCTAGTTCTGTAGGTTTCAGGTTGGGGTCACTGGTACCCTTGTCACCACTGGTACAGCAGACGTATACCACCGGTTTTCCTTCATATACCCACTTTGCTACCGAACCCGCAACACCGAACTCGGCATCATCGGGGTGAGGAGAGACAACCATACAATAGACCGGTTCCACGTTTATCATAAGACTCTCGCTTTCAAAATATTATTGCAGTACGATACGGCACTTCTGAAGCTGGATTTCTTTACCACCGAGATGATATTTATAACGCTCGGCGCCTTTCAGGAAATCGAATTTCTTTTTACCACGCTCAATTGTGTCTTTGATGAGAAGTGCTTTGGAAAGGATGCCGACACTCAATTGAGATGCGTTGGGATCGAAGCCGCTGTTATACAGATATACAGTATCCTCATAGTCAAAGGCGAATACTGTTGCCACCGGTTTCCTGTCCAGCTCCAGTATGCCTCCTCTTAATAAGCCAGATTCAGCCATAGTGACGGTCAGGTCTCTGAAGAAGCCCTCTGCCTGTGGTGTCAGAAAGTGAGCTTTATCCTCGCGACTTTCCACAAACATCTTCAGGAAAATATCAAGGAATTCAGGCACGGTTGTGGTATCGGTGACGAATCGGTAGGTGATTTTGCCCTCTTCCTCAAGCCGCCGCAGTTTTCTTCTCACTTCATGGCGTTGTTTGGTGTCCAGAGTCTGTAAATATGCCTCCCAACTGGATGGCAATTCTTTTTCGAGTGAGACTTCATCGGGTTCACAGACGATATCAGCACCGGACTGTCGTGCAATTGGCAGTAGATATGACATAGCTTTAGAATCAGGTCTAACGACTCCCGGTTCGAGTATCCTGATATGTTTTTGTTTTAAGAAATCCAATAAAGCGTGAGAAAAGGAGTTTTCCTCGCCTCGTTTAATAATAAAATCCTCGTAATCGCAGACATTCGGACTACCAATGATAGAGGCTTTGCCGTCATTTAGAAGAAGCGGAGCAACACCAAGGATTTTTCCCGATTGTTTGGTAACCAGGATGGCAATTTCTGCGGTCGGTGCGAAATGTTTACGCCAGACTTTCAACCAGGGAGGCAGGACAAAAATTGGCTCCCAGTCCAGTTCATCTCGATGCTCAAGCCAGTATTTACTAAGCCAGTCAAGGCTTTCAATGGTCACGCTGTAGTTCATCTGTAATTAGTCTAACATAACAATGAGGAAATACTGAAATCCGCGGTTAATATTACCTGGGAAGTTTTACAAAACCACAGCATGATGATCTTACTAGTTTGAACATAACTGAGCGTGTGGGTATGCCTGTTTATTCTTCTTTAATGGTAATGCGAATTACTTTATCACCCTGCACGATTTGATTCAGAACATCCATCCCTTCAATAAGCTGTCCGAAAACCGTGTGCTTACCATCCAGGTGGGGCTGTGGAGCGAAACAGATGAAAAATTGACTGCCGTTTGTATTCGGACCTGCGTTTGCCATGGAGAGCGTACCGGTAACATGAGTATGACTTGTAATTTCATCGGCAAACTTGTAGCCAGGACCACCAGTCCCGGTGCCGGTGGGGTCACCACCCTGCGCCATGAAGCCGGCAATCACCCGGTGGAAGATAGTATTGTCGTAAAAACCTTCTCTCGAAAGGAACACGAAGTTATTAACCGTACGTGGTACATCGCGGGCAAACAGTTCAAATACCATAGTGCCCTTGTTGGTTTCCATGATAGCTGTATATTTATAAGTTGTGAAAAGATTCATTTCTGGAGGGCTGGAATATGTTTTTGGTACTGAAGAGGTAGTAGATTCACTTGTGGATTTCTTGTTCACGTCTTGTCCTCCGCATGAATTCAATATCATAATGACTGCTATAATAATAAAGCCAATTAGCGCGAGTTTGTTTCTCCGCATATCCATTTGCTCCTGCAAAAGCTATCTATTCAAGTATAAGGATACCTGATTAATACGTCAATAATGCTATAATGGTTTCCAGCAACCAGGGAGTAGCATACGAGGTGATTTGGTATGAACAATCTCGAAATATGCAGGCTGACGGCGCTACAATTACGTAAGGCAATAAAGACCAGGAAGCTTTCACCGGTTGAAGTAGTGGATGCAGTAATAGAACGTGTCGACCGCATCAATCCGAAAATCAATGCCTACTGTACGCTTGTGCCAGAAAACGCCCGAACCGAGGCGAAGAAAGCAGAAAGTAAGGTCATGAAAGGCGAACCGCTGGGTCCTCTGCATGGTATCCCTGTATCTATAAAAGACCTTTCTTTCACGAAGGGTATCCGCACCACCGGCGGTTCAAAAATATATGAAAACTTTGTGCCTGACCAGGATGCAGTCTTTGTAGAAAAATTGAAAGCGGCAGGTGCCATTATTCTGGGTAAAACAAACACTCCGGAATTCGGGTGGATTGCCGTCACCACGAATCCCATGTTTGGAGTATCAAGAAATCCATGGAATACGGAATATACTACCGGTGGCTCGAGTGGTGGGGCAGCGGCAGCTGTGGCGGCTTGTCTTGGTCCAATTGCTCAGGGGAGTGATGGTGGTGGCTCTATCCGCATTCCAAGCAGTTTCTGCGGTGTCTATGGTCTGAAACCATCATTTGGTAGAGTACCGGTATCGGCTGATTTCCCATCACATTTGTGGGAAGGGCTTTCGGTCACCGGTCCCATTACACGTACTGTATCGGATGCTGCTTTAATGCTGGAAGTGATGAGCGGCTACGATGCACGTGATTTTTATTCGATACCACTAAAAGCGCCACATTATCGATCGGCAATCAGGGGAGAACCAAGCCTCAAGGGAATGAGGATAGCCTGGACTGTGGATATGGGTTATGCCGTTGTCGATAAGCAGGTGGCAAAAACCATCCAAATGGCGGCACAGGTATTTGAGAAATTAGGGTGTTTGGTGGAAGAAGCACACCCGGATGCGGGTGATCCACAGGCGGCATTTTCCACGCAAGTTTCCAGCGCTGTGTCAGCTCAACTTTATGATGAGTTACCACAATGGGGTAAGCAGTTCGACCCGGGATTAGCGATGTATGTCGAGAGAAGCAAAGATATTCTGGCAAGGGACTATGTTAAGGCAAGGATCAAACATCTAGAGTACTGGACAAAGATTCAAATTTTCTTTGAAAAATTTGATTTACTATTAACGCCGGTACTAGCAGTACCACCTTTCCCGATTGGAATTTACAGCCCGCGTGAAATCAATGGAGAGACGGTATCAACTATGACCTGGATGCCTTTTACTTACCCCTTTAATATCACAGGGCAACCGGCTGCCTCCGTACCTTGCGGATTCACTCAAGATGGATTACCCATCGGACTTCAGATCGTCGGCCGAAAATATGATGAAGTAAGCGTACTGAAAGCCTCAGCGGCGTTTGAAAAAGCAAGACCCTGGGCTGATAAGTATCCACCGCTAGACTGAGATGACACGACAAGTTGTTCTCGTCAATGCAAATGTTCTACAGCCACCAGTCAGTCCGATCGGATTGGAATATGTTGCCGAGTCGTTGACAAGAGCAGGTCTGCCGTTACACGTGATTGACCTGTCGTTTGAGAATGACTGGCGTGCTTTTCTCCGGAAAGAGTTGAAATCAGTAGAAGCCCTTCTTGTAGGCGTGTCCGTCAGAAATACGGACGATTGTTCTTATATTTCCGGCAAGTCATTTTTACCCTGGATACATGAAGTGGTTACTGAGGTAAAAAAGCACACGGAGGCACCGGTTTTTCTGGGTGGCGTTGGGTTTTCTGTGATGCCGGATATTGTCGTGCGGGCGACTGAGGCTGATGGTGGAATAGCGGGAGACGGTGAGGATGCAGTAGTTACACTGGCGCAGTCTATTTTACATAAAGATAGTTTTAATTTATTAGCGAACCTCGTCTTCCCTAATAACGGAAAAATTGTGTGTAATCCGCGTAAAGATGTTGACCTGGCACGTTTACCTGCACCCTCTCGTTCTGTCTTCAACAATAAGCGTTATGAAATGCAGGGAGCAATGGTTGGCGTTGAAACAAAGCGGGGTTGTGGGCAAGATTGCATTTTCTGTGCTGATGTCATCGCCAAAGGTACACAAGTACGGTTAAAACCTCCGAAAATAGTAGCTCAAGAATTTGGGAATCTGGTCACTCATGGAGTGACCTGGTTTCATCTCTGTGATAGTGAGTTCAATCTACCTATTGCTCACGCTAAGGATGTCTGCCGTGCTTTAATTGATAGCGGCTTGAGTAATAGAATTCATTGGTATGCCTACTGTGCACCGTTTCCTTTTGACCGGGAACTGATGATGTTAATGAAATCAGCGGGATGTAACGGTATCAATTTCGGAGTCGATTCTCTGGACGATGAGCAGTTGCGACGGCTTGGACGCCATTATTCCAGTGATGATGTCAGGCAATTAACCGACCTGCTCAATCAGGAGCATTTAAATTATCTATTTGATTTTATAGTAGGTGCACCTGGTGAAACTCTTGAAACAGTACAAACGACCATTGAACGTGTTAAGCGATATGGAGTTGTAGCAGCAGGAATGGCGATAGGGGCAAGGGTTTATCCAAATACGCGGCTCGATATAACTTTAGGAAATACGGAGAGTACAAAGGGACTGCATTCCGTACAAGATAGAAAACCAGAGACTCCCCTTTTCTATCTCTCACCGGCTCTTGGAGAAGACGTAACTGGATTTATCCGTGGTCTAGTCGGTAATGACCCGCGATTTATGGTGCTAGCAGTACCTGGTGAACAGGGAAGCTATAACTATGCGGGCGATGACCTGTTAAGCCGCCTGATTCGGGAGGGTGCGCGGGGTGCTTACTGGGACATATTGAGAAAGCATACTTCAGGTTTCTAGTCAACAAATTCAAGCAGCGTTCGTAATTCTTTAATTATTCTGACACCGGATATTTCAGTCGGCGTGTTGCCAAAATCGAATTCTGTTCTCATGATACGGATCGGTAAAATTCCAGCTGAGATAGCACCATTTACATCATCTTCAGAATCGCCAACATGTAATACATCGACTGCTGTTAATCCTGTTTTTTGAAGGGCTATATTAAAGATGGCGGGGTCTGGTTTCTGGCAGCCGACCTCTCCTGAGATAATTACGGCAGAGAAGTATTTTCCCATTTTCATATCGGTTATTAGTTGCCGGATTGCGGGTGGGTGATCATAGTTAGAGACCAAAGCAAGTTTCTTATTTCTCTCGAGGGTTTCCAGAACATGATAACAGTCGGGAGCAAGTGAAAGGTGCTTTCTCCAGACTCCGATTATATAGTTGGCAGTCTTCTTCACATCGGTGTTTGTAACTGTGAGTCCTGCATCATTGCAGAATGACTTAATGCGCCTTTCAAACACAGTGTCCTCCTGATCTTTGTAAGATGGAGGAGCGCCTTGGAAGAATAAGAAGCACTTGCTTGCTAAAACTGCTGGAGCCAAAGCTAGACCGTGGGGAGAGAGGCATTCTTGTAGTGCTTCCATGAACCACATTTCCCATGGTTCATCATGGACTACCAACGTGTCTACAAGGTCGAAAAACACGCCTTTTGGATTGAGTCTTTTCATTTAGGACTTCTTTATGAATTTAAGAAATCTAAAGCCTGCGCCGAAGGATTTTCGTGTTCTCAAATAGCCATACTTTCTGTCCCAATCTCCAGACAGTAGGTTACTTTATTTCTGCTCTAGTGCCGTTCCAGGCGTGGAGGAATAATCCTCTAACATCATCCAGAGAGGCTGGCACACCAGCTTTGCGACGCTCTTCGATGCTCATACGACTATTGACTGGTGAGCGGTTTACCTGGTTAAAGTAATCAATGGCTATTGGTTCCAGCATATCATCGAAACGTTTTTTATCCAGCCCGGAGTCTTTAATAGCTAGTGGAATACCTACTTTTTTCTTAAGGTTGTCCAGGTCATTGAGTAGATTGTTTATCAATGCATGGTCATCTCTTCCGGATACACCAAGAAATCCTGCCAGACTATCAAGACGTGCTTTATAGGCAGGATATAAAAATGCGAAACACGGACAGAGCATAAAAGCATTCGCACGCCCGTGTGGAATACCGAAAGTTGCACCAATGACATGCGCCATGCCGTGGACTATCCCTAATCTGCCATTTGAAAAAGCAATTCCTGCCTGAAGTGCTGCCAGATGCATCTTGTCACGCGCTTGCATGTCATTTCCCTGATTATATGCACGGGGAAGCCATTCAAAGATAGTCCGTGCTGACCAGATTGCCAGGGCATCGACCATGTCAGATGGTTGTGCTAACGCATAGCATTCTGTAGCGTGCACGAGTGCGTCATAACCCGAGTTGGCAGTGACAGCGGGTGGCATACTGGCGGCAAGCTCCGGGTCAGCAATAGCGACATCGGGCACGAGGTGTCTCGAACCAAAGCCAGCTTTATATGGAGGATTGACACTGCGGTCGGTAACGACCGCGGCGGAGGTCACTTCCGAGCCGGTACCGCTTGTAGTGGAGATAGCGACATAGCGAGCCTTTTTACGGAGTTCGCGGCGTGATGCTTCGCGTAGAAATTCCATGAACTTAAGATTCGCCAGATCCGGATTCTCGTAAAGAATCCAGGCGGTCTTGCCTGCATCTATGGAAGAACCTCCTCCCAGCCCGATAATCAGGTCGGGTTGGAATTCCTGCGCCAGGGCAAAAACCGCCCAAGAAGTCTCTTTTGAAGGGTCGGGTTCCACTTTATCAAAGACAGCGGTTTTAATATTACCTGTTGTGCAAATCTGCTCTACTTTAGCTACCAGTCCCTGAGCACGGACGCCGGGGTCGGTAACAATTAACGCTCGTTGTCCCCCGACATTAGTAAGGCTCTGTAATGCGCCTGGTCCATAGTAAATAGTGCGTGGGGTTATGAAAGTTCGGTATGGCATTGTATTCCTCCAATCCAATATATTTAATCTTCAGTAGATGGTTTAGACCAGTATTGTTAATGCCGATGGTATTATGGTGAAACGGGCGGGTGCCTCACCAATGAGTTCCCCGTCTGCCTGGAGAGCAGTATCTTCTTTGGTTCGAATTTCAGCTTCTCTGGCATGCTTGAGGGTGATTTTGGGGTGGGTGAGATGGGTACCGCGATATATTCGCGGTAAGGAAACAAGTAAGTCTGGTTTGCTAATATCACCGATGATAACGATATCAAACAATCCATCTTTAATATCCGCTTGTGGTGCAATAAACATGCTGCCACCACCATATTTGCCGTTACTCATAATGATGGCACAAACCTTCCTTTCCTCCTCTTTTCCATCAATCTTCAGTGATATTTCACGGTTGTGGTAACAGACCAAAGTAGTGAGTAATCCCATCAGGTACGAAGGAACACTACCCAGTGATTTATATTTCTTTGTGGTTGATTTGACTACTTCCGCATCAAAGCCCAGCCCTGCGAAATTGGTAAAAAGTCGATGTCTTTTTTGTCCGGCAATAGTGTGTTCTACCATACCCAAGTCAACTACTATCTTATGGGGATGTGAAAGACCTTCGCAGGACTGGAGATAGTTCCTGGAAATACCAAGCGTGCGTATATAGTCTCCACCGGTACCTGTGCCAATTATGCCCAATGTTATATCTTTCAGGCTACCAGTTTCATATATACCATTGACCACTTCATTGATTGTACCGTCTCCGCCAACTGACACGATCAGTTTATAGCCTTTATTAACGGCTGCTTTTGCGAGTTCGATGGCGTGTCCCGGTGCTTCTGTCAGGTCTTGCTCGAATTTAAGTCCTAGTGTTTTTAAGCATTCTTTGATTCGAGGCCAGCGCTTTGCGGTCCTGCCAGCTCCCGCAGCAGGATTCACGATAAGTCTGGCGTATGATAATTCTGCTGTCATAAATATGTTTCCATCAGCAACTCATTGGTATAGTTGTCGTATTATAGCATATTGTATTTAATACAGTTGCATAAGCCTTTCATAATTTGTAGCTGGCGATCCAAGACGCCGCAGGTTAACCGAGCCAGAACTGCGTCAGCGCTTGACTCCAACACTCGGCAGCCATCTGGATAAAATTATTAATGTATATAAGAAGACACGACCAGAGGCTACGCCATGGGACCTGTGGATTGGCATTCAGAGTGAGGGAGCCAGACGGTCATCAATTCTTCTTGCAGAACGCAAAGTGGCCGATGGCAAAGCTCCGGTCTATATGTATCTATTTACCTGGCAATCTGATTATAAGGGTTATCTGCTCAAGGCAAGTCATGCCATGGAACTATCGTTTGTTTTCGATACGATTGATTCTATGCCTCTAACAGGTAGTCGCCCTGATAAATATCATCTCGCTGAACAAATGAGTGAAGCCTGGATTGCTTTTGCGCGTAATGCAGACCCGAATCATCCGGGGGTTCCAAAATGGCCGGTGTATACAGTCAAGAACCGGGCGACTATGATATTCGATGCTCCCTGTCGGATTGATATCGACCCATATCGTGAGGAGCTTGATGCCTGGGAGGGAATTGATATTATTCGTCGTTAGTTTACATGCACTGAGCTAACTTGACAAAAAATGAGATAGGTAGTATCATTTTCTCCACATCCACGTATGCGCACAGCCATCGAATAGATACCTTTCCTTCCATAAAAAGTCGGGGGCAATGAGGTTCCAACGGAGAAAAAATACCAGGGACCGATGAAATATCACATTAAGGAGGAAAATTAATGAGAAGAAAAGCCCTAATTGCATTGGCATTATTAGTAGTGGCGACACTACTAGTAGGATGCGGTGGTGTTTCTCAAGAGGAGTATGATGCTGCCGTAGCTGGAAAAGATACTGCTCAAGCTCAGGTGACTGATTTACAAAGCAAGCTTACTACTGCGAATACAGCAAAAACCAAAGCTGAAACTGACTTAGCAGCCGCAAATACGGCAAAAGCGAAAGCTGAGGCTGACCTGGTAACTGCACAGGCTGCACTCACCAAGGCAAATAGCGACCTTACTGCCTCGAAAGCGCAAGTTACCACTCTAACAGCGCAAGTCGCCACCCTAACAGCGAAAGTCACCGCTCTGGAGAAAGAAGTTGCTGACCTGAAGGCAGCCGCTACACCTCCAACTACACCTCCAACTACACCTCCAGCTGGTTTTACCGGCACTAAGTACACCAACTCCGAATATGGGTTCTCTTTCCAGTATCCCACATCTTGGGTGGCAGCCTCAACTTTACCGCAACATGCAATTGCGAAGTTTGGCGGAGGAGCATATAATTTACCGACGGTATTTGTTGGCAATGAGGACCAGACGGGTAATGCTACCCTTGAGGATGCATTCAAGAAATACGTGACAGCAAATAGCTATACATGGAAAACTTATACAGCGACAAGTATCACCATTGGTAGTGTCGCTTGTACGAAAGCGGATGTTACCTATACTAGTGCGGCGTATGGTGATATAATCGGGACAATAGTTGGGTTTACGAAGAATAACAAGTGGGTATTTATTGGGGCAGTTACCATTTCTTCACTCGGAGATTGGTCAACCGCAACCGAGAAAAACGACATCATAAATTCCATCACTTTTCCATAAGTCTGATTTATCACGACTAAATAGAGAAAATACCCTCCCTTCCCAAACTGGGGGAGGGTATTCTTTTTTCCTATTCCAGGTGCAAATCATTATTTTCTAATATTACTGTCGTTGTATCATAGTGCCCCTAATGACGTCTGCATTTTAAATGTAGTCACCTTTTGTATCACGGATAGTTGCATTCTAAAAATATTCGTTGTACAATAATCGCCAATGGTTACAGTTCAGGTTACCGGATACTTGTTGGTGCATATCAGGCATGTCAAATTCAACCCAAGTGCTGGATGACCTCAACGAACCATGGAACAAAATTTATAGAGGAGTGCATCCAGTGACCTACCAGGACAAGCAGATTCAGTGTGTCGAGTGCGGTAATGGCTTTACGTTTACCGCCAGGGAGCAGGAATTCTTTGCTTCCAAAGGATACGCGAACGAGCCCAAGCGTTGTCTCAGCTGTCGTCAGAAGCGACGAACTACAGGGGGCGCAGAAAACGCATCCGGCAATTCATCGCCGCGTCAAATGTATCCTGCAGTGTGTGCTCAGTGTGGGAAGGAATGTCAGGTGCCATTCCAGCCCAGACAAGGGAAACCAGTTTATTGCAGTGAGTGTTACAGCGCGTCAAAAGCCAGCCGATAACAGCTATTGACAGAGAGGAAGCCTGATACTACACACGAAACCGATGGATAGTCACCGGTAATCTCTTAGCTGTTTATTGTTTCGGGGTGAGTCTGTTTTCTACTTCGAGACTTTATCTTTAAAGTTTACGGAAGACACCCACTACTTTTCCCTGAATTTCGATATTATCCGGTCGAAAGGTCATTGGTTTCATAGAACGGTTGGCTGGTTTGAGAACTACTTTGCCTGGTTGGAAGTAGATTTTTTTAAGTGTTACCTCTCGCTCATTTTTCAGCCAGACCGCTACCATTTCTCCGTTTTCCGCCGTCTTTGTCGACTCCATCAGGACGATATCACCGTCATCAATCAAAGCATCAATCATGGATTGTCCTTTAACACGGAGGGCATATATTTGCCGGTTTTGGATGATTTCCTGCGGGAGTTCAATGGTGTCTAATGATTGATTTGTCCACGTATCTGGAGTAGGCACGGGGATAGGCTTACCAGCGGCAATAACACCAAGTAGCGGGACGTTAGCGAGATTTCTTTTATCGGTCAGACGAATACTCCTGAAGACTTCAGGGTCGCGGTGGATTCTACCTTCACGCTCCAGAATATCAAGGTGATGCTGGACTACAGCTGTGGAACTGATATTACACCCTTTGAGTATGTCCCGCACTGTCGGCATATAGTCGTGTTTGTCCCGGAAGTCATGAAGGAAATTAAAAATCCGTTCTCTCGTTTCATTAAAGCCAACCTGTCTCATTTACATTACTCCGAACGATTGTTCTAGCAAAAATGTATCATGTAAAAGTAATATTTGTCAATAGGGATGCGTAAATTTTCAGTTGAACTCAGGTTCTGATTGCTTTTAGTTGTTGGTGCCTCTAAGCAACTAATATGGATGTTTCAGAGTAGGAGCTCCAGAAGAGGAAGGGCATTCGCCCTTCCTCTCGAGATCATTCCCCGCCCTCACAGGGCGGGGATAAAGGGGTGGGTCGTTGTGTAAACAAAAAGCAGTGATATAAAATCACACTTTCAACTAAATGAAAGTAATACCTTAACTCGTGATGCCTTGCTTTTAATGTTCATCTTATATTAGACTGTGCTTTGATATGTCCATTATTGAAGTTTATAATCTGACCAAGAAGTTCGGTCAGAGGACAGCTTCATTGTGCTCAGGATTGCAGTGCGACTTTTCCAGCGAGAGTCTGTTGTTATAAATTGGCTATAGTAGATAGAGATGTCACTATACTCGAAGCAATTGATTTATTGGGAGGTCGGAAAATGAGCGTAGAAAACTGGCAACATCGTTTTGTCACGACTAACGGAATCCGGATGCATTTTGTAGAACAGGGAAAAGGCTTCCCCGTTCTATTGCTACACGGATTTCCGGAATTGTGGTATTCCTGGAGATTTCAGGTACCGGCGCTCGCGGAAACTGGTTTTCATACCATCGCACCCGACATGCGTGGTTATGGCGAAACAGACAAACCAGAGGGAATTCCTGCTTATGATATTCATCACCTTGTCGATGATTTAGTTGGATTGTTGGATGCACTTGGAGAGAAAAAAGCGGTTATTGTCGGACACGACTGGGGTGGCATAATCGTGTGGCAAATGGCTTTATTGCGCCCCGAACGTGTAGAAAGGGTGATTTCTCTCAATACAACCTTCCGTGGTCGGAGTAAAGTACGTCCGATTGATACCTCTCAACAATTGACTGGTGGGCGTTTCGACTATATTCTCCAATTCCAGGAACCGGGGCGTGCTGAAGTCGGCATCAATCGTGATATCAGGCGCTGGATGGGAAATACTTTAAAGCGCATCGCTAAAAAACCCGAATTTATTACCGATGAAGTACTGAATGTCTTCGTTAAGGCTTTTCAAGATGGTGGAGTTACGGGTCCCATTAACTACTATCGTAACTTAAACCATAACTGGGAGACCACACCGCAACTGGCGGACAAACAGGTAATGCACAAGTCGCTGATGATATGTGCAGAAAACGATCCGATCCTCATTCCGCAGGGCGCCGATGGCATGGAGAAGTATGTACCGAATCTCACGAAGAAACTGATTAATGACTGCGGACACTGGACACAGCAGGAACAACCTGAAGAAGTGAACCGGTTAATCATAGAGTTCTTGAATGATTTGAGATAAGTAAGTATATAATAACAGTAAAATAGTATTGACTTTACTCCCTTTCTGATGTATCGTTTTGGAAGTTGTTTTCTCAAATTTGCACTCCACCAGCCTGATTATTAGAGTTTAGAATTTAGGGTTTCTTCTGGTGGTGATTAATATCATATCAGTGCCGGAAGAATGTGCTATTCTTTAATTAGATGTAGAAGTAGTGCGTTTATTTATACTTTAATAATTTGATGGTGGCGGGAACGTAATGAGAGTTGAACTGTCATCTAAAAAATTGCGAAGCGATTTCATCAGAAAAATTGCGGAACTGAGCGGGCAGAATCTCTACCTGTGTTACCAGTGTGGCAAATGCTCCGCTGGATGCCCGATGGGTTTTGCCATGGATATTCTTCCCAATCAAATTATGCGTCTTGTCCAACTTGGGCTTGAAGATGACATTGCGAATTCTAAAACTGTCTGGCTATGCGCCTCCTGTTTGACCTGTACCGCCCGCTGTCCCCGTGGAGTCGACCTTTCACGGATTATGGAAGCCCTGCGTCTGCTCACACTACGAAAGAACAAGAACTACGTTGAGCCCTCGAGGATGGCTCCTGAAATTATTGCCGATTTACCTCAAATAGCACTCGTCAGCGGTTTTCGCAAATTAACGAGTTGATACGATGGATTTAGCTTATTATCCTGGATGTACTCTGAAAACTCGTGCTAAAAACTTTGAAACATCCGCACTAGCGGTAATGTTGGCATTGGGTATTAATCTCGTAGAATTACCTCGCTGGAATTGTTGCGGCACGGTCTATTCCCTGGCTGAAGACGACCTGGTCCATCATATTGCCGCTGTGCGTAATCTTATCCGTGTTAAAGAACAGGGTAAGAACAAAGTGGTAACGCTGTGCGCCTTTTGTTATAACACCTTGAAGAGGGCGAACCTCGTAATGAAAGACAGCCCGGACAAACGTTACGCTATCAATAACTTTATGGATGAAGAACCTGATTATAATGGCGAGGTGGAGACGGTTCATTTGCTTCAGGTATTACGTGATGATGTAGGTTGGGATAAAATTGCCCAACAAGTCAAGCATTCGTTGGCGGATTTAAAAATTGCCGGTTACTACGGCTGTACGCTACTTCGTCCACAGCCGGTAGCGATTGATAGTGTAGAACGCCCGACCATCCTGCGAGACCTGATAAATGCCCTGGGCAGTAAGGCTGTAGAATTCCCTTATGCTACAGAATGCTGTGGCGCATATCAAGTGGTTAACAATCGCGACATCATCACGGAGCGCATTTCGGCGATACTTAATTCTGCAGTGAAAAGTGGTGCGGAAGCAATGATCGTGAGTTGTCCGCTCTGTGAATATAATCTCAGACAGGTCAAGTCCAGCACAAAACAGCCGCAAAGTGGAGTTCGCTTAATGCCTACACTCTATTTCACCCAGTTGATGGCACTTGCCTTCGGATTGGATCCAGCGGTCTGCGGATTTGAAGAGAACTCACCAGAGACTCGTGCATGGTTGAAAAGTAAAAGGCTGATTTCCTGAAATGAATAACAAGCCATTCATTAAACGAGCGCTGGTCATCGGTGGTGGTATTGCCGGTATTCAGGCGGCGCTGGATATCGCCGATGCCGGTTATGAAGTAATCCTGGTTGAACGTTCTCCCAGTATCGGCGGGCACATGGTGCAGTATGCTGAAGTCTTTCCCACGCTCGATTGCCCGCAGTGCATCATGACACCCAAGATGGTAGAGATTGCCCAGCACCCGAATATCAAACTGATGACCTATGCGGAAGTGCAGAAGGTGAATGGCTCTGCCGGTAATTTCGAGGTAGAGATTCTGCAAAAAGCCCGTAAGGTCGATATGAAGAAATGCACCGGATGCGGAACGTGCTGGCAGAAATGCCCGGAAAAAGTTCTATCTGAATTCAATGCCGGCATGGCAAAGCGGACGGTAGTTTATATCCCCTTCCCGCAGGCGGTGCCTGCCAAACCAGTTATCGATATAGAACATTGTCGCTATATTCATTACCAGCGATTTATGGCGGGGAAGCAGGAAGGTAAAAAACCACCTGAATGCCGCATCTGTGAAAAACTATGTCCGGTAGACGCTATTGATTGGGAACAACAAGATGAAATTGTACATGAAAAAGTTGGAGCTATCGTGGTTGCCACCGGCTTTGATTTGATGCCGATTTCGCGGATTTCAGAATATACTGAAGACCCTGATGTGCTCAATGGCATTCAGTTTGAACGTTTACTTTCTCCCAGCGGTCCTACTGCAGGTGTGGTGATACGACCTTCCGATGGTAAAACACCTAAAGAGGTAGTGTTTATATCATGCTGTGGCTCGCGTGACCCTGAGCACGGTGTTCCTTATTGTTCACGGGTCTGCTGTATGTACCTGGCAAAACAGGCATTACTCTATAAGCATGCTGTTCCAGATGGACAGGCATACGTCTTCTACATCGATACCCGCAGTACCGGCAAAGGTTATGAAGAGTTTATCCAGAGAGCAGTAGGTGATGGCGTTCTTTATCTAAGAGGGAAGGTTTCCAGGTTATTCCGAGAAGGTGACAAATTACTTGTGTATGGCGCAGATACACTCTCGGGGAAGCGTGTGGAAATTGCGGCTGATCTGGTCGTGTTGGGTATGGCAGTCATACCTTCCGATGGTACAAAGGAATTGCTAACAAAACTCAATATCACTGCAGACGAGAATGGTTTTATAACAGAGAAACATGCTAAATTCTATCCATTGGAAACGAATGTAAATGGTGTTTTTGTAGCAGGTATGATACAGGGTGCAAAAGATATCCCTGATTCTGTGGCTCAAGGCAGTGGTGCTGCCGGTAGGGTACTGACATTCTTTGCCCAGAATTCGATAACAGATAAGACTATGGCAGCGGTTTAATGGTAAAACAGGCTGAGCGAATTGGTGTTTTTATTTGCCACTGCGGCTTGAACATCGCCGGTACAATAGACGTGCAGAGAGTGGTTGATGAAATCAAAAAATACCCTGGTGTTATCCATGCCGAGCACTATATGTATATGTGCAGCGACCCTGGCCAGGAATTGATGCGTAAAGCAATTCTAGAAAAAGGATTGACAGCAGTTATCAATGCCAATTGTTCTCCGTCATTGCATGAACGTACTTTCCGCAGGGTTTGTGCTTCGGTCGGTTTAAATCCGTACCGATGTGAGATTGCAAATATCCGCGAGCAATGTAGCTGGCCTCATACGAATGATAAGGAGACCGCAACAAAAAAGGCGATTGCTATTATTAAGACTACTGTGGAGCGATTGCGGTTGAATATGATGTTGACACCATTGGTAATACCACTAACAAAACGGGCGCTGGTTATTGGTGGGGGGATTGCCGGTATTCAGTCGGCACTTGATATTGCGAATAGTGGTTATGAAGTTGTCCTCGTGGAAAAGGAATCCCGTTTAGGCGGGCATGTTATGGAGTTGTCGGCGACTTTTCCCACACTGGAAAGTCCCAGAGACTTTCTGATTCCCAGAATTAATGAAGTGATGACTCATCCAAACATCATGCTCCACCTCAATTCTGAAGTAGATGAGGTCACCGGCTATGTCGGTAGTTTTAATGTGAAAATCCGTCAAAAGGAAAATGTCGTGATTGAGGAAGTGGGTGCAATTGTCACCGCGCCTGGTTTTGACCTTCTGCCAAGAGAAAAGCTCCCGGTCTTTCCTGATGACCCTGATATTGTCGATGGGCTTCAGTTTGAGAAGATACTTTCTCCAGAGAAATTGATAGATGGAAAGATAAAACGTCCCTCTGATGAGCGGGTACCGCAGGACATTGTTTTTATCCAGTGCGCCGGTAGCCGTGACCAGGAACATGGCATGCCGTATTGCTCTCGTATCTGTTGCATGTACACTGCGAAACAAGTGTTACTTTATCGCAAAGCCGTACCGGAAGGGCAAGCATATGTCTGTTACATGGATATCCGCTCTGATGCTAAAGGCTTCGAAGAATTTCTACAACAAGTGATGAGTCATGATGGCGTGCTTTATGTGAGGGGGAATGTCTCACGCGTATTTCGCGATGGGGATAAGTTGAAAATCTGGACAGTGGACACGTTGAGCGGTAAAAGTCTGGAAATTACAGCGGATATGGTCGTGCTGGCGCTGGCGATGGTGCCCCGTGTAGGGACAAAAGACCTTGCGCGTAAATTAAATATCAGCGTGAATGAACATGGTTTCCTCACCGAAGCGCATATTAAACTACGACCTGTAGAGAGCTTGACTTCAGGCATTTTTCTGGCAGGTACTGCACAGTGGCCTCGAGATATTCCTGACACCATCGCTTCCGCCAGTGCAGCGGCGAGCAAAGTACTTTCGCTTTTCTCACGTAAGGAATTACTTCACGAGCCCACTACTGCATATGTCGATGAAGAGGTGTGCTCTGGATGCGGTGTCTGTGTGCCTGTGTGTACTTATAAAGCTCTAAGCCTTGATGAAAATAAAAAAGTGGCAGTGGTCAATGAAGCGCTATGTGAAGGATGTGGTAGCTGTGCAGCGACCTGCCCTTCCAAAGCTCTGCAACATCGTAATTGGTCCCACCGTCAGCTTCTTGCCATGATTGATGTGGCAGGTGGTGGTTATGTGTGATAAACTGTGGACATTGCGTAGGAACGAATAATGACGACAAAACCTAAAAATGAAAAGAAAATTAAAATGATACCCGTATTTATTATGGGTAAGCGATATGAAGTACCGGAAACCCTAACCATCATGAAAGCGATGGAATATGCCGGATTCAAATTTATCCGTGGATGCGGTTGTCGTGGTGGTATTTGTGGTGCCTGTGCTACTGTTTATCGTAAGGCTGGCGATTATAAGCTGTATTCTGGCTTAGCCTGCCAAACGGTCGTTGAACCGAATATGTACTTGACCCAGATACCTTTCTATCCAGCTAACCGTGCTGTTTTTGATTTTTCGCAAATAAAACCTGTTCCAGAGGACATTTTCAAACTATATCCAGAAATTTTTCGCTGTGTTGCCTGTAATTCCTGTACTAAGGTCTGCCCGATGGATGTTGAAGTAATGGACGTGATTGCACATTTGAAACGCGGTGATATCGCTAAAGCCGCCGAGATGTCATTCAGTTGTATTCAATGTGGTCTTTGTGCAAGCCGGTGTATGGGTGAATTACCTCAGTACCATATTGCTCAACTGGCACGCCGGATATACGGGAGCCTGATAGCACCACGGGCGAAGCATTTGCAGGAGGCGGTTAAAGCTATTGAATCAGGCAAGTATGAAGAATGTCTACGGGATATAATGAAAAAATCCGATGCAGAATTACGGAAAATATATCAGGAGCGTGAGATGGAACCGGAAATGACCGGCGAAGAATGGACCCCAAAAGATAAGAAGTGCCTCTAGGAAGTGTGATATGTCATACACACCTGAATTGAAGGAACTTATCAAGGTAGTAGAACAAACTCGACCTGAACGTGTCGCATTGAAGAAGCGAGGTGGGGAATTCCCCATGATGTCACTTCAGGAGCGGGAGCGTATGCTTTCCTACCACCCGGATTATAAGGAGGAAGGTCGGCGCGCTTTAAAAGTCGGTCCCAGTAAAGGTTATCGGATCGCGCATGAGTTTGCGGATATTCTTGAGGCGTGGAGCCGTGTCACACCTGAACAGGTTAATCTATCCAGCGTGGATATGGAGACAGATGTGCTGGTTATTGGTGGTGGAGGTGCTGGGACATCGGCTGCATTATTAGCAGCACAAAATGGCGCGAGAGTTATCATAGCCACCAAACTCAGGCATGGCGACGCTAATACAATGATGGCGGAAGGTGGTATTCAGGCAGCAACAAAAATAGAAAAAGATTCGCCGTATTACCATTATCTGGATGCTATGGGTGGTGGGCATTTTAAAGGTGATCCTGACCTTGTTTACACACTGGCCACGCAAGCCCCGTCAGTAATTAAATGGCTTGAAGAAATGGGGATGATGTTCGATAAGTTCCCGGACGGGAGAATGAAGAGCATTCACGGAGGCGGAACGAGCCGGAAACGGATGCTATCGGCTGGCGACATCACTGGGGCAGAAATCATGCGTACCATTCGGGATGAGGCACGTAATCATCAGAATATCAATGTAGTGGAGTTTTCACCAGTCGTTGAACTAATTCTGAACGAACATGGGCAGTGTGCAGGCGCTCTTCTCTACAACCTGGAAACCGAAGAATACTTCATCATAAAATCGAAAGCAACCATTCTGGCTACTGGCGGGTGTGGTAGATTGCACGTTCAGGGATTTATGACCACCAACCACTATGGTGCTACCGCTGATGGTTTGGTGCTCGGTTACCGGGCTGGAGTAGAGGTCACTCTTCTCCATACCGTCCAATATCATCCTACTGGAGCAATCTTCCCTGAGCAGGTAGAGGGATTACTCATCACCGAAAAATTCCGCGGCTCAGGTGCAAATCTTGTTAATGTCAGTGGACAACAATTTGTTAACGAACGAGAGCCGCGTGATATCGAATCGGCCTGCTGTATCCGCGAATGTCTGGAGCGCCAGCTGGGAATCATCACACCCACAGGCAGAGTTGGCGTGTGGTTGGACTCTCCCATGATTGACATGCTATCCGGTGAGGGTACTGTTCAGCGCGAGTTTCCCGGTAAGTATATTCTCTTCAAACGTCATGGTATTGATATTTCTAAAGAACCGTTCCTAGTTTACCCAACGCTCCATTATCAGAATGGCGGATTGAAAATAACGGCAGATTGTAGGACTTCTGTACCCGGACTTTTCGGAGCCGGCGAGGTAACAGGTGGTGTCCATGGCGAAAATCGTTTGATGGGTAATTCATTACTGGATGTGTTGGTTTTTGGGAGGATTGCCGGGGAAAATGCATCGACTTATGTGAAAGAAACTGCCAAAGACGGAAAACTAACGTTAGAGCATGTGACTTCATTCCACAAACAGCTTGAAGAGGCAGGAGTACCCAAGGACAGAGTTGCCCCGATGCTTTTGCCTGATTACACCGACCCTGAAGTGAGAAAACGCCAACTCACTAGTCACTACGTTGGTACGCTAAGATAAAAATTTGATTTCGGAATGCAGATGATAATGCACTCTTTCTAGCTATTGTACCGTTTCGGTAAGTTTTTGGATTTCTTGTCTGGCTTTCTCGATAAGTTCCTGATCATTGCTCAGTCGAATATATGTATCGAAGTCGGCAATTGCTTCATCTATTTTATCTAGTGCTTCAAAAGCAAAAGCTCTGTGGAAATATGCCTGTGAAAGACTCGGATTCAGTTCAATTGCTTCATTGCAGTCGGCAACTGCCCGTTCTAACTCACCCAAACTCAGATATGAGTATGCTCGGTTGACATATGCCTCGGGAATGTTTGTACCTATCTCAATTGCTTTATTGCTATCTTGAATCGCTGTCTCAAATTCGCCCTTTGCATTGTAAGCATAAGCACGATTAATATAGGCAAGTGCTAGATTTGGATCAAGTGACAAGGCTTTTGTGCAATCCGCAATTACCATATCGAAGTCAGCAAGACTGGCATAAGCTGCAGCACGATTGACATAAAGCTTTGCATTAAGTGGTTCCATTTTAATGCCATCCGTGTAAGCTGTAATTGCTTCTTCGTATTCCCCTGCCTTGGCGAGTTTGTAAGCACGCTGGAAATACCACTCTGCGCTCCCCTCAGGCGGACCAGAACAGGCGCTCAGTAACGTGGCGGATAGCAATAAAACAACATTGGTGAATATAAGCAGGGATTTTTTCAAGTCCATCTACCTCATCTATGTAATGGGTCGTTTCCTAAATATGAATAGATACAAAAACACGCCTATTACAATTATACCAGCAATAACTCCACCGATTATCCACCCTAAGGGCGAAGACTGTTTTTCAATAAAAACAGCGGTAATAGACTTGTCTGCATAAGCGACGTAGATGAAGGTATTATCTGTGGTATTCAGGGCAGTACCAGACCATTCCTTAAAGATGAAGCCCTGAGCAGGTTTAGCTGTTATGGTAATGTTTGTTCCGGCCGGATAACCTTCCGATGGTTGTAATGGTTTCAGGATAACCTCACCGCCGGATGGTGGTGAGGAGAAAACTGAGACCTTATACGTAATAGGAGCGAACCTAGCAGTAAATTCCCTGCCGCATGTCATGGTAACGGAGATAGTTTCCTTCTCTCCCACCTCTATCACCTCTACCCCTTTTATTTCAGCCCAACCGGTAAAACGGTAACCGAGTTGGGGAACCGCAGTTAATTGTATGGTCTCGTTTGCCGGGAATTTTAGCTCTGATTTGGGTGCATCAAGTATGGTATCGTTGATTTTCACGGTGCCGCCATTTTCTGGGCTGACATTGACCGTCAGACTGAATTCTGAGCCTGGTCAAGCCGCCCCCGCCGGTTTAACGGGAATAAGAATAAGTGTGATTAGCAGAACTAACCACAACATCCTAACGGAGTTGTGAATGATATGTCTCATGCTTTTCATTTTGTCTCCAGTTCGTAAAGTTTCTTGATAACAAACTGAACGTAGCCAACGCACTTTTTCATCCAATCTCCAGATTCACGAAACTTTTGTATTGCCACAGGGTCATTGGTATCAATTCCTGTAAGCTTCGCACAAATGATATCACCTTTCTCACGAGAAAAGCTCAATACTAACTCACGGGCTTGTTCCCGGGCAATGGTTCGCGCTCGATCGGCCTGTTCCTTATTGTTCAGAGGACAGCGGTGACGCAAGCCCAAGAAGACTGCCGAACTGGAGACTGCACCACAGACAGCTTCTCGCTGGCTGGCAATGCCACCAACGAAATTGGTACTTGCCCAGAGCAGGTCTTCACTTCCAAGGTCGGTTGCTTCCCACATAACTTGCAGGACAGTTGGTCCTCAGTGATAGCCTTTTTGCATTAACTCTTGGCCACGATTGGTAGCTTCCTGAAGTGACAGTTTTAGCGCCATTGGATTCTCCTATTTCTTCAACTTAAAAATACGTGCTGAATTTCCGCCGAGCATTGCATTTACTTCTTCCTGTGTGAAGACGATGCCATCGGCATCCTTCACCGTGAGCCCTTTCATAATTTCGATATATTTACGGTTTGAGACAAGCGGTTCGAAGATAGGACCGTCAGTGGACC
>Ga0214474_1000011_pt1 | contig 124637 bp, 130 predicted proteins | sample RVTome_2_FD_187335 | JGI IMG/M metagenome (GOLD analysis project Ga0214474, IMG submission 187335) | Soil microbial communities from uranium-contaminated site in the Upper Colorado River Basin, Wyoming, United States - RVT95D214 HiSeq ... | reverse complement strand
TAGAATTAGTATTTGCATTCTCCCAAAAAACACTAGTACCATTGCCTTTAACCAGTTTCGTTCCTTGACCATAATACTCAATGAAATAATCAAACCATCCAGTCCCGTTGTCTTCGACTCCCATCCACCATACACCAGGGCTTCCCATGTAAGTGACGTCGTATATATATTCGTGATACAGCTCATACTGAAGATTGAACCATTGAGCTACAAGCCCATGGCTTGTGTCAGTCCATACATGTTTGGCAACCCCATTTGAGTAGTAAGCCTGGCCAGATTGGAACTGGTAATTGCTGACGTTTGTCATCCCGTTTACTAAAAAAGCGCTGAAATTGTTTTGGCTTGTTCCCACAGCTATTCCAGACATATGAGCAGATATGCCCTGTACCGTTCGGCTCGATGAAGGATCGTCATTTGTAAAAATGGCATAAGACTTGTCAACACCAGTTATAGTTGATGTAGAAGCAACTCCTTGAGTCAGCACATCGCCGGGAGGTGGCCCGATCTTAAGAGGACCATGTTCTCTCCAAAACGCGTCGTTTTCCTCATGAATCTTTATATATTGTTCTTTTGAGACCCCAGGTCCTCCGTAGACTTCTATCATATCGCCGGGGGTCAGCATCGCTTTTACAGAATCGATCGTTGCTTGAAACCTTTGTACGGACTCTTCCTTTGAAGACGACAGATTATCCATAACCACGATAATCCTGGTCCCTTCAGATAGAGTAGCTGTGTTTGCAGGCGTCTGGACAAATATGACCGGAAGTCCATTGATTGACTCAGGGACAAACTGGTCTTACGGGTTTGCAGAAGCAGGAATTACCAAAGCTGCAACCAACATAAAAACAGATATAAGGCATGACACTAGAAACCATTGTTTCTTCACTTTTTATTAGCCTCCATTACAAAGTAGATTTTAAGCACTTCCCGATTTTCATTAACCCCACCTTCTTAAAGGGTGGGGTACCCCTGTCAACCTGCCACACTCCGTAGAGCTTATGAAGTCTCATATGACCCTCCTTGGGCATTTTATTAGTTGCCTCACAATTTAATCTGCCAATTATCACTTTCCCTAAAAAGCCAATACCCATTCTCTGCGCATCATGCATAGAAAGAATATTATGAATTACGCAATAATGATAAACGATGACCTCTTACCAACCTCTTACCAGAATCAACACAGGAGGGAATTTCCACCGGAAGAAGCTAACCCGATACTAGAACTCCAGGCTTAAAACGTCGTTTGTTATTGCATTTATGGCAACTCTGCTATAATAATGTCAGAGTGCATAAGGAATCGAGGAAGCCATGAAACCGAAAACGAGAAATACCGGCTTGTTTTACTTGCTCCTGATGGCAAGTATCATTGCCGTGATTATTTTTGTGATGCGTGTTCCACAAGAAAAACCTGATGAAATCCCTATCAGCCAGGTCATTGCCATGTCTCAAAATAGTGAAATTGAGAAGATTGAGGTCAATGGTGAATGGTTGACGGTATATGGTAAAGACAAAACTGAATTGCGGAGTTATATCGGTTACTCTTCTATCTGGGATATTGCCGATTTGAATCTTCAAGATGTATCCGTGTATGAAATTAAACCAGGTAGTTTCGACTGGGGCAGTTTGCTCTGGACAACCGTACCACTCGTGCTTTTTGCTGTATTCATTTTCTTTATGTTCTTCCGCGCTCGGGGTATCAATAACCAGGCAATTTCCTTCGGGAGGAGTCGTGCCCGTCTTTTCCCCGCAAATAAACCATCTGTAACTTTTAATGATGTTGCTGGGGTAGATGAAGCCAAGCAGGAATTACATGAGGTTGTGGATTTTCTTAAGTCGCGAGAACGCTTTCAGACATTGGGGGCACGAATACCGCGCGGTATTCTATTAGTCGGACCGCCGGGTACAGGAAAAACTCTTCTTGCCCGTGCCATCGCTGGCGAAGCAGGTGTACCTTTCTTCTCGATTAGTGGTAGTGAGTTTGTGGAAATGTTTGTGGGCGTTGGTGCTTCCCGGGTGCGTGACCTATTTGATAATGCCAAACGCAATTCTCCCTGCATTATCTTCATTGATGAAATTGATGCTGTAGGACGACACCGCGGTGCAGGTCTGGGTGGTAGTCATGATGAGCGTGAGCAGACGTTAAACCAGATTCTCACCGAGATGGATGGCTTCGATACCAATGTAAACGTCATCGTTCTGGCCGCCACTAACCGGCCTGATATTCTTGACCCGGCTTTACTCCGTCCGGGACGTTTTGACCGTCGGGTAGTGCTCGATTTACCAGATGTATTGGGGCGCATTGGTATTTTGAAAGTCCACACCAAAAATAAACCGATGGCGCTATCGGTAAATCTTGAGACGCTGGCAAGACAGACTGCCGGCTTTTCCGGAGCCGACCTCGCTAACCTGGTCAACGAGGCGGCAATACTCGCCGCACGTCGTGGCAAGAAGGCAGTTGAGATGGAAGAGTTGGAAGAATCCATTGATAAAGTCATAGCCGGTCCAGAGCGGCGCAGTAAGCGTATCAGCCCCAAAGAGAAAGAAAAGATTGCTTATCACGAGGCGGGACATGCCGTTGTTGCTAGGTTATTACCCAACGCCGAACCACCCCATAAAATATCCATTATTGCGCGTGGCATGGCTCTGGGATATACAAAGCAACTCGAAGAAGACCATTATCTGCAAGCGGGTTCTCAATTGAATGATAAAATCGCGGTGTACTTGGCTGGTCACGCTGCCGAGAAATTGATTTATGGAGAAAGTGCATCAGGTGTCCACGATGATATTAAACGGGCAACCTACTTGGCACGTACAATGGTCACCGACCTCGGTATGAGTGAGAAATTGGGACCGCGCACATTCGGTGATAAGCAGGAGCTGGTCTTCCTCGGTAGGGAAATCTCCGAGCAGAAAGACTACAGTGATAAAACTGCAGAAGCTATCGACCACGAAATTGATGAGATTATTCATGCACAATATGAGGTTGCTACAAAAATTCTCACCAACAACAAGGCAATGCTTGTAAAACTGACGGAAACACTCATTGCTAAAGAGACTCTCGATTATGATGAACTGGAGGCTCTCTTCAAAGAAAATGTTCCCGCGGCGTCATTGCCGGAGAAGATAATATTCCCTGAACTATTGAAAAAACCGGTGCCTGCTGGGGGGAATACTCCACCCGTCACTAATATAGTCTCAGAAACTCCTTCTCCACAAGCCACATAATCCTGCGTGCTTATGATTGAAATTACTGAAAAACCAATCGCACCGGAGCAGGTCATCATGCATGCCAAAACAAATGGAAGCGGTTGCGTGGTGACTTATGTTGGTGTCATCCGGGACACATCTCATGATAAATCTGTTGTATCTGTTGAGTATCAGGATAGAGATGGCAAAGCAGTTGAAAAACTCCAAACATTGGTGGCGGAAGTAAAGCAAAAATGGCAGTTAGAGAATGTTGCCTTCACTCATCGTATTGGTAAACTCAAGGTTGGAGATATTAACCTGGTGATTGCGGTTGCGGCGGGGCATCGGGGGGAAGGGTTTGCTGCCTGTCAGTACATCATCGACCGCTTTAAGGAATCGCTGCCCACGCACAAGATTGAAACTTATGCGGACGGTTCGGTCAAAGTAGGCGGCGACTAGCATTCACCCTCACTTTCGTCCGAGGTTATCTAAAACTGCCATATTGAACAATTTGTCATTCTCCGCCTGCGCGGAGAATCCAGGATTTTATATGGATTCCGTATCAAGTACGGAATGACAAGCTAGAGGTCCTTGCTTGCCAGAAACACCCTATCCCTGCTACTATTACGACAAGTTGCGGGGGAAGTCAGATGGTCAAGAAATTGAGTCATGTCACAAAAAGCGGCGAAGCCCGCATGGTGGATATCTCTGTAAAAAATCCGACTGTTCGTGAAGCCGTTGCTAAGGGTAGGGTCTTGATGAAACCGGCTACTCTTTTGCAGGTGAAAGATGTAAGCCTCAAAAAAGGTGATGTTCTAGCAGTGGCGCGCGTGGCAGGAATCATGGCGGCGAAGAAAGTCCCTGATATCATTCCGCTCTGCCATACTATTCCCCTTGATGCGATTACCATTGACTTCGACCTTTCGAATAAGAATGGGATAGGCATCACAGCTACTGCCAGAAGTACTGGCAAGACTGGAGTTGAGATGGAAGCTTTGACTGCGGTGGCTGTTGCTGCACTCACGATTTACGATATGTGCAAAGCAGTTGAAAAGGGTATGACTATCACGGATATATATTTGGAGAGCAAGACCGGTGGCAAGAGTGGGACCTATAAGAGTAAGAAGGCATAGATGGTTGAGATAGTTAGAGCCGAAGAGAAACACGTAGCAGATATAGGGAAACTGTGGTGGGAGTTTATGCTTTTTCACCAGAATATAGAACCGATTTTCACACCTCGTGAAGGTTCAATTCCAGGTTTTGAGGGAAACCAGGTACGCCGCCTTATGAAATCAGAAGATGGGCTTGTGCTGGTGGCGATGGACGAAGCAAACATCATTGGATTTTCACTGGCGGAAATCCGGGGAGCGTCGCCAGGTTTTAAACGCGATAGATACGGATATGTCGATACTGTAGCGGTCACTGCTACGTACCGTCGCAAGGGCATTGGTGAAAAAATATTCGACGAAATTGTGAAGTGGTTTCAGTCAAATGACGTCAAGCGCGTGGAATTGGGGACTACAGCTCAAAATTTAATAGGTAATTCGTTCTGGCAGAAGCAAGGTTTTAAAATTTACATGCATACCCTGTACAAAGAAATCTAGACAACGCGTGAATAGATCTGATGCAATGTGTTGCTATTTGCAGACCGCTTTTGATGTGCCAACTGATTTAATGGATTCCTGTTTTCACAGGAAAGACAATAAGAATAAAGCCGTTTTGAATTTAATGATTAGAGATTGTTTCGGATTTTCGATATTCGGATTTCGTGCTTGTCTGGTAAATAACAGTTTTGGCGAAAATAAGTATCTGGTACAAGACATTCTAGAACAAAGTTACTGTAACAGGGTCGCCTTTTTCCAGTAAATCGATGTTTTCCGCCAGCTCGATATAACCGTCCGCTTCCGCAATACTGGTAATTGCTCCCGATTCTTTAAAAACGGGTACCGCTTCATCCCCTAACAACTTCACAGTAAGAAATTGTCGGCGTCCTGTGCTCAGTGGCATACGTCTTGATAGCTTTGTCTGTACCGTATCCCCCTTACGCGGCGGCAGACGTGCCATTTTTCTCACCGATGGCAAAAGGAATAGATAAGAATTGATAAGGCAGGAGGTCGGATAACCGGGCATTCCCATCAGTGGCTTGCCCTCAATCATCGCGAAAACGGTCGGTTTGCCGGGCCTGACCTGAACACCATGAAAGAGTACGTGCCCCCACCCCTCGATTACATCCACCAGCAAATCACGCGTGCCCACCGATGAGCCGCCGGAGAGCACCACTAGGTCGTATTTCAACGCTTCTCTGATGGTTGCTTTCAGTTCATCCGTTGTATCGCCGGCGATGCCGATTTTAACCGGTGTGCCGCCATTATCGCTGACAACAGAGGCAATAGTATGTGAGTTGATATCGTAGAGTTGACCCGGTTTCAATTTTTTACCGCCGGGTACCACTTCTTCACCCGTAGGAAGCACCGCGATTTTTGGTTTTTCGTAGACAGTGACTCTGGTTAATCCCTGTGAGGCGATTACCCCGATTTTCCCCGCATCCAGAAACGTGCCTGTTTTCAGAATCGCTGCGCCTGCTTTAATATCCTCGCCCTGCTTGCCCACGTTTGCTCCGGGAACGACTGCCTTGAATACCTTGACTTTGTCGCCATCCCGTTCCGTGTCTTCTACCATAACAACAGAATCAGCACCGGCTGGCATCATGGCACCGGTGGAAATCTGCAAACAACTATTGACAGCCACCCGTTTCGTGGGTTTTTCACCGGCATGTGTCTCGCCGATAATCTCAAGAACCCTGGGTTTAAACTGTCCCGCCCCGAAGGTATCCTTAGCCCTGACGGCATAGCCATCCATCGCGGCGCGGTTGAACGGCGGCACATCCATCAGCGCAATAAAGTCTTCCGCCAGCACTCTGCCTACAGCATCATCAATGGGCACTGTTTCGATACGTGTAATCGCTTCGATATGGCGGTCGATAACGGCTTTTGCCTCTTCATAAGATAGGAGCGCACGGAAGAGTCTCATCGTGTTGCCTCCCAGACCAGATGCCCGATTTCCGGGAGTATGATTTTATCCATTGCCAGTGTTGCCGCTCCTACCGACCCTGGGATACAGATTATGACTTTACCACCCGCTACTCCAGCAATTGCCCGGCTCATAATGCTCCCTGTGCCGATTTCCTGGTATGTCAACTGGCGGAATAACTCCCCGAAACCATCCAGTTGTTTTTCAAGCATCGGAGTGATAGTGTTTACGGTCACATCGCGTTTACTCAAGCCTGTACCACCGCCGGTGATGATAACCTGTACATCATTCCGTCTCAATAATTCCTCGACTTTTTGTTTAATTATTGTCGCTTCATTCTTAAGGATTGTATAGTAAGTTACTTTGTGACCATTGTCAGTCAATCGCTGTTTGATAAGTTTGCCCGACTCATCATCCTTTTCAGTGCGGCTGTCCGAGGTGGTGATTACCGCACAGGCAACACTCTGGATTGAATGTTCTTTATGTTCGTGATATCCCATCGAAAAAATCCTAAATCCGAAATCCTAATTCGAGTTTCGATATTCGGAATTTGTATTTTCTAGTAGTGTGGTTTACAGAGAATCTCCTTTATCTTCAGGTCGAAGAAATCACCGGAATTTACTGGTTTGACGACTACGGCATAATCAGCGCCGCGTCCTGTACCGGCAATAGCAATGACGTCTTCATCGGTGCGTATCAGGCCGGCGTCCGCTGCCATAACGGTAATTTCGACTACAACTTTCATACCCTGTCCTAGCAGGCGTAATGTGTTGGCAACAATGTCACCGAGCAGGTAGGTGGAGAACCTTTTACGCATCGCGGCACCGACACCAGAAAAGAGATGCGTCGCAGTAAAGATAATGCCGCCATTCTTAATAATTTTTTCACGATTTTCTTCCGTCAGTTCCTGCGTATTGGGACCATGAAAACCGGCACTGTGGGTGACGACGACTACTCTCATTCCTTTGAATACTTCGACGGCGCGGGCGCCGGTATTGCCCAGTGTGGAAGCTACCACGATTGTCTTGATACCGAGCTCTTGGGCGCGATTATTCGCAATTCGGAGTGTTTCCTCCATATTATCGACACCCGGTTTATCAAAATAAACAATTTTCTGTTCCATGGTGGTTGCCCTTTCATCCTTCAGTCAAAATCAGATTATCATCAAACGGGAATAGAACGCAAGCCGAACATACTCTGGCTGTACAATTGAATATAATGTTTCCTCGCCCCTTGAGGGAGAGGACTAAGGTGAGGGGTAATCTCAATTTCACCCTCATCCTAACCTTCTCCCTTAATGGGAGAAGAGATTACATTTAAATGAGAATTAATGCAACCGATTATTTGTCCTGGTTGGGTAACTTGGTAAGAAACTATGGAGGCGAATAGAAATTAGAAATTAGATATTAGAGTCCATTCTGCATGAGGACTGGGTTTAGAGTTTTACCTCTGTTTGTGTTAAACTTCTTTTATCTCAGGAGACATAATTGAAAAAAATTGGAATCATGTATCACCCCATGAAAAAGGATGCGGTTAAGCTAACTGCAGAACTGGAGAAATTTCTAAAAGGACAGGGTCTGGTTGCCTGGTCGTGCTCTGCGTGGGAGAATGAACTGGCATGTTCAAAAGTCAACGGTTCCGACCTTATTCTCAGCATTGGTGGCGATGGCACCATCCTACGCGCCGCTCAGGCGGTTGTCCCCGGTAAGATACCCATCACGGGTATCAATCTCGGCAATCTGGGCTTTATGACCGAACTGAGCGTCAAGGAAGCAAAAGATAAAATCGGTAATCTGCTTGCCGGCGAAGGCTGGCTCGATGAACGTTTCCTCCTGGAGGCGGAACTTACACCAGCGAATACACGAGAAAAAAGAAGATTCCATGCTCTTAACGATGTGGTGGTGGCAAGAGGAGCAATTGTACGCGTTATCCATGTAGAAGCCAGTATTGACAACCAACCATTGACCACTTATAAAGCCGATGGCGTTATCGTGGCGACGGCGACCGGGAGTACCGGTTATGCGTACGCTGCTGGCGGACCCATTTTGCATCCCCATGCTAAAGAAATGGTACTGGCTCCAATAATGCCCCATCTCAGTGCCAGTTATTGCCTGATTTTACCATCGACTAGTAAAGTACGGCTCTGTGTACAGGCAGTACACCCGGCAAGCTTGAGCATCGATGGGCATACTAACATAAACATTGAAAGCGGTGCGGTGATTATCGTGAAACATAGTCGTGACACGATTCGTTTTTTACGGATTCACCCGGAGGCGGAATTTTATAATTCTCTGGAAAAGCGTTTGAAAGGAAAATAGTAACTTGGCAAGGAAAGCAGCCGTCAAGGTAGAAAAAGCCCGGATTGGTGATGTTCCCCAGATTCATAAGCTCATCAATAATTTTGCGGGACGGGGCGAAATGCTAGCGCGACCACTCAGCGAACTCTATGAGAATATCCGCGACTTCTTTGTCGTTAGAAAAGGCAAGAAAATCATTGGTTGTGCGGCACTCCACGTGATGTGGTCGGATATGGCTGAGATCAAGTCTGTGGCGGTGGACGAAGAACTACATAAACAGGGTGTGGGCAATCAACTGGTTGCTGCCTGCATTGAGGAAGCGAGAGAACTGGGTATTGCTACCATCTTTTGCTTAACTTATAAACCGGGATTTTTTAGTAGGTTCGGACTGAAAGAAGTAGATAAGATGAGTTTACCTCAGAAGATCTGGACGGAATGCTACCGCTGTCCCAAGTACCCGAACTGTGATGAAACCGCCATGACGATGAAATTCGGAGTAACATAGTAATGTATATTTGGAATAAATATTCCTCTCCCTTGATGGGAGAGGCTAGGTGAGGGTGATCTCCCCCTCACTCTAACTCTCTCCCACATCGGTGCGAGAGAAATAAACAATATGTTTTTATGTACAAATACGAAAAAGCGAGCTTGTTTTGGCAAGAGAAAAAACCATCTCCAGTAAAGTGATTTATGATGGACGAGCAGTTAAACTCCGAGTGGACACTGTTCAAATGCCGGACGGACGGAAGACCACGCGTGAGATTGTGGAACATACTGAATGTATCGCTGTATTAGCCGTCGATGAGAAGGATAATGTCTTGCTGGTCAAACAATATCGCACACCAGTGGAGAAGGAGTTATTGGAGATTCCGGCAGGCGGAATTGATGCCGGAGAAAAACCTGAAGAAGCGGTGCGACGTGAAATGCAGGAGGAGACTGGTTTTCTACCCCGGAAACTGGTGAGATTGGGTGGTTTCTATTCCGCACCTGGTTTTTGTACTGAATACCTCCACCTCTACCTGGCAACTGATTTAATTCAAAGTCAACTCTTTGCAGAGGACACCGAAAGTATCAAACTGGTACGAGTGCCGGTAAAGGAAATCCCCGCGCTATTGACTTCAGGCAAGATTGAGGATGCCAAGAGTATCGCAGGTCTGTATATATTTCTGGAATATAAAAAAGGAAATTCGAAATACTAATATCGAAATCCGAAACAAATTCCAAATTACAATATTAAAATAATATTTGCCTTCTCTGTATCTAGTTTAAACGTAAAGAATGAAACTGAATCCATACGGTAGACTCTGCACCCAATTTTATGACATCACCAAACCTGCGCCACCGGAGGATGCTTTTAATTTTTACGTCAATCAGGCAAAGATGTCGGGCGGTCCTGTTCTGGAGTTGATGTGTGGCTCAGGGCGTTTTCTTATTCCTTTACTGGAGCAAGGGATCAATATTGAGGGTGCTGATGCATCATCTGATATGCTACAGGCTTGTCGTGAGAAATGCGCACAGAAAGGGCTTAAACCAGTCCTTTATCAACAGTGCATTGAAGAGACAGATTTGCCCAAAAAATATCGACTTATCATCATCCCGGCGCGTTCATTTATTCTGATTATCGATAAGCAAGCCGCACTGAGCAGTCTAAGGAAAATATACGAACATTTGCAAACCGGTGGAAAGTTGATTCTTGACATCGATACTCCAAAAGCAGTAAACAGTCCACTGGGTCAATGGGTGGGTCGTTGGGTGGAAAGACCGGATGGTGCCACGATTATTTTCAGTGCATTATCAAACTATAATCAGGTGGAAAAGATTGAATATTCTATTCACAAATATGAGTTATATGAAAATGGAAGACTTGTTGATACAGAACTCGAACATTTCGCAACGCGCTTTTATGAGCTAGAGGAATTCAGAAATTTACTCGAAGAAGCTGGTTTTAGGCATATCAAAGCGACCAAGCCATTTACGGGTTTACCACCAGATCCCTATGATAAAACGGTTTTATTTATTTCAGAAAAGTTATAGGGCTGCATTTTGTATAACTAACGTAATTTAATGGCGGCTTCGAGCAACATAAGTTGTGCTTTGTCGAGAGGTAGCTTCTGTACTTCGTCAATTGGCAACAAATCCGCCGTTAGTGCATAATCATCTGGTATACGTGCATCAGGTACGAACTCACCTGCTTCAGCCAGAGAGATAGTCCAGATAAAATCGGGATATGGGTACCTGTAACCTATAGGCTTACTACCTAGATGATGAAAATGCATAAATCCCAGAGGCTTGGTTGTGGCTAGAGTCCAGCCAGTTTCTTCTAGAACTTCACGTCTTAAAGTTTCTTCTAATTGCTCTCCTGGCTCCACTCTACCACCTGGAGTGAGATAAAGTTGCCCGTTCTTTTCCTTCACAACAATAACGGAAGTGTCACGCAAAACAATGGCACGTACTGATGATACGTAATCAATAGGAGGCATTCGATTACCCAGATAATATCTTATGCGGAGAGATATTTCTCCGCCCCACATCACAGTGTTTTCGGAGATTAATGTACCAGAAGCAAGAAATGCTGTGAGTTCGGTGTTCATAACAAATCACAATTTCAAATTTGTCCACACGCCATTATATTGATAGATACCAAACGAGGCGGACTTCCTGCTCATTTTCAGGATAACCGATATAAGCATAGCGTTCGATTGAACCTAAATCACAACCTCGTTTCATATAGAATTTACACGCCGGAACATTGGTATTTTGGGTCTCAATTTTTAAATATTTGCAGCTCTGTTGCTGTACGTAATCGGTAACGGCACTTAGTAATAGTGTCCCGATACCATACCGTCTTTTTTCAGGATGGACACGGATATCAAATAACTGAGAAAATCGTTTATCCAGATCTCCCAAATAAATCCCTGGGGCGACGATTGCACCACCAACTGCGGTTTCATCTTCGAATGCGCGGAAAATACCCCAGTTGGACATATCGAATCTTTTTAACCAGCGTGTGGGTCCTTCGCCCTTTACGGCGTCATAATCTTTAATATATGGGTTCTTTACCTTCTCTTCATATAGTTCGATACCGCGTGTACCATTGGCTTTAATTTGGTAGATAGATTCCACTTGAAAAGCGATAGGTATTTTACTATACATTTGCAGCTCATTCAGGTTACATTTTCTGATTTCTATTGGCGACATTTAGCCCTAACCCATTTTCTCGCTCAGACGTCCGCCGCCAAGCAGGTGCAAGTGTAGATGCTTTACTACCTGTCCGCCCTCCTCGCCGCAGTTTATAACCACGCGGAAACCTTTTTCAGCGATGCCATTCTGCCGTGCCAGTTTGTTTGCTACCAGAATCATATGACCCACTAAAGAAGATTGCTTTTCCGTCAGGTCAGTTAGATAGGCGATATGCTCTCTTGGGATGATTAACAGGTGCACCTGGGTTACAGGGTGAATATCTTTAAAGGCAATCACGGTATCATCACGATAAACAATGTCGCTGGGGATTTTCCCGGTAATAATTTTACAGAATACGCAGTCTTCCATAATTACCTCCGGTATTGGGCTTTTGCCAGCTCAAAAAGGTCGCCGCCGTACATATCGTTCGCTACAATGGCGGGAAAGTCCTTGACGGTTAGCTTCAATACCGCTTCAGCGCCGAGCTCTTCATAGGCTATGGTTTCGGTTTTCTTAATAGATTTTGAAATCAAGGCAGCAGCACCGCCAGTGGCAACTAGATAAATAGCCTTGTATTTCTTGATAGCTTCGCGTACAGTTTGAGAACGATCACCCTTACCAATCATGGCTTTTAAGCCGGCTTCGAGAAGTCGGGGGGTAAAAGCATCCATTCGAGAGCTTGTCGTCGGTCCCGCCGAACCAATAACCTGTCCCGGTCGTGCTGGCGACGGCCCCATGTAGTAAATTGTCTGTCCCTTGATATCGAACGGCAGTTTTTCACCTTTGTCCAGTGCCTGCACCAGCCGTCGGTGGGCAGTATCCCGTCCCACATAAATCACGCCGGAAATAAACACAGAGGTGCCTGTTTTTAACTTTGCGATGTCACCATCGCTAAATGGTGATTTTATTCGTAGAGGTTTTTCTACCATTAGAGCACCACCTCTTTGTGCCGGGCGCTGTGGCATTGCATATTGACTGCCACTGGCATACTGGCAATGTGCGCGGGCATCACCTCGGCGTGGACGGCGAGAGCGGTCACTCGTCCGCCCAGTCCACCAGGTCCGATACCCAGGTCATTGATGCGCTTTAATAGTTCTTTCTCCAATTCGGCAACTTCCGCATCTGGATTCGGTTCTCCAACACTTCGTAGAAGGGCACGTTTCGCCAGTTCTATCACCTTATCCGCTGTACCACCGATTCCCACCCCGACAATCACCGGAGGACAAGCCTTACCACCAGCTTCATCAACCGTTTTCACAATAAAATCAATAATGCCATGTCGACCGGCACCCGGTGTCAGCATACCGAGCCGACTCGTGTTCTCCGCGCCACCACCCTTGCACATCACAGTGATTTTCAGACGGTCGCCTGGCACAATTTCGGTGTGAATGATAGGTGGGGTATTGTCTTTTGTATTAATGCGAGCAGAGAAAGGCTGGCGTACCATCGATTTGCGTAGGTAACCTTCCGTATAGCCTTTGCTTACTCCCTTTTCAATTGCTTTATTCAAATCGCCACCAGTGACATGCACATCCTGTCCAATCTCCAGAAAAACAACCGCCGTACCGCAGTCCTGGCACAAGGGTAATAACTCCTCGCGGGCGATGCGGGCATTTTCGAGCAATTGACGAAGGGTTTCCTTGCCGAGTGGCGATTTTTCCTCGCGTTCTGCTTTTTTCAATGCGGTAAGTACATCCTCGCCGAGTTCGAAGTTCGCGTCTTGGCAGAGTTGTGCTACTGCTTCGGTTATTTTGCTGGCTTTGATTTCTCTCATAATGATACTTACATTCCTTCGAAAGCAGAACACCCTAGTATTGTCATTCTGATGCGAAGCGAAGAATCTCAGGGTGGGGAAGGATACGAACCAATCCCACTCGACCCCGATACCCTTCACTATCGTTCAGGGTGACAATCGGTTCATATGTCACTTTAGTTTCATTACTCCAATTAGTTCCTGTACCACCTTTGCAGAATTCATCAGGGCGGTTTTTTCTTCAGGGGTCAAACCTATTTCTCCTACCAGTTCAGCTCCACCCTTGCCCAGTTTCACGGGTGTTCCGAGGACTGTGTTGTGCAGTCCATATTCACCATCGAGCCTGACAGTGCAATTGAACACGCGTTTCTTGTCCAATATCACCGCTTCGGCCATTTCCGCTAATGCTGCCGAAGGCGCATAGAAGGCACTGCCTGTTTTCAACAGCTCTACGATCTCAGCGCCGCCGTTCACAGTGCGGTTCACCAGCTTTGCGATTTTGTCCGCCGGCAGGAGAAGTGTAATCGGCGCACCCTTGACCAGAGTCAGCCGCGGAATGACTACCATACTCTTGCCATGCTCGCCGATGACACAGGGAGAGATGTCCTCAACGGACACTTTCAGTTCCTCGGCGATAAAAGTAGCCAGCCGTGCACCATCAAGCAAGCCCGATAGTCCTATTACCCGCTTGCGTGAGAATTTGCTCTCATGGAGTGCCAGATAGACCATGGCATCTACCGGGTTCGTAGCAATAATGATGACACATCTGGGTGAGTATTTTACGACATTACGCGTGACTTCACTGACAATCTTCTGGTTAATATTTAACAGGTCATCCCGGCTCATCCCTGGCTTGCGTGCTATACCTGACGTGATAATAACGACGTCTGATTTAGCCGTTGGTTCGTAGCTATTGGTACCGATAATTATTGAATTGAAACCGATGATGTTAGCCGATTGCTGAATATCAAGGGCTTTACCCTGTGGTAGTCCCTCGATTATATCCAGTAAGACAACATCTGCATAGCCTTTTTCCACAATTCTCTGTGCGCAGGATGCCCCCACATTCCCAGCCCCGATAATGGTTACTTTAACGCGACCCTTCATAATGCACCGCCTTAGTTGAAAACTCAAAGCGTATTGTACTGTATTAAAGGGAAAAGGTAAATACAGCAAAATACCAAATATCAATAGCCAAATACCAAACAAATTGTAATAAAGGAATTTAAACGGCTTGTGGTAATAACAAGTGGCGGCACTGCTCAGCCGCCGATTTGGCGCATGGAACGACCTGCAGGGATATCCCCTTCGCTTAGGTGGTGTTGTGCTCGTTTCAGGAAAGCTGCTGACTGGATGAGCCGTGCCAGTTCTTTAATTGAAGCGCCTCTGCGTAGTGGCTCTTTGATGTCGATTTCATCATCGTCGAGAAGGCAGGGACGTAGTTTCCCATCAGCTGTAAGACGGAAACGATTACAGCTTGCGCAGAAGCACTCGGTCACCGCCCCGATAAATCCGAGTGTGCCGCTGGCTCCCCGTAGTTGATAGTATCTGGCGGGACCGTTACCAGCTGATGGTTTCTGTGGTACCAGTTCCCCGAGATTTTTTTCAATGCGCATCATGATTTCTGCAGTTGACACCAGTCCGTTACCTTGAGAAGCCGAATTTTCGAAGGGCATATGCTCGATATAGCGCACGTGCCAACCGTCGGTTTGGGTCTTACGCGCGAAGTCGATGATTTCATCTTCATTAATATCTTTGAGGACGACCATATTGATTTTAACTGGTTGGAGCCCCATACGTTTTGCCTCTGCTATGCCTGCCAGCACGTCTGCGAGTTTATCGCCCCCTGTGATCTCAGAGAACCTCTGCGGTTTCAGAGAATCGAGGCTGACATTGACCCGTTTGAGTCCGGCTGTTTTGAGTTCTTCAGCATAACGTGCAAGGAGGGTGCCGTTGGTCGTCATCGAAACTTCTTCAATACCCGGTACGCCTACAAGCATTTTTACCAGATTACTGAGGTATAAACGCACCAGTGGTTCACCACCCGTAAGACGGATCTTGGTAACACCGAGGCTGGCGGCGGCTTGAACAACTCGGTAGATTTCTTCATAGCGGAGGATGTCTTCATGGGCGTGCATCTCGAACCGTGAGGTGCAGTAGATACAGCGCAGATCACAGCGGTCAGTTATGGAGATACGCATGTAATCGATGCGGCGGCTGAATGAATCAACGAGATTGGACATAATGAATAATAAAAGGCTGCAGCGAAAAGGGGAGTCTTATAATAGTGAGCAATGTAAATCGGCTAGTTAACAGCCTTGAATTTCCCTCCTTTCCAAAATGGGGGGCGCAACCGTTTCCCGTTGCACCGTATCGGTTGCCGTCCATAGCCTTTATGCCCACAGGTGCGGCAACTCGGAAGGAACTTATGCAGTTCTAATTGTACTATAGCGTGTTGGATGAGGAGAGTCAATTTCCATGCTGGTACTGCGGTTTTGCTTGATTCCCAATCATTTCCCCTGTATCATTATCTACAATATGATTGGTGGGGAATCCCAGCAACTGGCAGTAGAGGCTAAAAATACATCTTTCTTTTACGGGAAGTTGAAAGTACTCGATAACCTGTCTTTCCGCATACCGGCTGGCATCAGCTATGGTCTACTGGGACCGAATGGCGCAGGAAAAACAACCCTTATACGACTCCTTGTCGGATTGTTAACATCACACCAAGGTTCTATCTCTGTGCTGGGGCGTGTGCCATCACGTCAGACTGCTCACCTCATCGGGTATATGCCACAACAGCCTTCACTATACAACGAACTTTCCATCGTTCAAAATGTTGATTTCTTTGCGCGGATTTATCTCAAAGATAACGGTAACGAGCGGTCAAAGCAGGTGGAAGAAGCTGTTAAACTGGTCGGCTTATGGGAGCGCCGTAATGACGGTATTATGAAGCTGAGTGGTGGCATGAAACAGAGAGTCAGCCTTGCCTGTGCTATTGTCCATAATCCGCCGTTGCTTTTCCTCGATGAACCGACCGTGGGGTTGGATCCAGAACTACGGGTTAATTTTTGGGAACATTTTGCTGGTCTGAATAAAAAAGGTGTGACAATAATTATTTCCAGCCACACTATGGATGATGCTGCCCACTGTGACCGCCTGGCTTTCATGCGGAACGGTCAATTGATTGCAGAAGGTACCCCGAACGACTTGCGGCAAGCAACCGGGAAATTGGGCGCTTCTTTAGAAGATGCCTTTCTTTATTTCGTGCGCCGTGAGGAGAAAAAGTGATGCACAGTCAGGCGCTGATTATTGCTAGCAGAATTATCAAGCAAGTAGTGCGTGACCGCCGTACACTGGGATTGATTATAGTTGTACCCATTGTAGTCATGACTTTGATATGGCTCAGTTTTCCTGAATTACCCGGCACGCTTGATTATATTGCCCCTGCGTTGTTGGCTACCCTGGCTCTGTTTTTCGGTTTTCTGCTGACTGGCATCAGTTTCCTCAGAGAACGTTCGCAGGGTACATTGGAACGGCTAATGGCATCGCCGGTCTCGCGATTGGATATCGTGTTGGGGTACTTGCTGGGTTTCTTTCTCTTTGCGCTCCTGCAAACACTAATTATCGTGCTTTTCACCATCTATGCCTTGGATGTACAATATAAAGGCGACCTCTGGCAAATTTTTGTGTTCCAGATAATAGTACTCATCGGTGCCATCAACCTGGGGATATTTATATCAGCCTTCGCCCGCAACGAGTTCCAGATGGTGCAGTTCATTCCGCTCATTATCCTGCCGCAGGTGTTTCTTTGTGGTATTCTCTGGCCTTTGGAGCAGATGAACGATGTTCTCCAGTGGATTGCCAAGTTCCTACCGCTTACTTATGCCGTGGAAGGGATGAGAGATATTATGGTCTATGGTAAGAGCTTGCTGGATGTGGGTTTCGACCTGGCGGTGCTGGCGGCATTTGCAGTGGGGATTTCCGTTATCACAGCTTTGACTTTACGACATAGCAGCGGCGGGTAACCGGGCTGGAGATATATATAGCTTCTTTTTAAGTAAAGCCGATTGACTTAAAGATATCTTAGGTTTATCAACTATCGATAATCCCACACTCTGGGCTATTTCCAGTGTTTTGTTGAAGTCATTCTCCGAAACGTGTAGCTTGGGTTCGACCAGTAGCATTAGTCCATTCTGCTTTAGCCTGGACGATATTTCGCTTAATAATTGTACACGATTCGGGACTTCGTGGATCATCCAGAACGAGAGGCAAAAATCGATGGATTCGCTGAGTCCAATACTATCAGGTGTATTTTTATGGAGTTTGATGCGGTCTATTACTCCTGCCCTTACAGCTCTGCGCTGAACGCCATCAAGCATTTTTTGCTGAATATCGGCGGCAATGACTTTTCCTGTATTCCCCACTAACTTGGCTAGAGGGATAGTAAAATAACCCATCCCCGGTCCAATATCAAGAACTGTCGAGCCTTTAACAATGTACGGTTTTAGTATTCGTTCGGGATTCTGAAAAAGTCTCCTGAAAATGTTATCAAATGTGAAACACAACCACCAGGGACACGCGCTATGTGATCGATAAGATGATTGGTCTTTTTCTGGTGGTTTGTCGTTCATTTACTATTTCACATGTAAATATTTTGTTTGTCGAGAAACTCCCAGCATTAAGAATAAATCTGTTGGCTTGCAGTTTATTATACATAGATATTGAAATATTGAATAGGTCAATATCAACCCTAATTATGATGCCATGTTATCCCATTTCAAGCTATACAAAGAACTAAAGCCAGTGTAATCCAGCCTATTTACTGTCACGCTGTTCAATCTGTGCTAAAATATCTGCAATCACTGGTAGAGGCTAATTGTTTTGGGTAATACACCTAAAGCTGTTATTTTGGTCGGGGGACAGGGCACAAGGCTAAGACCGCTTACCTGTAACACCCAGAAATCCATGGTACCTGTACTCAATATCCCTTTTCTGGAACATGTCATCCGCAATCTTAGGGCGCATGATGTCACTGATATTATCCTTGCCCAACACCACCTCGCCGCACCGATGGCGCAGTATTTCGGGGATGGTGCCCGCTTTGGTGTTCACCTGACTCATGTCATTGAAGATTTTCCAAGGGGGTCAGCGGGTGCGGTCAAGAATGCCGAAAAGTACCTCAACGAAACATTCCTGGTACTCAATGGCGATATTTTTCATAACCGCGATTTCACAGATATGCTGGCTTTCCACCATCGTAATAAGGCAAAAGCAACCATCGATCTGGCTCCGGTAGAAGACCCGACAATCTACGGGATGGTGGATACCGATGAGCAGTGGCGAGTCAAGCGGTTTATAGAGAAACCGAAGCGTGAAGATGTCACTTCCAATCTAATAAACGCCGGCACCTGGATTATTGAGCCTGAAGTCCTTCAGCGTATCCCGCCGGACGTCAAATGTTCTTTTGAACGCGAAGTTTTCCCGGGGTTATTACGTGATGGTGAACCGGTCTTTGCCTATCCCTCCCACCGCTACTGGATGGATGCCGGCATGCCGGAGAGATACCTTCAACTGCACCGCGATCTTCTAGCTGGAAAATGCGAAGGCTATACTTTTGACAAGGATGTTATTACAGGTAAAAGCTGTCGGATTCACCCGACCGCGAAGTTAAAAGGGAAAATCATTCTGGGAGATAATTGTGTCGTCGCAGCAGGTGCTAAACTAACAGGACCATTGGTTATCGGTACAGGTTGTCATGTCGGACGTGATGCTGCGATTGAGGACTGCGTGCTCTGGGAAAATGTTAAGGTTGGGGCGCGTACTAGCTTACAGGGGTGTATTATAGCGAACGATTGCACGATTGGTGCTGAGGTGCATCTCCGGGATGCGGTGCTCGGTGACCATATTACCCTGCCCTCTGGTTCTGCTTTTGAAACCGGCACCCATCTTTTCCCCGAAGGAATGTCCGGTAATACCTAGCTAATTTTACTTTTCTATCTATCTCACTCGCTATGCTATAATTTCTGTGGGATTCAAGGAACGGTACTATGTGGGAAAAACTGAAACAAATCGATAGAAGGTACGAAGAAATCATCGCCGAAATGTCGAAACCGGAGGTAGCTTCCGACCGGCAAAAAATAATGAAACTTGCTCAGGAGAAGTCGGCAATTGATGACATCGTAGCACTTTACCGCGATTATAAAACGACGGTCAACAGTTTGGAACAGACGAGAGCTATGCAAGCAGACAAATTAGATAGCGACATGCTGGCGCTGGTCAAGCAAGAATTGACTACACTCGAGGGAAAGCGAGACCGTCTTCAAGAAGAGTTGAAAGTAGCTTTATTGCCTAAAGACCCTAATGATGAACGGAATGTCATTTTGGAGATCAGGGCGGGGACTGGTGGTGATGAGGCGGCGCTTTTTGCTGCTGATTTATTCCGTATGTACACACGTTATGCCCAATCTAAGAGGTGGGATGTGGATGTCATCAACACCAGCGAAAGTGGTGGCGGTGGTCTAAAAGAAATAATCGCGGAAGTCAGAGGTAAAAATGCTTTCAGTCGTTTGAAATATGAGCGTGGCGTACACCGTGTCCAGCGTGTGCCGACGACTGAAGCTTCCGGGCGGATTCATACCTCGACGGCGACTGTCGCGGTGTTACCTGAGGCAGAAGATGTAGAAGTTGATATAAAACCCGACGAGTTACGTGTGGATATTTTTCACAGCGGTGGTGCCGGCGGGCAGAATGTCAATAAAGTAGCTACTGCTGTGCGCCTCACTCACCTGCCGACTGGTATGGTAGTAATCTGTCAGGATGAACGCAGTCAATTGCGTAACCGTCAGAAAGCAATGGCGGTACTCAAAGCACGTTTATTAGAAATGGAGAGTCAGAAACAGGAAGCGGAAATGACCTCTCTACGCCGCAGTCAGGTAGGCACCGGCGAGCGCGCTGAAAAAGTCCGTACATATAATTTTCCCCAGGACCGTATCACCGACCACCGCATCGGGGTGAATATACATAACCTGCCGCGTGTTATGCAGGGAGAACTTGACCCGTTGATTGATGCCCTGGCAACAGATGACCAGGCGAAGCAGTTGCAGGAACAAACGATATGACCCGGCGAGAGGTGCTTGACCGCGCTCGCGGACTTCTTTCCCACGGTAAAATTGAAGATGTAGATCTGGAAGCGGAGTTAATTCTACGATATATTCTGAATATCAACCGCGCTAGCCTGTTTGCAGAACTTGGCATACCGCTTACTACAGAACAAGAAGCTGATTTTTGGAACAAAATTGGACGTCGTATTAAGGGTATACCTTCTGCCTATATCACCGGTGTACGCGAGTTCTACGGGCTTGAATTTTACGTTGATGAGAATGTTCTCATCCCGCGTCCGGAGACGGAGTTGCTTGTGGAAAAAGCTATTGAAATCTCCCGTAACTATGAAGCTCCCATAATTGTAGACATCGGAACAGGGTGTGGAAATATTGCTATCAGTTTGGCTATCAACTTACCCCGGGCGAAAATCTATGCTACGGACATTGCGCAACAGGCACTAAATACCGCCCGCCGCAATTGTGAACGTCACAATGTTGAAAAACGAATTCAGATATGTATCGGCGATCTGCTTGAACCTATAACAGGACCTTTTGATATTATCGTTGCTAATATGCCGTATGTTCGGACTGCTGACTTACCTGCTGTAAACACGAATGGTTATGAACCCCGTCTGGCACTTGATGGTGGTGAGGATGGTCTTGATGTTATACGGCGGCTTTGTGTTCAGGTCGAAAAAAAGTTGAAACCAGGTGGTTCACTATTATTAGAAATCGGCATTGGACAGAAAGAATTATTGGTGAATTATCTGCTCAGTTTGTTCCCGGAAGCGAAGATTGAATCCTTCCGCGACCTTGCCGGGATTGACCGTGTCGTGTGCATGACTTTGCCTGTGTAGAGGAAAAGGGTATCGACGCAGGTTATTACAAAGATGGAGTCTATGGCAAAATCCAAGTATATTTTCAGATGAAACACGCTAGGTAGTCATCGCATACGCCGAATTACCGACTTGACGCTCAAATTCATCAGGTGATAAAGTAAACAGGGGTTTTTTAACTTACTAAGCAAATTGTGTTCTAAGGAGGAAATGGCACACAATGAATATGATTGTCTGCGCAAAGCAAGTGCCTGACCCGGAAGCACCGCCAGCAAGTTTCAAGATTGATCCAGCTACCAATAAAGCGGTGCCCCCGCCAGGCGTACCACCCGTTGTTAGCCCATTTGATGAGCAAGCGGTGGAAGCCGCTCTCAGAATCAAAGACGCCGCCAAGGGTGGTAAAATTTCAGTCATCAGTCTGGGTGTAAATCTACTGAGAGATGTCGTCAAAAAACCGCTCTCCATGGGCGCTGACGAATTAATTCTCCTGGAAGACCCGGCGTTTGCGGAAGGTGATAGCTGGTCGACCGCCTACGCCCTGGCAATGGCTATCAAGAAAGTTGGCCAGTTTGATATTGTCTTCTGCGGACGGCAAGCGGCAGATACAGATGCTGGACAGGTCGGTGCCGCTATTGCTGAAATCCTGGGAATTCCTAGTGTTACCATTGCCAAAAAGGTAGAAGTCACCGATGGTAAGGCAAAGGTAGAAAGAGTCACCGCCGATGGTTTTGAGGTGGTCGAAGTATCCCTGCCGGCGCTTATTACCATAAGCAACGAGCTTGGTGAACCGCGCTATGCTACCATCAAAGGTATTATGGCAGCGAAGCGTAAAGAACCAATTATCTGGAAACCGGCAGATATTGGCGCTGATGCTGACAAGATTGGTGCTGCCGGGAGCCGCAGTAAAATGCTCAGACTCTTCCAGCCGGTCAAGGAAGGTAAATGTGAAATTATTACCGGTGACAATGAGGAAGAAGCTGCCGGCAACCTCGCGAAAAGACTCATGGAGGCAAAGCTGTTCTAGAGAGTCTTCGTGACTTTTCTAACAGTGAAGGAGAAAAATGGCTGATAATAAAGGTGTATTGGTTATTGCAGAGTTCGTAAATGGTGCTTTAGCACCAATTGCAAAAGAAATGTTCGGAGCCGCCCGTAAGCTGGTAGGTGGTCTGGGTGAAGAGGTAAGCGCGGCTCTTATTGGCAGTGGTATAGCTGGTGTTGCGGCGGAAGCAATCAGCTTTGGCGCTGACAAAGTCTACGTTGTCGATGACCCGTTGTTAAAAGATTACCGCACGGATTCTTATGTAGCTGTCGCTGAGAAAGTTATCAAACAGGTCAATCCCCGCATCGTCCTTGCCGGGCAGACCACTATTGGACGCGACCTGGCACCACGACTTGCCTTCAGACTGGGTACTACCATTACTCTGGACTGTATTGAACTGGCTATTGACGAAGGCACAAAACTACTATTAAAGACCAAACCGGTATATGGTGGTAATGCTCGTGCTATCTTTAGCAGTGAACAAATGCCACAGATGGCGACAGTGCGTGCTAAAGCTATGACCGCGTTAGCGGCGGATGCTGGACGCAAGGGAGAAACGGTTACTGTTGCTGCGGGTCTTGATGCCGCCGGTATCAGGACAAACGTGCTCCAGAAAGTTGTTGCCGAAGTTGCTGGTATCAAATTAGAAGACGCGCCGGTAATTGTTACTGGTGGTAGGGGCATGGGTGGACCTGAAGGGTTCAAACAGCTTGAAGAGCTTGCAAAGATACTAAAAGGTGCTGTTGGTGCCACTCGACCACCCTGTGATAGTGGTTGGGTACCAGAGACCATTCAGATCGGTTTGACCGGTAAGATTGTCTCCCCGGATACCTATATTGCAGTAGCATTGTCCGGTTCCAGTCAGCATATGGCAGGGTGTTCCGGTTCCAAGAACATCATTGCCATCAACCGTGATGCTGAAGCAAATATCTTTAAGGAAGCCCGCTTCGGTGTGGTTGGTGATTGGAAAAAGATAATCCCGGCATTCCAGGTAAAGATAAAGGAACTGCTGGGCAGATAATAAATAGCGGTTTTTAATTAAATAGATAGGGCTACCTTCACAGGTAGCCCTTTTCTTTTGAAATCGATATTTAAAGATATAAATTGTTATGATTCAGTGTTTAGGTGATAGAATTTGTGTGGTGGGATTGGGTGATGGATGTTAGAAACCTATCATCTGTGCTGCCCATTCGGCGAGCTTAAACACGAAACTGGGGACAATACCGATAAACAGCACACCGAGACAGGTAATTGCTAGCGCTACCTGGAGTGCGCTGGAAGAAGGTACTTTTCCCTCAAACTTAGGCTCATCTAACCACATCACCTTTACTACTCTGAGATAGTAGTAGGCTGACACGACGCTGTTCAACACGGCAATAATAACCAACCATAACAGATTTTGCTGTACCGCAGCGCTAAAAATGTAGAACTTACCCATAAAACCGGCGGTCGGTGGGATTCCGGTCAGAGAAATGAGACACAGGGTTAAGGCTAAAGCTAGTAACGGCGACCTCTTAACAACTCCAGCGTAATCTTCAATCAGGTCGCTACCTACTTTGTTGGAAATAGCAATAATAGCAATAAACGCTCCCATGTTTGTCACGGTATAACCCGCTAGGAAAAAGATAACACTGCTTTGCCCCAGCAAGTCACCACCTGTAGCAAGACCCATTGTAGCAATACCCAGCATGAGGTAACCTGCCTGAGCAATGCTAGAGTAACCCAGCATACGCTTAATATTAGTTTGAGGGATAGCAACAATATTGCCTACCGTCATACCTATTGCCGCAAGGACAGCAAACATAATTGCCCAATCTTGACTTAGCCATGCAGGGACGCTAAATGCAGAGTGGAAGACACGGAGAATGATAGCAAAGCCGGCAGCTTTACTTGCTACGGAAAGGTAGGCGGTAATGGGTGTCGGTGCTCCCTCGTAAACATCAGGAACCCACATCTGGAAGGGGAAAGCGGCAATCTTGAAACCAAAACCCACTATTATCAGTATTAAACCCAGCAGTAGCCCAAAGCTGGTGGAACCTCCTGTAATGGAGAGAGTCCCGATGGCTTGAGAGATATCTCCCAGTTGTGTCTTTCCTGTGAAGCCGAAGACGAATGCCATACCATAGAGCAATATCGCTGAGGCCATTGCTCCAAGCAGTATGTATTTCAAGGAAGCTTCCGTAGATCTGGAGTCCTTAAGAAAACCAACCAGTGCATAAAGAGGGATACTGATTAATTCCAACGCCACAAAAATTGTGATTAGCTCCGTTGCCGCTGAAATCAACATCATACCAAGTGTAGATAAAAGCACCAGTGCATAGTACTCGCCTTGAAAATGAGCGAACTTAGATACATAATCGGTTGAAGCTAAGATCACGAGTGCTGAAATAACCAGGAATAAGAACTTAAAGAACAAGGCAAATTTATCCACCGTCAGCATGTCGTTAAATGTAGTTTGAGGATTACCATACCACAAACCTACAGCGCAGCCGAATGATATTGCCAGTCCTGCCAGACTAATTACCGCCAGTAAGCTTTTTCGCTGGAGAAGCAGGTCTAGCAAAATTACCACAATTGCGCTAACAAGCAGGACTATTTCTGGCGTTATTAACACAAGGTCCAAAAGTGTACTCCTTATGCCGTTTTAACTAAACTCTACTTTACTACCCACCGATCAATTTTATTATGGGTGTGATTCCTGTTTTAATCACATTGGTCAGTATTGACGGATAAACACCAACCAAGAAAATCATAATGATGAAAATAGCCGAATATACTCTTTCCAATTTATCAGCATCATGAATACCATTAAACTTATCCTGCGGTGCATTGTAAAAAACCCTCTGCAAAAGCCATAAAATGTATCCTGCTCCCAATAAAATACCGAGTATGGATATTACTGTGAATACCTTGGCAATTGGGAAGGCGCCAACCGCAATGTCACTTTGAAAACTACCTAAAAAGGTCATAAATTCGGCAATAAAACCACTCGTAGAAGGTACTCCCATTGCCCCCAGACCGGCAATTGTAAAGATTACGGTAATAATGGGAATCTGCCTGGCTAAACCACCCATTTTATTGATATCACGCTCGTGGGTATTATGCATTACTATGCCGGCGGTAGCAAAGAGAAGTCCTGTGATAAGACCGTGACTGAACATCTGTAATGTGGCGCCGGTCATACTGATGGGAGTTAAAGTAAAAATACCCAGTAAAACAAAGCCCATATGACTGACACTACTGTAGGCAATTAGCCTCTTAATGTCAGTTTGCTTCAATGTTACTGCCGCTCCGTATATTATATTAACCATAGCCAGACCTATTAAAATCGGGGCGAATTGTTTAGCTGCATCGGGAAATACAGAGACACAAATACGTATCATCCCGTAGCCGCCCATTTTAAGTAGGGTTCCTGCCAGCACTACGCTCACCGCTGTCGGCGCATCGGTATGAGCATCAGGTAACCACGTGTGGAATGGGAAGACGGGCAATTTGACAGCAAAACCGCCAAGCAATAAAAAGAACATTAGGGATACAGGGACAACCGGGACAAAGGAAGCAATCCCTCGTGTGGTTATATCGACCATACTGAGACTACCGGTAGTAAAATAGACGCTCAATATGCCTGCCAGCATCATAGCGCTGCCAAACAAGGTGTAAAGAACATACTTGAAGGCTGAATATTCTTTCCTGCCGGCTCCCCAGATAGAGATTAAGAAGAACATGGGAATAACCTCAATTTCCCACATGATGAAGAAGAGCAGGAAGTCCAGCGAAGCAAATACACCGAGAATACTCATTTCCAGTAGCAGAAGCCAGGCAAAATATTCCCTAGGACGGAGATCAATTTTCCAGGAGACTAAAATAACGAGGAAACCAAGCAACGTCATTAAAAGAAAGAGCGGGAGACTCAAGCCGTCCAGACCTACATGATAATAAGCATTAATTAAAGGAATCCATGATGCCTTTTCTTCAAACTGTATTACACCAGCCATTGCTGGTGATCTATCGAAACTAAAGAATACACAGATAGCTAAAATCAGAGGGATCAAAGTAAATGTTGCTGCCATATATTTAATCAGCTTTGCGTGCGAATTAGATATAAAAGCTATTAATATTGCTCCCAGAGCAGGGAGGAAAATTATCATTGATAGAACATTAAAATTCAATCTTCTACCCCCTACGAGTATTTACCTGTTAACCAAATAAAAACAAACAGACAATTAATGCGACGATCCCCAGCCCGATGATTAAGCCATAGAGCTGTAACTGTCCAGTTTGTGCCTTCCTCATCGTTTTACCAGCGACTACTGTAGTATCAGCTACACCATTTACGGCGCCATCCACACCATTCTGGTCGAATGATTTAAACCACCCGAATAAGTTACGTACAATAAATCCCTGTACGAAATTAGTATTAATACCTCCATCGATGACTTTGCTATCGAAGAGTTGAAATACCCGGAAGACACCGCCCATTAAAACTTTCTTTACAATGATTCCTTCGTACAATTCGTCAACCCAGTATTTGTTATAAAACAACTTGTACAATGGTGAGAATCTTTTTCCGATTGCTTCTGCTGATAACCACTTTTTACTATATACTGCATATGCCGTAAAGATTCCCAACCCTGCCAGTATTAATGATAGCCACGGTAGCAAATGAGTGAAAATGCCGAAAAGTCCTTCAACAACACTGTACGTTTCACCATGACCGAAAAATGCACTGAATTCACCGGTGATATTAAACAAGCCGGAACCGAATGCCAGAATAGCCAGGATTATTAGAGGTATTGTCATCACTGAGGATGATTCATGAAGGTGTTCCTTACCTCTATATTCCCCACCAAAAGTCAGAAAGACAACGCGGAACATATAAAAAGCAGTCATAAATACGGTTATCATCACTAGAACAAACAAAACAGGCTGGTTTTCCAGAGATTTGACCAATATCTCATCTTTACTCCAAAATCCTGATAGAGGCCAGATACCAGCGAGGCTCAGCGCACCAATTAAAAAGGTGGTATATGTTCGCGGCATTACTTTACGTAAGCCACCCATTTCTCTCATGTCAAAGGTCTTGGTAGCGTGATTGACACTGCCAGCGCAAAGAAATAACAAAGCTTTGAAGAAGGCATGATTGAACAAGTGAAAGATGCCGACAGCGACACCACCAGTTGCCAGACCGAGCATCATATAACCAAGTTGACTGATAGTAGAATAAGCTAGGACCCGTTTAATATCATTCTGTACCAGACCAATCGAAGCGGCGAAAATAGCCGTAAACCCGCCGATAGTAGCTACTGTTTGTAAAGCGACTGCCGAGTGTTCAAAGAGTGGATAAGTGCGGGCGACCAGAAAGACACCAGCGGCTGCCATTGTAGCAGCATGAATTAAAGCGCTGACAGGAGTTGGCCCTTCCATAGCATCTGGTAACCATACATGTAGTGGGAATTGTGCTGATTTACCCACTGCACCGGCAAATATCCCAATAGCTCCCCAAGCGAGGACGTTGCCTGCTAGAGCTCCGCTGATTGCCATTTGATGCAGTTCGGCCGTATCAAATGTACCGGTATTAGCGTACAGATAGATCATTCCGGCTAAGAACCCGAAATCCCCGATACGGGTGACGATAAAAGCCTTTTTTGCGGCATTGGCGGCAGAGGGTCGGTGGAACCAGAATCCAATAAGCAGATAAGAACACAACCCTACCAGTTCCCAGAATACGAACATTAATAACAGGCTATCAGCTAGCACCAAGCCCAGCATGGCAGTCGTAAACAGGGACATATGAGCGTAATAACGGTGATAACCGGCATCACCATGCATATAACCCTGTGAATATATCTGCACCATTAAACTGACCACAGTTACGACAATGAGCATCACTGCAGTCAGAGCATCGACCATTATTCCAAGATTAATGGTCGCGCCACCCTCTATAATCACCCATGAAATATTTGGCACCTCTAACTCATGGTGTGGTTCGCCAAGCAATGTTATTAATACCCAGATTGAAAGCAACAAAGAGGCAGCCACCGCCGCAATAGTGACATAACCTGCAATCTTCGGTTTATCCTTAAAAAAGGGTTTGAGTATCAAGGAAACTATTGCCCAAGATAGGAGTGGTATCAGGAAGATTAGCCAAATATATTGATTCTGATCAAACATTATGCTACCACTTCATCAAATCGATTTTTCCAGCGTCAATGGTCTCACGACTACGATAAATAGCAATAATAATTGCCAATCCCACAGCTGTTTCAGCCGCTGCTACTGCAATAGTAAATATCGCGAAGACCTGCCCAGTCAGTTGGGAAGGCACGATATAACGAGAGAAAGCAACCAGAGCAATGTTTACCGCACTCAGCATGATTTCAATACACATCAAAATAACTATGGCATTATGTTTTGATAAAGCACCATACAGGCCGATAGAGAACAATATAGCTGATAAAATCAGATAATGTTCTAATCCGATTGACATTTATTTCCTATCCTTTACTAAAACAATCGCACTTAAAACAGTGGCGAGTAGAAGAATCGGAATAATCTGCAGAGGTAAAATAAAACCGTCTTCATCAAAAAGTTTGATCGCTAATTTTGAAGTGGTATTTGCTTCCGGTAATATACTTGACACTTGCCATTGGGTGCTGAGTATTGCATAGCATACCCCGCCGAAGAACAGCACCACTACGAGTAAGGCTGGAATACGGAATTTATTTGATGGACTTCCGAGTGGGACTTCTCTGGTTAGCATAATTGCCAGAATGATTAATATTCCTATGGCGCCAACATAAATCAGAACCTGAATTGCCGCTAGAAAATCTGCATTCAGCAAAATATAGACTCCTGCTATGCCTATGAAGCTTAGAATGAGCAACATGGCGGCTCGAAATACATTACGTAGTAGAACCACACCTAAAGCGGCAACTACTATGATAACAGCAAAAGTCCAAAAAGCTATTACCTGTCCCATTTATCACCTATCAATCAGTAAAGTCTGCTTGGGTAACTTGGCTTCGTTTTCAGGGCTATAATAACCACTGGGTACTAGTTTCTTAGAAGGCGCTAGATCTTCCCCTGTTAATATGAAGGTCTTTCGGCTATATGAGGATTTTTCATAGTCACAACTCATAAATAGGCACTTTATAGGGCAAGACTCCACACACAAGCCGCAAGAGATACAAATGCCGATATCCTGTTCAAACTTGTCCAGTCTTAATTTCTTATTCTCATCCCTGGAAGTTACGATAGTGATGCAATTCGCCGGACAAGCCCGACTACAAGCGCTACAGGCGTTACAGGCATTTTTATCCAAGACAAGTTGATTCCCGCGAATTCTACGAGAAACATTCAATCTCTGTTCCGGATATTGCGTGGTAATAGGTCTACGGAAAAAATGTTTTAAGGTCAATGCCATCCCTTTGGCAATACCTTTCCCATACCGTTCAAACTTCAACTTTTTTATATCCTCTCAAGCTGAAAAATTTGGACCACAACAGTATCAGCACTACAGTCACTACAAAATTAATAGCGACTATCACCCATTGTGAGATATCGGGTAAAACAATTACCTGGAGTCCGGTAATGAGTAAATTAATCAATGCTAACGGTAGAAGGAACTTCCAGGCTAAACCCATCACCTGGTCAATCCGTATGCGTGGCAAGGTGGAACGTACCCAGATTATTAATACAAAGACAGCAACCATCTTAATTAAAAACCAGAGAAAAGGCGGCAATAGAGGCCCTCTCCACCCGCCAAGATAGATAGTCGCGATTATGGCAGAAATTGCCAGAGCTTCGGCGTATTCTGTCAGGAAAAACAGGGCAAATTTGATGCCGGAGTACTCAATGTTAAAACCGGCGACAATCTCAGATTCAGCCTCCAGGAGGTCGAACGGAGTGCGGTTAATCTCTGCTAGCGCTGCAATAAAATAAATGATGAAACCCAGCGGCTGTAAAAGGATAAATGGAATGTTTTGTGATTCCACAATACTGCTCATAGCTAGATTACCGGTAAGTAACACCACACCGATAATCGATAAAGCCAGCGGTATTTCATAACTTACTACTTGAGCAATCACACGCATAGCACTTATCAAAGCATATTTATTATTTGAAGCCCAACCCGCCATCAATATACCAACGACACTTACAGAACTGATGGCCACGATGTAGAGAATACCTACATTGAGGTCTACCAGCGACGCGCCATTCTGGAGAGGGATAACTGCAAAAATCATTAGAGTTGGGATAAAGGCGATTGCTGGAGCTAACAGGTGTAATAATCCATCGGCGCTGCGGGGAACAATATCTTCCTTAATCAATATTTTGATGGTATCAGCTACCGGTTGGATGATACCGAAGGGTCCGGTACGATTGGGACCGATGCGTATCTGGAAACGTCCCAGTACCCGCCGCTCGATGTATATAAACGCCATAACACCCAATATCACAAAAACGAAAAGGATGACAATAAAAATTAGCATGTGGCTCCAGAATCCACCTGGCCAATCTGGAGGTAATGCGGTAGCGTAAAGTATATTTGGGTTTATATTAGTATTAAATGTTGACAACACTAACGGTCTACCTCTCCCAAACAAATATCAATACTACCGAAGATGACGATAGCATCTGCAATTTTCACGCCGGTCATTAATTCACGAAGCACCTGCAAATTGATGAACGATGAAGGTCTAACATGGTAACGGTATGGATTAGTCGAACCATCGGACACTAGATAAAAGCCCAGCTCACCTTTCGGGGCTTCGATGTGCCCGTATGCCTCGCCTTTTGGAGGACGTAAAACACGCGGTACTTTTGATTGAATCTCACCGGATGGTATTTGCGCCATCGCTTGTTTAATGATGCGAATGCTCTGATGCATTTCCTCGATTCTCATGCGGTAACGGTCGTATATATCTCCCACTGCGCCGACCGGTACATCAAAATCAAAGCGGTCATAAATGGAATAAGGGTCTGCTTTTCGGATATCCCACTTCACTCCGCTGGCACGGAGTACCGGTCCAGAGATAGAGCAATTTATAGCAGTTTCTCGTTTTAGGATCCCAATGTTCTTTGTGCGCATGAGCAATATTTCATTTTCGGCAAGAAGTTGGTCATACTCAGCGATAAAACCGGGCAGACTATCAATATATTTTTTGAGAGCAGGGAGAAACTCTTCAGGAATGTCCTGACTAACACCACCGATGCGCAGATAATTATAGGTAAGTCTCTGTCCGCAAACCATTTCGAAGAGGTCCAGAATTTTTTCCCTTTCCCGGAACATATATAGTAGAGGAGTCATAAAAGCGCCGAGTTCATTCAATAAGAATCCGACTGTCATAAGGTGACTGGAAATCCGCATCAGTTCCGTCATGATTACCCGCAGATATTCAGCCCTTTCCGGAACCTGAATTCCTGCCAGTTTCTCTACTGCCATAACATAAGCTTGATTATTTGACATAGACGTCAGATAATCCATTCTGTCTGTAAAAACAATATCCTGAGTGTAATTCAATCCTTCTGCCAGTTTCTCGATTCCGCGGTGTAAATAGCCAAACACGGGTTCGACATCTTGTATGACTTCGCCATCGAGAGTGAAGCGCATGCGGAATAACCCATGAGTGCTGGGATGCTGAGGTCCCGCATTAACGACAAAAGGCTCGGTCTTGAATGTCATTGTATTTTATAATCCTTCCTTAATGGGTGTCCTTGGAATCCATCCCAGAGCATAATTCTTTTCAGATTCGGATGGCCTTCAAATTTGATACCCATGAGGTCGTAGACTTCTCTCTCCTGGAAATTGGCGCCGTTCCACAGACTAACCACCGAAGGAACAGTAGGATTTTCACGGTCAGTACAGCGTGTCTTCAGTATTAGACCGTGATTATGCTCTAACGAGACAAGGTAATAAACAAGTTCAAAATAAGTATTGTAATCAACCGCCGTTATGAAGTTAAGGTAGTCAAAATCAAAACCGGGGGTATTTTTCAGGAATGAAGCAATTTGAAATATGGATTCGGGCTTAACGACAATTGTATTCCCGCTCGATTCAACGAGACTTCCTGGGAATTGTGCCTCTAATTTAGCACTTATTTCTGTAGCTGGTAGTGCTAAGGTCATGACTGTTCCTTTTTCTTAGCAATACTTTGGTGTTTAATTTTATTCTGCAATGCTTGTATACCATGTAAAAGAGCTTCAGGGCGTGGAGGACATCCTGGAATATAAATGTCTACCGGAATTATCAGATTAATACCAGGAACGACACTGTAAGAGTGGCGGAAAAGTCCACCACTGATAGCACACGATCCCATCGCTATAACCCACTTCGGTTCCGCCATCTGTTCGTATATTCTCTTATATGTCGGTGCCATCTTCCATGTTAAAGTTCCGCATGCGATCAACAAATCAGCCTGGCGTGGAGATGGACGGAATATTTCCATACCGAAGCGAGAAATGTCAAAGCGAGAAGCAGCGGTGGCGATCATCTCGAAAGCACAACATGCTAAACCAGAGTTGATAGGCCAGATAGAAGAACGGCGTGACCAATTGATTATTGCATCGGCTGTTGTTAAAAGAATATTACGGCTGATATCCTCTTCTAACCAGCTATCAGGGTCTTTAATAGGCTGTTTATACAGTTTTCTTGCCGCTTCAATAGCTTCACCTTCTGTTCTGTCCAGCTCAGTATCAGGATAAATGTATGATTTTGAGATGTCTTCTATACCCATTCTAGTGCTTTCTTTTTCCATGCATAAATATAGCCAATGACAATAACGAACACAAAAATAAGTACACTAATCAATGCCGGCATCCCTAAAAGTTTCAATTGAACTGCCCAGGGATAGAGAAATGCTACCATAACATCTAATGTTAGAAATAGGAGAGCGTAAAAATAGTAGCGGAAATTGAACTGAACCCATGTTTTGCCTATGGTCTCCATGCCGCATTCATAGGTGGATGTCTTAACAGAATTAGGTTTGTGGAGAACAACACGAACATATCTGAGCAGAACAGGTAAACCGAGGGCAACCACTGCAAATAGAATACCTGAGATGAGGAAGAAGGCGATATAACCGTAATCAGTCAATTACATCCCCCTTTAAGCAAGCATAACATATCTTTTTAAAATCTCCAGGAGCTTTTAGACTAACACTAATCGATCATTAATTGGTTTTTTCCAGTTCATTTTCATAGAATGCCATGTTGTAACCAGTCTTGTCTGCTTTCATTATTATGTAGCCGGGAGGATTTGCCTTAACCTCTACGACTGTTCCTGTCATGTTGGCAATTTTGTAGCCATCAGGCCAAACAGGTCTATCCGCTACCTTGACTTTATCGTCCAACTTAAATTTCGCCATGAGTTTCCTTTCCTTTTCCCTTAACCGCTATTCTTTCACAATGCTTGTGCTTTTTACAATTTATTATTGTAACATTCTGATTGCATACATTAAAGCTTTCAGACGGGGTGGATAATCCGGCAGGTAAACATCAACCGAGAGTACTTTTAATAAATAAAAATGAATGGGTAATAAAATCATTGATGCGCCGAAGATGAGAGCGATAACTATATAGAGACCAAGAAAACCAAAATTCTCTAGCAATTGCTACACTCCAGTACTCAAAACGGCTACAGTATATCATAGTCATTTTCACAAAAGCAAGAGATTATATTATTATGATTTCTATACCAATTTTAACGTTCGTAGAGATAGTGATTTAAATTATTGATACTTGAATTGTCATCTCTAGGGCGGTATAGTGGGAAAAGGTTTAGCCTCATCGTTTAGATTTTAATGCACGATGTACCATTGATGACAAGTAATAAGAAATTTCACAGAAAAAAATCTAAGATCCAACAAGGAGAGTTCAGTCTGGCAATGATTGAACCAGTAGTTTTTGCCTTGCTGAAGGAAATTAGTGAGTACCTGTACTCACAAAAGGTGAAAGCATATGTAGTTGGCGGATTTGTGCGTGACATTTTGTTGGGGCGTGAAATCTCAGATATCGATATGGCTATCTATGGAGATGCGTTAAAAATCGCTTCAGGTCTATCAGAAATACTGAACGGTACCTTTGTCTTACTGGACAGTGAAAACAAAGTCGGTCGAGTGGTTCTCACCTCCAAAATTCCAGATAAAAAACAGAGGACCATTGATATTTCCACTATAGCTGATACATTGGAGAATGACCTGGCAAGACGCGATTTCACGATTGATGCTATGGCACTTGATCTGGAAGAATTGGTGGCGGGTAGCAGTGTTATGAGTCTTATTGACATATACAAAGGGCGTGATGATCTGGACCAGGGTGTCATATGCAGTATCAGGGAGGGAAATCTATCTGACGATCCGGTACGACTTCTACGTGCTGTTCGGCTGGCTGTCGAACTGGGTTTCCATATTGAACCAAAAACCAGAAAATATATCCGTCAATATGCTAATTTGCTGTTACGAGTTCCAGGAGAACGTATTAGAGAGGAGTTGCTTCGTCTCTTTTCCGTATCACGGGGGGGCCAGTTTCTTTTTGACCTTGATGAGTTGGGATTACTATGCGCTCTAATTCCCGAACTGACCAAGACCAAGAGCGTCGAACAACCTGTAGAGCATCACTGGGACGTATTTACACATTCTGTAATGACAGTCAGCGCTGTTGATTACCTACTGCGTCAAGGAGTCTGGGATTATACACAGAGCGAAGTTCTTGATATGGCTCCGTGGTCTTATACATATACCGGCTATTTTGATGAACCGGTTGCTGGCGGTAGTAATCGTCGTACTTTAGTAAAACTCGCGGCACTCCTTCATGATATCGCCAAACCACAGACAAAAGCACTGGATGGGGAACGGATGCGGTTTCTGGGGCATTCGGAAGAAGGGGCTGAAATTGCCGCCAGTATTCTGGAAAGGCTCAGATTTAGCACACGGGAAACAAAAATAGTAGCGGGCGTGGTAAAATATCACTTAAGGCCTACCCAGATGGGGCAACCGCCGTCACATCGTGCCATTTATAGATATTTCCGTGACACCGGCGATATAGGAGTGGATATCTTGTATTTGAGTCTGGCTGACCATCTGGCAACGAGAGGGCCAGGACTAATTCAGGCAAATTGGCAACAACATACCGATGTCGTGCGTTATGTTTTAGATGAACATTACAATCAGGAAACAATTGCACTGCCACCCAAACTAGTTGATGGTAATGACCTGATGGATGTCTTCAGGCTAAAACCGGGACCGCGATTAGGTCAGCTTCTGGAGATGGTGCGGGAAGCTCAGGCGGTGGGGGAGTTGACGAGTAGGGAGCAGGCGTTAGATTATATACGTAATGCAATAACCGAGGGAAAGAAGTAAATGTCAAGAAATAGCTGGGTATTCATTGTTATCCTCGTGATTTTAGCTTTCAGTCTATGGGTGCTCATACCTATAGATAGTGACCGGTTCGGAAGGACGGGCATTCAGTACGGTCTTGATCTAGAAGGCGGTATACGACTGGTTTATCAAGTAGACTTATCAACCGTGGAAAAAGGTAATGAAAAAGCGGTCATTAATGATGTCATTGCTGTTATCGCCAACCGTGTTAATCCACTGGGTGTGACCGAACCTAATATCGAGCAGCGTGGCGCCAACCAGATAGTCGTGGAACTTCCCATGCCCGAAGGCGGTATTACCGATACACAAAAAGAGCGTATTGGGAGGATTACACTACTGGAATTCCGCGAACTGGTCCAGACGTTAGATGAAGAAGGCAATGTAGTTGAGGAGAAATGGATTCCGGCAACGGGTACTTATAATGGAGAGACAAAGACACTTACCAGTAGTTATTTTAAAAGCAATACGGAAGTAAGGATGACCAATCTTGGTGCAATCCAACTTTATTTCGAGTGGAATGAAGAAGGTGCCGTGCTATTTAAAGAAATCACCACTCGATTGCTCGGTCAACCCTTGGGTATTTTTGATGGTTCTGGTGAAGATGCGGAGCCTCTTTACGGGGAAAATGGCAGACCAATAGCGCCCACGGTTGAGGAAGTTCTTTCAACGGATGGAGTAGTTACAGGGCTAACCCGCACCGATGCCACTGAACTCTCTAAACAATTGAATGCCGGACGTCTACCAGTGCCATTGACCCTGATCGGCGAGAAGAATGTTGACCCTTCATTAGGTGCCGACTTTATTAAATTAAGCGTCCGGGCAGGCATCATCGGTATTGCCGCAGTTATGATTTTTCTGATGGCGTACTATAGAGTACCAGGTGTGGTTGCCTCACTATCGCTTGCTTTCTACGGGTCGTTAACACTGGCAATTTTCAAACTTATACCTGTTACCATGACTCTACCCGGCATCGGTGGTTTCGTACTATCGATGGGCATGGCAATCGATGCGAACGTGTTGATCTTTGAGCGTATGAAAGAGGAGCTTCTAGTAAAAACAACACTGAGTTCGGCAATGGAATCAGGCTTTAGCCGCGCGTGGACTGCTATCTGGGATAGTAATGTGACCACCATTATCGCCTGTGTGGTACTTTACTGGGTAGGTGACACTGTTGCTTTCGGTGGAGCGGTTAAGGGTTTTGCACTGACTCTGGGCATAGGTGTACTGGTGAGTATGTTCACGGCTGTGTTAGCCAGCCACACCATGTTACGTATGGTGGTTCATACGGGGCTCTCAAAACAAATCACGCTCTTTAAACCGTATACGGGAAGGAAACTGGCATGATAAATATTGTTGGGAATAGATTATGGTTTTTCCTTATCGCTGGTATACTGCTGGTGATAGGTATCGTTTCTCTCTCTGTCTTTGGTTTAAAAACAGGTATTGATTTCGCCAGCGGCTCTCTATTGACTGTAAAATTTGACCAGGCGGTGAATCCGGTTGATGTCGAAAAAGAATTACCCGGTTTTGGTTTCAATGGTTCGGTCGAAAATGATGCTCATGGGAACATAGTCATCCGGACGGTAGAATTGACAACACAAGAAAAGGCAACACTTAAAGAGGATTTAGTTACAAAGTTTGGGACTTTGACCGAGTTGGGGTTTGAGAGTGTAGACCCGATTGTTGCCAAACAAACCGCAAGTGCGGCGGTTATTGCAACTTCTGTCGCATCTATTGGCATCCTGCTCTATATTGCCTTTGCTTTCCGTAAAATGCCCAAGCCTTTCCATTTCGGTGTGTGTGCCGTAGCAGGCCTCCTGCTAAATGTTGTTGTTGTACTGGGTGTCTTCTCTATTCTGGGCAAAGTGGCAAATTGGGAGATTGACCTGGTGCTGGTCACCGGTATTTTGACTGTCATTGGTTATGCTGTCAATGACACGATCGTCGTCTTCGACCGCATTAGAGAGAATCAGAAGAAATATCCAGGGACTGATTTTGGGATGGTAGTCAACAATAGTCTCATGGAAGTAATAACTCGTGAAGTGGCTACTGGTTTAGGTGTACTGTTTGTTTTAATTACTCTCCTTTTGTTTGTCGGTCCGACTATTAAGAATCTAGTCGTCGTACTTATGGTAGGCATATATTTCGGCACGTTTACCTCGGTTTTTGTGGCGGCGCCTTTGTTGGTGGTCTGGGAGAAAAGAGACTGGGGAAGCCTATTCTCGCGAAATCAAAAACCTGAGAAGATCGTTGAAGCACGGAGTTAATTGACATAGCATAAATTTCTTTGGTATGCTGTATAAAGCTGGAACAGGCGTGGCAAATACATGCTTGCTGTAGCCGGGCTCTGCAGTGGTTTTAAGCCACAGGACTAGCAATCCTGTGGCTTTTTTTATGGGAGTGAAACGGCATTGAGTTTTTTTTCGAGTAAGAAAGGAGCAGTGATACTGGCACTGCTTGTTGTGCTTTTTTTGATTACCGTCAAGGTAATTGTATCTGTTATTACAAAAAGCATCAGTATTACAGCACAGGCTACGGATAGCTTGCTGGATTTATTTGCTATCGGTGTTGCTTTTCTTGCCGTCCGTGTTGCCAGTGAACCGGCTGATGAGGAGCATCCGTTCGGTCATGGCAAGATGGAGGGTGTAGCCTCTGTAGTCCAGGCAGGATTGATACTTACAGCGGTTGCTTTTATCGTCTATTCTGCTATTGACCGTATCATCAACGGTACCCCGCTTGAAATGACGACACCTGGTATTGGCGTCATGGCTGTTGCAGTTGTTGCCAGTATTTTTTTATCGCGACACTTACAACGAGTGGCAAAAACCACTGGTTCAACAATGGTTGATGCGCTGGCGAAAAATATTAATGCGGATATCTATTCAGCAGCAGGTGTGCTGATAGGGCTAATTGTCGTTCAATTTACTAAACAACTGGTCATTGATTCCGTCATCGCGTTAATCGTTTCGGTTCTAATATTACGGTCAGCCTATCAGGTTGTCAGGCGCTCGTTTACGGAACTTACTGATACGCGTCTACCCAAGGAAGAACATGATGTGCTTCTTGCCTGTATTAACGAGCACCGTGACCGATTTCCCGGTTTCCATGAAGTGCGCACTCGGCGAGCGGGAAGCCAGCGTTTTGTAGATTTGCATCTGGTCATGCGACGCGATGTCAGCGTTGAAGAAGCACACGATATGTGTGACCATTTAGAACAGGATATTAAAGATCGTTTGCCTGAGGCAAGTGTAGTAATTCATGTCGAACCGTGCAATGGAGTAGATTGTCCAGTGTGTTTGATTGTTTCATGCGAGTTGCGAGAAGTTGCTGGGCAGGGCGTCAGATAATCTGCTGAATACCAGAAAATATAAACCAACCCCCGAAACCAAGTAACAGCAGGCTACAGACAACAAAAATACCCGTCTGGAATTTCTTGCCCCATAATGTCTTCGTCCGATATATCACCAGCGATACTATCGATAACCATATAAGGTCGCATGTCCAGTGTGTCAGGATGAAAATGGGTAATCCAGATGTCCCAAACTCCATGAATTTCATCACCAGCGTCATGCCTACGGTTGCCCACCAGAGTAAGAAAAAGGGATTACTGGCGCTCATTATTATCCCCGCGATCACTGCACCGTAAGGTAAATCCTTGCCACTTTCCACTACGTCTTTACGAGCGCGGAACATGCCATAGCCCATCCAGATGAGCATCCCACCACCCACTAGACTCAGGACAATCTGCACGATATTGTTCTGGAAAAAACGGGAAAATCCAAAGTAAATGAGAAGGATCAGGGGCACTTCGATGATGGCATGACCGATAGAGATCTGTACGCCTGCCCAGGGGCTGCGGTAACTTTTCGCAACTGTGACGGCGAACATTGGACCCGGAGTCATCACGCCGGAAAGTGAAATGACTACGATACTGAATAGGATTGGAAGCAAACTTCACCTCTCATTGATTGTAACTTAGCCGAGATGGAATGTGCTACTCTATTGATGTCGTTAAGCTGGTAGTATAGGATGTATATATCTCTATAAGAACACCTAAAAAGAGGCATGAAACAAAAGTTCCCCCTTTAAAAAAGGGGGATTAAGGGGGATTTAAAATCCCTCTCAGTCTCCCTTTTAGTAAGGGAGAGGTTTCGATAATTACTATTTCGACACCCTATTTATGGTACTTTATAAGGTGAACAAAAATGTCACTTGATCTGTCACGTGTTGTAAAACAGATTTCCGAAATGGTCGCTCGCTTACAGGTAGGTCGTCAGGAGCGACTGGAACGCATTAGTCATGCCGTTGATATCTTACGTATTCAATCGGATAAACTCGATTCTCTCAAGAAAAAAATCGCCTTGAGCAAGACCACGTGGCTGGTTGCTGAACCGGTGGAAGCCCTTGACCAACATATCCTGCCACCGGCTACTCACCGCGACTTTACGGTTATAGCCACGGATGGTTCGCACATTGACGTCGACCGCCATCATGCTGCGTCCTGCTATCTGATTAATATCGGGTCAGTGTTATTACATTATGGCACTAAACCCGACGCGTTTTTAGATAGTCGACCTGTAGTCTATTCGGATGACGTTGACCTGGTAATTTCATCGTCCGATAAGCTGCGTGAGGTGTCGATTGAAGGTAATCTTCTTGGTGTAAAACGGAGCGTAGAAGAATGCCGTCGGTTGGCAGAATTATTGCGGGAGCTGCCAACTGGCAGTATTGCGATGGGTCTAATGGATGGCTCGCTCATTCTCTGGAACCTTGAAGCTTACCCGGAATTCGTTACGGAGGCTTTACTCGATAGAGGTTTTTTGGCTTATTTAGATGAAATTTACCGGTTGGCTAAAGACAGGCAGGTTGTTATTGCCAGCTATATCAGTTTTCCACGCAGTACAGATGTCATCAATGCTCTCCGTGTGGCAATTTGCCCGCGAGAATTTGTGGATAGCGACCGTTGTAATACCTGCACTAGCCGGGAGTGCTACAGGATATCCGGGGTACATGACCGCGACCTATTTTCCCAAATATTGGAACCGGGAGAACGTTCAGCACTTTTCATCAGTCCATCAAAGATTCAGAAAAGATATGGGAGACATCTAGTCTACTTCTTCTACTTGAGGTTGAACGGCGAGATTGCCCGTGTGGAGGTTCCACGATGGGTAGCCGAAGACAAGGCAAAAATGGACATTGTTCATACGCTGGTACTCGACCAGTGCCGACGTGGACATGGGTATCCGGTAGCTTTAAGTGAAGCTCATGAAAAAGCAGTAGTCACAGGTGTCGACCGTGATAACTTCTGGCGGATGGTGGATGAATCACTGGTAGAAGAGCATTTGCCCATTATTGAATCGGGAAAGAGTCGTAGCAAAAGGACGAGGTGGATCTAGGGGAATAACCAAACAACAATTGACAAGAAACAAACAAAACTTAAAACTCAAAGAATAAAAGTAAAAATATTTTCAATTTGTATATTTTGTATTTTGTTATTATTGGTTATTGTAATTTGATTATTGGATTTTATGGTGTGGGGGTGGTTGACCAGGTGTACATTGGGGTATAGAATACGCACACAAGAAATGATATAACTCTCATGGTGGGGAGGTGTAATATGGTACCACAGAAGATTGCGGAAGGATTGCGGGTTTGTGAGTTATTTGTGACATTAGATGAGAAGGAGATGAAGACACTACTTGATGTGCTTGGTGCTGCCTGTGAAACGGTTGAGTACAAGCCAGGCGACCACATATTCGACCAGGGTGAAATGAGTGAAAAACTATATGTTATTGTCAGCGGGCAGGTGATACTGGCGCGTTCGGTAAATATGGGTAACAAAACCGGTGCTTGGCCACTAGGCCTACTGGCTCGAGGACGTGCAATGGGGTGGTCAGCGCTGCTTTATGGACCACGTTATTCCACGGCATCCGCTGTCTGTCAAAAAGCAGCGCTGATAATCACCATCGATGGCAGCAGATTGAGAGCGGTGCTCGAAAGTAATCCCGTAATAGGTTTTAAGGTAATAGATAAACTAGCCTGCTTATTGGGAGAACGATTGCGGGCGGCGTACAATACGTTGGAAGGACATTTGTAACTCTGAAAACTGGAAGTTTAGGAATTAGATATTTTTATGGATAACAAGATTGGTGAAGTAATTGAATCTACCACCACTGGCTTTATTGCTGAGGCATATGAACTCTACAATTTGCCTCCTTTCGGTGGTCTGGTGAAGATAGTCGAGCCATCGACTGAAATCTATGGCATCGTTAGTCAGGCAGGCACAGCGAGTATCGAACCGGGGCGACGTCCCATTGCCCGCGGCAAGGATGCAGCCTCTGAAGAAGCTGTTTACCAGACCAGCCCCCAACTGATGAAACTCCTCCGGAGTGAGTTCAGTGTATTAGTGATTGGGTATGCGCACAATGGGCAAATCTATCAATATCTACCTCCGAAACCCGTCCGAATTCATGCTTTTGTGCACTCGTGTAGTGGGGATGAAGTTAAGCGATTCAGTCAGTCGTTTGATTTTCTCGGTCTGCTAGTAGCGGCAAACGCTCAGGTACCGACGGAAGAACTAATTGCTGCAGTTCTGCGAGAGATGAGTCGGGTGCAGAATGACCCACGTGTTTTTCTAATTACTACCGGAAAATTCCTCACTACATTGCTCAGCGGTGACTACCGGCAGTTGCGAGCTATTCTGGGGAGGTTGAGGGCATGACAGACACCAATCAGATACTCGGTATTGTCGTCTCCGGTTCCGTAGAAAAAGGTGTTGATATTCGTCTTGACAACCAGTCTTCCGTCGAAGACATGGTGGTCGGGCGGTATGTAACCATTGAAGGCAAGAAGCGCCGTTTCTTCGGGATGATTACGGATATCAGTCTCGGTGTGACCGATGAAGCTATTATGGAGATACCGCCAGATACCGCCGACCTTTTTACTGCTGAGGTTTTGGCAGGTACGGCAACCTATGGTACTCTGCACGTTCTACCGATGCTAACAATTGGTAGGGATGTTGCAAGCGCTGTTGAAAGTCCACAACCTGTGAAGACAGTGCCCAGCCACTTTTCCCGCGTCAGCCTGGCTTCAGAGCAGGATATGGAACTGGTCTTTGGTAAGGAAGATACCCAGCGTTTCTGGATTGGTAATCCCCTGGATATGGAGACAAAGCTGTGCCTTAACCTTGAAGAACTGGTAAAGCGTAGCAATGGTATCTTCGGCAAGAGCGGCACTGGTAAAACCTTCCTGACGCGCTTACTCCTTATTGGAATGCTTCAGAAAAGCAAAGCAGTTAACCTCATCTTCGATATGCATAATGAGTATGGTTGGGAAGGGAGTAGTGAGAGTGGAGGTCGCAAAGTTAAGGCATTAAAACAATTCTTCCCGGAGAAGGTAGCAGTTTTTACTCTAGATGAAGAAAACTCAAAGCGGCGTGGCGTCAGTACGGATTTCACGGTGCGCATCGGCTTTGATGAAATTGACCCGGAAGATATCGCTTTACTCCGCCAGACCCTGAATCTCACAGAGCCAGCGACCGAAGCGGTTTATCAATTACGGCGTCGCTTTGGTAAAGACTGGATGCAAAAAACACTCGACCTTTCGGATTCGGAAGAAACAAAGAACCTGCTCCAGCAGATGAATATCCACGAAAGCACCTTTCAGAATCTACGACGCGGACTGGCAACCATACGTCGTCTGCCATTTATAGTCCCGCATGCATCTGTAGATGCTGTGAAAAGTATACTGGAATACATTGACCGCGGTATTAATGTGGTCCTTGAATTTGGACGATACCGAGATATCACGGCTTATGTGCTGGTAGCGAACATGCTTGCCCGCCGTATCTATAATCGTTATCAGGAAAAGATGGAAGCCTCGATGGCAGGTAATGTCGCTCCACCTACACCTCTGGTGATTACCATTGAAGAGGCGCACAAATTCCTTAACCGGGAAGTGGCAAACTATACTATCTTCGGCACCATTGCCCGTGAGATGCGTAAATATAATGTCACTTTACTCGTCATTGACCAGCGTCCCAGTGCTATCGATGAAGAGGTAATGTCGCAGTTGGGAACAAAAATCACCTGTTTGCTGGATAATGAAAAGGATGTCGACTCTGTGCTTGCTGGTGTTTCTGGAAAGAATGAACTGAAGACGGTGCTGGCGCGTCTGGCGCCCAAGCAACAGGCGATGATGTTCGGGCACGCTGTTCTTATGCCTGTTTCATTCCAGGTTAGAGAATGGGGCAGTCAGCAGTCATACAAAGAGTTTGCACGTGGAAATGTCTCCAAACAACAGACTGAAAAAGACATTAAGGAGCTTTTCGGCTAAACACATATTTCCTTGCCCCTTGGGGGAGAGGAGTAAGGTGAGGGGTAGTTTCGATTTCACCCTCATCTCAATCTTCTCCCCTCAAGGGAGAAGAGATTCTTATATGAATATGAATTTATATAACTTATTTATTAATATGGTCTTCAGTCATCCCCGGAGCGAAATTTATGAAGAGCGAGAAGAATCGTAAAAAGGTGGGGCTAGCACTGGGTGGTGGAGCAGCTCGTGGACTAGCGCATATCGGAGTACTGGAAGTATTGGAACGAGAAGGTATCCCCATCGATATGATCGCTGGTACGAGCATGGGAGCTATTATTGGCGCGTTTTATGCTCATACCCGTGACATTAATCTGATCAAGGAAATTGCGGTGGAGACAGGTAAACACCGCATCCGGTTTTTTACTGACCTCACCATTCCAAGGACAGGAATCCTGCGCTGGAAATGGGTCGAGGATAGGTTGAAGAGTGTGATAGGCGGCGTAAAATTCGAGGACTTGAAGATTCCCTTTTCCTGTGTAGCGGTTGACATTGATGACGGTGAAGAGGTTGTACTTAATGAAGGATATGTCTGGGATGCGGCACGTGCTAGTGCAACTGTTCCCATCGCACTCTCAATAAATCCATGGCAGGGGCGGTATTTGGTTGATGGTGGGGTTACTAATCCCATACCGGTTGATTTAGTAAGGCAAATGGATGCCGATTTCATCATTGCAGTGAACGTGTTGCACGATACCAGTAGTGTTACTAATAAGGGAATCCATAAAAAAGTCAAGGAGCACAATATTTTCTCGATCATGACAAAGACAGTATATATAGTCAGTTATCGTGCTATTGGAGCATCTCTTAGCGGTGCTGACATAGTAATCGAACCAGACATGGGTGGCATTGCTTTTACAGATTTCCATCGTGCTCAGGAGTGCATTGAAAGGGGTGCTGTTATGACGCAGAAAGCCATCCCTGCAATAAAACGCCAATTATCCCTTGCTTGATGACGATGCATACCGAATCACTTCTTACTCGAACGAAAAAACTACTGAAAGCCTATGACCTCCATGCTCGCAAGGGGCTGGCTCAACACTTCCTGGTAGATGGTGGGGTGGTCAAGCAAATCCTGAACGCTGCTGAATTGTCCTCATTGGATACAATCGTTGAGGTTGGTCCTGGGCTGGGTGTTCTCACTGAGGAACTCGTGAAAAGTGCAGGAAAGGTGATTGCCATTGAACTTGACCAACATCTTACCGAGTTACTGAAAGAGAGAATGACTTCATCTAATAATCTTGTTGTTATGAATGGTGATGTGCTCAAGACTGAACCGGCACAATTGTTTGAACCCTACAGCGTCACCGACTATAAAGTGGTGGCAAATCTGCCTTACTACATTACAGGGGCGGTTATCCGTCACTTCTTGGAAGCTTCCACGAAACCACGAATGATGGTACTGATGGTCCAGCGGGAGGTGGCGCAGCAAATTACTGCACAACCAGGTGAAATGAGTCTGTTGAGTGTCAGCGTGCAGTTCTACGGCGCTCCAAAGATAGCAGCGAAGGTGCCTGCCCACGCTTTTTACCCCGTGCCGAATGTCGATTCGGCGGTGCTTAGAATCAATGTTTATCCTCAGCCCAAAGTAGCTGTAGACGATACAAACGAATTTTTCCGCCTGGTAAAGGCCGGTTTTAGTGCTAATCGGAAACAACTGGTGAACTCACTGGCTAACGGACTCGTTCTACCCAAAGCTGAAATCCTGCCGCTTCTGGAAAAAGCGAGCATTGACCCGAAGCGCCGTGCCGAGACCCTTAATATTGAGGAGTGGGGGCAGTTGTTCAACATTTATCGGGAGCATAGTAAACATGATAACCATTGAAGCGCCCGCGAAAATCAATCTTACACTAGAAGTACTCGGGAAGCGTCCGGATGGCTACCACGAAATCCGCAGTGTTATTCAGACCATCAGTCTTTGTGATACTCTGCGTTTCTCTGCAGCTCAACATATCGAAATACACTCCACATCACTGGGATGGTCGGCAGAACAAAGCATCATCCCGAAGGCAATAAACCTGATGAAGACAATATCAGGGTATACAAGTGGGATTATTATTGAAGTTGAAAAACGCATCCCTTTAATGGCAGGGCTCGGAGGCGATAGCAGTAATGCTGCCGCTGTTCTAAGAGGACTTAATGAATTGTGGCGATTGGGTCTATCACGGGAGAAATTAAAGGAAATGGCGCCACAATTGGGTTCGGATGTTGCCTTCTTTCTCTATGGCGGCACGGCATTAATGGCAGGACGCGGCGAGAAAATCACCCCATTACCATCTTTCCCTCATCATTACATTGTTCTAGTAAATCCGACCATCCCGCATCTGCCAGGGAAAACCGCCGCTCTTTATGGAAAACTCCAAAAGTCTCATTATACGGATGGGCAAATCTCTGCCGGGTTGGTTGCAGATTTGAAAGCAGGGAGTGAGTTCAATCCAGTGCGACTATTCAATACCTTTGAGAACGTGGTTTTTACTCGCGGCGCAGAATTGACGACGTACTGTTCTCATATCCGCAAAATCGGTGCACCTCATGTGCATCTCGCCGGGTCGGGTCCGGCATTATTTACTCTCTTGAAAGACAGAACGCGGGCAGAAGACCTGGCCATGCGATTGAAAAATCAAGGTATGGAAACCTATCTTATTGATACACGGGATTGTCGATAACCGGTGTGACTTGGTATCGTATCATAAGGTCAGGAATGAATCCCGCAAATAATTGGACGCCGTTAGTTTCAAAAAAATCCACGAATAAGAATAATGGCAATCCCCATGATTATTAGCTTTGAGGAATAGAAAAGATGAGGATTGATAAAAATAATCCCTCAGAAGAATATAAGGACTTTTGGGATTGGATTTTTCGTCCTCGGAACACTATTTTTCTTCTAAATATATTGATAGGTTACTATATTTATCTACGCGATACGGAGGAGATATAAGACGCTATAAAAAACCACTTAGAATCGGTTTAAATCCGAAATTATACACTACCTGTGACTTAGGTTACTGGTGGAATAATTCCAATACCTCTATAATGAGGGCAATGTATTAAAATGGAGGGGCAGCGATGACCGAAAAAACCGAAGCCAATTTACGGGAAGCATTTGCAGGGGAAAGTCAGGCGAACCGGCGGTACCTGTTCTTTGCGGAAAAAGCGGAAAAAGAGGGATTGAAACAAATTGCGAGACTCTTCCGGGCGGCGGCAGAAGCAGAGACCGTACACGCTTTTAACCATTTCAGGGTGATGGACGGGGTCGGCTCAACTCTGGATAATCTGAGTGCTGGTGTGATTGGTGAGCACCTTGAGTTTACACGGATGTATCCTGCCTTTATCGATCAAGCAAAAGAAGACCAGTCCGCTGCCGCTGAAAGGTCTTTCGAATGGGCGAATGCCGTGGAACAAATCCACTACAATTTCTTCCAGGAAGCGATAAAAGCTCTGAAGGCAAAGCAGACTTGGAAAGATGAACCGTATTATGTCTGTCCGGTATGTGGTAATACTGTGCTGGGCAAAGCCCCGGACAAGTGCTCCGTCTGCGGGACGCCGGGCGATAGATTCAAGAAGATAGAGTAAGATACAAACCATTAGTACAAATCTGAATACCGCCCCCTATATCAAGCGCGTGACAAGTTTCGTCGGTATGGAATAAATGGGCATTTTCTTGAGCTGGTTCCCAATTAAACATATAATCTAATCATACGTTTTTTCAGGAGGCATGAAATGGCAATCATAGATTTCGGCGGGGTAAAAGAAGAGGTAGTAATGCGGAGCGAATTCCCGATGGCGAAAGCGCGGAAAGTTCTCAAGAATGAGACCATCGCTGTCCTTGGGTATGGGGTACAGGGACCGGGACAGTCGCTTAACATGAAAGACAACGGCTTCAACGTTATCGTCGGGCAGAGTAAAGCCTTTATGCGTGACTGGGATAGAGCAGTAGCTGATGGGTGGAAACCTGGCAAAGACCTTTTTGAGATAGAGGAAGCGGCAAAACGCGGCACGATTATTGAGATGCTTGTGACGGACGCCGCCCAGAAGCAAATCTGGCCGAAAATAAAAAAATACCTGACGCCGGGAAAGGCACTGTATTTTTCACACGGGTTTTCCATTGTCTATAAGGACCAGACCAAAATAATACCACCGAAAAATATTGATGTTATCATGGTGGCGCCAAAAGGGTCAGGCACATCACTACGGCGGAATTTCCTTTCCGGAGCGGGTATCAATTCCAGCTTTGCCGTCTTCCAGGATGCTACCGGGAGGGCTAAAGAGCGGTGCCTTGCTGTTGGCATCGCGGTTGGTTCCGGGTACCTCTTCCCGACAACCTTTGAAAAGGAGGTCTTCAGCGACCTCGTAGGTGAACGCGGCGTCCTGATGGGAGCTCTGGCGGGTATCATGGAGGCACAATACGATACCTTGAGAAAACACGGACACACCCCCAGCGAAGCCTTCAACGAAACGGTTGAGGAGCTCACCGAAAGTTTAATCAAGCTTGTCGCGGAAAATGGCATGGATTGGATGTACGCCAACTGTTCAGCGACGGCACAGAGGGGCGCACTTGACTGGAAGCCAAAGTTCAAGAAGGCAGTGATGCCGGTCTTTAAGGAGCTATACGAGAGGGTGGCTAATGGCACGGAAACGCGGCGAGTGATACGTGCTTGCGGCAGACCTGATTATAAAGAGTTATTAGGAAAAGAGTTGACAGTCATGGGTAACTCGGAGATGTGGCAAGCTGGAAAAGCTACTCGCTCCTTACGTCCTAAAGAGTCTGCAAAAGCTAATTTGAAAACTGCTAAAGGGACATCGGGCAGGCAGGAGAACTAAGAGAGAAGTTCAGGACTAAAGATTAATTCATTTGTTGATTTATTCCCGCCGAAGGATTCAGTCCTTTTGTATAATATATTTTCTACACATCTTTTATTATCTGCATCTGCTCTTTAGAAAAACGCAGGTATTTGGTGATTTGTAGTATGTCATCTTCACTGAGACGATAAGTCAGTAATGCCAGATAAATGTCAGGGTTTACTTTACCTGATTTGCGCGCTTCCCGAAATTTAGTCTCCAACCATTTATCGAATTTCAGCGCCGGGTAAAGTTCTTTCAGCACACCCAGTTTGTTAGCTCGTAGGAGAGCTTTTTCTGGCTCTTTCTCTTTTAATACCAGTTCCAATTCGCGCTTCAATCGGTAACCACCAACAGTTTTCAACATCAACACGTCTCTTTTCAAGAGTTTGAGTGTTTCCGGTTCAATCTTAAAACCAAGTCGTTGTTCGTAGCGGATGGCGCGCCAGATGCGGGTGGCATCGTCAATGAAGCTCTTTTCATGCAGTATGCGGATGAGTTTGTTTTGCAGGTCGTCCAGACCGCCGTAGATGTCAATCAATTCCCCATATTTAGTCGGATTGAGACAAATTGCCATTGCATTTATAGTAAAATCCCGCCGAAAAAGATCGGTCTTCAGTGTACCGGGTTTAACTATTGGCAGAGCACCGGGCTTTTTATAGGTTTCGGTGCGCGCCATCGCAATATCGATACTCAACTTACCCAAGCTGATTTTGGCAGTGTTGAACATCGGGTGTGTGGTCAATTTCCCACCGGTTGATTGAGCAAGTTCTTTTGCCAGTTCAATAGCGTCGCCTTCTACCACGAAGTCGAGGTCTAAGTTTGGCATCCCCAATAGCAGGTCACGTACCACACCCCCGACAAGGTAGAGTGGCTGTTTCCTGCTCACAGTAAGAGCTACCAGTTTCTCCGCCAGAGTAAGTAGTTCTTCTGGCAGGTTCTTTTCAATTAGACCGGAGAGATTTGTGCGCTTTTTCATAGCCAATCGTTCATTATCTTACCATAATAAATAATATATTTGCTGTCTACCAGTCACTATAAGTATGTTATTATGATACTGAAATGGACAATCTGAGATTGAAGCGGCATGTAAAAATCGTTTGCACTCTTGGTCCAGCGAGTCAGTCAGCAAAAGTCATCGGTAACCTGCTCAAAGCTGGTATGGACATTGCTCGTCTTAATTTAAATTATGGCACCCTTAATGAACATGCGCGGACTATCTCACTGGTACGCCGGTTAAGCAATGAACTTGGCTTGCAGACAGGAATCATGCTCGATTGTCCCGGTTTGAAAAAATATCCATCGGATTCTATAAGGACAGTATTCAAAGAGCATCTTAAATTCGCAAAGTCGCAAAATATAGACTTCGTGGCGCTATCTTTCATTTCAACAGCGGAACAGGTGGCTGAGGTGCGTCGCTTGTTGACCGCTATCGATTATTCAGTGCCACTGATTGTGAAAATTGAGCAGGCATCGGCGTTGACGGAGAGCGACCTGATCCTTGACATCGCCGATGGTATTATGGTGGCACGTGGTGATCTGGCAATTCAAATCAGTATTGAAAAGGTGCCACTAGCTCAGAAGCGGCTTATCAAAGCGGCAAATCAACGCGGAAAACCCGTCATCACCGCCACGCAAATGCTCGAGTCTATGGTCACATCGAGTACACCTACCCGTGCTGAAGCTACAGATATTGCCAACGCTGTACTCGATGGCACGGATGCACTGATGTTGTCTGAAGAAACTGCTACCGGCAAATATCCGGTTGTTGCAGTCGAGACGATGGCTAAAATTGCGTTGGAAGCCGAAACTGCCTATCCCCACGATGAGCGATTACGGGATGCATATTTGACGAGTCTCCCCGAAGTAAACGATGCTACTGCACGTGCCGCCTGCCAGATTGCCGACCAGGTGGGTGCAAAAGCTATTGTTGCCTTTACTGCCGGCGGCACCACTGCCATGCGTGTCTCGAAATACCGTCCCAATCAACCGATTATTGCCGTGACGCCTTCTGAAACGGTGATGCGACGCCTATCGCTGGTGTGGGGAGTTCATGCAGTTCAGAGAACCAATCCCGTTAGTCTAGAGAAAGTATTCGACCTGGCAGTGGAAGTGGCGATAGAGATGGGTGTGGTGGTAAAGGGTGATAGACTGGTGCTGACAGCCGGCTTACCATTGATGGTTTCCGGGAGTACGAACCTCGTTAAGGTGCATGTGGTCTGAGTTCTAGATTTTAAGTAATACATTCAGATTCCGGGGGAAAACTTCATACCAGTCGTCTCCTGAAATACTACTTATATTCTCCCGTGTTATTTTAGGTAAGTTATCAAGCGGCGTCTTTTGTAATATCAATTCAGTTTCTTTCTCAGAGAATTGAGGACCATCTACAACCTTCTTAATTTGCGCTTTGTTTACGGGACAAACTAACTGACAGCGCATGCACCCGATTATTGCGTTGTGCCAGTCGGGTTTTACCCAGTTGGGGAATTTATTTTCACTTTCATTCAGGTAGGTGAGGCAGTTCTCGGCATGGATTAGAAAGCGGTCGGTAGAGATACACTGTGTCGGACAGTTTTCAAGGCATTTGAAGCATGTTTCGCAAGCTCTCATTACTTTAAGTTCTTGCCAGTTATCCTCATCGCATGGACAATCAGAATAGAAGGCAATAAGTCTATGAAAGCTCCCGAAACCGGAAACGTATGTGATGTTATTTCTTCCATACTGCGCCAGTCCACTCCTGACTGCTAGCGTTTTGACCGGCAGACGTGCTCTTTCTAGCCTGTAACCGGCAGGTTCTAGCACAGACATAAGGATTTCCTTGACATGCTCATCATCTATCTTTCTGATATAGGTAGGTGGAATATCGGCATTATACTCTTTGTCTTGCCACTCAAATCGGATGCGAGTAATGGGTTGGGGGACGGCAATTATTATCAATGATTTTGTATCTGGTAAGGCAGTTGAGGCATTGTATTCGAACTTGAGGTAGCGTTCGCTGAGCTTTTTATCCAGCAGACTATTCCTTTGAAATTTATCTATGTCTTCCTGTAATTCCCCCAGGTGAGATACGGAAAGGACTTTTACCTTATATCCGTTTCTCTTTAGTTCCTGAAGAGCTTTTTCAATGATACCAGCCATCGTCACCCATCTCCATTTGGTGAGGTATTTGTAGCATGCTTGGAAGCGGAAGTCAAGCCAAGTACAATAAAGCAACTTTCCAAAACTGTTTTTCCGTGTTATGATTGTTGCTGATTTTGCCATTATATTCAAGTAGGAGGATGTATGAAAAAGTTGTTATGGCTGGTGCTTATCGGTTTGCTTACGGTCAGTCTGGTACTCGGAGGATGTACTAAGGAAGCGACCAAAATACGTGTAGCTACCGATGCTACCTGGCCTCCCTTCGAGTCGGTGAACGAGCAGACAAAAGAAATCGAAGGTTTTGATATCGACCTAATGAAGGCTATTGCCGAAAAAGCGAACCTTGATGTTGAATTCATCAATGTTACCTGGGACCCATTGTTAGCGGGCATGGCACAGGGTACCTACGATGCATCAATTTCATCCATTAGCATCACCGCAGACCGCCAGAAAGTAATGCTTTTCTCCAACCCGTACTTTGCGGCGGGACAGCTCATTGCAGTGCGTATCGATAATACCACCATCAAAGGCAAAACTGACCTTTCCGGGAAAAAGGTAGGCGTTCAGTTGGGCACAACAGGTAATATCGAAGTCAATAATATCACTGGTGCTACTGCTAAACCCTACGATGACATCGGTCTGGCATTCCAGGACCTGATGAACGGGCAAATCGATGCCGTAGTTGCTGACAATCCACTGGTACTGAGCTATGTCGGGAAGAACTCTACCAAGCTCAAGACAGCAGGCGAGGTTTTCAGTGCTGAGAATTACGGTATTGCCGTAGCAAAAGGCAAAGAAGACCTTCTAAAAAAGATTAATGATGGTTTAAAGAAGGTTTTGGCTGAGGGTATTATCGAGACGCTGTCTGAAAAGTGGCTTGAAAAGTAGACAATTAAATATAACTACCTATTTCCCAGACTCACGTATTTGATTAGTAAAGCGAAATAATAGTGGAGAGAGAGGGAATTATTCCCTCTCTCTAACTTCTCTGTTTAAGGTTGCGTATGTTCACACGGCGCGAACCTAAAATTGACGAACAGGAATTGACCCATATTCCCGGAGCCGAGCCACAAAGTCGCATGGATGTCTGGTGGTGGCTGGTAGCACTGGTAGTTGGAGTCATTATTATCCTAAGCGTGACCATGCCGGACCCTTATTGGAATATCATCAAATTTGTCCGGGATGGTCTGAAAATCACTATCTTTCTCACGGTCGTGTCTTTTGTTTTTGTACTTCTGGTGGGGATGTTGGGTGGATTAGGGCGTATTTCTAAAAACAGGATTATTAATCTTATCGCCACGCTTTACGTAGAGCTTGTTCGTGGTGTCCCATTGCTGGTGCAGTTAATCTGGTGGTACTACGCCTTCCCGGTAATCATTCAGCAAATTGGGAAGTGGACTCACATTTCCGCCCTTGCCGAATATCAGGCGAATGCCATTTTTGTGGCAATTGTAGGGTTGGTATTCTGCTACGGCGCTTATATGAGTGAGATTTACCGTGCTGGTATTCAGAGTGTTCCCAAAGGGCAGATGGAAGCAGCACGCAGTCTCGGGATGAGTTACTTTCAAGCCATGCGTCACGTTGTTTTACCACAGGCAATCCGCGTTATTCTACCACCGGTCGGTAACGAGTTTATTTCCTTGTTGAAAGACTCGTCACTGGTGAGTGTGGTCGCTGTCGCTGATCTGACCCGGCGGGGTCGTGAGTTTATGGCCACCCATTTCAACCCGATTGAGGTCTGGACGATGGTGGCATTATTATATTTGGTGCTGACACTATTTTCGGCACGCATCGTCAACTGGATTGAACGCCGTACTAAGTTTGAAAGATAACTATGGAAAGTATTATCAATATAGAAAATGTCCACAAACACTTCGGCAGAGTCCATGCTTTGCGAGGTGTCAGTCTACAGATACAGAAGGGTGAAGTGCTTGTTATTGTCGGGCCTTCTGGCTCGGGGAAGTCAACGTTACTCCGCTGTATCAATCACCTTGAAGACTGCAGTAGCGGTAATATTATAGTTGACGGAATCCAACTGGATAGTGCGCAGAATATTAATGCCGTCCGTCAGGAAATCGGGATGGTATTTCAATCGTTCAACCTCTTTGCTCACCTGACTGTGATGGACAACCTCGTACTGGCACAGAAAATAGTGCGCAAGCGGAAGAAACAGGAAGCTAGAGAAATTGCCCTTAACCTCTTGAAAAAGGTAGGTATTCCAGAAAAGGCAAACGTACATCCTTATCAACTTAGCGGCGGACAGCAACAGCGGGTGGCGATTGCCCGTGCCCTGGCAATGAATCCACGCATTATGCTTTTTGACGAACCGACAAGCGCCCTCGACCCGGAGATGATAAAAGAAGTGCTGGACGTGATGCTGGCTCTCGCGAAGGAGGGGATGACGATGGTGGTGGTGTCTCACGAGATGGGTTTTGCGCGTGCTGCTGCCAAACGCATTATCTTTATGGATGAAGGTCAGATTCTTGAGGAAGCGCCCCCAGATATCCTTTTCACTTCACCTAAGCACGAGCGCACCAAGCTGTTTTTAAGTAAGGTACTGCAACAATAAAAACACATCTTTTCGTTGTGTACATTTCATCGCTGTTCGTTATTGACTCATTGTTAAAAGTACGAATTATCTCCCTTCCGATGTAGAAAACACCATCTTGACAGGTGTTATTTTTTACATAATAATGCAGGCATAAAGTATGCATAGGGAGGAGCAAATGGAAAGCGAGGCACGTTTCAAGCGGTTGCGTCTTTACAATGTGGTAATGGGTACTTTTCACCTTGCCCAGGCAGTAGCTGTATTCATGCTCAGCAATGATTTTACCTTACCTGTCACCACCTCGTTTCTTAGTTTCGACACGGCGACCAGAACCCTGAAACCCGTTTCGGAAACAATCATCAATCTCCCACTCGGTCCAATGATAGCCCTATTTCTACTTCTTTCCGCGATTGCACATTATTCTATCAGTTTCACAGGAGTATTCGATTGGTATGTGCATAATTTAAAGAAAGGTATTAATTATGCCCGCTGGTTCGAGTATTCTCTGAGTGCCTCGGTGATGATTGTGCTTATCGGTCAGTTATGCGGCATGTACGATATCGCCAGCCTGCTGATGGCGTTTGCGTTGACCGGTGTGATGAATCTTTGCGGTCTGTTGATGGAGGTCCATAACCAGACAACCGCGAAAACAAACTGGGCATCTTTCACGGTTGGTTCAATTGCCGGACTCATGCCGTGGGTAGCTCTCGCTATTTACTTCTTCGGTTCATTGTCCACGTCAGAAGGTAATGTCCCCACCTTCGTCTATTTCGTACTCCCTACACTGTTTGTATTCTTCTTTACTTTTGCCCTGAACATGGCACTTCAATATAAGAAAGTGGGACCCTGGAAAGATTACCTTTTCGGAGAACGCGTCTATATATTATTAAGCCTGATAGCGAAATCAGCATTAGCCTGGCAGGTATTTGCCGGCACTTTGCGCCCTATGTAGTTGAATTCCAGATATTTGGGCTACGGAATTACGTCCATACCCTTCCAGGCGTCGAGTTCCTCACGCGCTGGGTCGATTGCCAGTCGGCAGGGCACGTCCAGAATCATGGTGGCACGTTTGTCTAAAGTATAGGGTTCCCATTTGGGAATTCCCGGATGGCTGGGATTGTTGTTATGTGCGAAAGCAAGCCAGGCACCACTTACAGCATCAACCAACTGAGGTTTATTAGGGCGGTCGCCGGTTATTTCCATTGCCTCAGTCGTATCGAATGCGAATGGTATTTCCAGACTGTGAGCTGCCTTAAACAGGTATCCTTTGTAGTCGGACTCCCATGTAAACAAATACATAAATACCGGAGCTTTACCTGCTTTCAATTTGCTCTCTACCAGCCTGATGCAACCAATACGCCTGTCTTCACTGGTAATCCCGATAAGAAGGTCCCAGGGCGTGGCGTAGGGACGGGTTTTATGATAGGTGGCAATTATACTATCCCGCTTATCTCCTAGCCGTGGTGTGAGCCGTTCCACCAGTTCCTCTTCAGCAAGACGACGGCGTCTAGGATCCCGTGCTAGCATAAGCGCCGTTTCATCCTTATTGGTCCCAATAATGATAGGTACGTCGTTTAAAGCCGGTGAGGCTTCAGGAATGAATGGATGCGCTGGCAAATATTTCCCATCTACAACTGGCAAGAAACTCATCAGGCTTCCAGCAGCTGTAGCCTCAGGACGGACTTGTGTGCGTAGTGGCATGGTCATTACCGCTTCCAACAACTGTTTAACAGGGATATTCTGGATTTTTTCAATTTCATTTTTCTTGATTTCCAGTTTTACCAATAATCGTTCCGCTACTTCGGTGGCGACATTTCTTTCCATACCACGTAAGGCTGGGCTGCTCTCAATGATGCCTTTGTGAAACAATCCTTTGGCTAAGGGCATGGTGAGTAATAAACTGACTTTTCTACCACCGCCAGATTCACCGAAGATAGTCACATTACCCGGGTCACCACCGAAAGCTCGGATATTATCACGGACCCATTGTAGAGCCAGCACGATATCCATCATTCCGACCATGCCGGAACCGGCGAATTCTTCACCTGCTATATCTCCGAGGTGTAAAAATCCTAAAACATTCAAACGGTGATTGATAGTTACAACGACCACATCGCCCCGCTTGACCAAACCGTGACCGTGATAGATAGGTGACGAGCCGTTGCCAGATGTAAAGCCTCCACCATGCAACCAGACCATGACAGGGCGTTTCCCGCCGTCCCCAACCGCTCGTGTCCAGATATTTAGAACGAGACAATCCTCATCCTGATGTATACCTGTATTTAGGGGGCTGATTGGGTCGCCCGTTTCTCTGCCCTGCGGACAGCTCGGTCCAAATTCAAGAGCATCACGCACTCCAGTCCAAGGTTCTGGTGGTATTGGTGGCAAGAAGCGCCGACTGCCCCATGTCGGAGCACCATAGGGGATACCTTTAAAGACCAGGACATCTTTCTCGGTTGTACCGCGTACTTTCCCTGCAGTGGTGTTCGCAATAATTTCACTCATTTTTAAACATCCTTTATAATTTATTCTAACGGCGTATTTCCATGCCTTCCCAGGCATCAAGTTCTTCCCGTGCCGGATCAACTTCTAAATGACTATGAAAGTCAAAAATCATAGTATTGCGCTTTTCCAGTGTATACGGATCCCACTTCGAAATTCCAGGGTGACTTGGATTTCCAGTGCGTGCGTAGGCAATCCAGGCTTCACTCATTGCGGCTGCCACCTGGTATTTTTCAGGTTTATCACCGGCCAAAGGTACATCATCGGTATTGTCAAAGACAAATGGAATTTCGGTGCCATGTCCTGCTTTTAAAAGCCCACCCAGGAAATTAGAAACATAGGTGAACAGGTACATGTAGACCGGGGCAATCCCGCCCTGTATTTTACGCTCTGTAAGTCGTATTGTCGACCTGCGAAAAGCTTCACTGGTAATCCCTGCATACAGGTCCCAGGGAGTGTCATTGGGGCGAGTCTTCCCGTAAACGCCAAGTACATGGTCTAGTCTATCTCCCAGTAAAGGAGTCAATCTCTTACGCAGCTCCTCTTCTGTCAGTCTGCGACGCCGTGGGTCTGCAGCTATGTAGGTAGCGTTCTCATCACGTGCTGTACCAATCATCATAGGTATATTTGCTGCAGTTGGTGCTGCTACAGGGTCGAATGGGTGAGTCGGTAAATAGTTTCCATCGACCACCGGCTGAAATCGCATCAGGTCATTCATCACTCTTCCTGTGAGATTTACCCTTGGTTTCTCCGATATACTGTCTGCCGCTGATAATAACTGCTGTGCTGGTATTTGCTGGAGCTTTTCGATTTCATTTGCTTTAATACCAAACTTTGTCAGGAGACGCTCGGCATAATCTGTGGCATCTTTAGCTTCTACGCCCCTGATTGCGGGACCGCTTTGAACAATAGCACGATTAAATAGACCTTTTGCTGCCGGCATTGCCATCAAATTACATACTTTTCCACCACCGCCTGACTGGCCGAATATCGTTACGTTGTTCGGATCTCCACCGAAAAAGCTAATATTGTTTTTAATCCACTTTAGAGCGAGTATGATATCCAGTTCTCCGGCGTTACCCGATCCCTTAAACTCTGGTCCGGCAATTTCGTCAAGGTAAAGGTAACCGAAAACGTTAAGGCGGTGATTAATTGAGACGACTACAATATTGCCACGTTTTGACAGGTTAGCACCATGATACATCGTCTCTGAAGCGGCACCGGCATAATGACCCCGACCATGTAACCAGACCATCACAGGGCGTTTTCCATTATCCTTAATGCCCGGTGTCCAGACGTTCAAGACCAGGCAATTTTCACTCTGTGGTAAATACCTGATATGCCCTTCAGTCCGGGCATTTCCGTAATTTCTGGACTCATCAACAAGAAAGCCTGTCTGATAGCAGATCGGACCAAAATCACCCGCATATCTTACTCCAGACCATGGTTTTACAGGTTCAGGCGGCAAGAACCGGCGGTTACTGCCTGTTGGGGCGCCATAGGGCACGCCTTTGAACGCAAAGACGCCTCGCTCGGTTATCCCACAGATATCCCCCGCAGTTGTATTGATAATAATTTCTTCCATACTACTCCTGACTAAATCAACATCCAATACAATTTACAGCAAAATACGTGTAATTATCAACTTCCGTTTTCTTCCTGTAAATTACGAAATAAATTGAAGCAGGGAAGAATCATGAATATATAAGGATTGACATATTTCTGAAGTGTTATATAATCTGTTCAGGAGATTGCAGGAGGTGTTTCTATGGGTGCGAAAGAGGTCTATGAATCCCGACCATGGCTCAAATTCTACCTGAAAGAAGTGCCACCCGAAGTTCTTATCCCTGAGAAATCCGTAGTTGAGGTGTTTAACGAGTCCACAGATAAGTGGAAAGACAAAACTGCTCTGATTTTCTACGGACGAAAAATAAGTTACAAGGAACTGCGTGACCAGACTGATCGGCTGGCGACAGCACTGGTCGACCTGGGGGTGAAGAAAGGTGACCGCGTAGCACTTCTACTCCTTAACTCGCCACAGTTCATTATCGCTTATTTTGCGGTACTAAAAGCAGGTGCTACTGTTACTGCCATAAGCCCCGTCTATGTTAGTCCGGAAATCAAATACCAGATACAGGACAGTGGCGCTAGATATTTAATTTGCCAGGATATTCTGTTCGAACATGTGGATAAAGCGGATGTGAAATTGGATAAAGTCATACTTACCAGCATCACTGAATATCTGCCCGCTATGAAAAAATTTCTGGGAAGTAGTATCCTGCGGGCTGTTTATCAGAAAATGTCCGCGCCATCACCGGAGCTATTCAAACGCGAAGGGTTTTACCAGATGCAGGAGTTGATTGCAAAATATCCACCCAAGCCTCCAGTCTACCAGTTCGATATTCATGAGGACCTGGTCACACTACCCTATACCGGCGGTACAACCGGTTTACCCAAAGGCGCTATGATTACACACTATAATCTTGTCGCTGCTCAACACCTGGGGACCGCTTATATGGGGAATATCGAACAACCGGGAAAGGAAATTATTCTTGCTTATCTACCTTTCTATCACATTTATGGACAATCCGTTGTTATGCTGGGTGGTATCTCGCAGGGATATACACTCGTCATTTTTACCACTCCTGACCTCGACGATATTCTGAATTCGATAGAGAGTTATAAAGCTACTCTTTTTTATAGTGTTCCCTCTCTCTATGAAGCACTCAGAGATTATGCCCGTACCGATCGCGTCAACTGGAAACGAATGAAAATTCTCGTCTCAGGAGCGGATGCGTTACTTGAGGACACAGCAAAAGGTTGGGAAAAACGCACCGGTACCAAAATTCACGAAGGTTGGGGTATGACAGAAACCAGTTCAGTGGGTATTCTCAGCCCATATGGCAGACCCAAGGTTGGGAGTTTTGGCATTCCGCTACCAAATACTATTGCGGCAATTGCGGCGCCCGACAAAGATGAATTTCTACCGGTCGGTGAAACTGGCGAAATGGTCGTAAGGGGTCCGCAGGTTATGAAAGGTTACTGGAAAAAACCAGAAGAAACCGAAAAGATGTTTATGAAGGTGGACGGAGTGCGCTGGTTGAGAACTGGAGACCTGGCGAGAATGGATGAGGATGGTTATTTCTTTTTCTATGATAGAAAGCGGGATATGATTAAATACAAGGGGTTGGCAGTTTTTGCCCGCGAAGTTGAAGAGGTACTGTGCAGTCACCCTCAAGTGAAAGAAGCCGGCGTTATCGGAATACGTGATCCGGAAGTCGGGGAACGTGTGAAAGCTATCGTCGTTCTGGAGACAGAGGCGCGTGGTAAGGTATCTGAGATGGAAATCATCAAATACTGTGAAGAGCACCTGGCACACTACAAGGTTCCTAAAGTAGTAGAATTCCGTGGTGAAGTTCCCAAGACGGATGTCGGCAAGGTATCACGCCGGGAACTGAGAGATGAGGGGGCGTAAAATGGCGGATACTTTCTTTCAAGTCGAAGGTCTTACCAAACGTTTTGGCGGTCTGGTAGCTGTTAAGGATGTCAGTTTCCAGATAGGCAGACAGGAAATGGTCGGGTTGATTGGTCCCAATGGTGCCGGTAAAACCACACTCATACATTGTATTCTCGGCATTATCAAACCGGATACTGGCAGAGTCATTTTCAAGGGCAAAGATATTACCAGAAAACGCTCTTGGGAAGTTGTCCAGATGGGTATGGCTGGTACATTTCAGGTTGTAAAACCTTTCCGTCGCCTGCCTATTATTGCGAATGTCATGGTCGGTTGCCTTTCTCCTAGGGCAAAAAAAAGTGGCGAGTGGGTGAAACGTGTTGAAGTTAAAGCCAGAGACGCGCTTGAGTTTGTCGGCATTTCCGATATGGCGCTAGAGCCGGCATCGGTACTTTCACATGGCGATTTGAAACGGCTCGAGGTTGCGCGCGCTATTGCCACGGATCCGGAATTACTTATTCTCGATGAACCCTTTGGTGGTTTGAATCCGGCGGAGACTGAACTAATGGCAAAGTCAGTCCAGAGATTGCACAAAGGCGGGCGATTCGGTAGACTACACAGTGAAGGTCCGGCGATGCTCATCATCGAGCACAAGCTGAGCGAACTGATGAAAATCGTCGACCGTGTGATTGTGCTCAACTTCGGTGAACTGATTACCCAGGGCACACCGGCGGAAATTGCCAAAGACCCTAAGGTGATTGAGGCATACACCGGTAAGGAGGTGCTCATTGCTGGAAGTTAAGAATATTACAGTAAAGTTCGATACGGCGATGGTGCTTGATGACGCTAGTCTTACTATTAAAAAAGGTGAACTTGTCGGGCTGGTAGGTCCGAATGGCGCTGGGAAAAGTACCCTGTTACGCGCCATCGCCGGATTAATCAAATGGCAGAAAGAAGTAACACGGGGCACGCGTAATGCTGATGTCACGTTTGAAGGTACGGTAGAATTTGAAGGCGAGCGGATTGATAAATTGAGCGCTCACGAGATTGCCCGTAGAGGCTTAGCACTCTGTCCGGAACGCGGGCGACCTTTTGTGGAAATGACGGTAAAAGACAATTTGCTCGCTGGTGGTTTTCTTTGTAAATCAGCTGATGAAATCAAGAACAATTTAACTAAGGTTTATGAGCTATTTCCCCGCTTGAAAGAGCGCGAAAGTCAAATTTCTGGCACGCTCTCTGGTGGAGAAAGGCAGATGCTCTGTATCGGGCGGGCGCTAATGCATCAGCCGAAATTTCTGCTCGTGGATGAACCCTCCAGTGGACTGGCACCCAAACTCAAAGAAGATCTCTTCAAACGTATTGAGGATATTTTTAAAGAACTGGGTGTTACCATTCTCCTTGCTGAGCAGGATGTCAGCTTTGCTTTCAGTCTGTCTTCACGAAACTACGTAATGTCCCGTGGGCATATTATTGCTCAGGGAACAGCTAAAGAACTGCTAGCAGACGAGACAATAAGAAAGACGTATCTGGGATTGTAACGGATTCCTCCTCTCCCCTCTGTGCGATTCATCCAGAAGGAGAGAGCTTGTCCCGTATTTGATACGGGAATAAAGGTGAGGGGTCAATCTAGACTGCGGAATCCTATCGCAGATTGGCATCACATGCACGGCAGGTTTTCCGCCACCAGACGTTTGAGAGCTTACACCGCGGACATGTACGTTCCATCTTATCCCTGATAAATACCGCGATACCTTCTGGCATGAAAAGCAGAATAATCACAACGATCGCGGCAAAAATGAGCATTCTTATTTCCGGTAGGACACGCAGGAACTCCATCAGTGGGTAAATAATAAAAACACCAACTACCGGACCATAAATACTGGTGATACCGCCGAACACCGTCCAGATTATTACCTGGAATGAGAGGAAAAGGTCGAGATTAGAGGGTCCGGCAATCCGCATAAAATGAGCATGAAAAGCGCCGGCAATTCCAGCAAAGAACCCACCCACCGCGAAAGCAAGCAGTTTATACCGGATGGTATTAATACCACTGGCGCGTGCGGCAATTTCGTCTTCACGGATAGCATGAAAGATAATACCAGTCCTCACTAATGCGCTTTTCGCATCTGTAAGTTTCCACATAATCATCACGGAAACAAGCATGACTGCAAAGGAAATATAGTAGTCAGTGACACGGGACTCGGAGATGCGGGCGATACCTGAAACACCCAGTTCTCCACCCGTGAAGTCTGTGAAAGCAAAAATGATTCCCAGAAGGATGAGGGGAAAAGCAAGTGTGACTAATGAAAGGTAAGGACCTCTCAAACGGAGTGCTGGCAAGCAGACTATTACTCCTGCTACTACCGAAGCCAGTGCTCCGATCGGTATGGTTAACCATGGCATCCAACCAAGTTTAAGATTGAGCAGGGCAGAGGTATATGCTGCAACCCCGAAGAAAAGGGCGTGCCCGAAGTTTATCTGCCCGGTATAGCCAGAGAGTAAGTCCCAGCTTACTGCAAAGATTGCATAGATATTAGCAAAAATCAGAATGCGTAAGATATAGGAATCCGTGATGATAACTGGAATAATGATGAGAGCAAGGAAGAAAAGCAAAGCCAGGAACCTACCCGGAATGGCGACAACATCACCCTGAAAATCCTTCCACAACCGTCTTACCACTTAGAGCCGCTCCTCTTCAAAGACAACACCGAACAGACCTTCCGGCCTCACTAACAGGATAACCACCATGACAATCAGCGCAATGGCACCTTTCAAAAAAGCCCCAGAAGGTAAAAGAAAAACTACCGCCGTCTCTACAAAACCGATAATAAAGGCGCCTATAAGACTTCCCTTCACACTGCCCAACCCACCAAGAACAACAATCGCCATGATCATCACAAGCGGGTGTGTCCACATGTATGGTTCCACTACCAGAGTAGGGGCGACAACTACTCCTGCAATTGCAGCTAGTGCCGAGGCAACCGCCATGGTGATGAGGAGAATCCGGGAAACATTAATACCCATCAGGTTGGCAATCTCGCTGTCCTGTGCTACAGCACGAATGGCAACACCGAGTCGTGTCTTTGAAAGAAGCGCCCAAACCCCGAGTAATACCACTAGAACAACACCGAAGATAAGCAGGTGCTGATAGGAAACTTTCACTCCGAGAAGAGTCAGGTATCCTGTAACGAAGGTCGGCGCGGCGAGGTAGTGCCCTTTGAATATCAGGAGCATTGTTTCCTGATACATAATCGCGACTGCCATGGTAATCAACATTACAGTAACATGGTGTTCACGCACACGATCGATGAAAATTTTATAAGTAGCTAAACCAACCAGTGTTGTGAGCACCAGAGAAATACACATGGCGAGGAGTGGATGAAGACCCAGTTGGCTGGCAAATGTATATAGACCATAGGCACCCAGCATGTAAAATGAAGTAAACGCCAGGTTGATCATGCGGGCAACACCAAAAATAAGAGAAAAACCGATAGCCAGGAGGGCGTAAACGCCACTTCTGACTAGACCATTTATCAGGATTCCTTCAAGCATTCTCTATTCTTACAATCTTAATTTACTAACTAGACCGGAATGGGGACCCCCTTGGTTTCCTGTATTTACCGCAGGGGGTCCCTTTTACTCTATGATTCTAAGGATAGAATCTGTTATTTATTATAGTAATCCAGAACGCGTTGGGGTATCTTCCAGGCTACCGTACCCTCGTAGGTGATACCGTTCCAATTATATGGCCAGACACATTTCATTTCACCGTCAACCCATTGAGTGGCGATACCGGTTGCATAACCGGGACCATAGGTAACATCGTGCGGCGTAGCCGTGTCTTTGCCCGTGAAAACGATTCTCCCTCCGGCACCCTGATAGTCGGTCTTTTCCAGTTCAACGACCACAGCGTCGGAGTCAACCTTGCCAGCCCTTTCGATAGCTTCCTTCAAGACATAGATAGCATCATAGGTGCCGGCACAATAGGTTGGTGTCTCACCTTTTGCTTTGACGAAAGCATCGAAGAAAGCGTTGGTCTTTGGAGACAGGGCTACACCCTTTGCGTATGTGTTGAGCGTGGTCTCGTATTCGCCAAATCCATTAGTAGCATCCCAGAAGCCGTCTTTCTGTGATTCCACATTGATGCCAACAGAAGCGAGTGGTATCTCTAATTCGCCAAGCTGTCGAGCAAACGGAATTCCTACAGGACCGGAGATGATGGTAAGGATGATATGTGCCCCTGATTGTTGAATAGCCGTTAGTTCAGCGTGGACATCAGTAGCAGTGGCTGACGGACGCCAGTCACCAACAACCTCCATACCCAATTTGGCGGGAACATAAGCTTTATATGCAGCAACCATGCCATCTGCCCAGGTAGCTTGTTCAGCGAGAATAGCAACCTTAATTTTGCCTTCAATTCCTAAGGTTGCTTTCATTATAGCACCGGCTGTACCAAGTGTTGCCAGTGAATTTGATACCAGGTTAACATCGGCGATAGGAGTCACGCGGAACCAGTACTTGTAGCGGTCGTAGTTCTCCTTTACTTTCGTACAGAGCCCCGTAGTAGCGGCACCGGTACCGAGAAAGATGGTCTTATTATCCATCGCTACGTCCTGCATGGGGTACACGCCTTCAGTGCGGAATCCCCCAACGACAAACTGTGCTCCATCTTGCGTGATAAGTTTTTCCATCGCCGAGGCGGCATCCGTAGGGCTGAGTATTTCATTAGAATCGGCTTTAATCAGTTGAATCTGATATTTCTCACCAGCAACCGTAATGCCACCTGCCTTATTGATTTCATCGCGCGCCATGGTGGCGCCGAGCCAGTGATGTTCACCTTGTACATACGACATCGGTCCAATAACACCGATTTTGATTACTTTCTCTTCTTTTTCCCCGCATCCACCGGCTACTATTAAAGACGTTAATAGTAGGCAAGCAAACAATGAGAAAGCGATTCTCTTTATCATAAAACCTCCTTTAAAATGTAGGTGAGTACTAGTCAGGTTTCCGGTTGGTATTTCCCCAGTCCAGTGTCCTTTCTAAACCTGTCACCTCCTTTTGCGTTTATCGAGATGTGAGCAGATTCACATAATATGCAGGCAGTTTTTTATACATCTTTTTGTGTAACTTGTCAATATGTAAATACTAAAATAGCATTAATATTTTATTTTCGAGAGCTTTGCTACTTCTCTAGCGGTCTTTAAAACACCTTAACTAAGATACTCAGCTAATATCGTTACTGTTTCAGTGTTATGCATGAATACCTGATTATATTCCCTTAGCCATTATGCTATCAATACCAGCTTACTTTGACGATGTATTTAAGCACGGGTATAATGAAATGGCTGAAGCTGATCACCAGAACAATTTAGAACGTGCCCCAGTAGCTCAGGCGGATAGAGCAGCGGTTTCCTAAACCGCGTGTCGGGCGTTCGAGTCGCCCCTGGGGTACCACATTGATAAATTTGGATTATTGCCTACTATAAAATGATATAGTTGTTTCCTGATATCCTCGCGTCCGCCGTCGTCCAAAAAATATAAAACCATACGAGTGCAAGGGCTGGTGGGTGGTGTGGCAAAGATGGGGTTCGAAAGGTGGCTCGTGAATCCGAAGGATTGCCGAGTGGGGCGAATTAATCCCTTTGCGAGCAAAGGAAAAGAGGGCATCTCCGGACATTAGTTAAAATGTCATTTGGGCTGGCCTCTTTGGAGTGGTTGGGTGTGGTGTTGCGAGCGAGGGGTTTTAAGGTAAATATAACTTAGAATTTTCGCGAAGAGACGACGTACGTTAAAGAAAAAATGATAACAAGGTGTTCTAGACGGAAAAGAGTGGTTTACTTCTGTAAATAAATTCCGCTGGTTATTATCGGATTACGTATTCCAAGATTGAGATCGGTCGAAATTGTCTCAGAAGGTGTGATTACATAATGAGAATCCAATGAATCTATTATCGAGATGTGCTCAGGTGAAAAAATCATCTCAATTAGTTCTTCTGACCAACCCATTTTTTTTAAGAGTTCTTTTTTCTCATCCATAAATTTATTCTACTCCTTTTAAGGATTTGGGGTTGGCATTGTTTTAAAGAGAGTATATTGCTGTGATAAAAACATTTTTGTTAGTGGTTGGGTTTCAAATAACCAATATAACAAAGCCCAAAACCTTCGTAAGGCTCGCGCGAAGCCCGGAACATCCTCGGGATGCTCAATTTTTATTTTCAATTCTGTCCAAGCAACTTCACGAGATATGCCATGACTATGAACTTTCCAATATTCGTGTGAACATAGTCTGTCAGCGACCTCGGCGGCTCGAGCCGCTATTTGTTCGGGGGTGACAGGGGTCCCATCGCTTCCATGCACTTTCCAATCCCGAAACTTATAATGTTTCAAATATTCTGTGGCAAGTTGGATAGAATATTGACTTAGGGAAAGAGCATTACCTAATTCTTTAGGGTCCATGTTCTGTAGTATCAAACGATCCGACCAGTCAGGGGTTTGTCCCTTTTTGATGTTTTCTTGTCCATCTTCCTGTATTCTTTTTAACAATGCAAGGATAGCTTGAGCTGGAATAAATCTACCGTCTTTTCCCATAACCTGCGGATCGATAGGACCAATATTAGCTCGCTGATCCATCCAAATTTCATTACCAGATAATGCCCAAATAGTACCAGCACTCATAGCCATGTAAGGCAATATCATTGAGACGTTGTTAAATCTAGATCGTACTCTGTTAACAAATTGAGAAACCTGTTGCGCCAATCCACCTGGAGTTACAGCCAATATGTCGAGTGAATCTGTCGATGGAACAGCATCAATCATTTCAGAAAACGGCAGGTCATCTATATAAGCAATCTCATTTCCTGCAGAAGGTTTGATAACATTCCCAGCGTAGACGACAAGAGGATGTTGTCTTATATCTTCGATATCCTTAATTGCTCTTCGTAACTCGATGGAAATGTCTAAATCACTAACAGGGACGACATCTACCAAGCTTTGATACTCAATGCCATCCCGCATAGTATCCAATAAAGATTTTACTACCTTCTTTTGTGGTCTAGGAGGACCCGAATGTCTTTCAATAAAAGATTTATTTTGTTTAGGCAATTTCAAATACCTTATGTTCAGTTAAACAGAAAGTTTAACATAATGAAATTAAAAAAGCAAGATAAGGAGAGGAAAAAACCGGGGATTCCTGATGATCTTTTGCTAATCTTTTGCTAATCCGTTAGGCAATTCCTGAAATATTTATGTGGTACATTGCGGACAAAAAGTCTTTGATTTAGCTTCAAAACAATACGCGGTATAATGTCAAAACACAAGGTAAAGGATGTATAGACGAATTCCTAAACCGCGTGTCGGGCGTTCGAGTCGCCCCTGGGGTACCATAATTCTGCCATAACCTTTTTACTATTATTTTCCGATTGGTCTTTATAATTAACTGACGTCGCATTTGACAGTAATCGCAAACGACTGCTAGTATCGTACCAGCCTGATAGTGCAGGCAATGGGAAGTCAACTCTGTCTCAGGCATTGTCTGCATTTTTAATGAAATACGGAGGGTTATTTAAATGAGAGATGTGTACGTGGTAAGCGCCGTAAGGACTCCTGTAGGGAAGAGGAATGGGTATTTAAGAGAATGGACGGCTCCGGAGTTGCTTGGTTATATTTTAAACGAAGTTGTACAACGTGTCGGTGTCGATGGGAGCATCATTGAGGATGTTATTTGCGGTACGGTCAACCAGGTTGGCGAGCAGGGCTTTTGTGTGGGACGAACGGGTGTGTTAGCCTCCAATTTTCCGGAAACAGTCCCCGGTATGTCAGTGAACCGTCAATGCGGCAGCTCTTTAACAGCGATTCAGATGGCATATGGAATGATTGCCTCCAATACAATGGATGTCGTTATTGCAGGTGGCATCGAAATGATGAGCAAATATGATATAAGCTCAGATGTGGGCGGTGTTTTACCAAATGGAAAGCCCCAGGGGATTCCCTACGGAGAATACTATATGAAAAGGCTTCACGGACTTCCGCTATTCAATATGGCACAGGCAGCACAGGAAATTGCGGAGAGGTGGGGGATTACTAGATTGCAATGCGAGGAATTCGCTCTTACAAGTCACCAAAAAGCACATGCAGCTACAGTTAATGGGTACTTTAAGAGGGAAATTGTGCCTACACAAGGACTGAACAAAGATGGGCAAAAGTTCCTCAACGAAGTTGATGAAACCATACGGCCGGATACGAATCTCAGTAAACTGGCAACTCTTGCCCCAGCTCTGGATACCAAATGGATAACGGCAGGTACTGCCAGCCCGGTTACTGACGGTTGCTCAGCCGTTTTACTAATGAGCGACGAAGCCATAAAAAAACTCAACTTAAAACCGCTGGTTCGCATTGTTGCTAATGCTGTGGTGGGTAGTGATCCGGGATTAGTATTAACTGGTCCCATTTATTCGACTCCAAAGGTGCTAAAAAAAGCAGGTCTGAAAATGGCTGACATTGATATTTTTGAGGTTAATGAAGCATTCGCACCAGTACCTATAATCTGGGCTAAGGAACTTGATGCTCCGATGGACCGACTGAATGTTAATGGTGGCGCATTGGCTTTAGGTCACCCGGTGGGTAGCTCGGGCTGCCGCCTCAGTGTCACTGCGATCTACGAGTTAATTCGGCGGCAGGCTAAATATGCGCTGGTTACTCTATGTACCGGCGGCGGGATGGCACCAGCAACGATATTTGAGCGCGTTTAATTATAAAATTTTAAGGTGCCACATAAATCCGAACTATCCTGAAAATTTTTAGTTGTTTATTCATATTTGAGCCGAACCATTGCAATACAGCAGGAAACGGTATATATTACCAACTAATAAATGTACAATCGTGGGTTTCTTACTGACTGAATAATTGATATCTTTACGTTATAGTAGAGAGCGGAGTGAGATTAATTGGCTCACGATGTCTTTATAAGTTATGCGTCACCTGATAGGGCAGTCGCTGAAGTTATATGTGCTTCCCTGGAATCTATAAGTATACAATGCTGGATTGCCCCACGTAATGTACACGTTGGCAAAGTCTGGGTCGAAGCAATTGTCGATGCCATCGATGAAAGCCGTATTTTCCTTCTGTTGTTATCGTCCAGTTCCAACAGTTCGCCTCAGGTGATCAGGGAAGTAGAAAAAGCTGCCAGCCAGAATATTACCATCGTCCCTATCAAGATTGATGATACCCCTATGTCTAAAGGCATGGGGTTTTTTATTAGTCGTCACCAGTGGTTGAGTGTGCAAATGCCGCTCCGTAAGCAAGATCTGGATGAACTAACGCAGACAGTCCAGCAACTTCTGGCTGAAGATACCCGGCTTAGAACAAGACAGGAAGCTGAAGAAAAAGTGCGTAAAGAGGCAGAACGGTTAGCCAAAGAAAAAGAAGAGCGGGAAGATAGAGAAGCCACTGAGCGTGCCCGACAGCAGGCTGAAGAAGCTCGTAAAACTAAAGACGCAGAGGAGAGAGCGCGTACAGAAGCCCAACGATTAGCCAGGGAAAAAGAGGAAAGAGAAGCCGCCGAACGTGCCCGACAGCAGGCTGAAGAAGCTCGCAAAACTAAAGATGCAGAGGAAAAAGCACGTCAAGAAGCCCAACGATTAGCCAGGGAAAAAGAGGAAAGAGAAGCCGCCGAACGTGCCCGACAGCAGACTGAAGAAGCCCGTAAAGCCAAGGAGACAGAGGCGAGAGCACGCAAAGAAGCGGAACAATTAGCTAAAGAGAAGGAGCATCGGGAAATTAAAGAAGCCGCCGAACATGCCCGACAGCAGGCTGAAAAAGCTCGCAAAGCAAAGGAGGCAGAAGAGAAGGCAAGCAAGGAAGCGGAACGGTTAGCCAGAGAAAAAGAGCAACAAAAGACTAGAGAAGCTGCAGAACATGCCAAAAAGCAGGCTAAAAAAGCTCCTCAGATAGCAGAAAAACCTGCCTCAGGTATAAAGAAGATAATCAAATCACGCTGGTTTTGGGCTGTAGCGGCGGTGTTTGTGGCGGCTTTTGTTTTATTATCGATATTTGTGAGACCTGATAAATCTGCACAACAGTATAATGTCGGGGTCTCCCTGCTTGCAGAAGGTAAGTATCAAGAAGCTATAGCAGAGTTCGATAGAGCCATTGAACTTAACAGCGATAATACCAATGCTTTCCACGACCGCGGACTAGCGTATTATTACATTGGTGAATATGATAAGGCGATTGTTGATTTAACCCGAGCTTTGGAGCTAGATCCTGCAAGAAAAATAGATCCTGATTACGCCTTAGCCTACTATGACCGAGGTCTTAAGTCTGCAGGCAGTGGTCAATATGCGTCGGCGCTCGCTGATTTGACCAGGGCGCTTGAACTGGATCCGAAGATCAGCGTAGATGCTGGTTACGCCTTAGCCTACTATGACCGAGGTCTTAAGTCTGCAGGCAGTGGTCAATATGCGTCGGCGCTCGCTGATTTGACCAGGGCGCTTGAACTGGATCCAACTATTCACGTAGATACCGATTATGCCTTAACCTACCATTACCGGGGTCTAATATTTGCCAAAAGTGGTCAATATGAGTCGGCATTTGTTGATTTGAACAGGGCACTTGAGCTAGACCCAACAATTAACATAGACCCTGGTTACTCCGTAGCTTACTATGATAGCGGTGTTGCGTACGATAAAAGTGGTCAATATGAGAAAGCAGTTGCTGATTTGATCAGATCGCTTGAATTAGATCCAAGTTATGCTGAAGCTTACTATTATCGTGGTGGTCTATATCGGGGGCATGGGGATTATTCCCAAGCTATTGCTGATTACACCAAAGCCATTGAATTTGTATCATTGGCATCAGACGAAGCTAGGTATTATGATGCTCGTGGTTGGACGTATTTCTCGAGGGGAAATGTTTACCAGAAACAAGGGAATTCCACGTTGATGCAGGCTGACTACGATAAAGCTATTTTAGATTTCACCAAAGCCATCGGTCTGGAGCCGAATAATGATGACCATTATAGAGGACGTGGTGTGGTCTACCGACACTGGAATACTGATCTTGCGCTGGCAGATTTTGCCAAGGCTATCCAGCTTGACCCAAACAATGCCTGGAACTATATTGAACGAGCACCGGTCTACCAGAGCCTGGGGAAATATGATCTCGCTCTTGCTGATTGCAACAAGGCTATCGAGCTTGACCCGAACCTTGCTATAAACTATCTGTTTCGGGGTGGGGTCTACCAGGCAATGGGTGATAATGCACAGGCGATAATTAATTTTATTGAATGCATCGTAAAATCACCGGATACCGATTGGGCTCAAGACGCAGAGCAAGCGCTATATGACTTGATGCTAAAGGATCTGGATGATGCCATCAAGTTGAATCCCAATGATGCCGATGCATATATTAATCGGGGTGGTATCTATAGACAAATAGCTAATCTTTACAAATCAATATCTGACTTAAGCTTTTCCAGGACTACAGAGGCATTTGAACTGGCTATCGCTGACTATACTAAAGCCATCGCTCTGGAGCCGAACAATATTTGGTTTTACCTGGGGCGGGCTGGTGTTTTCACTGATTACGAGAAATATAACTTAGCTTTAGCAGACTGTAATAAAGCCATCGAACTGGAACCAGATAATGCTAACAATTACAATGAACGAGGTCGTGTCTACAAGTCCAAAGGAGAGACTAGCCTGGCATTGGCTGATGTAAACAAGGCTATTCAATTAGAACCAAACAATGCTAGTTTTTATGATGAGCGAGCTAGTGTCTATATAGTAATGAAGGAATATGACCTGGCGCTAGCCGACTATAACAAATGCATCATACTAGTGCCCAATGAGGCTCATTTTTACCTTTGTCGAGGTGGCTGCTATCAGAAAATGGGTAAATATGACTTGGCAAAGGCTGACTATGAGAAGTGCATTGAGCTATCAGACAACCCAGAGGACATCCAGTCGGCGCAACGCGGTTTAGAAGAACTGAGTGGTAAATAATATACCATCTTAATAAGTGGATTTATGGGATCATCTTAACAAGCCAATAATCTATAGTTTTTACCCCTGCGAACCGTGCGCTAGCCACATTTTATGCTCCCTTGATATGGCATTCTCCGAATTTAAGACGTAGTTTGATAATTCCTCTTCAGTGCTGACTTGTGACGACTGTTCGTAAATAAAAATCAGTTCTTGTGTCGCCAGACCGTATGACTGAGCCAGTTCTTCATTTTTCCTCATTTGAGTCCATGCCATGAAAGCTGTGGCTAATGTGGTAAAAACACCCGTAAGTTGAATCATAGAACCCTGCCAGATACCCAGTGTGAATGCAAAAATAATTGCTAAAAATTGAGAAGCAATTGTAAGGGTAAATAATCTGGTCGCCTGTTTTCGATTCACCTCAGTTTTTCTACTGTACCACTTTCTTTGATCATCTATGCGTTCCGAAAGGTATAATTTCTTCCGTTCATAGGCACTTAAGTTTCGAGCTTTCCTCATTTTTTCGGCAATTTGTTGTTCTCTGTTGTATTGACTGCCAAGTCTTGCTGCAAATGTCTTTCGCTCCAGTAGAAGTGAATGAAGACTCGAGATAAATATCTCATCAGCTTTAGAGCCGAGGGTAGTTGAGTATGGGTCACTACCAGTCATATACCGCCAGGCTAATGTTTTGACGGATTCTGCAATAGCTCGCCCGTCATACCACACCCGTTCGAGCTTGGTAATGCGTTGAATAATTGTAATGCATATGCCTGCAGTTAAAAGGACGGCGCTCGCTATCGCAATGGCGGTTTTGAAGGAGGTATCACTCAAGGTGAACGAACCTACGATGGCAGCCAATATCATGAGACCTAATTCAATTGATGTCATAAGGACGAACTGGTGTTGCGCGGCGATTGAAGCCTTGTCTGCAGCTCGATATAATGCGGGGAAGTCATCATATAATATTTTGTTTCGTGCATCCATATTTGTCATTTCTCCTTGTGTAAAAATGAACCCTTACTATTTCCCCTCGATGTGACACAGGCTCATTCCGAGTACTTTCCCCGGTATTTTATATGATAGCCATATGATGTCAACATTTTAATCCAATCATTCTCAGGAAACAATGCAAGAAAGATAAAACCTGCTATAATTCTAAAATATAAGTACCTAAAATTGTAGCTTTCTGAGGGACAAAAATGGAAAAGAAACTAAAAGTTGGGGTTCTGGGAGCCACCGGTATGGTCGGGCAAAACTACCTGCGGCTCCTCGCTAATCACCCGTGGTTCGAGGTTGTTTATCTAGCGGCATCACCCAATTCAGTTGGTAAGAAATATGCTGATGCCGTCGTCGGGCGCTGGCATATGAAGGAGAACATTCCGGAGCAGTTCAAAAACATTGTTGTTCAAGATGCCAGTCTGGTTGATAAAGCAGTCGGCAAGTGCAAGCTTATGTTTTCTGCTGTCGAGATGGATAAACAGGCGATTCTCGCCCTGGAATTGGAATATGCCAGCAAGGGTTTTGCCGTTGTTTCTAATAATAGCGCCCATCGCAATACGGAAGATGTGCCGGTAATGATTCCCGAGATAAACCACGATCACCTTGATATCATTCCTCAACAACGGAAAAAATATGGTTGGAGTAAGGGTCTGCTTGTCGTAAAGCCAAACTGCAGTATCCAAAGCTATATGATACCGCTTTATGCGCTGATGAAAGCCGGCTATGTCATTGATAAGATGATTGTTACTACTTTACAAGCGCTTTCCGGAGCAGGGTACCCGGGACCTGCCGCTATAGATTTAGTAGATAACGTCCTGCCTTACATTTCTGGTGAGGAGGAAAAATCAGAGGTAGAACCGCGAAAGATTTTTGGAAAAATAAAGAATGGGAAAATTGTCCCCAATGACGATCTCAAGATTTCGGCGCACTGCAACCGTGTTGCCGTTACCGATGGTCACATCGCTTGTTGCAGTATCCAGTTTGCAGGCAAAAAACCAGATACGGAAGAAATTATTAAAATCTGGCGTAATTTCAGCGCGCTCCCACAGGAATTGAAACTACCATCGGCGCCAGTACCTGTACTGATATACCGTGATGAAATAGACCGACCGCAACCTCAAAAAGACAGAGATGCAGGAAATGGACAAGCAATCACTATCGGCAGACTCAGGAAATGCAACGTTTTTGACTACCGTTTTGTGGGATTACATCATAATACTGTCCGGGGTGCTGCGGGAGGTTCAATTCTGACCGCTGAGCTCCTGTTGGCTAAAGCACTTGTGAAATAAGTACTAGCAAGCATATAGGAAGAAAGAAACACGTGCAAATAGTGTATCTTGCCTATACTATAAAATACGAAACTAGAGTAAATTAAATATTGAGATGGGAGAAAGGAACAATGAAACTGGATGACATTAAGGTTATCGGGGTCTTGGGTGGAGGACTGATGGGTAGTGCTATCACTCAGAATATCATCGTTTCCGGGTACAAAGCTATTTGTCGCGACCTTACCGAAGATATTATCAAGAACACGCGCTCTATTATTGTTGATAGTCGATTCGGCATGAGAGTTGGCGTCGAGCGCGGTAAACTTACTAAAGAGCAAATGGAACAGGCTCTTGCTAACCTCACTCTAACAACTAAAGTAGAAGACCTGAAAAACTGCGATATTATCATTGAGTCAATAGGGGGTGGGGATCCCAGACAGCTGGAAGATAAGGGCTTGAAACTGAGGGTTTTTACGGAGTTGGATAAGTTGGTCAAGAAGGAAGCTATCTTCACTACCAATACCTCGACCTTCACTATAGCCGACCTGGCAGTAGCTGTTCAGCGTAAAGACCGGTTCATCGGCATGCACTGGTTCCGACCTGCCAATATCCTGAAGGCGGTTGAACTAACCTACACTGCCGATAACACAGAGGAAATAATCCAGATAATGGAAGGATTCTGCAAGCGTCTAGGCAAGATACCTGTCAGGGTGAAAGATGTGCCCGGAGATACCGGTTTCATCGGTAATCGACTCTTTGGGGTGGTAATGAGGGAAGCGGCCAAAATGGTACAAGCTGGTATTGCCACACCTCAGGATATTGACACAGTAATGAAAGAGGGTTATGGGTGGACTCTGGGCATTTTTGAAATGTCCGGACAGACTCGTGATCCACGGCAAAGATCAGGTCAAAGTCGTTAATATAATCAGGATGTACTACTGACTATTCGTGGTCTTAAAAAGTAAGAAGGTAAAGCAGGAGTCAGTAGTCTTGATCTTAACAAACTGTGTAACTAGAAAGAGGGGTAATGCCCCTCTTTTCTATCGGTGGTATAAATAACCTAACATAAAAAAATCGGAGGGGAAGGAGGACAGAAATATGCCAATGTCAGCAGCATTTGAAAAGCGGCTGTTCCCGTTGCTACCTGATATTATCAAGTATTTCGGTACGCCTTTTCACATCTTTGATGAGCAGGGAATAATAGATACAGGAGAGGCATTAAAATATGCATTTCGTGATTTCCCGGGATTTCAGGAATTTTTTGCAGTAAAAGCATTACCAACCCCGGCTATTCTGAAAATAATGCGTAAACTGGGCTTTGGTCTTGATTGCAGTTCTCCATCGGAATTAATGCTTGCCCGTCGCCATGGATTTTCCGGTATCGATATCATGTTGACCTCAAATAATACATCCGCCGAGCTATTCAAGCTGGCACTATCGGAAAGTGGCTGTATTGTAAATTTGGATGATATAACCATGCTTGATAAAATCCCTGGAATACTGTTGCTTGTCTGTTTCAGGTACAATCCCGGAGAAAAACGTACCGGGACCCAGTTCATAGGAAATCCAGGCGAGGCCAAATTCGGACTCCGGGATGACCAGATTATCGAAGCCTACAGGCGAGCGGTAAATTATGGTACCAGGAATTTCGGTATACATACGCACATTATCTCCAATCAACTGGATTATCGTTACATGGTAGAAACAGTCCGTATGTTAATCGAGGTTATCGACATGGTAACAAAATCCTTAGGTATCAAGTTTGAGTTTTTCAACATTGGGGGTGGTATCGGAATTCCTTACCGACTGGAAGATGAACCTTTTAATATGCCTGCTCTGGCAAAGGAAGCCAAGACAATACTGCAGTTATTTAGAAACAAATATGGATATGTCCCTAGGTTATTTATGGAATGCGGACGCTACATGACAGGCCCTCATGGTGTGTTGGTAGCCAAAGTAATCAACCGGATGAGTAAGTATCGCGAATATGTCGGTATCAACGCGTCAACGATGTCAGCAAATCCTAGACCTGCAATTTATAAAGACGCTTATCACCATGTGACGATTCTCGACCAAAGTGGGATGCCAAGGCAGGGCGGGGAAGAGACTGTCGATATCGTGGGACCGTTATGTGAAAACAATGATAAATTCGCGTTACAGCGCCTATTACCAAAAGCTGAGGTAGGAGATATCCTGGTCCAGCATGATACCGGTGCACACAGTCCGGCGATGGGTGGTAACTACAACGGCTGGTTACGACCGCAACAATTGATTTTACATTCTGATGGAACCGTGGAGCTAATAAAACGTGCAGAAACAACGGATGATCTGTTTGCTACATTTAATTTTCAGCCGAAAATCCTGAACCGAAGCTAAGAATATTTCTGATATTAGGAAATAAAAAGAGATAATCGTTTCTAAGAATGGGGTACTGGATAGAAATCTAATTATTGTTTATTCCGGTTGGTTTATACCAGGTCATCGAGTTCCAGAATCTCATCTTCATCTAGGGGTTCATCGCTTTGCAGAATAGCGTCCTCTGGCTCCAGTCCGGATTCGATTCTATCCAATTCTTCATCGCGGGCTTTATTTGTCACAACAAGTTCACGCAAAAACTGCTCTTGCTCTATAACGTCTAACCTGAGGCGGATCGCTTCCTCGATAAAAGTGTTGCGCTTGCGTTTCGGGATACGTGTTTCCAGTATCTGTGCGATATCTTCTGAAATATTGAAAGTGAGCTTGATTTTTTTCATCTGACATACCCCTTGATGATACCTGCTAGAGTTAACTGTAGTATAGAGATAGTAGGGGAGTCAAGCTTCGGAAAGCTGATATCTACTAACACATCGGGATATCGACTACTTCTTCTTTACGAACACGTGGAATTCGCCGTCTTTTTCTTCGAGAGATAGACATTCATTGCCGGTAGTCCTGCACCATGCCGGCATGTCCTGCTTGATACCTTTATCATCTGCCACGATTTCAAGTACCTCACCTGACTTTAGTTCTTTTATTTTCTGAGCAGTTTTATATATTGGCATGGGGCAATAAAGACCCATACAATCAAGAGTCTGGTCGGCTTTCATATTAAGTCGCTCCTTGTTTGCTGGCAGCTATTTTCTGGCTTTACCACCGCAGGCAGGACAGGTCTTACGGTTCTTCGGGATAGGTTTGCCGCATTCTTCACAGTAGACAATCGTTACCTGACACACCTGGCAGACAGGCAGGTTCTTAGCCATCAATTCTGCGTCACAAAAGGGGCAGTGCGGGGTTGCTTTTTTCTGAGTCTGTTTGGTTGTTTTCGCCATTATGCCTTCCCTCCTGCCTTCTGCTTATTTTGATAGTCCTCTATTGCTTTGTGAAGAGCCTGTGCACCGAGATTAGAGCAGTGGAATTTGTTCTTCGGTAGCCCTTCAAGCATATCGGCCACAGACCTGGGAGTGATTTTCATGGCTTCCCCAATTGTCTTGCCTTTTGCCATCTCACTCACCATACTGGAAACAGCAATGGCGGCGCCACACCCGAAGGTCTTGAATTTCACATCCTCAAGCCGGTTATCTTTGACCTTGATATAGAAGGTCATCATATCACCGCAGACCGGGTTACCTTCCTCACCGATACCATCGGCATTCTCGATTTCCCCCACGTTCCGCGGGTGCATGAAATGTTCCATAACCTTATCGCTGTATATCGGCATCTTAACCTCCTTTGCTCTGCTTTAGGAATTTCGAATATAAAGGTGACATCTGCCGTAACCTGTCTACAATGGGCGGCAGAATTTCCAGAACATAATCGACATCTTCCATAGTATTGCTCATACCCAGTCCGAAGAGCAATGACCCTTGGGCAATTTCGTGGGGTAATCCCATTGCGATTAGGACATGTGACGCTTGTAACGCTCGCGATGTGCAAGCCGAACCGCTGGTGACTGCCACGCCCTGACTGCTTAGCAACATCAGCATAGATTCACCCTCAATAAATTCAACACAGAAGCTGGCATGTCCTGGTAAACGGTTCTGTGGATGACCAGTTATCATCACACGATTAATTCGGGCAGGTAGTTCCTTGAGAAGATAGTCGCGGAGTCTCGTTAGATGTTCAGTTCGGACAAGCATATGTGCTTTTGCTAGCTCTGCCGCTTTGCCCATCCCTACGATTCCCGCTACATTCTCCGTGCCAGCACGCCGCCCACCCTCCTGAATTCCACCATCCAGCAGCGGTGTAATACGCACACCTTTCCTCAGCCAGAGTGCCCCAACTCCTTTCGGTCCATAGAACATGTTACTTGCCAGACTCAGGGCATCCACTCCGAGTTCCTTTACATCCATGAGAATGGTGCCGGCGGTGGCTACTGCATCTGAATGAAAGATAACGCCTTTTTCTTTGGCAATTTTGCTGATTTCCTTAATTGGTTCCAGAGTACCGATCTCACCGTTAGCATGCATTATCGAGACCAGGATAGTATCGTCACGAATAGCTTTACGCACGTTTTCCGGGTCAATGACTCCGTATTTATCCACAGGCACTGTACTATACGAATACCCCATTTTTTCCAGTGTTTTCGCAGAATTCAGCACGGAAAAATGTTCGATAGAAGAAACAACAATATGTTTGCCTTTTTTCTGATTCGCCATTGCCAGTCCCTTAACGGCAAAGTTATTGCTCTCTGTCCCGCTTCCTGTGAAGATGATCTCTTCCGGCGCTCCATTAATCAAGTCTGCCACCTGAGTGCGAGCGGTTTCCATGGCTTCACGTGGTGGATCACCCCACTCATGAAGACAAGATGGGTTGCCGAATAGCTCTCCAAGATAAGGTAACATCACATCTCGTACTTCCGGAAGGAGAGGGGTTGTAGAATTATTGTCCAAATATACCTTTTTCATTTCAATACCTCCCGCTAACTTTATTTACGGGTAGCAAAAGTATAGCAGTAATCATTAGAAGATACCAAACCTCCCACCCCAGCTCAATAGACGATTGTGAGACGTCTGATGTGCTTTCAAGCCTGTTAACTTGTCTTCTTGCTTAGTTTGAACATGGCGAATCCCACTACAACAAGGGCAAGTCCGGTGGCGATCATAAATGCTCCGTTAGCAATAATCGATTGAGCTAGCCCAAAACCGATTACAGCTGTGTACATGTAGTTTTGAAGATTCATGCCCTGTGCATAAGTCAGTTGTGTCGCATTAGTAGGGTCGAACCTTGCACCAGCTAGCAAATCAGAGTAGGTAGGAGCGATGCTCCTTCTATGCTCAGTTAAAGTATCTGCCGCTTTTTGTGCTTCTGACATAGTATCTACAACTTGTCCTTTAGATACATCCTCGGTGGAAATTCCCAGAGTAACCTTTTCTGCTCGTAGTGCAGTAGATATTTGATTATTCTTGGCAATACCCATGCCAACGAAAGCTCCGCCAACTCCCAACCCCACAAGTCCGAGAATTAGAACTACTATGCCAATAATTTTAATGGTATTCATGTCATTTCTCCTTTTATTACCAATTCAGTGATAATTGTAGTCTAGTAATTTATGTTGGTATATGATATAAATCACATACGGCTTGTGACAGGTAATATAATATACGGTTTGTACTGGCGAAGAGGCTGACACATGAGCAGTAAAATAATTACAGATAAGAGTCCCAAAAAAACTAAAGCGCGTATTCCTATCACCGGCATGACCTGTACCAACTGCGCCGCTACCATTGAGAAGGGATTAGCGGAAACCGAAGGTATAGAAAACGCCAGCGTCAATTTCGCTTCTGAAAAAGCCACCATTGAGTACGATCCTGCCAAGGTTGACCTGACCAAAATAAAGGGCACTATATCTGAACTTGGTTATGGTATTGCCACCAGGAAATCTATCTTCCCTGTTGGCGGTATGACCTGCGCTGCGTGTGTCGCCAGGGTGGAAGAAGCCCTGAAAGAAGTTCCCGGTGTTGTTTCCGTGGTTGTCAACCTGGCTTCGGAGAAAGCTACTGTTGAATATCTTGAAGGTACTCTGTATGCCGACCTGAAAAAAGCAGTAGAAGAGGCTGGTTATGAGTTGGGACCTGAAATCGAAGCGCTGGAAGACGTCAGTGAAACATCACAAAGAGAAATCCGTAAAATACGGAACCGCTTTATTTTTGCCGCCGTACTTACTGTACCTATCATGGTTATGATGTTTACCCCTGAATTTCACCTCATGCACTACATACTTCTGGCATTAGCGACGCCTGTGCAGTTCTGGGCAGGCTGGCGCTTCTACAAGGGCATGTGGGGCGCACTCAAGCATCGTACCTCTGACATGAACACTCTCATCGCGGTTGGCACGTCCGCCGCTTATATATACAGTGTGCTGGCGGTCTTTTTCCCCGGTCTGTTCACGTCCGGTGGAATGGAAGCACATACCTATTTTGATACCTCCTCGGCGATTATTACACTCATTCTACTTGGTAGGTTCCTGGAAGCGAGAGCTAAAGGACAGACATCGGAAGCTATTAAAAAGCTCATCGGTATGCAACCAAAGACTGCAATAGTTGTCCGTGATGGTGAAGAGAAAGAAATTCCCATTGAAGATTTGCAGGTGGGTGACCTCGTCCTGGTGAAGCCGGGAGAGCGTGTACCGGTGGATGGCATTATCCGTGAGGGGCACTCCAGTCTGGACGAATCGATGATTACGGGGGAAAGTATTCCTGTAGAAAAGAACACAGGAGATGAAGTTATTGGAGCAACTATCAACAAGACCGGCGCTTTCCGTTTTGAAGCTACCAAGGTTGGGAAAGATACCACTCTGGCACGAATTGTGCGACTGGTAGAAGAAGCACAGGGTAGTAAAGCACCCATCCAGCGCCTTGCCGACATTATCGCCAGCTATTTTGTACCGACAGTTATCGGCATTGCTATTGTCACTTTTCTTGTCTGGTTCTTTGCGGGACCGGAGCCATCACTTACCTATGCGTTTCTCAATTTTGTGGCAGTGCTGATTATTGCCTGCCCCTGCGCATTGGGTCTGGCAACCCCGACCGCTATCATCGTGGGTACCGGCAGAGGTGCCGAATACGGTGTCCTTATCCGTAGTGCTGAAACGCTAGAACGCGCGCATAAAATCAATGCTGTCCTTCTGGACAAAACCGGGACTCTTACCCGGGGTGAGCCAAAAGTTACCGATGTCATTGCTGTAACGGAACTCATAGAAAGTGAAGTCTTGAGGCTGGCGGCATCGGCAGAAAAGCCTTCGGAACATCCCCTCGGTGAGGCAATCGTTCGGGCGGCAGATGAAAGAGGATTGGAACTGGTTTCGGTAACAGACTTCACGGCTGATCCCGGACATGGCATTGATGGTGTAGTTGATGGAAAGAAAATTCTTCTTGGCAACCTGCTGATGATGCAGAAACGTGGACTGGAACTGAATGGGCTGGAAGAGCAGGCGAACAAACTCTGGGAACAGGGTAAGACAGTTATGTTCCTGGGAGTGGATGGGCGGGCAGTAGGATTGATTGCTCTTGCTGATACTCTCAAGCCAGATGCGCCGGAGGCGATCCGTCAATTACATCGATTAAATATCGAAACGGTCATGATTACGGGTGATAACCGTCGTGCGGCAGAAGCTATTGCCAGGGAATCGGGTATTGAGCGTGTTTTTGCTGAAGTGCTACCGGAAAACAAGGCACAGGAAGTAAAAAAACTGCAGAACGAAGGTAAAGTGGTGGCAATGGTCGGCGATGGAATAAATGACGCTCCGGCTTTAGCTCAAGCAGATGTAGGTATCGCTATTGGTACAGGGACTGATATAGCCATGGAAACAGGTGAAATTACACTTATTCGTGGAGAACTAAAGGGTATCGTCACTGCCATTTCACTAAGTAAACGTACTATGCAGACCATCAAGCAGAATCTCTTCTGGGCATTCGCTTACAATGTGATTCTTATCCCCGTGGCCGCGGGCATACTGTATCTTGTTTTCGGACAAAATGGTGTACCATCAGGTCTGCAATTCGCCTTTGGTGAAAGGGGATTTCTGAACCCGATTCTGGCGGCGGCGGCAATGGCATTAAGCTCCATTACGGTTATCAGCAATTCATTACGGTTGCGGGCATTCAAACCCACAAAGCAATAAAAATGAAAGTTTGATAACGTCTTTCTGAGGAGGGAAACGACGAAGAATCTCCATCACTACTAAGTAGGCAGGGAGACCCTTCGTCCATCTTGGAAGGACTCAGGGTAGCAAATAAAAAAGGAGGAACTGCTATGGCAGTTGACCCGGTCTGCCACATGACAGTGGACGAAAAGAAAGCACCTGCGACATCGGAATACAAGGGACAGAAGTATTATTTCTGTGCTGTTGGTTGTAAGAAGGCATTCGACAAGAATCCAGAAAAATATCTGGCAAAGAAATAAAGCAGGGATATTGAATGCCGAGTCTGAGGGATTTCTTCACCAATATGTCTGTACCAATGCCCTTACACCGCAAGCTCTATCTTGTATTTCGTAACAACTGGATAAAGATAAGCAAGCGACAGAGTTGTTGCGGACATCACGGTGAGCCCGGATGTTGACAGGTAGAGTCTCAGGCTCCGGATGCGGAGTCACGGTAAGGCTACTTCGTCGCTGTAAGTAGCGGTGGGCTCTGAGGGCGGCTTTGGCGCCTTCCCCGGCGGCAACTACAATTTGTTTCTCCGGTACGGTGGTGACATCGCCAGCGGCGAATAAGCCAGGCACGCCGGTTTCACTCTGGCAGTCTATAGGAATCTCACCAGTTTTATTGAGTGCCACCAATCCCTTTACAGACTCTGAATTTGGTATTAAGCCTATTTCTATAAATACCCCGGTGACATTGAGCCGTTTGGTTTCTTTACTATTCAATGACTGGATGATAATAGCTTCTACCAGTTTTTCCCCAATGATTTCTTTAACTTCATATTCCAGGAACGTGGTAACATTTTTGGCTTCGGATAGCTTTTCGATGAGAACGGAGTCGCCGGTCAGGGGTGTTATAGAAACCAGTTCCACCCATTCTGCAATCTTTACCATGTCAAGTGAGGCTTCCAGCGCCGAATTTCCACCGCCAATGACTGCTACTCTTTGCCCTGCAAAAATCGGACCATCACAAACGGAGCAATAGGTTACACCATGTCCGGTCAGAGCCGTTTCTCCAGGAACATTTAGTCGGCGGGGACGTTTCCCTGTGGCTACTAAGATAGCTTTACCCTGAAACTTTTCACCATCTTCCGAGATTACCTCGAAGTTCGTCCCTTCTCTTTTTATCTGGGAGATGTTACTGCCGATTTTCTGGTCGATGGGGAACTGGTCGACCTGTTCTTGAAACTTGGAAATTAGCTCATGACCTTCGATGAACTGATAACCCAAATAGTTTTCCACACCGATAGTCCAGTTTACCTGCCCGCCGATGTCTTTTGTAATAAGAAGGGTATTGAGGCGTTTACGTGCCGCATAGACGGTTGCCGCCAATCCTGCCGGTCCGCCACCCACAACAATCAGGTCATACATGGCAACCTCCTTTTGGAAGAGTCAGGAGTGCCAGTTATTTTACTAGAGCTTCGTCTAGTGCTTTTTGATTGAAGCCAATAATGACTTGTTCGCCGACCATGATGACCGGAACACCCATTTGACCCGACTTGCTAATCATCTCTCTAGCTTTTCCCTGGTCCTTACCAACATCATGCTCGGTGAAAGCTATGCCTTTTTTCGAAAGATACTCTTTCGCTCTGTGACACCATGGTCAGGTCTGAGTGGTATAGATGGTAATCTGTTTTTTCTCAGCCACGACTCCCCCTCCTTGTGGTTTATAGTTCCCTGTAATGTCATATTAATTGGCTAATACAAAATATGTCAAGGTAGTGCGGTTTGCAAAAAAATCCCCTCACAATAAGGAGGGGATAAAAAAGTCGGGAACCCACTAAGAAAAGTTAGGCTTTTTCCTTCTCCTTTTCTTTTTCTGCCTGCCGTGCCTGAATGATTTTCTGAGTAACCATCGGCGGGACTTCCTGGTAGTGGCTGAATTCTACTGAATAAGTCCCCTTGCCCTGTGTGATAGATTTCAGAGTGATGGCATAACGTTGCACTTCAGCGAGGGGTACCTGTGCCTCAATCTCATTCGTTCCAGCAGATGGATTCATGCCCAATACCTGCCCACGCTTGGTGTTGAGGTCGCCGATGATATCACCAGTATATGTGTCGGGGGCAGTAACTTTTATCTTCACAATCGGTTCCAGTAATACTGGATTGCCCTGTTGAAGGCCTTTCTTGACAGCGCCGGCGCCGGCAATTTTAAAGCAGATTTCTGAAGAGTCCACTGGATGGAAACTGCCGTCATAAACAGTTATCTTGACATCTTCAACTGGATAGCCAGCTAAAACACCTTCCTGTACGGCTTCATTGACACCCTTTTCCACGGCGGGGATATAGTTTTTAGGAATAGAACCCCCGACAATATGCTCTTCAAACTGGACACCAGAACCGCGTGGTAATGGTTCCAGCTCAAGCAGGACATGTCCGTATTGTCCGTGCCCGCCTGTTTGTTTTTTGTGTTTATACTCGGCGTTGGCGGAGGCAGTGATAGTTTCCCGGAACGGGACCTTCGGTGTAATTAATTCGACGTTAACCCCAAACTTGCGTGCCATTTTCTCCGCGGCGACGTCAAGTTGTATCTCGCCCAATCCCGAAATAATAGTTTCGTTTGTAGATGCTTCGCGATGCACCTTGAGGGTCGGGTCTTCTTCTGCAATTTTTGCCAGTGATGACCCCAGTTTATCCAGGTCAGTCTTTGTCTTGGGATAAACCGCTTCACTAAATCTGGGTTCGGGGAAGACTACCGGTACCAATTTTACCGGTTTGTCTCTTGCGCCCAGTGTGTCTCCCGTTCCTGTGACATTTAACTTAGCAACTGCACCGATATCACCCGCACCAACTTCTGGTACAGGTTCCTGGTTCTTGCCCCTGAGAAGGAAAAGTTGTCCGATTCGCTCTTGTTCACCACGGGTAACATTCCAGATCTGAGAGTTGCTGGTGATATTACCGCTGTAAACACGGAAGTAAGTAAGTCTGCCTACATATGGGTCGGCGCTTGTTTTAAAGACCAGTGCGGCAAGAGGTCCACTGGCGTTTGGTGGAACATGGGATGGTTGATTCCCCTCGCCAATTACGTTAATGTCACGCTGTTGAGGAGTTGGTAGATAATTGACGATAGCATCCATCAAAGGCATAACTGCAAGATTCTGCAGTCCCGAACCTGCAAGAATCGGTACCAGCTTACCGGTGAGTACGCCCTGTCGTAATCCATTGGACAATTCCTCTGGGGTCAGCTCATCTCCGCCCAGGTATTTCTCTAAGAGGGCATCATCGACCTCAGCGACAGCTTCAATGAGTTGGTGACGAAGTTCGTCTGCTTGAGCTTTCAATGTCGGTGGGATTTCACCTTCCTGAGAAGTTGTGCCTGTATATGCCTTCATCTTCAGCAGGTCTATGACCCCCTGAAAACTAGTATGCGCACCAATGGGTAGCTGTAATGGGATACATTTGCGACCCAGCACCGTTTGAATCTGTCCGACAACCTTCATAAAATCGGCATTTTCACGGTCCATCCGGTTCACATAGATGAGCCGTGCTAGATTGAAATCATCACAATATCTCCAGACTTGCTCCGTACCAACCTCTACTCCAGATACGGCACAAATGACAACTACAGCACCCTCACTTACCCTGATAGCCGACTTGACCTCCCCAACAAAATCGGGGTAGCCTGGGGTATCCATCAGATTGATTTTGTTCCCCTGCCAGATATAAGGTAGCAAGCTGAGACTGATGCTCATGCCACGTTTCTGCTCGGTGGGGTCATAGTCTGATGTGGTTGCCCCTTCACTCACCTTGCCCAGCCGATTAATAACCTTGGCGGTGAAAAGAATTGCCTCGGATAAAGATGTCTTCCCGGCTCCATTGTGCGCTAATAGGGCAAGATTCCGGATGTTTTCAAGTCCGTATTGCGCCATAGAATCACCTGTCCTCTACCAAGTTCATTGTAATAGCCCTTCAGGGTGAACCTTAATCATTATAAATCGGCACGCAGAGATACAGCAAGCAAAACTTATTCTGCAGTAGTCAGGTCAATATTATAAATCGACGTTTTCTTGCTTTTAAGCAGGCACGCTGGTCGGCGATGTTTGGTTTGTATTTTTCTTATTGCCAAATTTTTCGTTGAAAACAAACTCAGAGAGTTCTTTGCGTGGTGGTGTTCTAGCTTCACCATCTGGATAGCCAAGTGGCGTCATTTCAACCGCGGTAAATCCTTCTGGCACTCCGAGAATTGCTTCAACCTTCTTTGAATCCGGGAAATTACCAACGTGGACCGTTCCTAAACCAAAAGCATGCGCTGCTAGCATCAGGTTTTGCATTGCTATCCCTATATCAAACATGTGCCAGTCACCTTTTACAGTGATGGCTTCGCCATGATAGTATCCCGACTTTTTCAATTCTGCACAGGCTACAATGACAATAGGAGCCGATTTAATCGCATTTGTAGCGGGATTATTAGTAGCAAGGGCGGCGGCAAGCTCTGCTTTAGTACTGTCATTATGCACTATAATAAATCGCCAGCACTGTGTGTTAGCCCAGGAAGGCGCCCAACGTGCTGCTTCCAACACCTGTGTCAGAACGTCGTCAGGCACAGGGATTGGTTTGTATTTCCTGATACTTCTCCTTGTTTTAATGGCTTCCAGAGTGTCCATATCTTCCTCCTGTATTCAACGCAAACCTGTCCCATTTTCTCAGAACTGGCTGATTATTTCAACTATTAGACGCGATTTGCACTTGGTTCTTACAGACATTGACAACTTGTCATTTATCTAATAGTATCGTAGTGCATTAAAATCCTCTAATCTTCGCTCTCCGTTGACAAGACCATGGCTATCATCCCATCCGATTATAGAGATAAAAGTTACAGTATAGCTATCCTGTCATGAGTTAAAATATTAGAAATTATCGTATAAGGAGGAAAACCAATGGCTTATCAGGCAAAAGATTATAACTTACTAATCGGTACGCCCGGCTTCAGCGAAACTTTGTTAAAAAATCATTTCACTCTGTATCAAGGCTATGTCACCAATACGAATAAAGTTGCCGATATCCTTGCCGCAATGCTGAAGGAAGGCAAGACTGCTACACCAGAATATGCCGAATTAAAGAGACGAATGGGTTTCGAGTTCAATGGTATGCGTCTTCATGAGTATTACTTCGAAAACCTTGGTGGGAAAGTTCCCTTAGATAGAGCCGGCAAATTCGCGAAAAAAGTAGCAGAGGCGTTCGGAAGTTATGAAACATGGGAGCAAGACTTCAGAGCCACAGGTGCAATGAGGGGTATCGGCTGGGTGGTTCTCTATCAGGATAACGTTACCGGAGGGCTTTTTAATCAATGGATTAATGAACATGAAACAGGCCATTTTGCTGGCTGTACTCCTGTACTGGTAATGGATGTCTTTGAACATGCCTTTATGATTGACTATGGTTTAAAGCGCGCGGATTACATTGCCACATTCTTTAAGAACATTAACTGGGAAGTTGTCGAGAAACGAATCAAATAGACTCTTTCTATGTGGCTTATCGTTAGAAACAAAGGGAGGGGGAGCCATGGCAGATTTTATTAAAGTCGGCACGGCAAATGATCTTGCAACTGGCACCATGAAAGAAGTAACTGTGGAGAATGTACCGGTTCTCCTTGCCAGAATTGGAGATAAATTTTATGCCACGCAGGGACGGTGTCCCCACATGGGCGGAATTCTAGCAAACGGTACACTAGAAGGGGCAGTGGTCACCTGCCCCAGACACAAATCGCAGTTTTCCGTGACTGATGGCAAGGTTATTCGTTGGATGAAAGGTACCGGGTTGGTGGCAGCAGTCGGAAAGACACTGAAATCGCCACGACCACTGAAAACTTACGCGGTAAAGTTGGAAAATGGCAATATCATGGTAAAGGTTGAATAAACTATGGATTTCCTAGTTGAATAGGGAGCGTATGGAAATTGAACGAATTCTTAAGACATGCCACACTATTGCGATGGTGGGTGCATCACCTAATCCAGACCGTACCAGTAACAGCGTGTTCAACTACCTGATCAAGCACGGATACAGGGTAATTCCCGTTAATCCTGCTGTTACTGAGGTTTCCGGCGAGAAGTGTTACGTTTCTCTCAGCGCTATCCCGGAGAAAATAGATGTTGTCGATGTATTCCGGCGTTCTGAGGATTGCCTACCTATTGTAGAGGAAGCTATCAAAATCGGGGCGAAGACTGTCTGGATGCAGGAAGGGGTTATCAATGGGGAAGCAGAAGCTAGAGCCTTAGCGGCTGGCTTAGAAGTCGTGATGGACCGATGCATTATGAAGGAGCACAAGCGTCTAGCAGGATAGACATTGGAGGAGAAGTATGGAAACTTTTCGCGGGAAAGGACATCTGCCCGGTACCGATAGAGAGCGCGATGTGGAAGTAGAGATTGACTGGAAAACAAAAGAAGTCAGTGTGCACATAGATGGGGTGGCAGAAGGTATTACAGATTGGCCAGGACTGGTACCTCAAACATTCGGACCGATGGATGAAATTGTCTTTCGTACCAAGGGTATACCGCGTCTTTTTACTCACTGGTGGCATTTTGTACGGACTGGGAGCGGCGGATTGTGGGGAATGGTTATCGGCTTACCGGATAAAGATGGTACCTGGCGGACCTGTACCCTCCAATTAGAGAAAGTTAATTAACCAACTGTAATTGCACAGGTGAATGATACCTTTTCTCCCTGCGTGTTTACATTCACTCACTGAAAGTGCTATTCTCTTACTTAAAATATCCTTGTTTAAGCTGTATAAAAAGGAGTAATAAATGATCGTTCTTTTAGCGACTCTGAAAGCAAATGAAGGGAAAGGCGATGTGGTGGCAGAGGAATTCAAAAAACTGATACCGAAGGTATTAAAAGATCCCGGCACAATGGGTTATCTGGTCTGTCGTGGGACTGACGATCCCAATAAATTCGTCGTTGTTGAGCAATATGAAAACAGAGAAGCACTTCAATTTCACGGGCAGACGGAACATTTTAAAGCATTTAATGCGGCTACTCGTGGTATGTTTGCAGGACGGGCGGAAATCCAGCTCTTAAATCAAGTGGTATAGCGATCATATCGAATGTGCGATAATAGGATGTGAAACGCTGTCATTGCATAGAGCTCTGGTTCTAACCAGGTCTGCCAGATATTCTCACTGTTTAATAATCAGTAAAAGGAATATTTGTGAACGATACTGAAGGGTCGACACCTGCAAATCAACCATCACCATTGCCTAGGGATTACTCTATAGAGAGAGAACTTGGTCTGGCAGTTAAGATTTGCTCAGGGTGTCACACCTCTAATCTGCCTACCTCGGAATATTGCTATAAATGTGGTTTGAAGCTCCCGGAGGCAAGAGATTTTAGTCAAGCGGTGAAAATGTGTCCGGGGTGCCGCACCGCCAATCTATCTACTTCAAAATATTGTTTCAAATGTGGCTTGAAACTGCTTGAGCAGGTAGTCTTTCCGGGGGATGCATCTGGTATGATGCCCGCTGGTTTTTGGCGTAGGTTCGCCTCATTTATCATTGATAATATCTTTATCGTCGTAAGTACCCTTGTGATTTCCTCAATTGTGATAGCCATTATTTTTTCCATTTTTCCCGATTTAGCAGATAAGTACGTTGTTACCGAATACTCTTGGGATGCGATCTTAGATGCATCTGAAAAACCAGCGACTTGGTTGGATTGGACAGTGTTTGCAGGCTGGATCATATTCGGCATTGCTTACTGGACGGTGGCTATTGGATGGAAGGGAAGAACAGTTGGCAAATTAATGCTCGGACTAAAAGTAGTCAGAGCTAATGGTAGGCGTGTGGGTTATAAGAGAGCATTGGGAAGATGCATGGGATATGTACTCTGTTACATAACATTAGGTTTTGGTTTTTTAGCAATAGCCTGGAATAAACAGAAGCGCGGATTGCATGATTTCATCTGTGACACAATGGTTGTCAGGATATAATACAGGTCAACTATTTTGGAATTCTTAGCGACCATCCTCATTGCCTTCGCTCCCGGTATATTCTGGTTGTGGTTTATTTACCGGTGGGACAGGTATCAGCCAGAACCGCGCTGGCTGGTTATTCGTACCTTCCTCTGGGGCATGGTTATTGTTATCCCCATTGCAGTCGTTGAATTTCTACTGCTACTGGGTGGTCCTGGTAGCGAGAGTATCATACAGATTGGGCAAGGCACTGGCTCACTGGGTAATATCGCCTATACAGCTTTCATTGTTGCCGGGATGACAGAAGAACTTGGCAAGTTCTTGGTGGTTAGGTTGTCTATTTACAAGTCTCCATACTTTGATGATTCTACTGATGGTATTATTTATGGTTCAGCGGTAGCTCTGGGTTTCGCTACTCTGGAAAATATCGGATACACATTTTCCTACGGCTGGGAAATCATACTAGCCCGGGGTCCGATTTCTACTTTCGCACACGTGCTGTTTTCGGTAATCTGGAGCTATCCGCTTGCCCTGCGTAAAATTGAATATCCTAGAGCGGCCCGGTACTTATGGCTGGGTTTGCTTGGTTCTATGCTAGCACACGGTTTCTTCGATTTCTTATTGTTTACGCAGACCTGGTACGCCTTGTTGGCTCTCCCCCTGCTAGCTGGTTTAGCCATAGCTCTCTTTATGATGCTCAGGCATTCCCGACGCATATCTCCTTTTCGGAGCAAGGTGGCGGAACTTAATCGCGATTGTGCTTATTGTGGGGCAAAGATACCCGCATATGCTAATTATTGTCCAGCCTGCGGCAGACAGATAGACAAGAACGAGCAGAAAACAGGGGATACATGTGGTAACTGTGGCAGTAAGATTGAAAACAATGCCAGGTATTGCACTGCCTGTGGGAGTCGCATTTTGGAGAAACCCTGGAAAAAATAATTTTCTATTCAGTCGCATCTTCCACGTAGTAATCTTTCCCTCCACCTACAATTGCCCCGCTTCTTTCATCCAGACCTTGCCTGAAGGCGAAATTAAACATTAATTAAGAGTATTGAATCTCTGAAAAATCCCCTTTGCTACTTGTACCAACTGGTGGTAAACTACTAACGGCTATTGATTTATATAGTTTCCCTTAATAACAGTACAGGAGGTGAATATCGTAGACAATAAAGATGGAGTATGTTCCGGTAGAACCATGTAAAAACTCGTAAAGGAGTGAATATGGATTTTTATTATTCGGCACAGGAAGAAACCTTCCGACAAGAAGTTCGGGATTGGATAACTAAGCATTTAGAAGAATTACCTAAATGGTGGTTCGACCGCAAACTGAAACGACCGGAGACTGATTCCAAGGAGTACCATGATTTCAGTGTCTGGTGGCACAAAAAATTATATGATGGTGGTTTTGTTGGTCTTAATTGGCCTAAGGAATATGGCGGTCGCGGTGCGACATTACTCGAACAGGTAGTCTTCTCCGAGGAAATGGCACTGGCACAAGTACCCGGTATCACCAATACCATCGGCATTGGTTGGTGCGGACCCACTATTTTTGCGTACGGCACAGAAGAGCAGAAGAAGCGTTTTCTACAACCCATGCTCACAGCTGACGAAATCTGGTGTCAGGGATTTTCCGAGCCGGAGGCTGGCTCGGATCTGGCGAATTGCCAGACAAAAGGCGTACAGGATGGTGATTACTGGATTGTCAACGGACAGAAGGTCTGGACCAGCGGTGGACAATGGTCCGACTGGGCAATCCTGCTTGTTCGTACCGAGCCGGAGGCACCCAAGCATCGGGGGCTGACCTTTTTCTTGATGGACATGCATGCCCCGGGGGTGACCGTACGTCCGCTGCGCCAGATGTCCGGTGGTTCGGAGTTCAATGAGACATTCATGGATAACGTTCGCATCCATAAGAGTATGATGGTCGGGGAGAGAGGTCGGGGTTTTTATGTGGCAATGGGTACTCTGGAATTCGAGCGGTCGGGCATCGGTTCAGCAATTGGCAGAGAAAACACGGTTCAAGAAATGATTGAGATGGCTAAAGAGATGGGTAAAAACAAGGACCCCCTTACCCGTCAGAAAATGGCGCAACTTTTTATCGAGGGAAATGTTGCTAAATACACGGGTTTGAGAGCTTTGAGTCGGCAACTACATGGTTTGAAACCGGGTCCTGAGAGTGGGGTAATGAGCGCCTTCGGCATGGAGTGGAATCAACGTGCCCAGGATTTTGCCATGCAGATTCAAGGTCCTTACGCTCGTCTTATAAGAGATTCCAAGTACGCTATTGATGATGGTCGCTGGCAGTATTCATTCCTGAGGTCTCGTGGCAATACTATTGAGACAGGAACCTCTGAAATTAAAAGAAATGTCATTGCCCAGAGAATTCTGGGATTGCCGAGGGAATAGGAGGAGAAGACGAGATGAATTTTGAACTTGATGAAGAACAATTAATGCTCAAGAGCTCAGCTCGTGAATTCCTGGACAAAGAATGCCCGAAAAAGTACGTACGGGCGATGATGGATGATGAGAAAGGGTATTCACCTGAGATATGGAAGAAAATGGCGGGATTAGGTTGGCAAGGGCTTGCCTTTCCCGAGCAGTATGGTGGGGTTGGCAGTAGTTTCCTTGACCTGGTGGTTTTGCTTGAGGAAATGGGACGCGCTCTTGTGCCGGGACCCTTCATGTCCACGGTTGTTCATGCCGGTCGTACTGTTTTTCTTGCTGGTAATGAATCACAGAAGAAGGATTACCTTACCGGGATTGCGAATGGCGATCTAATCATGACCCTGGCTCTAACCGAAGAGACGGGAGGCAACGAGGCGGCAGACATAAACGTGAAGGCTAAAGCCGTAGATAATAATTTTATCATCAATGGTAAAAAGATCTTTGTTCCCGATGCACATGTGGCTGATTGCTTTGTCCTCGTCGCCCGGACTAAAAGTACCGCCCGTAAAGAGAATGGCATCACTTTGTTTCTGGTGGACGCGAAGACGAATGGCGTTAAGGTTGAAACATTGAAAACGATGACAGGTGAAAAGCTATGCGAAATCGTCTTCGATAATGTCTCGGTACCTGCTACCAGTGTTCTTGGTACAGTAGACAAGGGTTGGCCTGTGGTCAAACAAGTACTCGAAGAAGCAATTATTGCCGAATGCGCCTGGATGACCGGTGGCGCCCGCTGGGTTTTAGAAACTTCGGTTGAATATGCCAAAACGAGGATCCAGTTCGGGCACCCCATCGGTACTTTCCAGGCAATCCAGCATAAGTTGGCTAATGTCGCAGTAGAGGTGGAGGGATGTACTTCTCTGACCTACTATGCCGCCTGGACAGTGACCGAGAACGACGCAAACCGCTCATTAGCGGCTTCTATGGCTAAAGCATGGGTGAGTGATAGCTATAAACACGCTACCTTTGAAGGTGTTCAGGTTCACGGTGGCATTGGTTTCACCTGGGATCATGATATGCACCTCTACTTCAAACGGGCAAAACACAGCGAGGTTGTTTTTGGAGACGGTGACTATCATCGGGAGAAGGTTGCTCAACTGTTAAAAATGTAAATGGAAATGGGATTATTTTTCTCAGGGACGGGGGATTCTGCTCCGTCCCTTTCTTTTTATGCATTTATAGGTCTTACTTGCATTTGGTTGAAAGTATGATTTTGCATCACTATACTTTGCCTTGCACAGCGACCCACCCCTCTATCCCCGCCCTGTGAGGGCGGGGAACAATTACGAGAGGAAGGGCGAATGCCCTTCCTCTTCTGGAGCTCCTTCTCTGCCACATCCAGATTCGTTGCTTGGAGGCAGAAACAACTAAAAGCAAGCAGAATCCATTTATGCATGGTAATAGAGAGGTTCTAGTTTACAAACTACTATACCAGCTTTTCAATGTCCTCAATGCATGGAGAGTGATCCATTTGCTGGTTCTGTGCGGTATTAAGGATGAATTCTCCAGCTTTGTGAATACGTCCATCATTGCCATCAGTGCCAAGTTGTGCCAGGGTGATGATGTTCCAGACTGTGCCTTTATACTTAGCACGGACATAGAAGTTCTGCGGTATACCCCAATAACCACCCACTTCCTGTGTCGCGAGGATTGTGGAAACAGTACCACTGACCATAATCGATTGTCTGGCTTTAATTACCTCCGCACTATTTTGGGATTTACCATACAAGTCAATAAGGGTAAAGTAACGGACTGATGGGTTATCTTCTTCCAGTAACCAGTCGGTAGGGTCGGCATTCAGTACTGATTTCCAATCGGTCTTTTGTCTGTCTTGTTTAAACATCGTTTTGTCCGCCTTATTATAACGCAATGAGCACAGAGTCAGCACTGCTTGACAAGCATACTAGCGCTCTATATGCTTGATTTTATACAGGGAAATTCCCTTTAAATAGCGAGTCCGGTTTGTGCCGAAAAAGAAACGTAAACTTCATTTCCATATTCTGGATATCTTTCTTCTCCTGATACCTATCTCTATCACTGCCTACTACCTGAAGGTTGATCATACCTTTATCTTTTTTACAACAGCCGTAGCCATTATCGGCATTACTCACCTTATTGCTGAGTCCACTGCCATAATTGCTGAGCGTGTTTCAACAACGATATCGGCGCTGATTAATGCAACTTTTGGCAACGTAGTTGAGTTTCTCATTGCTGTTTTCGCTCTGCAAAACGGTCTAGTACAAATGGTAAGAGCTTCTATTGTCGGTTCTATTATCATCAATGTCTTACTACTCATCGGACTTTCTATGATCGCTGGCGGTTTAAAGTACAAGGAGCAGAAATTTAATAAAGATTCGGCCGGCTTGTCCTCAACCATGCTTATCATTGCCGTAGTCGGGCTGGCCATGCCCTCTCTCTACAGCATGGTAGTCGGTACACCGGAAAAAGAAATGAGCTATGCGGTTTCAATAATACTGGGCGTCATCTACCTCCTTAGCCTGGTTTATACCTTTGGTACGCACCGTCATCTATTTACGGTAGAAAGACAGGCGCCTGATGAGAAAGCAGGGCGCTGGTCATTGAATGTGGCTGCCATAGTACTCGTAGTTGCGACAGTTGTGGCAGGTATAGAGTCCAATATCCTTGTAGAAAGTATCACTCCCCTGGTCAGTAAAACAGGACTGACAGAGACATTTTTTGGAATAGTGTTTGTAGCCTTGCTTACAAATATTCCTGAACACGTTAGTGCTATGACCTTTGCCCGACGGAACAATATGACACTTTCACTAGAAATAGGTATGAGCTCAGCTCTGCAAATCGCCCTTTTTGTTGTGCCGATTTTAGTTCTTGTTAGTTCTGCTCTGACAGGTGGTATGCTTGACCTTGTCTTCACTCCTTTCGAACTGGTGGCGGTGCTTATCACGGCAATGCTTGCCAACTATATCGGGTCGGATGGTGTCTGTCACTGGGTTGAAGGCGCGCAGTTGGTTGCTGTTTATATGTTGATAGCTGTCGCATTTTATTTTCTGTAAAGCTGTTGTATTTATCGCCCACTATCGCATAAAATAGTGAAAATAGGTTGTATTGTCACAAACAGGAGATAAGGGATGGATGTTGAAGATTGCCGGAAAGGCACGAAGGTGTTGTTGGACAACACACCCTACAATATTGAAGATGCCGAGTTTATGAAGCCCGGGAAGGGACGTGCTATATATCGTTTCCGGTTCCGCAATCTCATGGACGGCAGTAGCCTGGAACGTACCTATCATTCCGGTGAAAAACTCCAAGAAGCGAATATCACCACTCGTGAAGGGCAATTCCTCTATCGTGAAAGTGACCATTTTGTTTTTATGAATACTGACACTTATGAGCAATACTTGATAAACGAAACACAGTTAGGCAACAAGCAGTACTACCTTAAAGATGGTATGGTTGTTACCACCCTTTTCTTAAGTGATAGACCGCTGGATGTTACACTTCCGATATTTATCGAAGCCATGGTGACCAAAAGCGATATCGCCACCAGGACGGACACTGTCACAGCGCAGATGAAACGCGCTACACTGGAGACGGGGCTGGAAATTGATGTACCGGTTTTTATTAAAGAAGGCGATACTCTTAAAATAGACACCCGCACCGGTAGTTACGTGGAACGTGTTGTTACCAAGAAGTAGCAATGACGGATGATGAACGTCAAAGACTGACGAAGCTTCTGCCCAATCTAAAACGCAGGGCTATTATTCATCGAATTGTGCGTCGCTTTTTTGACGAGCGTGGTTTTCTGGAAATTGAGACACCCAACCGTAGTCCAGCAATCGCACCTGAGAGAGAAATTCTCCCCTTCGAAAGTGATAGTTGGTACTTAATTACATCGCCTGAGCTTTACATGAAGCGTATGCTATCAGCCGGCTACCCACGTATTTATCAGCTAAGCCATTGTTTCCGTAAGGGCGAACGTGGCAAATTACATAATCCCGAATTCACTTTATTAGAATGGTATAGTGTCGGGGCGAACTATGAGAATATGGTAGCTGATACCGAGGCACTGGTGATAACAATAGCTCGTGAACTGGGATTCGACAAGTCGTTACGATACCAGAAAATGACTATTGACCTGACTGCCCCTTGGCCACGTATCACTATACGCGAACTTTACCGTCAGTTGGCTGGTTGGGACCCTGTGGCAAATCCTGATGTGCGACGTTTTGATATGGATATGGTCACCAAAGTCATCCCTCATCTCGATACTAATCGTCCTACTATTATGCTGGATTATCCTGTTCCCATGGCATCGCTTGCACGTTTAAAAAACAATGAACCCTCAGTTGCGGAACGGGCAGAAGTATTTATCGGTGGGTTAGAAATAGCAAATGCCTATAGCGAATTAATAGATGTCAAGGAACAGGTTGAGCGATTTCATCAGGAGATAAAGCATATCGAACAAGAACAGGGGCGCACAGTGGTCCTCCCTCAGAGATTTCTAGAGTCTTTAGAACATTTACCGGAATGTGGTGGCATTGCCCTGGGGATAGACCGGCTGGTAATGCTCTTGTGTGATGCAGCGAGCATTGATGAAGTAATGCCCTTTACTGTAGATACGGCATAAGTGTGGTTGTCATTCCGAGCAAGAGTGGAATTTAAAATTATTAGCGCTGTACTGAGTATCATCCGAATTCTTACCCATCGCCCCATCCCTTAATCGCTTCCCTGCAGGGAAGCGAAAATAAGTTTAAGAGGGCGACGCCCTCTTAAACTCCTACTTCTGATTTTCCCGCTTCCGGTGAGCGGACATCTATAAACGGAATGGGTGGGTATAAATGGGTGATTAAAGTTTAAGAATTAGACATTCGAACTTTCTTACTGATGGTTTTCTTCTTCCCAGGCACCTTTGCCAATCAATGAAACGAAACGGCATGCGCCCAAATGCTCAACTTTATTTCCTGATTTTAACCGTGTAACCTTCACCAGTTCCTGATTGTATCTGGAGCCAACTGGAATGATTATTCTGCCGCCCATATTAAGTTGAGATAGTAGCTCGTTTGGAACACTCGGAGCGCCTGCTGTGGCGATAATGGCATCATAGGGGCTGCCGGATTTCCAGCCAAGCATATCCTCAGCCACATGAACTTCAATATTTTTATAGCCGAGAATATCCAGTGCCATTCTGGCTTTCTCAGCTAGTGCTGGTATACGTTCCGTGCTTACCACATGGCGAGCGAGTTGAGCGAGGATAGCCGTCTGGTAACCGCTTCCTGTGCCCAATTCCAGTACTTTTTCAGTGCCGGTTAAAGTAAGATTCTGGGTCATTAACGCCACGATAAAAGGTTGGGAGATAGTCTGGTCGTCACCAATGGGTAATGGTCTATCTTCATAAGCATAATTCTGAAGTTCCGGTGGAACAAAAACATGACGTGGCACTTGTGCCATAACCTTCAGCACTTGCTTATCAGTGATCTCTTTAGCCAGGGATTCGACAAGCCTGGCTCTAGCTGTTTCAAAATCCATGAGCGTGACTATTTCACCGGAAGACAAAGTAGAGAGCTACGATTGCTATTAAAAGTACGAAAGTGAAAGCGCCCATGACCTTGAGTTCAGTGCTGATATTGGCGGGTTGAGGAATTGCCTGAGCTTTTCCTGCCATTGGTTTCGCTTTTGTGGTTGCTGTTGTTAGTAGAGCTGCCGCTTGCATTGGTTTTGATGCGAGTTCAACTGGTGGTGCTGCAGTGGTTACAGGTTGTTGAGCTGCCCTGGGTTTTGGAGTATATTTCATTTTACGTTTTTTAGATTTTGGCATGTAGGATTTTCCTCTCCTGGACTATTTTGCCCGGGGATGTGCTTTCTGGTAGGTACGACGAACATGTTCGCTGGTAAGATGGGTGTAGATCTGTGTAGTTGAGATATTGGCATGACCCAGCAGTTCCTGAACGGCTCTCAGGTCTGCGCCACCGCTGAGCATGTGAGTGGCAAAACTATGCCGTAGTGTGTGAGGTGTTACCGGCACTGTGATACCCGCTGTTTTAGCATATTGCTTTAATATTTGCCAGAAACCCTGCCGGGTTAGTCTATCCCCACGGCGGTTAAGAAAAAGAGCTTTCTCATCTTTTCTACGCAATAAGCGCGGTCTTGCTTCCTTGACGTATTCTGCCACACTATCGGCTGCGGTCTGATGAATAGGAATGATACGTTCCTTGTGTCCCTTGCCGAAACACCGGACGTCGCCATCCACAATATTTACATCTTCAACGTTTAGGGACATTAGCTCACTAACACGCATGCCGCTTGCATATAGTAGTTGTAGCATTGCTTCGTCACGCTTTGCTTCCGGTGTGTTGCGCTTGGTAGGCTGCTCTAGTAGAGTGCGTACCTGTGTAATAGAAATAGGTTTAGGTAGTGTCCTGCCAATACTTAGTGATTCTAGATTCTGAGTTGGGTCTTTTGTGATTATACCTTCTGAAGTCAGGAATTTAAAAAAGGAGCGAGCGGCAGCCATCTTACGGGCTCGTGTTGTCGTTGCATACCGTTTTTCTTGCAGGTTGAGGAGAAAACGCATTATTGCCTGTCGGTCAACATTCTCCCATGCAGGCATAATACCTTTTTCTTTGGTTTCCGTTTCAAAAAAAGCCGCCATCTGTGATAGGTCGTTCTGGTATGCAAAGTACGTGTTTTCAGATAGTCCCTTTTCAGCTTTTAGATAGGCTAAGAATTTTTCGATATCCGCTCTCACCACACTCCTCCAGATGGATACTTATGTCATCTTTATCCAGCTATATTTTAACATAACTGAAAAACATTGCAAACTGCCCTTTAAATAGGTACTCATGCAACGGTGTGTAGTGCCTCAAAGAAGATGTTATACTAGCCTTGCTCGGAGGTGCAATTGTGAATAGAATGCACCTCTTGGTAGGGAGAGCAAAATGGATAATAAGCCAATTTGGTTACAATGGATTCTTGAAAACATTCGCCTTACTTCAATCATTGCTTTGGTCGGTGGGGCATCAGCAATGATTACTTTTATTTTAACTGTCTGGCAAAACTTGTCCTTTACAGAAAGAATCGTTGCTAGCGTTTCATTGATTGTATTCTTTGCGATGGTCTTTTTATTTGTTTATGGGCAAACGAAGAAAACGTTGAATGTTATTCCGCTATTACTATACAAGATTCATTCTATTGCCCAGAGACATATCATTGAGATAAACATTGCTGATATGAATGAGCAGGATTTATTGAATTGGCTTAATTTAATTGATTTTGATAAAGAAATTATCGCCATTGCTTCATCAGTAAAAGATTGGAGTGAAATTCCATCGAGATTTGAAACATTATATTCTAAATATATAGATAAGGATATATCAGATGATGATGTTGAGGATTTTATTAACTACTTTATAAGTAAGTCCAATCTGCAGAAGATATTAGAAAGTGACAAACAATATATAAAAATAATGAGAGAAATCAATCGTAAGAGATTGTCGATACCTACTGAGGCTATGGCATTGGCGGTTAACAAATTTCTAAGAGATTCCAATTCGGCAAATTGCCTATCCGTACTTTGTCAAATACCTGCTGAGATATTGCCAAAGTTATTCACGCCAAAACTAGAGGCAAAATTTCTTACCATGAATATAAACATCAACAAGAATATAGCTACATCACTTGCTATAGTGAAAGAGAGCATTGACAGATATTATAACAGGGCTTATTACAAGTGAAAACGCCTGCGGAAGTCGCAGGCGTAAAAATACCGTTCAAGACTTGGACGGAGTTTGTGAGGATGGATAAGTGAATCAATCCCTAGTAAGTAGATACAGCCCTAAGAGAAGGATTGCTAGTGCAACCAGAGCCCCTATGCCTGGGTCATTAGGATGCTCTTGCTCTAATCTTCTAACCAATGTGTTGTACTCTTGTACTTCTTGTGGGGCAAAAGTACCGCCTTGTTGCGCTCGCCTGATATATCCGTTTAATGTGTCTGTTTGTTGGGGAGTCAAAGGATTTGGATGTATTTCACTAACCCCTCCCATTTTGGCAAATCCTTGTATGATGGTTCCAAACTCGTCTTTGTCTATTACACCTTTTCTGCTTAGCAACCCAATCAGAGTACTGAATAGCCCTATAATATTATTACTTTGTCTAATATTTTGGTTCAGACCATCATATAATTTGTCTATCTTGTTTTCTAACTTAGTGAAGTGCCTTACCAAAATGACGGTAGAGGTTATAACCGCTATTAAAGTTGTAACAATTCCAACGATGATACCTATATTTTCAGCAGACATTTTGAACCTCTCTTATCACTCATTTTACCATAAACTTACCACCCTTAAACAACCGTCAAGCGGAGTATAGCACATGACTACACACGAACGCATGAGAACCTTTAAATATACTGGGTGGAGTAAGCAGAAACATGGGGTAGTTGACTCTGAAAGAGTAGGTCAACCGTTATTGCTAGGTATTGGTCTATTTATAGGTGAAAAGACAGGGCTGAATACCTAAGGAGATGAATTGACAGAAATATAATCCGTGAAACTAAGGCACGACAAAAATTAGAGAAATTTTTACAGTTTCTTTTCTGTTATATCCAGTGCTTACGGCGGAAAAACCAGAGCATGCCGCCTGTAATCGATAACATGATTACCAGTATTATAATGAAGGTAAGTGGGTTACCTTCTTCAAGTCCACCCGGCAGAATCACATTCATGCCAAAAAGACTTGAGATGATTAGGAAAGGCATCAGGATAGCGGAAAAGATAGTGAGAATACGCATGATGCGGTTCAGACGGTCGCTACTTAAAATGTAATCTGTATCTTTAAATACTTCAATTACTTCTTTTACTTCATCCATTGAATCCCATATTTTGTTCAGGTGGTCCATGACATCACCGAAATAAACTTCCAAGTCTATTGCGGAGAACTGGCGGAGTTTACTCTCCAATTCACCAATTACACTTCTCAGCGACCAGATAATACGCCGGTGAGTAATGACATCACGCCGTAAATGAGCTAGTTCAACAGCCGCTTCAACATTTTCATCGAAGACGGCGTTTTCAACCGTATCCGTCCATGCGAGTATTCTATCCAGAATGGTAAAACAACGGTCAACAAGAATGTCAATGATCTTATAAGCAAGAAAAGCTGATCCCTGGCTCATGTTTCCCTGTCGTGCGTTATCACTATTCTTGCAGTTTTGAAAGAATTCCCGAAGGAGTCTTATGTCCCCACCATGAAGAGTAACGACATAATTTTTACCAACAAAAAGAGAAACTTGTGAAGCAGTGGCTACCTGTGTCTCCCGGTGCCAGACGGGGAAGTGAAGAACAATAAAGACATAATCTGCATATTCATCTATTTTGGGTCGTTGGATGTGGCTCAGGGTATCATCAAGGTCGAGAGTGTGGAAAGGGTAGTGCTTTGCCAAATACTCCGTCTCTCGCGTGGTAGGTTTTTCAATATCCAACCACGTTAGTTCACCCAGGGTAATCGACTCAATGTTGAGGTTTGGTTCCTGGTTTTCTGCTATTACCTTTGCCACAGATTGGACAGGTTGTTTCTGTGGCATAGTCCGACTCCTTGTTCATATGAATCTCACTATTCTTCAATGAATATTTGTGGCTTCTGTAAAATTGCTTGTCCAAGAAGAGACAGTTAATTCTTTTCTACATCCACTGCTTATCCCGTAAAAGGAAAGGTCAGGTTACCCCATCACACACAGCAAAAGAAGATTGTTTACACCTTCTTGCCTGAACTCCCGCTACCAGGGCGGTGATTAAAGGCACACCCGACCTAAAAAATCTTTAGCAGTCAACTAGCCGGAGTTCTAACTACTGCTCCGGCTCTGTTACTACCCTCCGCTCATTTTGCGATAATGGACATTCCATTTCATGCACAGGTCATTGATATATTCTTTGACTTCTGGCTTGGCACCGAGATAAAGCTCCGCCAGGAAGCCGTGAAGCAACTCGCCACCGCTCATTCCCGGTGATGGCTCGGTTGGTCCCGGCAGATTGATATAAACAATCTCGGTCATCTGCTTCTGATATTCAATTGCAGAACCCATGAAAATCCTCCTTAATCCTTCAGGTTTCTTATTATTATAGTCTCAATTACACATCAAAACAAGTAGGTTGTCAACTGCTTTCAGGACATATTTTAAAAAATTGGTTTGAGGACCATTGCGAAGAGATAGCCGAGGATAGCACAGGCGGGGAATGTGATAAGCCAGGTCATAACGATTTGTGCGGTAACACCCCACCGCACCGCTGAGAACCGTTTGGTTGAACCGACACCCATAATTGCGGTGTTAATAGTGTGTGTGGTGCTTAACGGAATACCCAATCTTGATGCCAGAAGAATCGCCGCACCGGCTGAAGTTTCCGCAGCGAATCCTTGAACCGGTTCCAGTCTGGTCATTTTAAAACCCATAGTTTTGATAATTCTCCAACCGCCTACACTCGTCCCAATACCCATTGTAACGCCGCAAATTAGTATAACCCAAATGGGTATATGAAATTCGGAAAAAACGCCCCCTAGAGTCAGAGCAAGCGCAAACATACCCATAAATTTTTGACCGTCATTACTACCATGACTGAATGCCATAAATCCTGCCGAAAGTATCTGCAAACGTCCAAACACAGACCTAACTTTAGCGTACCCCATCCGGCGGAATAGCCAGTAGATTGCGAGCATCACAATATATCCTAAAGCGAAACCCATCACGGTGGACAATCCCAACCCTATTAATACTTTCCTCCAGCCTGACCATAAGAGAGCTGAAATTCCAGCACTAGCGAAGCCAGCCCCAGCTAGACCTGCGAGCATCTCATGAGTTTCGCTGGTTGGAATACCGAAATACCAGGCAAGCATTGTCCACACGATGATAGTTAGGAGTGCCGCAGCGACTGTATGTAAGTCGATTACCCCTGGATCGATAATGCCTGTACCAATTGTAAATGCGACTGCTTGACCAGTCACTAGCACGCCAACGATATTCAATACTCCTGCCATAAGCACAGCTTTACGAGGAGAAAGAACACGGGTTGCTATCACTGTAGCGATTGCATTTGGAGCATCGGTTAAACCGTTGGTGAATTCAGCGGCAAGACAAAGAAAAAGGACAATACCGAGTTCTACACTCATTTATCTCTTTCTAGTTGTAGAGAGTATCATTATCACCGTTATCAAGTATTACGAGTATTTAATTGCCAAACCTTCAAGAACGTTTGCGACGTCTTCACAGCGGTCGGTAGAAGTTTCCATGTGCTCGTATATTTCACGCCACTTCATAATGTAAACCCCATCAATAGAATTGGCAAATAGTTCTGCCAGTGCCGAACGGTAAATTCTATCAGCCACATTCTCCAAACGATTGATTTCTACACAGTGTTTGAGCATCTCCCTCTGGTCAAGTTTCTTACTGAGTATCATCACTGTCTTTTCCACTTCAGCGGTTATCTCAACAATAACGTCGGAGAGCTCTTTTGCCCGTTGGGTTGGCTCATCGATTCGATAGAGAAGCATAGCATCCGCCGCAGAATGAATGAAATCGGTAACATCATCCAGCGTGTGGGAAAGCATGGCAATATCCTCGCGGTCAAATGGTGTAACGAATGTCCGGTGCAGTTCTGCTGCAATCTGGTGGGTGACATTATCCCCTTTATGTTCCAGATCAGCAATAACAGCTATTTTATCTTCTACATTGGTCCAGTTATATAACAAATCCTTTAATTTTTTGGCTACTTCGACTGCATTATGAGCACTCTCTTCAAAAAGAACAAAGAACTTACTATCTTGCGGGATAAAGGACAGCTTCACTTGCACTGCCTCCTTTCTATTAAAACCTGTTACAGAGAACTTTTATGGAGCTTACCTGATAATTCTTCAGTTGTCTCACTGGTTAAGCAATCTTCGTATCGGGAACTTTTTCTGTTCTCAAATTCGTGGTGCTTCGAGATAATTTCTCACAAACCTTGCGGAAATGAAGACCATAGACAGACAGTATAACGGAGATGGGGAAGAATTTCGGCCGCTTAAAGAGAATTGGGATAATTAACCGCCAAAAATATTTTCTTCCCTTATCTACCACACCGAGTAACCAAAACGACCTTACCAACCCGACGATGTGGTAAAAACGTAATTGATAAAATTTTACCTCATAATGCCTGGGATTAAACTCCTTGAGGAATGTTCTAATACGTTCGTAGAAATGCTTGGGTGCGTAGATGGTGTTCATAACCTGTTTATAACCATTGATAAGTGTATCCAGTCGCATCTTCGGCACGAAGTTTATTGAGCAATCCGTATTATCACCCGTGCCTTTTTTCAGCAGTCGGTTTTCTTTCTTCATTCGTTCGTAAAGACGGCTTCCGCGAGGAGCATTAAGTAAACCAACCATTGCGGTAACAATGCCACTCTTCTGAATAAACTCAATTTGTTTCTGGAAAATCGATGTGGGGTCGTTATCAAAGCCGACGATAAAACCGCCTTGAACTTCCATGCCATGAGCTTGAATGCTTTTCACCGCGGCTACCAGGTCGCGGTTTTTATTATGGAGCTTATTACATTCAATCAGGCTCTCTTCATTTGGAGTTTCAATGCCGATAAATACACGGTCGAAACCGGCATCTACCATCAATTGCATAAGTTCCTCATCATCGGCAAGATTGATGGAGGCTTCGGTGAAAAAAGATGGAACAAATTTTGGGGTTTTTCGCCACTCAATAAGTGCTGGTAATATTTCTTCTTTTAGTTTTCTCTTATTGCCGATAAAATTGTCATCGACAATAAAAATGCTACCCTTCCACCCCACATCTTGCAGAGCGTTGAGTTCATCGATAACCTGCTTCGTGCTTTTCGTTCTCGGTGTGTGTCCATTCAGGTGGACAATATCACAGAATTCACAGTCATAAGGACAACCACGCGAATATTGAATGTTCATACTGGTGTATTTACTCATTTTGATGAGCGACCACTCAGGGATGGGGGTTTTAGTGATGTCTGGTCTCTCTTTAGAGGTATAGATATGCTGTGCCTTATCCGCTTCGAAATCTCTCAGGAATATCGGGAGTGTGATTTCAGCTTCATCTAAAACAAGATAGTCGACATCATCAAATTCCTCGTATTCCGTGGTGAACAGAGGGCCGCCGGCTACTACCTTTTTGCCGAGCGCTTTACAGCGGGTAATAGTTGCCGTTACGGATTCTCTCTGGACTACCATAGCGCTGATAAATACATAGTCTGCCCATTTGATGTCCTTATCTTTTAGGCCTTGAACATTCATATCAATAAGTTTTTTCTCCCATTCGGCTGGGAGCATGGCGGCTACAGTTAGCAATCCCAACGGTGGGTTTGCTGCTTTTTTGAAAACAACCTTTAGAGCATGTTTAAAGCTCCAGAAGGTATCGGGGTATTCAGGGTAAACAAGTAGTATATTCAAGTAAAGCTCCTCACTGGGTATTTTAGTAAGAATATGCAAGCACAAAATATCCTAGCGTAAGTATAGTCTCTTCATAGGGTATTGTCTATATTAGTTTTCGAAACCAAGATGAATACTCAAATAGGTTTCTGAAGCTAAACTGGAGTTGGGGTGTGGATAGATAGAACCATCAGGGACTTTAACTTGACATTCCTAATCTGTAGCAATAGACTGTGACGGGTAAGGAAAAGACTTTGAAAATAACGTTGGATCCCATTGGTATCGTTTCTACTGATGTTGAGAAAATTCCTCGCCACTGGACCGTATCTGTTGCAGAAGGCGACCTCATTATCAATAACTCTTACATAGAAGGTCTACGAGAAATACAAACCGGTCAACGTCTGTATGTCATATTTCACTTTCATAAAAGCCCAGAATTTTCCCCTGAATATATACGGATAAAACCCCAGGTAAGCGATAAAATAGTTGGAGTTTTTAGTACACATTCACCGATTCGTCCCAATCCCATCGGTTTATCGATTTTAGAAGTCCTCAGTGTCAATGATAATGTCATTCATGTGAGGGGACTGGATATGCTGGATGGGACGCCCATTCTTGATATCAAACCTGCTACTGATCCATAACCGCGTTATTTCCAATAGCTTTAGTAGAGATTCTATATATGTTTCTGGGTAATTGCACGGCTAAAAGCCCGAGATATCTCCACCGGCAGCTGATTACGGTTGTCAATAGTCGTTTCAAAGACCGATATTTCTGTACCCAAGCGTGGTAGAAAATAGGACAGCAGTGCTTTGCGTATCACCACGATGCAATTATTAATTTTGCCGGTACTAATCCAATCTATAATTTTGGCAAATCCCTGTCCACCGAGTTCTAGCTGACCGATTTCATCGACAAGCAGGATATCTGAGGAGATACCTCTATCTATCGCTTGAATACCAAATTGAATGCCTTCGGGATTAAAAAAATACTTTTCTGTACGAGGCCCCTTGTACATATTCCGGGTACTGGCAAAATGGTTTGTCTTACCGGTTCGAATGTCTTCGATGGCTATGTCTTCGTTTTGGATTTTGTGGGTAATAATGCCACCACAACTATATCCCTGGTTCCGGATTATCTTTATGACTTCTTTACAGACAGTGGTTTTCCCAATGCCAATAGCACCGGTAACAATTATAACCATATTGCCAGCTATAAACCCGCGATAATAGCCAAGGCACTAAATCCCAGACATCCTAAAATAGTAGCGGTCGAAATAGCATAGTAAACAGGCTTACGTTCTGAGATATGAGACATTACTATTACCAACTTCTTACCTGCCAGATAACCAACTGGTGCAACTATGCCACAGAATACAGCTTGGATCACACCATTCCCTGTAATAAATTCTCCGATACTGTTTATCCCCAATCGAGCAAAGATAGGAGAATGTGTTATATATACTGCGAAATATACATAAGCAACGGCGCTTACAAAGCCAGCCAGAACCGCTGACCAGACGCCAACATAAACATTTTTCTCCATTCGGTTCATGAGGGAAAATGCCACCAGGCTAAATACTAGCGCTTCGAAAATGATAGACATAGCTGGATTAATAATTTGTACGGCGGTGGGTGGTACGAATAGAAACCACGCATTCAGCCATTTATAGGAAGCAGCAACAATGCCTATGCCAGGTAGCATAACCGGTTTCCGGTATACAATCAGAGCAGCGCTCATGATAGCCATACCGATTCCACTCATTATGGCACCCTTGTTAGGGAAAATTATTAAATTAAGAAAACCACCTAGAGTTGCTTCCAGACACCCCCAGATAGACCCGAATATCAGAATCCCTATGAACAGACGGATCGATGCAGGTAGACTATCAACCTTGTTGTGAATTGCTTCTGCCATTGTATTTCTCCTTATGCTACTAATATCCTTTTGTTTTCCTTCTTGAGAGGATTCTCTTTAGTATCTAGTTCAAAGTGCTTCCACGCGGCAACGAACATAGCGGTGTATGGGTGTCCCAACAAAATCTCTATTGGTATTCTTTGTTAACCGGTTCACATTGGCACCATATTTCACTCCATTATAGACCAGACCGAACCCGTGGGGAATAATAACTTGCCCCTTCCTGGTATCGGTTGTAACCTCCACCTCAATAGTCTCCTCACCAGCTTCAGTAATAACCTTGACCGTCTGTCGGTTGGTAAAGCCAAATTTTTCAGCATCCACCGGATTCATAGCCAATGTGCATGCCCGTCTACCTGCGTTCCATGCCGGGTCTCGCATCATCGTATTGGCATTCATGTCCATGTGTCTCCCTGCCATCAGAATCAGGGGGAACCGCTCGTTGGTTTTAAGCTGTTCTTCTTCATCAACAGGATTAATCTTCATTATCCAGTCATCCACCTGTGAATTATAGAGTTGAATTCTTCCATTCTTTGTCGGCAGTCGCTCGATATTCTTGTATGGATTGAATGGGTTGCGTATTCCTACCAGCACGCCTTTCTGATCGTCAATATGGTCGATGATAGCTTGATATATTTCGAGGCCTTGATCCGGTCCCACGGTAAAACCTGCTCTTGCAGCCTCTTCCTGACTTGTCTGGGATCTCGGTAGCAATAATGTAGCGAAAAGACCAGCTAAATGAGCAGAACCGATAGCATTACCCAGGGTTTTCGCGGTAATGAACTGCATGACTCTGCCGCTTTCAGGATACTTCTGTATAAAATCTAATAATGTATCACGATATCCCCCGGTATTGCTGCTTCTAGCAGCCTGATAGAGAGATTCAGGAAGTTTGGGAATCAGTCCCATCGCATCAGCTAAAAGCGTGAAAATTTCACCAGCTTCCTTTTGCTCTCCTTCTGCTTCTACAACTGGCCGCCGCATCCAGCTATAAACTTCCGGAGAACCAGAGCCAAGAGTGCCGCTGCATGATTCGTAGGCTGTCTTGGAAGGAAGAACATAATGGGCGAGGGCGGCAGTCTCACTCATCACAATCTCAGTCACTACCAGCAAGTCAAGGTGGCTAAAAGCATTCTCAAACGCAGTCGTATCCGCATACGAACGTAATGGATTGGCTGCGAAGTTGAGTACAGCTCTGATACGATCTGGATGGTCATTCATAATCTCTTCCGGCAATACATTGGGAGGAAAATTACCATTTATAGCAGGAATGCCTGTTATTACCGTCTGCCACGTCCTCGGATCGTTCGGATCCGACCCGTCTCCACCACCCGCTAATAAATTACCCCCTGGCGTGGAAATGCGACCACAGATAGCCAGTAACACGACGATTAGATACGATATTAGAGCACTATGTCTACCCATTAGTATTCCCAGGTCATCCATAAGACAGGAACGGCGAGTGGCGAATTCTCGACAGACCCTGAGAACTTGAGCGTAGTCTAACTCGCAAACCTTCAGCGCAGCTTTTGCATCAAAGTTAGCAAACCAAGGTAGTATCTCATTGAACCCGCTTGTATATTTGTCAATAAATTCCTGATTATGTATCCCTTCATTGAGAATAATGGCAATCATGGACTTCATGAGGAGAGCATCGGTGCCGGGGCGGATTGCCAGATGAATATCAGCTATCTTCGCAGTTTCCGAAAGCCGTGGGTCGACCACTACAAGAAGCCGCTCCGGGTCCTTGGACATCTTCATCAATTTTCTACGTGCCTGGGGGAAATGGTGAGCCATCAAGGGGTTCTTCCCGATAAGCAGCAGCATGTCACTGTATTCAAAATCAGCTCCCAATCCCATACCCTGACTTCCCAACGTTAGTCCATGAGCCCAGTAGCGACCGGCAAATTCCTGGTTGGCAGCTGAATAGTTGTATCGCGAGCCAAGCCTACGGACGAGGCGAACGCAATATGGAATACCGTAGCCGCTATAACTGAATTCGCCACCACCGACAAGCGAGGCTAAAGATCGCGGTCCATGTTGTTCGAGGATGCTCTTAAGTTTTTCTGAAATTTCATCAATTGCCTGGTTCCAGGATACCCGTTCGAATTTATCTCCTACTTTTTTCAATGGATAAAGTACCCTGTCGGCATTGTGCTGATGAAAAGCAATGCTCGTTCCTTTCCGACAGGCATATCCTTCGCTCCTGGGGTCGTCCTTGTCCGACCGAACTTTGATAATGCAATTATTTTCAACCTCGACTTCCAGACCGCAACCATTACCACATAATACACAGGCTGTTTTCTTCCATGGCATATTCAGTTACCTCCCCTGTAATTTCGTTTCGTAACCGGAGTAGTGGTGTTAGTCTACCGCGAATCTGATACTTCACAATGTAAATAAGGTGCTTTACCCTGGCAGCCTAAACAGGTTTTCCCATCATTTTCAGGGTAGCCTTCTCCACACAACGGACAAACAGTAAAAACATCTCGGCGATGGGATTTGATGGAATCTACATTGACCATGACTTTTTGAACGCTAAAAATTGATGTATGAGCCAGATTAATCTCACCCATTAACAGCTCAGAATCTTGCTCTTTCTTGGGTTTCAGTTTGAAAAAGAAAGTTTTTAGCTCAGGCCAATCATCGAGCTTCTGGCTATCCACATATACCCGGACACCGTTGCCTGTGTATTTCTCAAATAATGATATGGCAAACCGACCCAGATCGATAATCTTCAGCCAGCCATTACCTACCGTGCACGGAGTTAGAAGCTGAATGGCATCCGGAAGACACGAACGAGTTTCAGATATGGCGTCAAAAAACTCGCCTTGTGGAAGATTTCGATAAGCCAAATCCACCATGAATCCGCCAAGAACTACTCCCGGTGCAACATACCCATGGAAGGTTTTGACCATGTCAATATATTCTTCATAAGTCCGACCGCAAATAGTGATCTCAGAGAGAGTACTCTTCGTCTTCATTTCATTACCTCTACTATTGTTGCCATGTCATTCTGCTATTTCATTCCGAACGCCTAATGTATACAAGAACTCCTTGACACGTTCGGGTGCGCCATCAATCTGCATAGTTTTTGCTAGTTGCTTGCGCTCGCTCCGTTCGACCGCCAGAAATGTCGCCCACGATTCCGGTGATGCCATTACTGACACGTCAGGGTCCTGTTTCTTGCCCTCTTTAGCTGACCAGTGGTCACCATCAAAAGATAAGCTATAGGGACCACCAGGTGTAAATTGAAACAGCCAGGTCGCAGGTTGTGACAATTTTCTGCCGCGTTTATTCAGTGAAGTCGTCAGGGTACCCATCGCCATTTCTGGTCGAACTACCTCTCCCGGGAGTGGCGGTCGCATTGCATATCGTAAGCCCCAGTTCCACAATGCTTCCACCACGGGACGAAGGTCATACCCCGCAGGCGTCAGTTTGTACCAGACCTCGCGCCGGTCCTGCCGTTTTTCTCGTTCGACGATTCCGGCTTCCTCCAGTTTACGGAGCCTGAGCATCAGCCATTTTGGTGTAATGTCACTCAGGTAGCTAAGCAAATCGGTGAACCGTTGTGGTCTCGGCAGCAGGTCTCTAACGATGAGCAAAGACCATCGGTCACCTACCATTCCTAATGCATGTGCTACCGGACAGTAATAACCATATGTTCGAGCCATGATATACCTTTCCAATAGTAACTATCTAAAAGATACCGAATCATACCCGAAGTCATCGGAGATGTCAAGTATTTTTCAGGCTAATTCATTATCTTGAGTGGTATTTTAGACTACTCGAATGGTATGAACCGGAACTCTTTGAGTTTGAGATAATTCCGTGAGGCCTATTGGTGGACCACTCGGGACAGTTCCCGACCTATCATTTGAGAAGAAGGGGTTGATTCCGGAGGTAAAGCGGCTCCTAATTTCTTATCCCAAGCTTGAACAAAACACTTTGATTATTCAGCGTATTTAATTTGATAATTCCCGGTACTAATGACAGAATAGAGACGGACTTACCAGTGTAATGTCTAATACATAATTTACGGCATTTAAGATAAAACATGGTTAAAGAGCAGACTATCAGCTCACTGACGACTAGGAGGTACGATAGTGCGTATTTTCTTTGCTGAACATCGAGCAGGCAAATTTCCCAATGGCCGAAATGAGCTCCGAATAGTATTCACAAATCATAATGTAAGACCCTACAGCGGGAATTACGGTGACGAATATACTTGGACTCCAAAGTGGAAGGATTTACAATTGATATTTCTCCTTGCCTATACAGTTGAGCGAGTGAATAAGGGGCAATGTTTCGAGCCTCTTGTTAAAGTGGCAGAGGAAGTCTACACTCATTACAAAGAATTCATTGAAAACCCGAAGCCCAACCATGACAAATGGGGATTTAAGAGCTAAAGACTTCAAAGCAGCAACAAAGTGCCCGGAGGTGTTATCATGACCAATGTACAAAAATTGTTGAAAGAACAACTTTTAGACATAGGAAACCTTGCCCTTAAGGATAAGAGCATTATCACAGAATTGGTAAGTCTGTTAGATAGTCATGACCAAAAAATTCGCGAGGATGCGGCATTTGCTATAGGGCGAATAGCTGAGACAAAACTTGAACTTGTTAAGCCAGCCATTCCCAAACTAATCAGACGTTTGGTTGACTCGGATCAAAGTGTTCGTACTCAGGCTGCTTATGCCATAATGGGAATAGCAGATAAGGAGCCACGACTGGTCGAACCATCTATCCCCAACCTGATAGACTTACTGAATTGCTCTAGTGAATATGATGACATAGCGGCTACAAGTGCTCTAGAAACTGTAGCAGAGAGACATCCACAATTAGTCAAATCGGTTATTCCTAAGTTGACGGAACTCCTTAAACATCCGGATGCACATGTCCGTTTAGTTGCTATAGAAGAGTATGTTCGATTTCATGCCTTAGGCGTATTGGAAGGGGTTAGCGAAGGTGAAGTGCTGGAGCCGTTGATAAAATTGACCCGAGATGCTAGTAAATTAGAGGTTGTAAGAAGAGAACTAGCTGAAAAAGGAAAGTTAAAAACTCCGTGGTTTGCAGACGCCAATTTTGCCAATACTACAGTCGGTGAGGCTGTTAAGGAAGCTATGAATAAGATTAAGATGACTCACCGTAAGCTTTCCGGAGAGTCTACCAAGCCTCCCAGGTAGGCGAAGTGCATCTTCTCTTGGTCATTACTCCAGTATGTCAATCATGTAATACAATTACCGACTAATGGACGTGAATAATAGGTTTCAGACAAATAGAACTGGTTATTCGTAGCTAACGTAAGGGAACGTCATTTCCTTGATGGTGGAGCTGAGGGGATTCGAACCCCTTACCTACTCAATGCCATTGAGTCGCTCTCCCAATTGAGCTACAGCCCCGTGTGGTACAACATTATTAATTTAGCAGAGAAAGCAGTCCTGAAGCAAGTTCGAAATACTATCCAGTATTAACTTATTTATTGCTTATGCCCGAAGTCTTAATCATGTAGGTGGGATTTTTCCATGATTTGACCTGTTTTTCTCTCTGTCTCGCCTCACGCAATGTGTCAAAAGCTTCAGTGTGTACTAATTTCTAAGGACGGTACGATTTTGTAGAACGTGTCCCACCCGCATTATGATGCGCCAATCTTTCGAGCATGTTCTTTGTGGTACCGCTATAGAATCTACCGGCAGATTCACTCCAGAGTATATAAAGGAAAAACATACAATACTTGTATAACAATCAGGATACAAATCCCTCACCTTCCCGATTGCATCGGGACGCTTCCCGATAGAATCGGGACTACAGCCCCACATTGTGCAACATTATTAATTTAGCAGACTTGACCGTGATAGGGCAAGCGGAACACGGTTAAAGGATGGGGCGGAAACGCTATCCGTCCTTCTTCTCTTTCGTTTGATTTCTACCGCTGGTTGCCGCTTTTTCTTTTACTTTGAAGCTCAAGCCCTCTCCCCCTACATCTACCAGAACGGTATCGCCTTCCTTAAACTCGCCACTCAGAACTTTGATGGAGAGTGGATTTTCCACATACTTTTCCAGGGCACGACGCAATGGTCGGGCTCCATAGACAGGGTCGTAGCCTTCTTTCGCCAGCCATGACTTGGCTTTTTCTGTAATTTCCACGCCCAGTTTTCGTTCAGCAAGACGCTTCTGTAAATCCTTCGATAGCAGGTCAATCACGTGTCGCAACTGCTCCTCACTAAGCTCGTGGAAAACAATGATTTCATCCAGTCGGTTGAGAAATTCGGGACGGAAGGTCTTTCTGACCTCGGTCATGACTTTGTCTTTCATATCTTCATAGTTAGCTTTGCGCGCTTTGATGTCATCGCGTCGTGGGGTGAAGCCGATAGCAGCTTCTCTTCGGATAAGCTCGACACCGGCGTTACTGGTCATGATGACCACCGTATTTTTAAAGTCTACCGTCCTGCCATGTCCATCGGTAAGGCGACCATCATCCAACACCTGAAGCAGGCTGTTGAATACCTCCGGGTGCGCCTTTTCGATTTCGTCCAGCAGAATAACACGATAGGGACGCCGTCGGACTGCTTCTGTCAATTGACCGCCTTCGTCATAGCCGATATAACCCGGCGGTGCCCCAATAAGACGCGAGACGGTATGCTTTTCCTGGTATTCCGACATGTCCAATCGCACCATGGCATTTTCATCGTCAAACATAAACCAGGCAAGCGTACGGGCTAGTTCCGTCTTGCCGACGCCGGTCGGTCCCAGGAACAGGAAACTACCGATAGGACGGCGTGGATCTTTCAATCCCGCACGGCTCCGCCGGATAGCCTCCGAAATGGCTCTTACCGCCTCTTCTTGGTTGACCAACCGCTCATGGATGCGGTCTTCCATATGGAGTAATTTTTCGGCTTCACCTTCCAGCATTTGTGAGACCGGAATGCCAGTCCAGTTGGAAATTAGTTGCGCGATAACTTCTTCAGTAACGGCGCTACTTATTTTTTCACGTTGGAGCCAGGATTCTTTCGCATTTTTATATTGTTCCTGTATACGTAATAACTCCGCTTTCAACTCAGCAGCACGCTGGTAGTCCTGTCTTTGTGATGCCGCTTCCTGTTCGTTGGTAAGTCGGTTAACCTGTTTCTCCAGCTCTTTAACCTCAGGTGTAGCGCTTTCTGTATCGATGCGCAGTTTGCTCGCCGCTTCATCTATCAGATCGATTGCCTTGTCCGGTAAAAATCTATCCTGAATGTATCTCTTGCCTAATTCTGCTGCCGCTACCAGCGCTTCGTCCTTGATTTCTACTTTGTGATGAGCTTCATAACGAGGCTTCAGACCCCTGAGCATTTCAATCGTTGCAGCAACAGAAGGTTCGCCCAGGAAAACAGGTTGGAGTCGGCGTTCCAGCGCTTTATCCTTTTCAATGAACTTACGATATTCGTCCAGTGTGGTTGCGCCAATACACTGGAGTTCACCATGTGCCAGCGCCGGTTTCAGCATGTTACTGGCATCGATAGCGCCTTCGGCAGCGCCCGCCCCCACCACCGTATGGATTTCATCAATGAAAAGGACCACTTCCCCTTTGGATTCCCGCACCTCGTCCATAACTGCCTTCAGACGCTCTTCAAACTCGCCACGGAACTTGGTGCCGGCGACAAGTGCGCCCATATCCAGTGCGATAACCTTACGCCCTTTCAATGAATCGGGTACATCATCTGCAGCGATTTTCTGTGCCAGTCCTTCAGCAATTGCGGTCTTGCCCACACCGGCTTCGCCGACGATGACCGGATTGTTCTTGGTGCGTCGGGTCAAAATTTGCATCACACGTTTGATTTCATCATCCCGCCCGATAACCGGGTCGAGTTTTCCCTGTTTTGCCAGCTCGGTCAAATCACGACCATACTTCTGCAGACTGCGGTACTTGCTTTCCGCGCGCGCATCCGTGACACGGTGACCACCTCGTATTTTCTGGAGAACGCCGTAAATTTTGTCACGGTCAATGCCGAACTTCCGCAAAATATTGAAAGAGTCACCTTTCCCTTCGGCAGCAATTGCAATGAAAATATGTTCCGTGCTGATAAATTCATCTTGAAGTCGTTTTGCCTCAGACTCGGCGGTAGTATAAAGAGATACAATGCGTGGCGTGGCATAAATCTGTCCTGTACCAGTTACCTTCGGCATCCGCTCCAGAACAGCACTCACTTCATTTTTGACAGCAGTGATGTCAATGCTAAGCTCACGAAGAATTTCACCTACCAGTCCTTTTTCCTGCATCAGCAAAGCATAGAGAACGTGTTCTACATCCCATTGATTATGACTGAACTGCTGGACAAGTTGCTGGGATGCTATAATTGCTTCCCATGCCATTTCTGTAAATCTGTCCTGCCTCATTTTTCACCTCCCCGGCTTAGTTTCTCTTCTCATCCCAAATCTAGCAGTCAGAAATTCCGTAATGTTCGTATGCACTGCGGGGTATTCCCATTGATATTCGTGTCCCGGGGTATTGATACAGTGGGTGAATTTTATTGGTTTACCCTGCGCTCGGGACTTGAACCATCGGTAGAATGCGCCGATGTACGACCTTGTTCCTGCCCACAGATCACGTTGACACATCGGGTCTCTCATCAATCCATTGCTATCGATTGCCAGTGTTCTACCGGTCACAATACGGCGCGGCATGTGTGGGAAGAATGTGCCCAACTCAATGCTGTAGACCCTCTCCTGATTACCCAACTTCCGCATGGCGGCGTTATTAAATGCGGCTCCCTGACTGGCGCCCACCAGGATTACATTGAGACCGGCCAGATGCTTGGTGATGATTTTCAACTCCTCCGACATAACTTCTGCCCGTGGAGAAGCACCCGTGAAAAAGAATCGAGCTTCTTTCAAGATGTCCTTCACATACCTTACCCAGCTATTCCCGCTACGGAAATACTGAACTACAGCATAACTATAACCGAGCTTCTCTAGAGTGGCTGTGACTCCAGTCACTATGCTTTTTTCCCATTCCAGTAAACCTTCCCACTGCGTGTATCCCCAGCCGCCGGGGCTATGTATAACCAGGAAGTCTTTATCTGTAGCCTTTGTGAAAATAGTCTGGAGTCGGGAAATGAGTTGTTCCTTCCTGCGGCGGCTCCTTTTAAATAATTTTTGTGCCAGAAGATTAATTTCTTCCTGAGGAATTGCCTCTGAAGAAACAGGCTCATCTTCTTTATGCAGTTTTAGATGTTGTTTCAATAACTATTTTCTCCCTATTAGCTGCTTTACCTCGTTGTTGGACGTATGTGCATTTATTGTCTTGCCAAACCCAGAGATGATGGTCACGTACAATCCAGCCGGCAATCGACTGTTTTGATGGATAGGCTATAAAAACAGAATCTGCGACTCGTTTCATTTCTTCCAATGCTTGTTTTGCAGCGTCGGTGGTAGGTAAATGTTCCAGTACATGACTGAAAAACACCGCCCCGAATGTTTTATCTGCAAAGGGGAGATGTGTTATTGTACCTACTACTGCGCCTGGTTGTCCTGCCAATGCCTGACGGTCGATATCCAGGCATATATCCCCGCTGCCATGTGCCGGTTTGTTAAAAAATCGGCGAAAAGGTTTCACACCCCACGGATTCCCAACAAGAAAAGGTTTTCCCGAATTTCGGGCGCATGCTAAAGCCATTCGGTATTTGCGGGTTTTATCGTGAATCTCAGTTAACCATACAATTAATTGCCACAGACCTATAGCGACAATAATCCCGGCTATGACCAGGAGCGTAATAAGGAGAGTACTGCTGAAGCTCTCCATCTCAAACAGCAAGTTCAGGCTATAATATCCAGAAAATGCCAGCACCATGCTTTTTATCAACTGTCCGAGGAAACCGAAGAAGAGGAATTTATATATTGGAAAGCGTAAGCTCGCAATTGCAAGAGTCATCGGCAGGTGGAGAGGATTGGCGGTAACAGACATAAAAAAGACCGTCCATGAACCATACCTTTTCACCCAGCCTGCTGCTTTATCATAAAACTGCTTACTGAACCGACTACTCAGTTTCTGTGATAATCCACGACCTCCGTAGCCAATTGTGAAAGTAATGGACTGACCAAGTGTGGCACCAGCCGCAGTAAATAAACCGACCCAGACCGGTGACAAGATACCGTAGTGGGCAGCAAGCATACTGGGTAAGGTAAAAGTAAGCATCCAGTAAGGTACGGGAACAGGTATAGCACTGAAGGCGCCTCCAAAGAAAAAGGCGATAATCATGATGCCTAGAAGCCCATATCTGGCGACAAGTCCGGTATCGGTGAGTTCCTCTCGGTAGATGATTGCGAATACACATAGAGCAATGGTAACTGCCAACCCAATGAAACCAAAGAGAATCTCCTTCAGCGACCAACTTCTTTTTCGGGCTTCGCGGTTTAATTCCGATGCAAATTGCCCCATATCGGCGGTTACGGAGGATTTCTTTTTCTTATCTATCGGAGGGTTGGTATTTGTGGTACTTTTCATTAGTTAGTCCGAATCATGTCCATTTTTCATCAGGTTGGTTTAATATTTACGCCCGCGATAGTCATTATTATATCAACAAAATTTATTGAGTCTCAAGAGATGCGCCCTGCGTTATCAGCTCTGAGATGATTGCGAGAAACTGCTTGAGAATGCGGGCGGTAGCTCCCCAGATGACTTTATTGCTATAGTGGTAAAAATAGCTATTGACAGCTCTGCCATCGACCAGTGCTGTGCCTTCTTCCATGCATTTCTCATCCAGCAAAGCAGCAATCGGGACTTCGATAATTTCATTTGTCTCAAATTCATCTACTTTGAACTGGTATGGACACGGAATGAGCCCAACAATGGGGGAAATGACGTAATTGGTGCCTGCCGTTGCCATATCATCGAGTTGCCCGAGTACTTTTACATCCTCCCTGTCTAGTCCTATTTCCTCTTCGGCTTCACGGAGGGCTGTGTCTGCTAGAGATTTGTCAATCGATTCACACGCACCCCCGGGGAAGGAAATCTGGCTTTTATGGTCTCTGACACGGTCGGTGCGCTGGATAAAAAGGACATGGTATTTCCCATCTTTGATGTAGCACGGTATGAGTACTGCCGCTGAAGTGCGTTTGGTATCAACAACTCGCTTAATGGGACGTTGCGCTAGAGCTTGCATTAAACTGTCGATCACACCTTAATACTATCACCACTCATACACCGAGACAAATATTACTACATTCCTGAACTGGTAACTTTTATCTGATTTTCCGCTATAATAGGGTTTGTATGAGAATTGTCGCTATCGTAGGTATGGCAGGTGCAGGGAAGTCAGAAGTCGCACGCTTATTTGAGCAGAGTGGCTATGTCCGCATCCGCTTCGGGGATATTACGGACGAAGAGGTAGAGAAGCGTGGTTTGCGCCTCAATGAGACCAGTGAAAGATTCGTGCGGGAGGCTTTGCGCGCTGAACACGGTATGGCGGCATATGCCAAACTCAGTATCCCCAGAATCGATCGGACTCTTGAGAAAGCTAATGTGGTGATTGACGGCATGTATTCCTGGGAAGAGTATCTCCTCCTCAAGAAAAATTACAGTGAGAAATTGAGTGTTGTAGCTGTGTTGACATCACCAAGGAAGCGTTATTTCCGACTTTCGGTGAGAGATGTACGTTCATTGACACGGAAAGAGGCAGAAGAGCGCGATAAGTCTGAAATCGAGAATCTGAATAAGGGTGCTCCCATTGCGATGGCTGACTATATGCTTACAAATGAATCCACTCTGAGTAATCTGAAGAGGCAGACGCAAAAACTGATTGCGAGGTTGGGATGACAGAGCGAAAAGGACAGCAAAAGGCCAGAAAATTAAAACATTCAAGACCCGGCATTGATGAATATTTTCTGAAGATAGCAACCGTGGTTGGTGAGCGTTCCACATGTTTACGGCATCACATGGGTGCAGTGGCAGTAAAGGATAAGCATATCCTGACTACCGGTTACAATGGCGCGGCGGCTGGTCTCAAGGACTGTCTGGAACTCGGTTGCCTGCGTGATGAAAATAATATCCCTTCCGGAACACGCCATGAAATTTGTCGGGCAATCCACGCTGAGCAGAATGTAATCATACAGGCGGCACTACACGGAGTCAGCCTTGAGGGAGCGATTATCTACTGCACACACACGCCTTGTATTCTTTGCGCTAAAATGCTAGTCAATGCTCGTATTAAGCGGTTTGTTAGCTTCGGTAAGTACAGCGACGATGCCTTTAAAGACCTGTTCAAAGAGGCGGGTATCGAATTCGAAATCAAGCTCAAGCCGCCATCTCAAATCACGTTTATGGAATAAATAATGGGCGTTAAAGCCCCTGCTTGTTCTCAGTACTAGTCTGATAGATGAGGCTTTCCAAAAAAACAACTGTCATTCTGTACTTGATACGAAATCCATATAAAATTCTGGATTCCCCGCTTACGCAGAGAATGACAATGATGGTGGTATGAGGGGTGGGGTTTCGATATTTGGTATTCGGTATTCGGTATTCGAAATTTTTAAGTGATATTTTCACCCTGATAAGCGCCCGAGTACCCGACTGTTTCTGAAGTCAATTGGAAGAAGACCAACTGCATCATCCGTGCATTCTTCTGCACCCGGAATCCCTGTGTAGTATAGACCACCATCAATGATTGCGAACGACCTTCATAACCAGCATCCCAGACCGCTGTGCCGATATTGACTCCACATCTCAGCAGACTACTACGCGGTCTACCAAGCGCCATAACTGTGGTAGGGAGATGGACAATTTCATTATAGGTTATGAGATAACTACCCGCGATGAGGTCCATAAATCCATCGTTAGTAAAGAGGAGTGGCGCCAAATCCGGTAAGCGTCGGGTTTTGTTTTCCGCGCCAATTTGTCCTGCATTCTGGAACAGGGCAATATCGCGTAGAGTGAGGTCGAAACCATTAGGCTGTAATTGCTCTGCGAGGTTAATGTAGCCTTCTACGAGTGGTGGTTTCTGCTCCAGTAGATGTCTGATATCGTTTTTAGAAAGTACAGCACTCATTTTGCTCTCTGATTTTAAACATTTTCAAACATGGATGCGCCTATATACATCACGATGAAGAAGCAGATTACTAGACCCACTACCAGACAAATGGTGAATGCCTTCAATTGCGTAATCTTACCGCTGCGTTTGGATATTATGCGTGCAAGGAAATAGCTGGCTGCAATAACGACTAAGGTAAGAATAACTATGATGACCAATATAAGCGGTAGGGAGTTCATGCGGCGATTATATCACATTCCAGTAATTCTGGTTTGCTTCTAATAATAACTATTTACTCTAAACATTTTAAAACGAGGTGATAGTTTTTTGCGAAGATTCTATCCCTGTAGGTGTGCGTGTCAATATTTGCGTATCTTAACCATTGACTTCTATAGCACTTTCCATAATAATACTTATATGAAGGATTTCCTTAAAACGATTTTGGGTGTACTGATAATTGGATTTATTTTTTACTATTTGATACCAGATATTTTTAGTCCTTCTGACACTACTACTCCTCCCTCAACAACGTCTACTCCTATAGTCATTCCTACAACGGAAACTCCTTCTTCTTCATTGACAACCACCATTGATGTAATAACATCAATGGCAGTACCAGAATCTCAATCAACTGAAACAATAGATAGCGAGTTCATGTGGGACTTTGGTGGAATTCAATGGACTTGGAGTATGCAGATACCCAAAGCAGTATATGATTACTACAAAGGGCTGCCACGACCTCCGACTAATAATTATTCCATTTATGTTACTCATCCCATGGATGATTATTTAATTAACCAACTAGCGACAAATATAAAAACTAATGCTCAGGAAAAGGAATATGACTCATTACAAACTGTGTCTTTTGCAGCTGCTTTTGTTCAGAGTCTTAAATATACAGATGATTCAGTAACATCATCGTATGATGAATACCCGAGATATCCTTTCGAGACTTTAGTTGATGAAGGGGGAGATTGTGAGGATACCTCAATTCTTATGGCATCTCTGATTGATGATCTTGGATATGGAGTTGTTATAATAGCGTTTCCTGAATCTGCGGATTCTTCAGGTCATTGTGGGGTAGGTGTGAAAGTGAATGAAGGAATCTACGGTGCTTATTATGAGTACAATAGTGGTAAATACTTTTATCTTGAAACGACAGGCTCCGGTTGGGAACTGGGAGAACTTCCTGAAGAGTACCACGGAGTTAGCGTTACAATTTACCCAATGATTCCAGTACCCATTCTGACCCATGATTGGACTATCGAGGCTGAGGGATTATATGCAAAATTGAAGGTCACAGTTGAGAATCTAGGTTCTTCTATGGCTGAGGATGTTTATGTATATGCAGGTTTCGACGCAGGTAATGACCAAATTTGGAACTCTAAGGAATCTTCACTATTTGATTTGGGTGTTAACGAAAGTGTTGTTGTTACCATTTATCTCACCCCACCATTAGGGGTACATACTAGATTAATTATACAAATAGTGTATAACGGTTATGCAGTCGATGAGAGCTACTCGACATGGATTGATACCTAATAAATAACACCATCCCCAATATCCGTTCTCTTTGCTTTATTAAAATTCGGTTGGCATCTTTCGGGGATTCTGATGTGAGAAGCAATATAAAGAAATACCCAGATTCTTTTACTAAAATAACATTTGAATATAAGCTTACTGAAGCTGAAAAGAAAACCTTGAAAAGTCAGAATCAAAGTAAAAGCTGAAACATAAACTTTGTAATTTGCGGAATTTACTCTGGAGTGTTATTCTTTGGTGGAGTTGCGGAGATTAGTTGGTTTGAAACTAAATAATGAGGCTGGATAGTTCTATTGCGTATCCAGCCTCATCCTGAGTTCCTTATTGTCCTGGGCATTGACTTACTCGGTTGCCTTTACGGCTCTCTTTTCTCTGGCCTCTCTGATAGCGGTTGCGATGCCGCCGATGTTGATGTACCAAACAAACGCTACCGGGATGAGTAATACAGGTATTGCCAATACCAGAGCTAAAATCGTTAGTGCGTTCATTTTAGTTACCTCCTATGTTTAAGATATCTTTATGTTGTTTGTTCTGGTTATTTGGTGGTGACTGTTTGTTTCTGGGCAACTTTTCTGGCTCTAGCTTCTCTCACTGCTGTCACCATGCCGCCGATGTTGATGTACCAGATGAATGCTGCAGGGAAGAGAATTACCGGGACCATTACTACTAGTGCTACGATTGTCTGCCATTCCATTTTAGTTACCTCCTATTTTTAAGATATCCTTATGTTGTTTGTTCTGGTTATTTGGTGGTGACTGTTTGTTTCTGGGCAACTTTTCTGGCTCTGGCTTCTCTCACTGCTGTCACCATGCCGCCGATGTTGATGTACCAGATGAATGCGGCTGGGAAGAGAATCACCGGGACCATTACTGCTAGTGCTACGATTGTCTGCCATTCCATTTAAGTTACCTCCTTTTTTCCCTTCCACCCCTCTTTTCCTCACTTCCATTATCATAGTAACATTGCCTTTGGCCTCTGGCTTCTGTATTGCTACTTATTTCTCACAAATCGGAACACCTAAACTTATCGTACTTAGTTAGACCTCAAATGCCTATAAGTATCTAGGTATTTCGGTATATTCATGTCTTCGTATTACCCAATGACAACCGTAATACCAAAATTTGAAATAGACGTGAGCCATATGCATAAAGGAAAACCAAAAAGTAAGTTGAAAAGAAAAAGTTGAGCAAAAATCTTCTGTCAGTGGTAAAATCAAGTGGCAGGAGAGGGATTCGAACCCACGACCAAGGGCTTGTTTCTGATGCTATGTGTAGTGCACCCCATATAGTCAAGAGGTAGTTAAGAGAGTCAGCTGGTTATTTCGGTATTCCTCCTCAAACATATTTGGTGACTTGTAACCTAATGCGGAATGCAGGTAACTCCCATTGTAGTATG
>Ga0214474_1000010_pt1 | contig 126198 bp, 122 predicted proteins | sample RVTome_2_FD_187335 | JGI IMG/M metagenome (GOLD analysis project Ga0214474, IMG submission 187335) | Soil microbial communities from uranium-contaminated site in the Upper Colorado River Basin, Wyoming, United States - RVT95D214 HiSeq ... | reverse complement strand
TGAAATGACTCTTTACGTAGGCGACCATACCTTCAAGCTTTTCAACATTCCCGGTCATACTCCCTACCAGATTGCTGTTTTTATTCCGGAGGAGAAAGTCATCTTCACATCAGACGATGTGTTCTATAGAGTCCAACCCTGGCTTCAACAGGCAGTTCCCTTCGAATGGCTGGAGTCATTAAAAAGGCTGGAAACCCTGGATGCTAAGGTGCTAGTTCCTGGCCACGGTGATATTTGTGACCCAACTTATCTACCTGAAATGCGCTACAATATCCAAGCCTGGATTGACACCGTCACCGACGCCATTAAAAAAGGCTGGAGTCTGGAAGAAGCCCAAGAAAAAATCTCATCCCCCGTAAAATATCCCATGATGCCGGGTAGTGAAGCCATGGAGCCAATGATAAAACGTATGAATGTATCACGCCTGTATGAGGTGTTGAAGAAGTAATAACAGGATTCTCACCTATCTGCTCGATAGATAAAAAATATTAATTGTGAGGTGAACCATGGCGACAAAGACTTATCCAGAGTATAGCAGTCGTTATCCACTTCTTATCAAGAGCCTGATGATGAGACCACTACGTCTGTACCCGGACGACACAGGGATTGTTTACAGGAATGACGCGGGGCAGTATTTCCGGTTCACCTGGAAGCAATGGTATGAACGCACCTGCCAGCTCGCCAACATGTTGCTGGGACCACTTAACATGAAACCAGGTAAACCTGGAGTGCCAGGCGATAGGATTGCAACCATGGCACTGAACCATCACCGCCACCTGGAGCTCTGCTACGCGAGTACCTGTATAGGGACTGTAGCACACCCGATTAATGTCCGCCTTTCAATGGACCACATTGTGTACACCATAAACCACGCTGAAGACAAAATTATCTTTGTAGATGATGTTATCATGCCTCTTCTGGAATTCATCTGGGACAGGATCAAAGACACCGTTAAGATGGTCGTATATATGTCGGACAAACCGGGATTACCCCAGACGCGCATTAAACCCATATATGAATATGAAGAACTCTTGAAAGTACAACCTAAATCTTATGACTGGCCTGACCTCGATGAGAACACAGTAGCTGTGCTCTACTATACAACAGGTACTACCGGTCTTCCCAAGGGTATTATGTTCACCCACCGTCAGCTCTATTTACAAGCCATACACCTGATTGCAACTGTAGGCACTGCACCACGCACACCGGATACTCCAGAAACTCCAAAGGTAAATATCCCCATGGTCAATGTCCCGCTTTTCCATATACACGGTTGGGGAGCGCCCTGGTACAGTGTTTACTCAGCTAGCAAAATTGTTTTCCCTGGTAGATTTACACCTGAATCCTTCTGCGAACTGGTCCAAACGGAAAAAGTGACATCGTCTGGACTGGTGCCTACCATGCTTGCCATGTTGATTGAATACCCTGATTTGAAGAAATGGGATTTAAGCAGTATCTTGACTGTCAGTACCGGGGGAGCTGCTTTGCCTCCAGGTTTGAAAGCTAAGGCAGAAAAACTATTCTCCAACTTCAATGTAGGCTCCGGTTATGGCATGACGGAGACGGCTGCTGGATCAATCGGCGCTCAGATTAAGCGCTGGATGGCAGACTGGCCAAAAGAAAAGCTAGACGCAATTCGTGTTAAAACTGGTTTACCATTTGATGGTATTGACGCTAAAGTAGTGGATGATAAAGGCAAGGAAGTCCCACATGACAACCTGACTCAGGGTGAAATAGTGTTGCGGGGACACTGGATTATGGAACAATACTACAAGGACCCGGAAAAGACTGCCACTGCTTGGCGGGATGGCTGGTTCCACACAGGGGATGCCGCCACAGTGGATGAGCTCGGTTATATCCAGATTGTAGACCGCATTACAGATGTCATTCGTAGTGGCGCAGAAATGGTGCCTACTGTACTCATGGAAAACATCACCTGCACGGCTGATTTTGTTCTGGAAGCGACATTTGTCGGAGTCCCTGATGAAAAATGGGGCGAAAGACCCATGGCAATCGTTAAACTTGTTCCTGGCGCCAAGCAAATTCCTAAAGATGTCCTTACTTTCCTCGAGAAGGAGGGCGTGGACACAGGGAAGATAACCAAATGGATGCTACCCGATTATGTGGTATTCGCTGATGAAATTCCTAAAACGAGTGTCGGTAAATATGACAAGATAGCTATTCGCAAAAAAATTGACGAATTTGTCGGCAAAGCAGAGCACGTTCACAAGATATAGAAAAGGACTTCAGAAAACAACAAACAAAACTTTTAATTGGGATAATCAGAAGGTTACAAGGAGAAATGGGGGGAGTGCATCCCCTCATTTCTTTATATCTGGATATATTTTCTGCATGAATAGCATGAAGTCTTCCAGCCATCTGGTCTTCTGTTCGTTAGCCCATTCCATTTCATAGTCTGGAAACTTATCTAAAAGTTTGCCCAATAGTTCCGTATGCTCTGGAACCTTAATTATTTCTTGCGGAACTTCCACTACCTTAGTGTTTCTGGAACTAGTTTTCCGTATTGGAAGCTTTGTTGTTTGTAAACCCCGTGACATTCTGACTTTTTTCGTAACATGCGGAGAAAGAGTAATTCCGGCATCCTGGGAGAGCGAAGTAAAGAACTTAATACACTTACGCCGGACATCTCCATCCACTCCAGAATAGTCATGAAATAACTCTTCAAGTTGTGAATATGTGGCTGTCTGCAGATCAACCGAGCCATTATTGAGTACGAAACTATAACAACTATTGGCGATATCTTTTAACCGTTTGGCGCGTTCATCACCAGAAGATGCTATCAGTAATTTCAGATGATGAGTCGGCTTATTTAAAGAATCAGCAAGGTTCAGGTAACGCAGAGCTGACATGATTTGTGTGCTGGTACTGCCCGAATGTAACTCATCAAGGTAGCTGCGGTCAATACGGTCCGGCAGGTTCTTCTGAAGCTGTTCAATTAAGTGATGGAAGGTTCTAGGAGATATATAAGGAGGTGTCCCTCTTTTAGAAATTTCTGTAGACATTCTGAACCTTCCCTTATGTTGATTAATTATATGCTCAAAAAAATGCCATTTCAAGGGGAATCTTTGGCAACTAGACGGAACCAGCAATTATTTTTATAGCACAAGTTCCACAACCCTTATTTTCTTATAGTATTCTGGAACTTTGTGGAATTTTGTGGTAATGGCAAGGACAATATTTTACTTTACTTTTTAGCAAGCCTACGATAATAGATAACACTCAATAAGATTGAGGGGGATATTTTAGGGGGTGCGCCTATGACAACCGCAATAGAGTACGAAAGGCTCAAGACAGGTATCGTCGATTTTAATCTCAGTATTTCCGAGGAACCATCCCATGGTATCCGCAGTGGCGATTCATCTAGCGGCTTCCTCACCGAGTGTTACCTTGGTCACGATGACAACCATCATGGCACGCTCGATTCAAACTGGCATATTCACTACCGCGAATAAAATCTCTACGTATTCATAAAGAGGAGGAATTATACATACAATGAAGAGGACAAAAGTTTCGGCTATTGACGTCGGCACGACCAAAGTCTGCACCGTCATGGGCGATATTGACGAAAAGAACAATGTTCGCATCCTGGGAGTAGGTATCGCTCCGTCCCAGGGTTTGACCAAAGGCATGGTCGTCAATTTGAATGAAGCCCGAGAATCGATCCGTGACTCAGTAAGGCGTGCTGAGAGAACAGCCGGTTACAAGGTAGAATCCGCCTATGTTGGCGTTACCGGTCGTCATATTAGTTCTGTAAATAACCGCGGTGCTGTTGCAATCTCTCGTAACGATAAACTGGTCCGCCCTGAAGACTTGAAGAGAGTCCTTGAGGTAGCACGGTCGGTAGAGGTCCCCAACGACCAAAAAGTTCTGCATGTCATACCACGCGCCTATTCTGTTGATGGACAGGAGGGAGTTAAGAATCCTGTCGGCATGCATGGTTTCCGCTTGGATGTTGAAACCCACATTATTACAGCCGCAGTAACCAGCATCCAGAACTTGACCAAGTGTATCCGCAGTATTGGTATAGAAATTGAAGACCTTATTTTAGAGCCACTTGCCAGCGCAGAGGCTGTCCTCGCCCCCGAAGAGCGTATGGATGGCGTATTACTGGCAGATATTGGTGGAAGCTCTACTGATGTCGCTGTTTTTAAAGATAACGCCATCTGCCATACATCGATTTTACCAGTCGGCGGTTATCAGATTACCCGGGATATCTCGATTGGTCTGGGAACGACCTATGAAACCGCAGAAGACATCAAGAAGAAATATGGCGATGTTACACCTGCAGGGAATGCAGAAGCTGCCGAAGACCGGACTATCAATGTCGGACAGCAAACGATTTCGTTAAACGACCTCAGTGAAATCATTCGTGCCCGTGTGGATGAGCTCGTCCGCCTGATTGTCATGGAACTGCCGCAGAAAGATTATGCCCACTTCATCCCCTCCGGTCTAGTTCTTACTGGTGGTGGTGCTAATCTGGGTGGTATTGTCGATATGGCACGTGAAATCACCCGCTTTCCGGTAAGACTGGGCATACCGATGAATCTCCCTGGTGTTTCTGATGCTCTGTGTGACCCGGCTCATGCTACCAGTGTTGGTCTCATACTCTGGCGCACCCGGAATAACAATGCCCAGAGTCCTCATGCAAAGGGTGGTATTCGAGGAATGGTTTCACCATTACTGCGTCTCTTCCGCTAAAAGCTTTTTCCTAGACTTGCTACGGTAACCGGGCAGTCTGATATAAAGGAGAAACGAAAATGTCGAAAACAAATTTCGTCCCTAATGGGGCAAAGATTAAGGTCGTTGGACTGGGTGGTGCTGGAAGTAATGCTATTACGCGAATGGTACGCGAACAAATCCGCGGCGTCGAATTCATAGCAATGAATACCGATGCACAGCAACTGGCATTCACAGAAGCGGCAGTCCGTATCCAGCTTGGTGAACGCCTTACCCGTGGTATGGGTGCTGGTGGAGACTATATCATCGGTATGAAAGCCGCCGAGGAAAGTCGCGACCAGATAAAAGAGGTACTCTCCGGTGCCGACATGGTGTTTGTGACCGCCGGCATGGGTGGCGGTACGGGCACCGGGTCGGCACCGGTTGTGGCTGAAATTGCCAAACAAAGTGGTGCATTGACGATTTCTATCGTCACAAAACCATTTAGTTTTGAAGGCAATCATCGCCGCAAGACCGCTGAACTTGGTATTGAAAACCTCCAGGAGAAAGTGGATACACTGGTTATTATTCCGAATGACCGACTGATCCAACTCTGTGACCAGAAGATGTCCATAGATGGTGCTTTCAAAGTGGCAGACGAAGTGCTACATCATGGTGTACAGGCAATCGCTGAAGTAATCACCGTTCCGGGTCTCATAAACCTGGACTTTGCCGATATTCGCACAATTATGAAGGATGCCGGACCTGCCTGGATGTCTATTGGCAAAGGCACAGGTCCCAATCGCGCCGCAGATGCTGCCAAGCAGGCGCTCGCCAGTCCGTTGTTGGATGTTTCTATGGAGGGAGCTAAGGGTGTACTGTTCAACATCACCGGTGGTTCTTCTCTAACACTTTTCGAGGTCAACGCAGCCGCAGAAGTAATCAAGCAGGCAGTTGATCCGAATGCCAATGTTATCTTTGGTGTAGCGTTGGAAGAGAACATGAATCAGGAAGTGCGTCTGGTCCTCATCGCTACCGGATTCGATGGCATGTACAGTCTGGGTAGTGCAACACGTGAGAGGGAAATTACCAAGGTCCTTAAAAACCTTAAGACCGAAGACCAACTTGATACCCCGTCCTTCTTGAGACAGCGTGAAATACCCAAAGTGCGCCCGACGCCTGCTCAAACGGCACCGATAAAGCGTTAAGCGACGGCAAGTCTCAACAGTACAAATCAGTCCTGGTAACAAGCTCACCTAACTTAAACCAGTGAGGAGAAAATATGACTATCACACAGATAACCGAAAAGGAGTATCTGTATCAACTGATAAAAGAATACAGCGATAACCCCTATTGTCTGGAGCTTATCCAGTTCTTCGGCTGGCATCCGAATGCCCGCTTCAGCGGATTAGCAATTCTTCATGCCCTGAGTGTCAGCGGAGAACGACGCTACGTCGAGAAGGCATTAAGACAGCTCATTGACAAAGGCTTGGTGAAAACGTATAGTGAGAATAATATAGCTTTCTACTGTCTGACAGACGACAATGCATTGCGCCAGGCGGCATTGGATATTGCCAGATTAGACTGGAGCCAGTGGCAAGTTATGTTGCGGCAGAGTTATACACATATGTGGAGCTACATGACACGCCATAAACTGTCATCAACATCTATCATCACCAATAGTTAGAGTCTGGAGAGGGCAATGGGGAGAAAACAAGAAAAAGCACAACAGAGAAAAACTTATAAAGATATGTATAAGGGTGTCAAACACGGACACGGTGGACGCTCTATCCGTAAGAAGGACGAAGCAGCTCTGGGCAAGTAGTCCAACTGGATTTAATATACCCTATACTCTAAAGAAAACTAAAAATGAAAACGACCGAGGGGAGTTAAACTCTTCGGTCGTCTTTTATTGTACAACTAAAACCATGTCCAGTTACTTGTGACTTAAAATTTAAAACTTATTTATATATGAGCTACGGAGTTGACCACACCCAGCATCGATATCCTGTCCCCGACTCAACCTGAGGGTACAATTGATGCCATGTATTTTTAACTGCTGTTCGAAAGCAATCACCTTATTACGGGATGGCGATTGAAAGGCGGCATTCGCTGTACGATTTGCTGGAATAAGATTGACATGGCAAATAATTCCCTTCAGAAGTCCAGCAAGCAACCCAGCTTGAGCAAGTGAATCGTTAATACCAGCAAAGAGAATGTATTCAAAGCTCACCCGCCGACCTGTTTTATTTGCATATTCCTGGCAAGCAGGGATAAGTTCTTCAAGCGGGTACCGTTTGTTAAGCGGCACAAGTCTATTTCGGAGCGCATTCTCTGGAGCATGCAGAGATACCGCTAGTCCTACCCTTACCTTCTCCTGACTCAACTGACGAATTTGCGGTACCAGACCTGCTGTTGAAACCGTGATATTACGTGGACTTGTCCCGAAGCATCGCGGAGATGTTAGTATTTCTAAGGCTTGCATAAGTGCTTCGTAGTTTGCTAACGGCTCACCCATACCCATAAAGACAATATTAGTGATATGGCTGTACCGACTCTCTTCCCCAACTTCTTTGACCTTACGGGCAAAATAAAGCACCTGGTCAATCATCTCGCCCGGAGTCAGATTACGTTCAAAGCCCTGCTGACCGGTAGCACAAAACGAACAACCGATGGGACAACCTACCTGAGTTGAGAGACAGACAGTAGTACGCGGTCTTCCTGCTCCAGCAGTATATAGCATCAACGCCGTCTCCATAGTTTTTTCATCTTGTAGTTTGAAGAGAACTTTAAAGGTACCATCCATGGATTTTACTTCTCGCACTGGTGTTAGAGTATGCAAGGCGATTCGCTTCTCAAGTTTTCGGCGCAGAGATAGTGGTAAATCCGTTATATCATCATAAGAAACCGCCAGTCGCTGATAGACACCGCTAAGAAGTTGGTTAATCCGGTACGCCGGCTCTTCAAGAGAAATCAAAAGCTGTTCTAATTCTTTTATAGTAAGATCAGTAATCGCCTTGGATATTTCGCTCATCCTTACTATTATGACATTTACATGTTGAAAAATGCACTTAAAACTAGTGGCATTAAATTAAAGTCTTATACGCAATTCACATAATTTTGTGAATTTCCACGTTCATAATGTATCATATGGTTAGAAAGCTAAATTAAAGATAACAGTGGAATGCTAAAGACCGAGGGAAATTAATGGGCTTGTTTCATTGCCCCATGGGGGCAGCTTTCTATGATGATGATGATTGTATCCTTTGTGAGATGTGCGCAGCTGAAACTGATGAGCAGAGGGTGGAAGCTTCAAAAAAGATAAGAGAATATTTGAAATCACATACCCCTGTAAAAAGCCCGTTAAAAAAGATCGCTGTTTGTGGAAAAGGTGGTGTCGGTAAAAGCACCATAACTGTCTTATTAGCTAATACACTAATAAGTAAGGGATTCAAGGTGCTGGTACTGGATACCGATGAATCCAACCCTGGACTTTCCCGAATGTTTGGTTTCGATAAAGAGCCAAGGCCATTGATAACACTGTTAAGCCGTTTTTCTTCTGGCGACAAAAGCCCCGATTCAGAATGGCTTCAACGTGAGAAGATAACCATACCGGAAATCCCCTCAGAATACATTCTAAGTCGTGGTGAGCTCAAATTCATTATGGTCGGTAAGATACTGGACCCATTTCAAGGCTGTGCTTGTTCAATGGCAGATATGACAAGGGATTTAATGGGTAAACTAAACCTCGGGGAAAAAGAAATCGTGATCGTAGATATGGAGGCAGGCATCGAAAGCTTCGGGCGAGGGGTCGAAAGATATATGGACACAGTACTGATAATTGTCGAGCCGTCTTTCGAGTCTATGGCGCTGGCTGACAAAATAAATTACATGGCTAAGGGTATGGGGATAATTAGAGTCAGAGTCATCCTCAACAAGGTGCCTTCCGAGAAAATCCGGGAAAAAATGATTGAAGAGTTGAATAAAAAAGATATCCAATCTGCTGGTACAGTATTCTACGACCCAGAACTTAATGAGGCTGGTTTCAAAGGTACACCTGTAGCTGATTCGAAAGCAACCAAAGACATGCTGACAATTATAGAGCGCTTGCTTGAAGAGTCTCAACGATAACTAAGATAATGTGGTAAATCGCAGGAAATGAAAAGGGGCAGGTACTTCTAGCAAATCCTGCCCCCATTTTTACGACCGGCTTTATTAATTAATATTACGTACTTTCTTAGCTTTATCTACAAACTCTTTTACCCTTTTCCGTATAGCTATCTTATCGAATTTGCCTACACTTGTCCTGGGAATATCGTCCGTGAAAAGCACATATACGGGAAGCATCCACCTGGTAATTTTTCCCTTATCTACACCATCGGTTTGAAGGAATTTAATGACGTCGTCCTCCGTCTTTTTAGTACCGGGGACACATTTCACCATAGCCATAGGTATTTCTCCCCACTTCTCGTCAGGCACACCCACATAAGCGGCTTCCAGAACAAAATCGGCATTACACGTCAGATTTTCAAGAAGAACAGTAGGTACCATCTCCGAGCCACTTCTGATTACATCAGTGATACGGTCAGCAATAATCATATAACCATCCGTGTCGACTTTTGCCGCATCTCCGGTGTGGAACCAGCCATCTCGCCATGACGTAGCGGTCCTCTCCGGGTCTTTATAGTATTTCTCCATAATCCAATGACCGCGTAGTACAATCTCACCAATCGTCTTATTATCATGAGGTACTTCTTTACCCTGTTCATCAACGACCTTGGCCTGAATTCCCAGCCCAGCCACACCGGTTTTAACCATCAACTCGTCAATTTTTTCCTGAGGCCAGTCTCTCATATATCGTCTGATGGTAGAACCGATAACCGAAGCCAGTGTTTCGGTCATACCGAAGCCTGAGGCAGCACGCGCTAACGGGAATTTTGCTTCTGCTTTTTGTTTCAAACCAAGAGGTAGGGCACCACCACCGATACCGAGACCAACCAGACTACTCAGGTCGTACTTATCAATGTCCGGATACTCGAGAAGCATTGCTAGCATTGTCGGCACCATACCTGCTGAAGTTACCTTGTCCTCCTGTACCATCTGACAGAATGCCTCGGGAGAGAATCGCCCTGGAAATACTATTTTCGACGCAGCAGTAACCGATGAGAACGGTGAACCCCAAGCGTGAATGTGATATAGCGGAATATTCATCATGGGTATGTTCTGAACAGGAGGCTCCGGATCTTCAGGTCTTCTGACGCGGAAAGCTGCGGAGGCAAATCCATACAGGATATGAAGCGCAATCTGACGATGGGTAAACATCACGCCTTTAGGAAGCCCTGTGGTGCCTGTGGTGTAATAGAGCGTTGCATAAGTATCCTCCGAGATGTCAGGCCAGTCATACGTCTTGGGATACTGTTTGATTAGTTCCTCAAATTCATAGAGAGGTTGTACCTTGGTTTTGGGTAATCCGGGCTTATCAGACATGTAAACGAACATTTCGACGGTAGATTTGATGCGGTCGTATAGCGCTTCAACTAGAGGCAGAATGGAATCATCGAAGAAAATTACCTTATCTTCGGCGTGATTAATAGTATAAGTCATGTGGTCCATCGATAATCTCATGTTGATAGGATGAGATACCGCTCCGGTTAAAACACTTGCCCAGATGTTCTCTACATGCCGATGGTGATTAAGCGCCATCGTCCCCACTCTATCACCCGGCTCGAAAGGTCCACCGGGCTTTATGCCCAATGCCTTGAGTGCATGAGCTTGCTGACAGGTGCGCTCATGCCACTGCCGCCAGGTAAACCGGAAATATTGACTAGCATCGTTTCTGTAAACAATGCCGATGTCATCCGGATACACTTCTACTGGTCTCTTCAGAAAATATTTGAGAGTCAGTGGCATACGTGAACTGTATTCAGGATAGCTTTTGGATTCCATTTTCTTTCCTTTCTTTTTGTCCCTTTATCAACCTCATTTTATAAGGACTCAGTTATTGGAGGCGTGACTTTTTGGGGATATTATGCACGAAAATGTTAGCGATGTCAAAATAACGCAACCTATATTTATCCTTATAATCGCAGGACTGTGCCGATAATAGCATTATGCTCTGAGAATTTCAACAAAATGGAGTAATTGCCACTGCCAAGGATGTTATTTTGTAGGCTTTTTGAGAATGTCCCTTTAGATTCTCAATATGTTGAGAGTGGACTTGTAATAGAGGCGGAGGTTAACTTCCGTGACAATTCAGGAGACCTGCACGATTAATGCTCTGGAAAATTTATTTTACCGGTAATGGTCCATCGCCTCAGCCAATCTACGGTATGCATTTATCGGATTTCTAATACCTTTCCACTGAATTTCTGCTAAGGATGGACCGACATTAGCTGATATAGTTATTGTTCCGAATCCTAAAATCCTGCCTAGTAGAGATATGTGCAAATGTGTTGTTTGAATATTTCGAAAAGAACAATCTAAATAACTCCTATCCAGTATGCCAGCCTGTCGTAAAACTCTGCGGTCCGTAATCGCATAAACAGTAAATATCCAGCGCAACCATCTAATAAAAATGGCGAGTATTCCAGTCGCACATACTGTCAGACCAAACCAATCGATAATGTTATGCATGAGTATCTCAGGTAATGGCAGTTTGAGAAAACTATTAATAGATTCAAGAGGTAACCAGTCGTTAATCGGTAGTATTAACAACCCAAGGACAGACAAAAATATCGGGCTGACTAAAAGCAGCCATAATATGGCCCGGCTTTCATACAATAACTTTTCACCATCTGTAAAAATATCACGGCGAAGTAATGATCGGCGCTTCTCGGACTGTTCTTTAGCATTTTTAAGCTGGTAACTCTCTTGTACCTTGGCTGTCGACATCACCCTATTTAACATCCACTATGCCTCCCGCGATAAAAACAAAATCAAATCGGCGGGCATAACTATACCCAGGCAAAATATGCCTAAGTTATTTATAAACCATTTTTCTCTATTAGTGAATCACCCGTTTGAGGGAGTCATAGTAGTAGATTAGTACCAGACTTTAATAAGGCTATCCATTTGATTTTGACCTATCTATCCTATTTAATTGACACCCAATTAAGTCTACGGTTAAGATAAAACGCAACAAAAGGTAAGACAAACGATAACCTTAACTAGATTATTAACACGACACGGAGATGCCAAAATGCGAATGGTGAACATTGGCAATACGGGAATGACGGTAACGGAGCTCTGCCATGGAACCTTAATTCTGGGACAACTGCAGGCAAACCTGACTCCGGAAAAAGGGGCGATAGCCATACGTAAGTCATTTGAGATGGGAGTCAATTTCTATGACACAGCCCAGGGTTATAAGACCTATCCCCACCTGGCACTCGGGCTGAAAGACATTGATAGAGGCAAAGTGGTGATCGCCAGTAAGAGCCACGCCCGCTCCTACGTAGAAATGAAAACCGCTGTAGAAGAATGCCTGAAGGCGCTTTACCTGGAGCAAATCGGTATTTTCCATCTCCACCAGATTCAGTCACTGGAAGACCTCAAAGGACGGCAGGGAGCTCTAGATTGCCTGATTGAATTAAAAAAACAGGGAATAATCAAGGCTATCGGCGCCTCGCTGCATACCATCGCCGGAATGAACGCGGTCAATAACGAGCCAGCCATCGATGTCGTCTTTCCCGTGCTCAACCAGCGAGGACTGGGCATCATCGATGGCAATCTAAGCGATATGCTTAAAGTACTCCAGGAATCTAAAGAAAAGGGCAAGTTCGTCTATGCAATGAAGCCTCTCGGCGGCGGACACCTCTACAATGAGGTCGAGGCGGCTTTCAATTTCCTACGGGAGTTGTCTACTTGCGATGCAATAGCCTGCGGTATGAAGGATGAAGCCGAAGTTGAAATGAATGTGGGCATTTTCAATAACCAGAAGGCAAGCGAAGAAATTAAAAACCGGGTGCATACCGTCGCTCGGCGGCTGGTAGTCTATGACCGCTGTATTGCCTGCGGGCTTTGCGTTGACGAATGCGATCAGGGTGCCCTCAGCATGGGCGAGAAAAAGGCCGTCGTCGATGACTCCAAGTGTATTCTCTGTGGCTACTGTGCCGCTGTCTGCCCTGAGTATGTGATTCGAGTCGTTTAATATGTTACTTGAAAATAGCAGGTGTGTCTTTTCTTAAATATGCTATGCATTCATTTATTGTTTACATTCTGCTATCATAAGTAACTCCAATTTATAAAATCCTCCTTCTTCCCCGCGATCTTAGTAATATTTTATCTACTGCATTTTTATTACATCGTATTCAGTATACTTACAACTATCCTTCCTATTGTGCATATAATGTAAATAATACATGCACTAGTTTTAAACAAGTACATAATATTTTCTATTGTTATAACTTTTGCTCCTTATTTTGTTTTAATCACTATTTTATTAATCTCGGCAACTTATTCGCAACTAATTAGCGGATATTCCGAATGTTATCTATAATATAAAGAGTTATGATTTTTCACCTGCTAATAATTATTGTATCGTCTTTGACACGCTACAATGCTCGTAGAGCTCTTAAATGGCAAGATGCTCCAGCTTTAACACCATCTTTGCGTGAATTAGTATGTTTTCGTAGTTCAATTACTGGTGTTTTAACAATATCCACTGGTGTCAAGATAATCAGACTTCACAATGCACGGTATACCCATGCCAGCCTGATGTTGCAACAGAATATTCCGCTAAAGGTCGTCAGTGAACGGTTGGGGCACGCCAGCACAAGTATTACTGCCGATACTTACAGCCATATTGCCCCTGGTATGCAGGAAGCGGCCGCCAGGGGTTTTGATGTAGCTGTCAATAAGCGTTTAGCTACCGTCTAATACAGGTTTTATGCAACAAAAGTGGGTGCAATGAAAGGTGGCCAACCCATCCGTAGAACAACACTATGAAGAAATTCCCTGAAATAAGGCCAACTATTCACCGGTAAATTGCGGTCTCTAAATATCTCGAATAAAGCATCCGTCATAGGTTTCTTTGAATCGTAGGAAACGCAAAAAGTAACGCCAATTTTAGCCTTAATGTCCTTACCACCCTCCAAAATACGCACATTAAATTTATGAAAAATCATTATTTTGTTTTGTGCGTTTTCGTAACGTGCACTTTCACTCCATTTTACTTCAGCATTCTCCGGGACATAATTACAATCAATGTTTTCTACTTTAGCAGAGACAAGCCGAATATCAACAATATCCAGTGCTTCAATAAATGAATTGTATGTTCGGCGGTTTATCATCATTTTCTTTTCCGTTGATTCCGTCATACTTTCACCATCTCTTTCTCGAATTTATCTAGGGACATCGGCTGGTCGGATGAAGCTTTCTGCTGAAAAAAATAGACAGGATTTATATTTTGTGAAGTAATAAATCGCGTAAGCAATCGGTTCTTCATTCTGCCAGTAAGTTCGCTTGTGAAATCTTTAAGCGCAGCTTTTCCCGCTAATAGTGTTTCTATGTATTGATTAAGACTAACGTTCTCTCTTTGTGCTTGTGTAGCTAGTTGCCTGTGCAACGTTCTTGGTATTCTCACTAAGAATTTACCACTGTACTCTAATTCAGTACGTGGTACTGGTATTTGTTCACCTTCCTCAAATTGCACTTCTATCCATATTCGACGTGCATCCTCAATTCGCTCAAATACTTCCTCTAGTGTTTCACCCTCTGTGATACAGCCTGGTAGGTCTTCTATTTCAGCGACGTATCCACCCTCTGGAGCTGGATATACAGTAACGGGATAATTTGTCTTAAGATAATATTCAAGAGTTTTGGTTTCATTATTCGTTTTCAAGACATTCCTCCAATCTTAACAATTCAGAAAATCTTTTTACGTAAAAAGATTTTACATACGGGCTTTTTTTAGGCGTCGGAACGTTTATCGGTTGACTTCCTTTCTTATGATAAACACATTCAGTTCCACGTTTTTTTCGAGGTTCATAACCAAACGCTCTCAGTAATCTGTCACACTCATCCATGGTGATTTTGCCAGGCTCTTCGAGACATTTCTGAATTAGTTTTTGTTGACCACTCATAAATTTGCATGATACTATAGATAGTATCTTTTTGTCAACATCTATCTTTATCATAACACAAATATTATCCGACGTTTTCAAGTTGAAAGTATTTTTGACGTTATGTTTAGCATGCCAGTATAATGAAGTGATTGCCAATAAAAAGTAATCCGTTACCATTCCGTTAGCACCCAGGGTATATATCAACCGACGGAACTTAACAATAAGACTCAAATATCTTGCAAAATGGGTACGTGGAGAGGTGACCGAGAGGCCGATGGTGCCGCTCTCGAAAAGCGGTTCCCGATGTTTCGGGACGTGGGTTCGAATCCCACCCTCTCCGCCATTCTAATGAGTGGAAAGCTCAAGAATCAGCTATCCAACCACCCACCACCCACCTTCTCAATAGGTACTTCCTATTCTCCAGTAAAGTAAATGGGAGATGAAAATGGATGAGAAAATAAGACAATACATCGAAAAGCAGAAATCCCCACAGAAGGAAATCTGTCTCAAATTGCGGGAAGTTATTTTGAGAACATTCCCGGATATAAAAGAGGAAATTAATTGGGGTGTCCCTACTTTTTCTGAAGGGAAATTTTATATCGGTGCACTAAGAGACCATGTCAATCTGGGTTTTTCAATTAATGGCCTGACAGAAAAAGAAATAGCCCTTTTTGAAGGTAGTGGAAAAATGATGAGGCACATCAAAATTAGAACACTCAAAGACATTAACGAGAAGCAGATAGTGAAACTGCTGAAGATAGCCGGAGAATGTCTGGGGGATTGCTGAGCATGCTTATGGTCTTTACAAACAGAATCTTCAAAGCGTAAACTTAACAAAGGTTCATCTGAATAAGAGTAAGCATGGAGAGGTGCTGGAGTGGACTAACAGGAGCGTCTGGAAAGCGCTTGTAGCCGCAAGGCTACCGTGGGTTCGAATCCCACCCTCTCCGCCATAAATGGAGATTATAAGGCATATCACTGCTAATCAATGAAAAATACCAGTAATAATATAGTAGATAGAATCAAGCGATACTATAAAGAGCTTTTCCCGGGGCTGGTGCCGCTCTTTGTCCTGGCACACTTTATGCACCATGTCCCAGGATTTATCATCCAATCTGTTCAACCTTCCATCCGTGACTATTTCGGTTTGGACTACTTTAAGATAGGCACACTAAATGCTGTATACAACGTCTCTTACGGAGCGAGTAATCTACCAGCTGGTTGGCTTGGTGGTGACCGTGTCGCACCCAGACTTCTAATTGTAATTGGCGTTGCAGGAGTTGCCATCTTCGGCCTTTTTGCTGGTCTCTCACTCAATTATGCTATGATGCTTGTCGCTTTACTCTTTATGGGCATCCTCGGTGGTGGTTATCATCCTTCTGCCTCACCACTTCTTGCCGATACGGTTGCTCCAGAAAAACGTGGGCAGATTTTGGGCATGCACCAAGTTGGGGGAACACTCGCCAATTTTCTAACACCCTTACTAACTGCCGCTATTATTACATTGCTAGGAATCTTTACATCATCCGATCTGACATGGCGTGGTTCATTTATTATACTGACAATCCCCATTATTGCGTTCGGAATTTACCTTTACACCCTTTTAAAGCGCCGTCAACTTGGCGGTACGCTAAAAGAAGTTCAAACAGAAAGTTTCTCCATTCGGATTAATTCACACGGCTATGTACGACGTATGATAGCCTTTGTGACCTTAGGTACAGCAGTGCAGGTATTCGTTTTTTCCACTATCTCGTTTACTACACTGATTGTCGTCGACCAATACGGGGGATCAGAACAGGCAGGTGCTGCTTTTCTCTCTCTCGCCCATTTTGCCGGTTTATGGGCAGGTCCTCTCGGCGGGTATATCTCAGACCGAATCGGGAAAGTACCCGTAATGCTCACTGTCAGTCTCACTGCCGGTCCAATCATCTTTTTACTCAGTCTTGGCACCTACTGGTGGCTTCTACCCATCTTATTGCTTGCAATGGGCACTTGTATGTATGTCGCTATGCCAGTTTCTGAGTTGTATGTTATCAGTAACGCCACACCGAATAACCGCTCGACAATTCTCGGCATTTACTACGCTGCCAGTAGGGGTGGACCTGGACTTCTTATGCTCATCATCGGAAAACTCATTGACCAATATAGTTTTAGTATAACGTTTGCCTGGGTCGGTGCTGCTCTCTTCGTTATCACTATAATATGTTCCCTATTTCTTTGGGGAACCAAAGAATAACAGACCAAACTCTAAATTCTAATCACTAAACCCTAATTAAGGTGTCTTCTCAAATTGCTTCAGCTTAAATAATTTGAGTTTAATAATTGTTTCGGATTTAGGATTTATATCCAATGATTGTCCATCATCCAGTGCTGTGTTAGAATAGCAGTTATCCTGACTATGAATAGAAAAGACCTTAAATACTGGGTCGGTTTCAGTTATATTCCCGGCATCGGGCGTGTCCGTCTCAACCAGATCGAGACGTACTTCGGTAACCTCGAGTCGGCATGGGAGGCTCCTGCCAGTGAATTTAGACAGGCGCGACTCGAGGATAGCATCGTGCGCGCTATTACTACCTGGCGTCCTAAAATCGTGCTCGATGACGAAATGGAAAAATTGAAACGCTATGGAGTGCAAACACTCACCTGGCATGATGACGCTTATCCTGTACGTCTCAAAGAAATTTATGACTATCCACCGATTCTCTACATCAGAGGGAGATTGACTGCTGCTGACGAATGGTGTCTGGCAGTAGTAGGAACTCGACGTGCAACTGCTTACGGACGTCAGGTTACAGAAGAAATCGTAACAGACCTGGCACGGAATAACATCACTATTGTCAGCGGACTGGCACGAGGCATTGACTCCGTGGCACATCAGACAGCACTGGATGCCGGCGGCAGGACGATTGCTGTCCTGGCATGCGGTCTGGATGTTATCTATCCTGCAGAGAATCTGAACCTGGCACGCCGTATAATCGAAAATGGCGCCCTTGTCAGCGAGTATCCCTTGGGTATCAAGCCTAAACCCGAACATTTTCCACGACGCAACCGTATATTGAGCGGTATGAGTTTAGGAGTCCTGGTAACAGAAGCCGGAGAAGGAAGCGGTGCCCTCATCACTGCCGATCTTGCACTGGAACAGAACCGCGATGTTTTGGCTATCCCGGGAAGTATTCTTTCACCCGCCAGTCGCGGTACTAATAATCTCATACAACAAGGTGCAAAACTGGTACAAAATTGCCAGGATATTCTTGAAGAGCTAAACTTACGTGCCGTCTCACAACAACTGGAGTTCAAGGAAATTATTCCAGGGAGTGAGACTGAATCAACCTTGCTCAAGCGGTTGTCTGCCGAACCGACACACATCGATAGCATATGCGTTGGGAGCGGTTTGCCAGTTGCCACGGTAAGCAGTACACTGGCAATGATGGAACTCAAAGGTCTTGTGCGGTCAGTAGGGAATATGTCCTACGTACTAGCGCGTGAAGCTAGAGAAACTTATGGAGTAAAAGTTGAGTAGTCCAAAAAAAGAACTTGTAATTGTTGAATCGCCAGCGAAGGCAAGAACGCTCAGTAAAATACTGGGTAGCAAATATATTCTCAAGGCGTCAATGGGGCATATCCGTGATTTACCTCGTAGTAAGCTCGGTGTGGATGTTGCAAACGATTTTGCGCCGAGTTATGTAGTACCCCGTGCTAAGAGTAAGCTTGTTAAGGAATTGAAGGAAGCCGGGAAAAAAGCTAAAGCAATCTATCTCGCTACCGATCCTGACCGGGAGGGTGAAGCTATTGCCTGGCACCTGGCCTCTGTAATAAATGGGAATAATGTACCCTTTCACCGTGTCGTTTTTCATGAAATAACGGAGGAAGCTGTTCAGCAAGCATTCAAACACCCTCGCTCAGTCGATAATCACCTTGTAGACGCACAACAAGCACGCCGGGTATTGGATAGACTGGTCGGGTACAAGCTGAGTCCGCTCCTCTGGCAAAAAATAAGACGTGGTCTTTCTGCGGGAAGAGTGCAATCTGTCGCTCTGAGAATTATCGTCGACCGCGAACGGGAAATCGAAGGCTTTATTCCTCAAGAATACTGGCTTATCGAAGCAGAACTGGAGAAAAAAGAAACACCACCTTTCCGTGCTCAACTTGTTGGCCTCATCGACGGCACGAAATTAGAAATAAACTCTAAACAGAAGGCAGAAACACTTAAAACACGACTGGAAGAAGCAAAATATACTGTTGACAAAATTAAAACACGTAAGGTTGTACGCCAGCCAGCACCGCCATTTATTACCAGCACGCTTCAGCAAGAAGCCTGGTACAAACTTCGTCTTTCTGCCGGACAAACTATGGCAATCGCTCAGGAGCTATATGAAGGTCTGCCTATTGGTGCTAGTGAAAGTGTAGGTTTGATTACCTACATGCGTACTGACTCTACACATGTTGCCCGTTCGGCTATTGCTGAAACGCGTGACTTTATCCAGAATAAATACGGCGAGGATTATTTACCTGCGCATGCCCGTGTTTTTTCTCGCCAGGTCAAAGGTGCGCAGGAAGCCCACGAAGCCATACGACCTACACGCACCAGCCGGACACCAGACTCGATAAAAAAATACCTGTCCACCAATCAGTTCCGAATTTATCAACTTATCTGGAATCGTATGGTCGCCAGTCAGATGGCGGCGGCACTTTACGATAGCACTACAGTAGATATAGAAGCCAAACCTATGAACTCACGAGATACTTATGTATTCCGTACTGTGTCATCTGTACAGACGTTTCCCGGCTTTACGATTCTTTATCAGAGAGATGAAGGTAAAACCGACGATGACGAGAGTCGTCAATCACTTCCTGCACTTACCAAGGGCGATATATTAAAACTCCTTCAGCTTCTGGCAGAACAGCGCTTCACACAGCCTCCACCACGCTATACAGAAGCTAGCCTCATCAGGATGCTAGAAGAGCGGGGCATCGGAAGACCAAGTACTTACGCTCCTATTCTTGCCAATATCCAGGAACGGGAATACGTAACTAAAACAAGTGGGATCTTCAAACCGACTGAACTCGGAATGCTTGTCATTGATATGTTAAAACAGCATTTCCCCGACATCGTTGATATAGAATTCACAGCGCATATGGAAGACGACCTTGATGAAATTGCCGATCAAAAAAAGCAGTGGGTAGAAGTCGTAAGGAATTTTTACACTCCCTTTGATAAAACTCTCCAGAACGCGAAAGAAGCCGTTACACGAGTGAAAATTGCGGATGAAATTACTACTGAAGTATGTGATAAATGCGGTAAGCCACTGGCTATTAAAGTAGGACGATTTGGGAAATTTCTCGCTTGTACCGGCTATCCAGAGTGTAAATTCACCAAACGCTATCAAATAAAGACAGGCGTGAAATGCCCTGAATGCGGTAGTGAGTTAATACAGCGTCTAAACAAAAAGGGCAAAGGGTTTTATGGATGCAGTAATTATCCCAACTGTACTTTTGCTACTAGTGCCCGTCCCCTCCCCCAACCCTGCCCTAAATGTGGTGGTCTTTTAACCGAATATCAGGAAAATAAAGTAAGATGCGTTAAATGTCGTTACCGTGGTGCTAGTCCAGAAATGAAAGTTGCTATAACTGCCAGTAAAGGCTAATTGTATGCAAACTATTGTTGACCATTATGTAAACTATCTCAGGGCTGGCAGAAATGCTTCTCCCTACACCATCCGCACCTATCTCAGTGCGCTTATCGGAAACAAAGTGCGTGGTAAAGAAAAGGGATTTTTTCAGTTCCTCTTTGCCCGTAAGATAAATTCGCTTGAAGCTGTAAACAAACAAACCCTGCGTGATTATATGTTTTGGCTAATGCAACAGGGTATCGCCCGAGCGAGTATTGCGAATAAGGTCTCTGCCATTCGATCTTTTTATCGCTACCTACAACGTGAGGAACTTATCAAAGAGAATCCCCTGGAAAAGATTACTTCACCGAAATTAGATAGACGCCTCCCCATTGTGCTCACCACTGATGAAATCACCCGCCTTCTGGAATCACCCGTTACGAAGAGACCGGTTGGTCAACGTGATAAAGCTATCCTTGAACTGCTTTATGCTTCCGGTCTGCGAGTCAGTGAGATTGTCAGTCTAAACCTATCGCAGGTGGACTTTCACGAAAAAGAAATAAGAGTGGTAGGCAAAGGTAACAAAGAACGTATTGTCTTGATGGGAGTACCTGCATTAAAAGCTTTAATTGCCTATCTTGAGGATGGACGACTAAAATTACTCGGTGAGAAGAAGACCGATGCGATTTTCATCAACCGTTCCGGTACACGCCTGATTGAGCGGCGCATTCAAAAAATAATTGACCGCTATGCAAAATCGGTGAATATCCCTAGAAAAATACATCCACACATTTTGCGTCATACCTTCGCCACGCATATGCTCGACGGAGGAGCAGATTTACGTGTCGTGCAGGAATTACTGGGGCATGCCAGTCTGTCTACAACACAGATCTATACGCACGTGAGTAAAAGCCAGGCAAAGAAAGTCTACCTCGCTGCTCATCCATTGGCGCTTGGAAAGGAGAATAATGACACCAAATAGACTGATAAAACTGCGACAGGAGCTTGTGAAAAATGAGGTCGATGCCATCTTTATTTCCCAACCAGGGAACCGCTATTACCTCTCGGGGTTCGATGGCTCTACAGGCTACCTGCTCATCACAGCGAAAGATGCGATTCTTGCTACTGACTTCCGTTATTATGAGCAAGTCAAGCAACAAGCACCACTCTTTACTCTCTTTGAGGTAAAGGGACATACCGATGAATGGTTCCCCAGATTATTAGAAGGACATAATATACACCGCATGGGATTTGAATCTCCCAATGTTACTTTTGCTTTCTACAAGGAACTAACAGACATAGTGAATAAGAAAACCCTTGACCTTCAACTCATCCCTCTGGAGAATACTGTAGAGAAACTTCGCGGCGTCAAAGAGCCAGAGGAGATTGAATATATACAGCGTGCAGCTAAATTAGGCGATATCGCCTTCGACTCGGTAACTACCAGACTAAAACCTGGCATCACGGAATTGCAACTTGCCTGGGAACTGGAAAAAACGATGCGCGAAGCTGGTAGTCAGAGTATGCCTTTTGGGATTATAATTGCCTCCGGTCCAAATGCAGCCTTACCGCATCATCAACCCTGCGACCGTCCCATCGGTAATGGCGAGTCCGTGGTAATCGACATGGGTGCCAAGTTCAAGAACTATGGCAGTGACCTTACCAGAACCATCTGCCTGGGCAAGCCGGATGACACTTTCCGCAAGATATACGACATTGTACTTCACGCGCAGGAAGCGGCAATCAACGGCATTCAAGCTGGGATGAACGGAATTCAGGCAGATGATCTGGCACGTAGTATTATCAATGCAGCTGGATATGGTGATATGTTCGGGCATGGACTCGGACATGGAGTCGGACTGGCTACCCACGACCCAGCTCCCCGGCTCAGTCCCCTTGCATCAACAGAAGCGCTTACCGATGGAATGGTATTCAGTATCGAACCAGGTATTTATCTACCAGAGTGGGGCGGAGTCAGGATTGAAGACCTAGCTGTGATGGAAAATGGCAAGGTAAAATTACTTTCTCACGCTAGAAAGTGGCATGAAGATTAAGTCTACCACCACGCGAAAGGACAAATTAACTTGGTAAAAGCTGATTTCCATATTCACACCAGATATTCAATGGACTGCCACAATGAGCTTGACGAGATTATCCTGCGCTGTCAGGAACTGGGCATCAACTGCATTGCTATTGCCGACCACGATGCTACAGAAGGCGCTTTCAAGTTAAAAGAAATAGCCCCCTTTAAGGTGATTGTCGCCGAGGAAATCCTGACGCCCAGCGGTGAAGTTATGGGCTTGTTTCTCAAGGAGCATATCGCCAGTGGTTTATCTATAGAACGCGCTATCGATAGCATTCGGGCACAGGGTGGATTGGTTTCAATTCCACATCCTTTCGATCCCATGCGTGGATTGCGTCTGAATGAAGAAGGTTGGGAGCGAATTATTACCCAGGTGGATATTCTAGAAGTATTCAACGCCCGGTGTCCCTTCGGACGACCGGCGACCAAAGCAAAAGCCTACGCACGAGAACATAGATTACCGGGCATCGCTGGTAGTGATGCGCATAGTATTGGCGAAATCGGTAATGTCATTGTGGAAATGTCTGACTTTAATTCACCAGAGGAATTTCTAGAGTCATTGAAAAAAGCAAAATAAACGGGAAACGCTCCAGTCCCTTCGTTCACTTTCACAGCACCTGGTCCAAGATTAAAAAAGCTTTCTAAGAAATTATTGGAAGGTAAAACCGAGGATGAGCAATTATATCGCCTTCGACCTTGGTGGAACGCTTACAAAGCCGGAACACACCCGCGATCTGTTACAGCTTGTACCAGACGGCGGAAAAATCTTCGAAACTATAGGCCGGTATGATGAACTGCTTATTAAAGCCAAAACACCTGGTTACGAAACCGGCGATGGTCCGATACGCCTGCTCATCATACTGTTCCTGCTGGGTGGAGTTTCCGAAGCTGATATCACTCGTGCGGCTGGCGAACGTAACCTTACCACTGGGGCTCTCGACTTTGTAGCTGGATTGTTGACAGACGGTTGGCGGATCTTCTGTATCGCCAACGCTTATGAACCGTATACCATTCACATTACGCATAAGTTCGGTATCTATGCTCATAATGTAGCCGCCACACCTCTTTCTCTCGACTCGTTACGCGCGACTCTGACAGAAAAAGATATTACTTTGTTTAAAAGACTCAGAGAAAACATCCTGGCTTTGAGTCTTGCAGATGAAGCCAAGCTCAAGCAGACTCTTGACGAATTTTTTGAAAAGGATCTATCGACAACTGCTATTGGTAAGTCGATACAGCAGACAAGACCTGTTAGTGGTTCACGCAAGACCGAAGCTCTGAAACGCTTCTCTGAAAAATATCAGGAGCCACTTTCGAAATGGGTGGTAGTAGGTAACAACACTACCGATGCTAACATGCTCGCCGAGGTTGACCATGAAGGTGGACTTGTAGTTGCTTTCAATGCCGACCGAGAAGCTTTATCTCATGCTACTGTGAGTCTGGCATCCACCAATCTCATTGACCTCAGAGACATACTTATGGCGTGGAAGAAAGGTCTAAGAAAAGAAACAAAATGGATAGTGCAGGAAAGGGAGAAAAGGGGTGGGGTTGGTGATCGGGCTCACTTCCACTGGCTGGCAGAGCGGGATAGAACGCACATTGACGATATCGTGGAGCTTCACTACCAAATACGGCAGACAGTGGAGCAATCGACGCATAATCCTATTTAAAAGCATATAGAGCCAAACAAAGAGAGGGAATTACGCATTCCCTCTCCATTATTTTCCAGCGACAGATAGTCTCTAGCTTTTCTTTGCTTTTCCTCCGTCTTTCGACGGTTTAGCCAGGATTTCGTCAATCAATCCGTATTCAACTGCCTGCTGAGGATTCAGATAGAAATCGCGGTCGGTATCATGAGTAATTTTATCCAGTGGCTGTCCAGTATGCTGTGAAATGATATTACGTATAAGATCCTGTAAACGCATAATTTCACGTGCTGCAATTGCAATATCGGACGCCTGCCCCTGGGCACCACCAACTGCCTGGTGCATGTGGATCGTGGCATTGGGTAAGGCAAAACGTTTCCCTTTAGCGCCAGAACACAACAGAACCGTAGCCATACTCGCTGCCATTCCAACAACAATCGTTGAAATTTCAGGGCGAATCAATTGCATCGTATCATAAATAGCCAACCCCGCACTGATAACGCCACCGGGCGAATGTATATAGATATTAATATCTTTATCTGGGTCTTCCCTATCCAGGAACAAAAGCTGGGCAATAATAAGATTAGCTATCTGGTCATTAATGGGCGTTCCAAGAAATATGATACGTTCCCTGAGCAGAAGAGAATATATATCAGAATATCTTTCTCCTCTCGCTGTAGTCTCAATAACAGTCGGCATAATATTCATCGGGTCAATAGCCATTCGGCACCTCCTCTTCGCTAAACACTTATTTAAGCCTGACCTCTACAATCATTATACAAAAGTTAGAAAATGCTTGCCTGCTATGTTTCAGCCTTATCCTCTTTCTTATCCTTCGGGGACTTGGCTAGATCTGTTAGATAATTAATTACTTTACGGGTAACGACCGAATTCTCAATAGACTCACGATTTTCCTCGCTATGTAGAGCCTGCCGTACAGCTTCTTTGTTTTCCTGAGTATTATTAACTACAATCTCGATCTCAGCATCAATTTCCTCTGGCGTTGCCTCTATCTTTTCCTGTTCGGCAATTTTCCCCAGTACGAGAGATTCCGTAACCCGTTTTAATGCGGCAGGGCGTAAATCTTCTCTCATTTGCTCGACTGTCTTACCGATAGTCTGAAGATAGTGCTCAATATCCTGTCCAGTCTGCTGAATGTATCTGAAATTGCGCTCAAGTAGATGATCAATTTCCGCCTCTATGAGTACTGGTGGGTACTCAGTCTGACTCAGAGCTGTAACTGCTTCAATGACATTGTCCTCAAACTCGTGCAATGCGTCATGTTCCGCCCGCTCCGTCATCTCCTCTTTGGCTTTCTGGCGCAGAATCTCCACTGTGGTGAACTCGGCATTTACCTGAACGGCAAACTGGTCATTTACTTCTGGTAGAATCTCCTGTTTGACTTCAGTCACCTTAACCTTGAAAGTTGCATCGCAACCGACGAGTTCCTTGCGGAAGTAATCATCCGGGAATTTATGACTCCACTCCTTCTCCTCGCCCTTCTTTAATCCCACCAGCTGTCCGGCAAATCCCGGTATAGGACCCGTATCTTCATCTAATAGTTGATACTCCAGTCCTTTACGATTAATGAATGCCTCGCCTTTCGCTGTGCTTTCCAAATCTATAGTTACCATATCGCCGATGGCAACCGCTCTATCTACAGGATCCCAGGTAGCATGTTGATGCCTCAGTCTGTCAACTACCTTGTCGACCATTTCCTCAGTGATTTCAACTTCCCGTGGTTTGAGGTCAATGGTATGGTAATCTCCCACCGTCGTGACTGGTTTCAACGGCACGATTGCCTTTAGTACGAGAGGATTTTTGGTCTCGACCTCTATGTGAGGTTGTGCAATCGGTTCCAGCTTCTGGTCATCCACTGCTTTCTTATAGGCATCAGGAATCAGGTCATCAATCATTTCCTCGTAAAGGCGTTCCTTACCGAAATGCCTTTCAAAAATAGCTCGGGGTGCTTTACCGCGACGGAAACCCGGTACCTCTACCTTTTTTACTAACCGTCGATACGCGGTCTCGGTACCTGTCTCGATTTCGGGAGATTCCATTTCAATCTTTAGGAATGCTTGTCTGTTTTCGGTCTTTTCTGTGATAACTTTCACTTCCAGTCCTTGTTTTGTTAGTCTTCACGAATCCGTAAATGGAGTTCTTTCAATTGCTCTTCACGCACCGGTGATGGAGCTTCCAGCATCATATCCATGGCACTTTGATTTTTGGGAAAAGCAATAACATCACGGATATTCTGTTCCCCGGCAAGTATCATCACAATACGGTCGATGCCCGGGGCAATACCGCCATGCGGTGGTGCTCCATATTCAAATGCGCCGAGAAAACCACCGAACTTTTCCTCAATCTCAGCATCTTTATAGCCGAGGAAGCGGAAAATACGTCGTTGTAACTCCGGATGGTGGATACGAATACTACCACTTGCCAGTTCAAATCCATTACAAACGATGTCATAGCAATGCGCACGTACCTTTTCTGGATTCTGCTCTAGCATTGGTACATCCTCAGGCCAAGGCCACACAAATGGATGGTGTTCCGGTTCCCAGTGTTTTGTCTCTTCGTTCCAGGAGAATAGAGGGAAATTGACGATAAAAGCAAAGGCGAGCAGATCAGGATCAGCTAGTTTGAGTCGTTGTCCCATCTCCCGACGTAATTCCCCCAGAGCCTTGTCCACAACCTTTGGTTTTCCTGCTACCACTAGAATCAAGTCACCTAGTCTGGCATCAAAGCGCCGTGCCATTTCTTTAATCTGTTCCAGGGTCATATACTTGGCAGCAACCGATTTCACCATCTCCAATGTAAGACCGTTGATATCACCGGAAGCAGAACCCAAAGCAAAAGTGAGCAAGCCACCTGCACCATAGCTCTGCACAAACTTGTTCAGTTCTTCAAGTTGATTTCGACTGTAACCGGCACAACCCTGAGCACAGATACCCTTGACCTTGCCACTGTCAGCGACAATCTTCTTAAAGACGGTGAATTCAGATTTCCCGGCAATATCTGTCAGGTCGCGTATTTCCATACCAAAACGCAAATCGGGCCTATCCGAACCATATTTTTCCAGGGCATCCTTATAGTTAATGCGAGGGAATGGTTTAAGCACTCGTTTATCAGGTTTAACTGTCTCAATCAAGCCTGTGAAAAGTTCTTCCATCAGGTTCAAGATGTCTTCTTCCTCTACAAAGCTCATCTCGATATCAAGCTGAGTGTGCTCCGGCTGGCGGTCAGCACGACTGTCCTCATCACGGAAGCACTTGGCAATCTGGAAATATTTTTCCATACCCGCTACCATAAGCAACTGTTTTAATTGCTGAGGCGATTGCGGTAATGCATAGAAATTTCCAGGATAGACACGTGAAGGTACAAGGTAGTCACGCGCACCTTCCGGCGTGCTTTTAATAAGAATCGGGGTTTCAATCTCGAGAAATCCTTTTTCATGGAGGAATTGGCGGAAAAAAGTAACCACTTTGTCACGCAAAATGATGTTATTAAGCATCCGCGTCCGTCGCAAGTCGAGATAGCGGTACTTAAGACGAACAGCTTCATCGACTTCTGAATCTTCATTGATATAGAACGGTGGTGTTTTAGAAGTGTTCAATATCTCTGCCTCAGTGGCAATAACCTCGATGTCGCCGCTTGGCAGTTTCGGATTCTCCGTTCCCTTGGGACGTTGCGATACTTCTCCTGAAATCTGGAGAACATACTCACTTCGTACCTGCTCCGCAATCTGATGGCATATTTTTGAGATCTGAGGATTAAATACTACCTGTGCAATCCCGCTGCGATCGCGTAAATCAATAAAAATGAGCTCGCCGTGGTCGCGCCGCCGGTCCACCCACCCCGCCAGAGTTACTTTTTGACCAGCATGTTCTTTTCGTAATTCGCCACAATGATGGGATTTTAACATAGTCAGTTCTCCGTGATGACAAGGACACTCAACATAAAATTATATCTCATTATGAGGTTTAGCTTCAACTTTTACGCTTGTGAAGGGGAAGCGCCATGAGGTCTCTGCGAAAAGAAACTATGTCATTGTATCTAGCCTGTCATGGTATTAAGTAGAAACAATTAACATAGAATCCAGATTTGCGCTATATCTCTTTCCCCACCGCCTTCGCAATTAGCCTTAACTCATCCATTAATCTCTTAAACTCCTCAGGATTGAGCGACTGCAAACCATCAACCAGCGCCTCAGCAGGATTCGGGTGCACTTCAATTAATAAACCATCGGCGCCTGCTGCTACCGCCGCCTTCGCCAGCGCTGGTACAAGGTCATGGTGCCCCGCTGCATGACTGGGGTCGACAATTACCGGCAGGTGGCTGGCTTTTTTTATAACAGGAATCGCCGAGATATCAAGCGAAAACCGAGTGCTGTCTTCAAAAGTACGGATACCGCGTTCACAAAGGATAACATTGGTGTTACCTTCGGCAAGCAGGTAATCTGCCGCTGTCAGCCACTCGGTAACAGTGCAGGAAAAGCCACGCTTCAGTACTACAGGCCAGTGGCTCTTGCCGATACTTGTTAACAGGGTAAAGTTCTGCATGTTACGCGAGCCAACCTGAAGAATATCTGCTGATTTAGCGACTATTTCCACCTCGTGAGGGTCGACAACTTCTGTTATCACTGGAATCCCCACCCGTGCTCTCACGCGTGCTAGCAGCTCCAGTCCCGCCTCTTCCAGACCTTGAAAACTGAATGGTGAGGTCCTGGGTTTAAAAGCGCCGCCACGTAAGACAGCTGCGCCTGCCGCCTTTACCTCCCGTGCCGCTTCCATCAACTGCTTTTCACTCTCAACAGCGCAGGGACCCGCCATCACTACAATCCGCTTTCCCCCAATCTCAACACCACCCACCTTAACCATAGTGTCCTGCGGCTTCACCTCGCGCGAGGACAATTTATAAGGCTTCATAATGCGTGTTACCCGTTCCACTCCCGGGAGCACGGCAAAGAGGTCGGTGGCTAGCTGTCCGGTGTGACTACCCAGCAAAGCAACTACTGTCTTATCCGTACCAACGTTCAACTGAACATCCAGCCCCAAGGATTTGGCTTTCTGTACAACATCATTAACTTCAGTTTGGCTGGCGCCGGTTTTCATTTCAACTATCATACGTTCCTACCTTGTCTCCTGAAAAGTATTGTTACTTCTCCCTTGAGGGGAGAAGGCTAGGATGAGGGTGAAACCCCTCACCTTAATCCTCTCCCCCAAGGGGCGAGGAAAAGTATCTACGTAAGCATTAAGATTTTAGCTCGAATTCCAAATAAAGGCAAAAGGAATTTATATCCATCAATTATTTTCCTGCTCACGTATATCACGTATATAAGGTATAATGGTAGCGCAAATCATCTCTACACGTATTTCAGGAGAATACTAATGGAATACTTCGCATACGGCAGTAACCTCAACAAACAACAAATGAAATTGCGTTGTCCTGATGCCAAACCCAAATTTCAGGCAGTTCTGCCCAATTACAGGCTCATCTTTACGGGTTGGTCACGGGAATGGAAAGGCGGTACGGCAAGTATCAAACCAGTACGAGGTGAAAAAGTTACCGGCGGCGTGTATGAAATCAGTGAAAAAGACCTCCGGCGACTGGACCGTTACGAAGATTATCCAGCTACCTATGACCACATCAATGTTCTCGTTATTAATGATAATGGGACAGCCAGTAATGCTATAACTTATATTAAACGCCGCCAGTCGGACGAAACAAAACCTTCGCCAGAATATCTAGCAGTCATTCGGCAAGGTTATAAAGACTGGGCAATTGAGTAGTAGGTATAGATGAAGATTGGACTTTCGCTGGGGGGTGGAGGAGCCCGCGGTTACGCGCACATTGGGGTAATCCGTGCCTTGACCGAGGCTGGTATACCTATTGACATGGTTAACGGTACCAGTATCGGAGCTGTAATGGGCGGTAGTTATGCCTTATACAAAGATATGGATAAAATCACAGCACTCATCAAGCAGGTGAATCAGAGTGTCAATATTAACTACTTCAACATCTTTCGCCCACAGGCAGAAAGCCAGACTTTCTTGCGAAGATGGTTGTCTGAAGCAGTCTGCGATATTGCTTCCCTGAGAAGTTCTATTCAGTCTCATCGACATAATCTGAAAGCACTACGTGTTATCTTTGGCGAATACACCTTTGCGGACACGAAAATCCCCTTCTCCGCTGTCGCTCATGACCTCATCACTGGCAAAACCGTGATTATCAAGAAAGGTAAGCTGGTTGAAGGTATCCTCCCCTCAGTGGCAATTCCGGGTATATTCCCTCCTATCCAGAGAGGTAAACGCCTCCTCGTAGATGGTATGGTCCTCGCCAATATCCCTGTACATGAAATGCGCGAGCAGGGTGCTGAATTCATTATTGCAGTGGCGCTTCGTTCCACAGAACCGACTCCCTATAAAAATGGCCTCGATATTCTAAACAATCTGGAAACCATGAAACAGCGGCGCCTGGAACAATGGGCATTTGCTGAATCCGATTTCCACATTCGTATCAACTTTAAGAACTATACCACTGAACACTTCGAAAATCCTGCTACCGCCATAGAAATTGGCTACAAAGTCACAAAGAGTAAAATACCCGGACTTTTGAGGAGACTTGAGAAAAGTGATCGCTAATCCGATAACACTGGTACTAGGGGGAATGGGAGTGAAAGGAGTTGCCAGCATCGGCATTTTTCAGGCACTCAACTCCCGAAACATCAAGGTAAAAAGGATATTTGCGGCCGGTGCTAGCGCTTTGGTAGCAGGATATTATGCTATGGGGAGAAATCCGGACGAGCTCACTGACAGGTTCGTTAATTTCTTTGACAGCAATGACAAATCTCTCTGGGGTATGGAGCAAATGTCAGGACTTTTCCAGATGCAAAGGCGACGAATTACAGATAGCTTCGCCTACTTCCTACAAGAGCGTTTATACTGCCGTGCCAATGTGAAACGCCTTAGTATTCTAACCTGGGACATCGTCGAACCCCTGATTTCTGAGGTATTTGGTGATGATAGCTTCGCTGATCTAAAAATCCCACTGGCTATCTCCACAATTGACCTCAATGCAAAGAGACTATTCATTATCGATACTGGTAAATTAACTGACGGAATGAAGGCAGGTATTGCGTTTCCCGGACTATTCCCGCCAGTAAATCTTAATGAGCATCAACTGGTAAGCAGTACAATTTGTTGTGAACTACCGTTGGAATTAGTCACCAAAGCTGATTCTCCAGTCCTGGCAGTCGATTTCCCGGTAATTCTGTCGCATCAACGTCCTACTGACCTTCTAGAAATCATCGCCCGGACCACTGAAATTCGCAGTCACGCTATTAAAAGCAGGCTATTGAAAAAGGTGGACTATGTAATCAGGCTAGAAAGAATGAGCCGGTTCCGGTGGGGAAGCTATCGCCAGATACCACAAATGATAAAGATTGCCAGGGGGCAGACAATAAAACAGCTCGCCCTTATTCCTGAGCTACAGTCTACTCGTTAAACTCTTACCAGTTTTATAAGGATGAACGGATGAAAACATTGAATATCGCCCACCGTGGTTTCACTAAAAAGTTTCCGGACAACACACTCGAGGCTTTTTCGGCCGCTATTAAGCTGGGTGCTGACGGAATCGAATGTGATGTGCATGAGACCGCCGATAATTGTTTCATCATTTTCCATGATAATGAGATTGAGGGTAGAAAAATCGCCGAGATGTCCAGCAAGGATATCGAGCAAATTCGACTCCGCGAGCAATTCCGAATTCCTACCCTTGAAGAAACTCTGGAATTGTGTCATGGTCAAGTTCTACTGAACCTGGAATTGAAGTTGGTATATTCCCTTGACCGACTGCTGCAAATAATAAGAGCAGTCTTAACCCCTGATGAACTACTCATCTCTTCTTTCCAGAGCACACTAATTACCAAACTTGCAGACCTGGCGCCGGATATCCGCCGTGGTATCCTCACCATGAATCCAGCCAAAGACCCTTTAAAACTTATGAGCTTGACAAGAGCACAGGTTATGCTACCTATTTTCCGTTCTACCACAAAGGCGTTGGTAGCTAAACTGCATAGCCATGATTTATCACTCATCGTCTGGAACTGCGATACGCCGGAAGACTTACACACCGCTCTGACCTGGAACGTCGATGGCATTATAACGAACAATCCCGACCGACTGCTTCTAGAACTAACCGGGCAATAATTACTCTGCATATTGCATACAGACTACCCCGAACTGATATATGATTCCCAGGTATATACTCAAAAAGAAAGACCCCCTCTATGCGAAGGGGGTCTTAAGAGTAGACAATTATTCTTGATTACTTGAATGTAACCGTTAGAGCGTGAGCAGAGCAGGAGATACACGGGTCATAAGCCCGTACCAGCATCTCCATCATCTTTTGTATCTCAGCCTGCGGTTTGTCCAGAATCTTCGGTACCAATGCCTCAAGGTCTTTCTGGATGTTATTGTGATTTTGGTTGGTCGGGATAATACAATTTGCTTTGGTGATAATGCCATTGGCATCGTAGGTGTAATCATGGAACAGGATACCACGCGGGGCTTCCACGGCACCCACACCTCTACCCGCTCTTGGTTTAACCTTGTCGGGCTCCTCTTTTACGCCACGATCCACCAGTTGATCGATAAGGCTGATAGCATCTTCAACGATATGGTATGTTTCCACCAGTTGCGCGACTGAAATCATGTAAGGATTGAAACAAGGGGCGCTTATACCCAGTTCCTGAGCTACTTTCTTTGCACGTGTAGATAACTGATTGTAATTGAGATTGAAGCGGGCAAGTGCCCCAACCATATAGGCATCACGTTTGTTCTTTGTATATTTAGCAGTTGATGTGGGTACGCAGAACTCATTGGTGACTCCAAGATACTGGTCAATCGGTACCGCGGGAGCATCTGACGATGCAATCTTTCCGCTTATCCAGGCATATTCTTTGGGATCTTTGAGCGCAATATATTCCGTTTCTCTGATAAAATCAGGTATCTTCACGGTCTTAAAGATAGACGTTTGTACATCAAGGTCGCCCAGACATTCCACCAATCGCTTTTTCAAAGCTTTCAACTCATTTATATTCGGAACTTTAGCAAAACCACCAACCACGCAGGAAAGCGGATGGGTCTTTCTCTGAGCAAGAGCTTCTGCTAGATTGTATGCCAGCTTCTTCATGCGGAGCGCCATGACAACAACGTCTTTATGCGTCTCCGCCAATGGAAGTACACTATCCACACCAAGAAAATCGGGTGCAACCAGGAAAAGGGTATGAAGTACATGGCTTTCCAACATCTCAGCATCAAAGAGCAGTTTGCGGAGGAGAATAGTCTGCTCCGAAGGCTGGATACCGAAGGCAGCTTCAGTCGCCTGAATCGAGGCGGTAGTATGAGCAATACTGCAGATACCGCAGATACGCGAGGCAATATGGTGCACATCATCGTAGTGTCTACCAATCAGCATGGCTTCGAAGAATCGCGGTGATTCCGGCACTTCCCATAGCAGTTTTTCAATCTTACCATCGGTTGCATCGAGGATGAGATTACCATGTCCCTCGACACGTGTTACATAGTGGACATCAACCTTTACCTGCGTCATTTCTTCACCTCCGCATAGGTGTTGTAAATCTTAAACTTTTCTACTGCCTGCTCCGGTGTCAATCCGTGCTTTTTCAGGATTTCCGTTTCTGAGTCTTTATTTGGTTCATCTACCAGACCGCGACAACCCCAGCATTGACGACCGCCTGTTACACAGATCGCATTGCATCCAGCCCGGGTAACCGGACCCAGGCAGGTCTTCCCTAACTCAAAGACGCAGATGTTACCTGCCATCTTACACTCGGTGCAGACCGGATAGTTGGGAATATCTGGCTTCTTTCCCAGCAGAAGCGCTTTGACCACCTTAACCAGCTCTGCTGTCTGTGGCGGACAACCACGTACGTAAAAATCAACCGGTACAACCGCATTAATAGGGCGAGCAGGAATAGTGTCATAGTATTTGGCAGCATCACCATAGACAATTTTTAATGCTTGTTCCATAGGAAGGTGATTTTTCAAGCAATTAATACCGCCAATGCAGGCACAAGCACCAAGCGCTACGAGTACCTTCGCCTTTTCACGGATTCCCTGAAGTCTAGTGATTTCCGCTTCTCGAGTTATGCTGCCCTCTATAAAAGCAATGTCATAATCATCTGACCTGTTAGATATTGCTTCACGGAAGTTGACAATCTCAATGGCTCCTAACAGGTCAAGTAATTCCTCACCTGTGAGATTAAGTACATCCAGCTGACATCCTTCACAACCCGTGAAGTCAAAGAACGCAACTTTTGGTTTCATTACACTGCCTCCCTCAGATTTCTCAGTTGAGCCAGGGAGAATACGGGACCTTCCTGACAGACATACACACCGTTGATCTGGCAGTGTCCGCATTTACCGACACCACATTTCATTCGGCGTTCCAGTGACATGATAATGTTTTCATCAGGCAGGTCTTTCTTCTTGAGTTCCACTATGACAAAGCGGTACATAATTGGTGGACCAACAACTATCGCCATTGTTTTTCTTGGGTCAAGCTGGACTTTGGGAATAAGAGTGGTAATGACGCCCACATTTCCCGTCCATTCTGGTGTCCCACGGTCAACAGTTTCATAGAATTCAAGGGCAGGATTGTTCTTCCAGGTAGCAAGCTCATCAACAAACAATCTCTCTGCTGGTGTACGCGCACCAAAGAGCACAATTGCTCTGCCGAACTGATTTCTATTATCTAGAACGTATTGAATTAGCGACCTCACAGGGAAGAGACCGATACCACCGGCAATAAACAATATATCCTTACCTTCCAGTGCTTTTACATCGAAACCATTCCCGAATGGACCTCTAATACCAACTACGGCACCTTTTTGCAGATTATGAATCGCATTTGTGACACTACCGACATTACGCACTGCAAATTCAAAACTCCCCGTACGTGTCGGTGAGGTAGCTACCCCGAATGGTGATTCACCAATACCCATGATTGACACACTCACGAACTGACCGGGTTGATGTCCCAAGTCTTTGCCATCGAGGAATTTCATTTCAAAGACTTTTTCTTTAGCAGCAAGTTGTTCTACTCGTACTAACTGGGCGGGACGTGGTAAATACAGCTCCTCTTCAGGACGTGCTTCGCGTAGAATACGCTTCGCTTCTTGTTTGACTTGCCACGATTCAGCGATGGCGTTAAAAGCTTCCAATGGACTGGCTATCTCCGCAAGACAGGCAACAGCACAGCGTCCGCACCCCACACAACCCATCCGTCCATACCTCTCCAGCACATACTTGCCTTTCCGGTAAATCCGATGGCGGAAACGACTCGCCTTATCCTGGCGGAAGTTTTCACCTGTTGCTACCTTGGCGAAATCAACCAACATACAGCCATCCCACTGCCGCGTACGCTGTCCTTCCTTAAGATTCAGAGCAACATCATCCTGTACGTCAAAGCAGAAACAGGTAGGGCAGACCATTACACACGAACCACAACTCAAACAGGTATCACTTCGTGCCTTCCAATAGGCATCGTCATAGCTTTCTTCGAGTAGTTTTGGTAACCTCTCCCGCGGTACATTAAGGTTGAGTTTATACCTGGTTAATGCCCTATCGAGAACTGATATTTGTTTGGCAATATCCTCAGTACTAAGTGGGCTGCTCTTTGTATACTTTTTAATAAGATTGGCACCTTTTCTAGAACCGATAGCAACTATGTATTTACTGCCAATGTCTGTAAGCATGAGGTCGAATCCGCTTTCCGCGATGTGCGTTCCCATGCTTGGTGCAAATGACTTTGGCGATGGAGTAAGATCGCTTACTCCAACAATAAGGCTATTCTTCCGCCTGGCAATATAATTGGGGTCAGGATTAGTAGTGATGAATGCTTCATCGAGCATACGAATTGCATTAATATCACATGGATGCACCCCGATAATTGCCCTTGATGTATCATCAGTAACTGGTTCTGGTTTAGCACCATTGCCCAGTGCAAACCTCAGGATAGTTTCCCGCGGTGGGAAAAGATAGGCAGTAGGTGGTAAAACTGTGACATCATAACTCAGTGCCAGTTCATCTGCATTACCAATGCTGTCATAAACAAATTTTCCCTTTTTAGCTATAACTCCATAAACATCCATTTTCTTAATGAGACTGTTTACGAGGTTTTTAAAACCTTGCTTGCTAATTACTACGGACTTTTTAATTTCAATCGCTTCTGCGGAACTGGTCATCATTTATTTCCACCTCCCTAGTATTCGTTTGCATATTCACATACCACTCCCTGTATCATTCTTTTCAAGTGGTTGGAGGCAATAGATTCAGTAAAATGGTCAAGCGTGTCCAGATTCATGATTTTGGTGCATGCGATACCAACCGGTTTTACTGGCATTGACACCTCCTCATGATAATAGTCATACGTTGTATAGCACAAACGCTTCTATACTAATCCAACAGACTATTTTTATCAACTACCAGTGCCGACTAAGGTTGGACCTGAAACCGTCATTTGGGGCAATACTGATGAAATTAACGACTGAGACTCTTGCCGCTTCTTCTCACGATATCGTCGGATATTCGTCAGTACTCTCTTTTTTTCTTCAGGAGTCATATACTTGTATTTATGCCGCTCCTGACGACAAGCATCCGAACAGAAAAGAATCCGCTTCTTGGGTAAAGGCTTGTTACAAACCCGGCAGAAATGATGGTCGCTGTAGTAACTAGTAATTACCTGAACAGCCTCTGGAGCCCATAAAAGGTAGTGACGTTTGCCAATTCCCCATGTAAAAGCTGGTGTGATGATACCTATTCTCTGAAGTTCCAGCACGCGATTTCTCGGTAGTTTGGCTTCCTCACAAAGCTGCAATGTAGAAAACCATTGATGCTTCGTACTACCGATGTTATGAGCCAGAATCTGTCTCACACGCTCTTTGCTGATGCCGACCTTTTCAGCGATCTCTCGCATGGGAGAGCCAGCTTGACGCATTTGAAAGATAAGCGTCCTATTCGCAATCGTACTATGTTTTATTTCAGTTACCACTATCCTACCTCCCTACGAAGTGATAGTACTGATAATTATTTCTTGACACCAAATTTTCCGATAGGTAAAACCCACCGACCATATTTATCATTCAGGATAACGGCGGCTGAACCCCAGACAGCACCGGCACCACAAAATAGTCCTTCTACCCCAGCGATCTTAGCATCCATGCCACCGAGGAAATGTGCCGCGAGTAAGCCAAATAGAATGACCAATGTCCCAAAGACAAAAACGTGCATCATAGACATCTTTAATGTACCGACAAACATATACGCAGTAAAAACTCCCCAGCAGATGCAAAGCCATCCAAGCCCAGCATTATCCGCAGCGACTGTACCAGTCCATTGAAGCAGAAAATAAAAACTCAAACCCAGCCAGAAAGCGCCGTAGGAAGTGAAGGCTGTGAGGCCGAATGTGTCACCACGTCGCGCATCAATGATACCAGCAATTATCTGAGCAATGCCTCCCCAGAAAAATCCATAAATGAGTGGCACCATTCCTTCAATTAAACCGAGATTATGCAACTGCAGAAGTATGGTATTGAAACCAAACCCCGCCAGCCCCAGTGCCCCAGGATTTGCCCATTGAACTTGAGTTTCTTTCTCGTTAGACACCAGCTACGCAACTCCTTTTCATTCTTTTTATTTTTCCGCTATTGAAGGAGGGGGTCGCTTATTTCTTTAACCCCCTCCTGAGCTACCTGTTATACCTGAATTTATACCGTTTTTGCACCTTCAACCAGTGTATCGACTACCGATGGATCAGCCAAAGTCGTAGTATCACCAAGGTTATCAATTTCGCCGGCTGAAATCTTAGTTAGGATACGCCGCATGATCTTACCACTTCTGGTCTTGGGTAGGGCATCGGCAAATTGTATCTTATCAGGTGTGGCAATAGGTCCCATCTCTTTTCTTACATGCTGGATAAGTTCCTGTTTCAGAGCATCCGATTTTTCTACACCCACTTTAAGCGTAACGTAGGCATATATACCTTGCCCCTTGATAGCATGTGGCATCCCTACCACTGCTGCTTCAGCCACTTTGATATTTGAAACCAGTGCACTCTCTACTTCTGCAGTACCGATGCGGTGTCCGGATACTTTCAGAACATCATCCATGCGACCCATCAGCCAGAAGTAACCATCTTCATCCATACGCGCACTATCACCTGTAGTGTAAACACCATGGAAGCGGGTGAAATAGGTATCATAGAATCTCTTTGGATCACCGTAGACTCCACGCATTAGTCCAGGCCAGGGTCTCTTGATAACTAGAGAACCACCCTCATTAATGTTGGCAATTGTCCCGTCTTCCCGGAGAATAGCTGGAACGATACCGGGGAATGGTAATGTAGCGGAGCCCGGTTTGGTAGGAACAGCACCGGGAATAGGTGTAATCAAGATACCGCCCGTTTCAGTCTGCCACCAGGTATCGACAATCGGACAGCGGCCTTTCCCGATGACGTTATAGTACCAGATCCATGCTTCTGGATTGATTGGTTCTCCAACAGTTCCGAGAAGTCTGAGAGAGCTCATGTCATGTTTATTAGGCCAATCATCTCCTTCCCTCATCAGGGAACGGAGAGCAGTAGGCGCTGTGTAGAAGATATTAACCTTATATTTCTCCACCATCTCCCAGAACCGGTCAGGCTTGGGATATGTAGGTACACCTTCAAAAAGTATTACACTAGCACCACACGCAAGAGGGCCATAGACAATATAACTGTGTCCGGTCACCCAGCCGATATCTGCCGTACACCAGTAGGTATCATCCTCTTTTAGGTCAAATACCCATTTCATTGTCTGATAGGTATACACTAGGTAACCAGCCTGGGTATGCATTACACCCTTTGGTTTGCCAGTGCTACCGCTAGTATAGAGAATGAAAAGCGGGTCTTCCGCATCAAGAACTTCTGCCGGACAGTATGGTTTAATATCGTCAGCTTTAACTTCATCTTGCCACCAATGGTCACGTCCGGCCTTCATTGCTACTTCATTAGCCGCCCGCTTGACGACAATACATTCCTTAACATCAGGACATCCGCTAAGAGCTACATCTGCATTGTCCTTACTGCGGATGACTTTACCACTCCGATAATAGCCATCACTGCAAATAAGCATTTTGGCGCCACAGTCCAACATTCTATCTTTCAATGCCTCAGCACTAAATCCGCCAAAGACGACACTATGAACTGCACCTATTCTGGCACAAGCGAGTACAGCAATGGGTAATTCTGGAATCATAGGTAAATAAATGCATACCTTATCGCCCTTTTTAATGCCGTATTTTTTCAGTACATTAGCGAATTTGCAAACTTCATTAAGTAAGTCCTGATAGGTGAGTGTTCTGGTATCACCGATATCCCCTTCCCAAATAAGTGCAGCTTTGTTCTTTCTCCAGGTAGTAAGATGACGGTCAAGACAGTTATAAGTGACATTTAGTTTGCCACCAACAAACCACTCATGTTTACCCTCAGCCCATTTATCATCCACCAATACCTTATCCCACTTCTTGAACCAATGAAGCTGATTTGCGATTTCAGACCAGAAACCCTCCGGGTCGGTCACTGACCAGTTATAAAGAGCTTTGTATTCCGCCAGACTTCTGAGTTCGGCTACTTTGCTAAATTCTGACGATGGTGGAAAGACACGGTCTTCCTCCATCATTGATGTCAGCCCTTTTTCACTGATTTCTACTCTCTGAGGTTTTTCAGTAGCCTCTTTTTTAACAAAAGCCTTGTGGTTTAAAAGATCTTCGATCTTTTTTACCAGGTCATCCATAGAAAACGGCTTCACAATAAAGTCAACTGCACCCAACCTGATGGAATTTCGCGCGGTATCAACTCCCGGGTATGCGCTGATGATGATACCTTTCATTTTCGGTTGCAACTTTTGTGCTTCCTCTAGAACTTGAATCCCATCTTTTCCCGGTAATCGTAAATCAATAATAGCAACGGCAAACTTTTCTTTCTTTACCATACTTAGAGCTTGTTCCCCACTCTCTGCAATTGCTACCCCGAATCCGGATTTCCCAAGTACAAGACTGAGAGATTCTCGGATGATTGGTTCATCATCCACAACGAGTATTGTTTGCTTATCTTGCTTCTTTGCCAAAATTTTGCCTCCTTTCAAATCTCGTAAATCGCTTAAAACTCATCGGCAAAGCTATTACTAAACTAGATAAAAATAGGTGGTTTTGAAGGTTATGCCATTCAGGTAATTTTAGAATTGGCACGCGTTCAATCCCACCCTGGTATTTACTGCATGAGTCAATTCGATGTGTGATTCGGTGTCATCCATATTTCAAGCTATTAATAAGCCCACTCTCTTTTTATTACTCTATGTTAAAATTTCATACTTCGCAAGCATTTTTCTTATTGTCATTACCTGCGGGGACATATTGGCAACTCCGTCTGATCTTTTGTATACTCAATTTCTTTCAGGTTGCGCAATTCTCCTTGCTTGCATCCGCCGGAATATGGTGCGAATTCCGTCTGAGTTTAAGTACCATACGAACAGAACTGGTGGTAAAACAATAGGAATCGCAAGTACCAACCCTAGGAGGACTCCGATAATCATTGTTACTACCTCCCTCAGCATGCTCTTCAGATAACAATTATCACAATAACCTGTAATGGAGCTGTGTCCCTCATCACTAATTTAATATTACAGTTCTATAAATAAAGCAAACTTCTGTCATTGGGCTTATTTATTTGCATAACAAACACCTATTATCAGTATGGCTGGTTAGTGGTTTACACCTATTGACTTCTTGGATGATAAGCAATATCACGTACGCCTTACCCAATTTTATGTAGAATCTGCGGCATTTCAATTATCATGAGAGCTGGTTATTAAAAACAATAAAATTACTATTCTTCCACATCATAACTCTCTCTGGAAAAATGAGAATCAGGATTATCGTGAAAATATATCAAATTGCTGACGAAAAGCAATAATATAATATTCTGGATAAACGATATATTTCTCTAACAAACAATAAAACCAGCAGACACTAATTAATGATTAAACCGGGACCTCAACGATCACTGTGGTGCCTTTGTCTGGTTCGGAACTAATACGTAGCTCTCCCCCAAGCAATTTGGCACGTTCCGCCATCCCTGCCAATCCTAACTTTGATGCGCTGGTAAGGTCACTCAAGTGTTCGGGAAGTTTAAAACCGTGACCGCTGTCCTTCACAGTGAGAATTGTCTTCCTATCGGCAAACTCAATACTCACCCAGGCTCTCTTTGCGCCTGAGTGTTTACGGACATTACTTAATGCCTCCTGAATAATACGGAAAAGAAGTAGTTCTTGCTCTGGAAGAAAACGGCGCTCAGCACCAATAACCTCCACGCCCACAGATATATCAAAATGATCCGTGGTATCAGTTGTCAGCCATTCGAGAGCCGGAATAAGACCTAAATCATCAAGAATTGATGGCCGTAAATCCTGACTGAATCGTCGTACTCCATCCAGAATTGCATCAACCCGCTCTGAAAGCTTCTCTAACAATGTCACATCTTGAATCGCAGGTGTTTTATTTGACATTAATTGGTCCAATTGTCGGGAAAGAACAATGAGTTGTTGTGCCGTATCGTCATGGAGTTCCCGGGCGATTCTCTTGCGTTCTTCCTCCTGAGCACGCGTAATTTGCTGAACATAGAAGCGCAGATTTTCATCCATTCGTTTCTGCTCTGTAACATCACGCGCAATATGCTGAAAAGCCTGAGCTTTACCATCACGGGTTAGCAAGCTTGTTGTAAGCATTAGACTTGCTTCGCTACCATCCCGCTTAATCATTTTTTGTTCATAAGGCTGAGATAATGCCTCCTGAGACAGAAGTTTTTGGCGGACTTCTTGAGCAATCTTTAAACTCTCTTCAGTCAAGAAAGACTTAACATTCATATTGCGTAATTCTTCAAACCGATAACCAACCAAGTCTGCCGCTGCTTCATTGGCGGTTAGGACATTCCCAGCCAGGTCATGAACCCAGATAGCATCATGGGCTTTCTCAAATAACTCCCTGTAATCTTTTTCTGATTGTCTCAATTGCTCAGCCATAAATATTTGCTCTTTATATAACCGATTATTTTCCAGCGCCATACCAATTTCGTCACCGATTGCCCTTAATATATCAATCTCGTCAGATGTGAAACGTCTTTGTCCGCGCATACGTACCGCTAATGTCCCGGTCACTTCATCCCTCAATTTGATCGGCACAATCAACTGAGCTACCACTCTCTCTTCAGCAACTATTTCAATATTTGAGTGTGGATCGTCGGTTACATCAGCTACGACTAAAGGCTCACCTGTCCATACAACGCGTCCGCTTAGCCCCTCTCTCATACTAATCCGACGGATGTTGTCGGCAAATTCATCGGTAATTCCATAATATGCATTCAGGATTAATTCGTTACGATCTTTTGTCAAGATAAAGATCAGGGCAATATCCAGGTTCATTACCGCTACTATTTGTTCTAATGCATTATATAGTGCTTGCTGTAAATCAAGAATCTGGTTGAAGCCATGGGAGATGCTATTTAACGCGTCAAGTCTTCCTCTATCCAGGCGTAGTTCCTTTTGAGTCCTCTCAAGCTCCTCAATGGTCCGCTGGCGCCGCTTCCGTTCCACTTGTAAAATGCTAAACCAGCCATTGACCAACAAGCCAACAATGGTAATGCCTATTACTTCAAAAATCGCATCAGCGCGGTTCGTGCTGATAATTAGAGCACGAGGTATCATGATAGATAAGCTGACCAGAAGGCAAATAATACCGCCCTTAGTTCCAAAAGCGATGGCGGAGTATATAATTGGAATTAGGAAAAGAACGCGGTCCACGGTGTGTCTGGTCAATCCAAGTTTTTCATAAGGGATTAGTTCACCGAAGGGAAGCGAAAAATGTAGAAGAATTAAGACGACCAATATACCAATAAGAAGCCACAGGCGGAAATTCGTAAGTATGTTGAGAATTTTAACTCGGGATTGCGCTGACATGACCTGTCCTTCAATCACCACTCAGACATTAAGAAAGATCTTCTACTGAGAACCAACCTTTCTTCAGTCCATAAAGAATTGCTTCAGTGCGGGAGCCAACATCAAGTTTGTTAAAAATGTTGCCCAGATGTGCCTGCACTGTACGGATACTAAGGAAAAGCTGTTCAGCAATATCACGATTGCTCAACCCTTTTGCTGCCAGCTTGAGAACTTCGAGTTCACGCTCACTAAGGATGTCGGCGACTGGTTCTCCTTCAGGTTTTACGTTATAATTAGCAAACCTATTCAGTACTTTACGTGCAATTTTAGGATGCAAAACAGACTCACCTGAATTGACAGCACGGACAGCATCGATCAGTTCCCGACCCTTTATATTCTTGAGTAGATAACCTGCCGCCCCTGCCTCCAGTAATGCTGAGACGTACTGATCGTTATCATAGGCAGTTAACACCAATATCGCCACAGATGGCATCTTCATTTTGATTTGTTTGGTAGCTTCAATCCCGTTTAGTTTTGGCATGTTGACATCCATAATGATAACGTCTGGTTTGACATGTGGTGCTAGTGCTACCGCCTCTTCACCGTCACCTGCTTCTCCTACCACTTCCATATCATCTTCATGTTGGATAAGCTCACGGGTCCCTTCGCGCACAACCACATGGTCTTCGGCAAGCATTACTTTTATCTTTTCCATGCCAATGTAATTATATCATGTTCCTAGTTATTTATGTCTAATGCAATAAGTAGGAATGCGTACCATCGGAAAAAAATGATAGAGAAAAACACTGATTGTCATTTATATTTTTTCAAACTTTATACTCCCAGATAATAGGCTAGATTACAGATGCTATTAAGCAATTTCACATGTTAAATTTCATATCAAAGAGAAATGAAGCTAAGGTAATATGGCAGTTAATGCATTTTTACTCGTTAACGTACGACCAAACTCTGTTTCTCGACCTTCCGAAGAATTGAAACAGATTCCCGGAGTTAGTCGGGTGGAAGAAGTCTCAGGTATCTATGACTTTCTGGTGGAAATAGAGGCCACTGTACACTTTACGCAAATTTCTGATACACTGATGGCCAAACCATGGGTAAAACGAGTTCACGTCCTGCGTCCCATTCGCACTGAAAATGCTCATATTGGAAACAGTGATATCATCAAACCAATTTCTGATAATAATAAAACTATAGAGAACCGGCTAACACGAGCGCAGTCGTGGTTATATCCAACCCTTTAGATAGATTATCTTAGAAAGCTAATAATTTTTTTCTCTATCTCTTTTTCAAAACCCCACCAGAAGTGATCCGCGCCGGCAATGACCTGAAACTGTTTATCTGTAACGATATCTTTCTTCAAACGTGCATATGGTACAACTGTGTCGGCATCCCCGAGGAGAATCAGTTTCGGTCTATTATAATTTTTCAATTCTTCCCACTGACTCCCGTTTAACGCCGGAGATACGAGAATTAATTTATTAATACGTGTATCCTCCTGAGCTATTGGGAGAGCGACCGCACCACCAAAGGAATACCCCACTATTCCTAGACTTTCGGTATTAATGTCTTTTCGTGCGCCTAAATAATCAAGTGCCGCAATTACATCATCACGTTCTTTTACTCCCCCACCGAATTTTCCCCCACTGCCGCCAACACCACGGAAATTGAATCGCAGAGCCGCAACTGAATGCATCGCTAACGCCTGACAGATTATCACAACCACATTGTTATCCATGTCACCACCATATAGCGGGTGCGGATGGCAGGCGACCACAGCCGGATATGGAGATTTACTATCGGGCAGATGCAGAATACCCTCGAGTTTTATTTCACCGCATGGGATTGACACACGTTCTGATTTCAATTTCAACTACCTTTTTGATTTTGATCCTGGGTATTTTTCTGCTTTAATAATCTCCAAGCACGCAATCGCGCGACAATTTCCTTCTCAAACCCAGATTCACCCGGGAAATAAAATCTTTTTCCGCGTAAAGAATCCGGTAAGTGCTCCTGTTCAATCATATGTCCCGGAAAATTGTGTGCATACTTGTAATCTTTTCCGTAACCGATATCTTTCATTAGTTTGGTGACTGCATTACGCAGATGAAGAGGTACCGGGTCGTTACGTCCTGTCTTTACCTCTTGCTGGACGTTTGAATAAGCAGTGTAGAGCGAGTTACTCTTAGGTGCCGTTGCCAGGTAGACTGCTGCCTCTGCAAGAGCTAGATTCCCTTCCGGCATCCCGATAAAGTGTACCGCCTGTTGTGCTGCCATCGCCACTACCAGTGCCTGTGGGTCTGCCATCCCGATATCTTCTGTAGCGGCACGTACTAACCGTCGTGCAATGAATAGCGGGTCTTCACCTGCTTCCAACATACGAGCTAACCAGTACAGACAGGCATCCGGATCAGAATCACGTAATGATTTATGTAAAGCTGAAATGAGATCGTAATGTTGCTCACCAGCTCTATCATAGAGCAATGAACGCTGTTGGAGCGCATCCTCAATGACTTCCAGTGAAATACGTCGCACACCATCAGCATCCGGTGGTGTGGTCATTACGGCAAGCTCTATAGCATTAAGGGCGATGCGAGCATCGCTATTCGACATCACAATCAATTGCTGCAGGGCGTCTTCTTTAATATTCACTTGCATCTTGCCCAGTCCGATGTTTTCATCTTTCAGGGCACGTTCTATGATTGTCTGAATTTCTTTTTCTGATAATGGTTTTAGAGTAAAAACACGGCAACGGGACAGTAACGGAGCTATGACCTCGAAAGACGGATTCTCCGTGGTCGCGCCAATCAGGACGACCGTACCATCTTCTACATATGGCAGAACGGCATCTTGCTGGGCTTTATTGAAGCGGTGAATTTCATCGATGAAAAGGATTGTCTTTTTCTGATAGAGCGACCGTCTTTCCTTAGCTTCATCAATAATACGACGCAGGTCAGCTACACCCGCTGTAACAGCACTCACTGAACTGAAATGTGAATCGGTGGTATTGGCAATGATGAAGGCAAGCGTAGTCTTGCCACTCCCCGGTGGTCCCCAGAGAATCATTGAAGGAAGTTGCCCGGAGTCTATGGCTTTACGCAGGACACGTCCCTCACCGACGATATGCTCCTGCCCGACGAACTCCTTGAGCGTGGTTGGACGCATACGAGCCGCTAACGGCGCTTCCCGCTTTTTTAAGTCTTCCGACTGCTTATCAAAAAGATTCGGTACGGATACAGGGCGTTTTTTGTTATCTCTTACTGGCATCCTCACACCTTATCAACCTAATAGAATGATAGGGTAGTTTGTCATTTCAAACGATAAGACCAAGTTGTTCCGAGAATTTCCCATGGAAATGCTTTCGCTGAGCGAATCTCCGTACGTTCAGTGTTCTCACCATCGCTGAATATGGACATCTGTATATTGTTAAACTTCTTGCCCATACTGTACTTTTTATTAGAGCCTTTAAGCTCATTAAGGTCAATCAATATTAAAAGAAGAGGCCATTGCGCTCCTTGCCATTTTTCTATTACACGCTCGTAAACTCTTTGTATGTTTTCTGGATGGGTATAAGTTATGAGGACTGCATACTTTAGACTACCCTTGTCTCCTTTCATGCTCCATACTCTATGCTTATCTAGCTTTTCTAACTCATTACCCCACACACCACCCCATTCCCACTCTACAGCTATTTCATCGCCAGCAGTGCTCCTCAGGATTGCATCCTTTCTCCCGCCCTCCTCAAATCTCGTAACAAAACCCATGTAATCAGCTATGCTACGAACAACTACTCCGATATGGATAGTCCAATCCACCCGCCCCGCTCCAATTGCCACCTTCTCATCCATCGGAAAATCTCGATACCAGAAATACTGAAATAGTGTTGCAAAATCCTCTATTGAAGCCCAATCTCCTACCATTTTTGAGCCTCCCTTATTATTTATATTTTCTACTAACCAGATGTTTTATTAAATAAGCTTCACCCCTCTAAATACCCTTATTTACATAGAACCGGCACTTTTCTTTAATACACTGCTTATTCAAACTGGCAAACTCACATTTTACAGTACTGTTAACGGGTAACGTAACACCAAACTGCTCCTTAACAAATTCTCCCGCTTCATGAATAGCCAGAAAACTATTGCGTTTACAGCAACGCGGTCCGCCATTTTCCGCAATTGTAATCAGGCTCCTACCAGTCGCTAAATTACTCAGCCGCCAATCCTTGGTTGAAAGTGGTGTTGCACCTGTTATGATACTGATGAAGATACCCACCCCTACCGCCGCACCACAATCACCATAGAAACCACAGAAACCACCGAGAACGTTGACCGCACGCTTCTCTGGGCAATTTTTATTTTCTCCTCTTTAGTAGATCGATTACCTTTGACATTATAGTATGCAGAGAGCAATACCGCTGGTACCAGGAAGTGATGCTCCGGTCCGTGCATGGCAACACTAGGGTTGCGCATTAACGCAATTGCCTGTGCCATAGGGTCTTTCGACTCGCTGGTAATGCAAAATCGTAGAATAAACTCACTTGCTGGTAGACTGTGGCAAGCGTCACAGACATAGTGCCCATGAACGCATTGTACATTGGTATCGAATCTCTGCCCACAGAGGACACAAGTTGCCTGTTTATAATCACGATTGTATTCCAGTTCTGCACCACAGAAAAGGCAATTATTTTTATAATGGGGCATCATTTTCCCTTTCTAATATTCAGCAATGATTATGTCAATCAGACGGCGTTTAGGTACATGATGGACATCATCTTTGTCACGCCAGTAAACTGTATCAGCACCGGGTAGCAGTTCGTCGAGGACTACCTTCTCCTTTGGCTTACCCAATGCAATAGCGAGGAGAATATCGAACTTTAAAGGTATATTTAAAAGCTTTCGGAGTTCGTCTCTATCCACAGATGCCAGCATACAACCGCCGAATCCCTTCTCCACCGCCCCCAGTAAAATAGTCTGTGCTGCAATACCATGGTCGACTCCGAAAGAAGGTACCACTTCTTTATCGCCAAGCACGATAATATATGCGGTAGGGCGTTCGCCTACTTCTGGTCCATGCCATGATCTCAACATCGCTGCCCAGTGCAGACAGGAAAATATCTGGTTATTCTTCTCCCTGGAACACGATAGGATATATTTCAACGGTTGTCGGTTGGTAGCTGAGGCAGTATTACGCGCCATATCCACCAACTCCTTTAATGTACTCATTTCCATATCTACGTCTTCGTAGAAGCGTCGATAACTACGGCATTTTAGTACCAGGTCTTTAAGCATACAATCCTCCCTTTCTATATAATACTGCTAATTACTTCCGTGGTTGACGAAACATATTTCCTCGCCCCTTGGGGGAGAGGACAAAGGTGAGGGGTATTTTCAATTTCACCCTCTTCCTAACCTTCTCCCCTCAAGGGAGAAGAAACTTCTATATCATTGTGAATTAATAGAACTTGTAATTGCTGTTATTTTCCCCCTCGATAGGTAAGGCGGGAAATAGTCCGCTGACCGTTTTATGGCTTTCAGTTAGTGTGGGAATGAAAGGATACATTTGCCTATTTCCTTGGTGGATTCCCGCCTACGCGGGAATGAAAAGATATGTCTAGACATATCTTTTCACTTCAAATCTATATAGTTTTACCGGTTCCTTTTGCCCGATGCCTGCCTTAGCACGGCAGATCTCAATCTGATAATCAACTGAATCCACACCTTCAAGATCAGGCAGGAGTAAACCCCGCCGCCATCCTGCCTCGACAATCACCCCATATTTCTTCGGGTCTAACTGGTGAGTACCTTGCACTGGCTCCGGTTCGGTAAGAACATCTACGCTATAGTTTAGTTCGGGTAGTTCATCTGTAGAAATGGGCGGGAAACGTGGGTCTTTCGTGGCAGCGCTAATGGCATTCTGTATGATTTCTTTGGCAATATTTTCTTCGGTTGGTCCGATAGTCCCAATACAACCACGTAAATCCTTACCCCTATGAATAGAGACAAAAACGCCGGCTCTCCCTTTCATCTCTGGTGTAATTGATTTCGGTGAAGGAATACCGCCCTGTGTTATATAACTTTCGACCGTTTCACGCGCCAGCCTGACAAGTGGTGATTCCTTCTTTGCTGTAAACACAACACCGGCATAGCCAACCACACTAGAGAAATCGCCAGTTGTATCACCGCTTGTCTGATATTTCACCAACTCCGCTTTTTCAACGCCAAGCTCTTTTGCTGCAAAAATGAGCACCGCTGCCGGTGCATAACCGCACATGGTAATATTAATTTCGTGAACGCGCGATAACAATTCTTCTGCATCAAGACGTAACATCGCTTCAATTGCTCGCATATCTTTGGCACGAGCCGATTTCTGTGATTCATAATGAGTCATATCACCTGAGGCGACGATAACAACCTGCTTGCCCGATTCTTTTATTGCCCCGGCAATCGCCTTCCCGATATTCTTATAAATTGCGCCAGTGGCATGTTGTAGGATAATCGGTACGAATTTGAAATCATGTTTGAAATACTGGATAAAGGGCAACTGCACCTCGACAGCATGCTCCTCGACATGTGCCAGAACATCTTCTTTCAGATAATTGGAGGTGGCAAGAATCTTTTTAGCCAGCACGGAATCTATTTCCACCTCTCCGAGTGGTGTACGCCAACTGCCCTCTGTCATAATACTGAAAGGTGCGCCCATACCAGTGTGACTCGGACCCATAATAATATAGGAATCTGCTGGCTTGACTTGCGAAACAATAGCGCCTACAACTGGTCCCGAATAAATATAACCGGCATGAGGCGCATAGTAGCCAATCACCTCTTCCTTTACCGCCAACTCGTCAACCATTGTTTTGATAAGAGCTCTCAACTCTTTTACTGAACCTGGATAAAAGCTCCCAGCAACAACCGGTTCCCTTATCATTGGCTTCCACCTCCTTCGTCCGTCATCCTGAAGTTGAGGTTGGCTCCACAGAACTGACAACAGGAGCCTGAAAGTCCGGTAATTCGTGTCTCATACCCAATTCTCTCTACCACTGACTTGCCGCACTCAGGACATATTGTGGTTTCACTGGGATGCCCGAAAACGTTGCCCAGGTAGATGAATCTCAGCCCTGCCTTCCGTCCGATTTTCACCGCCTTCTCCAGTGTAGTTACTGGAGTCGCTGGTAGATTAGCAATATGAAAGTTGGGATGAAATCGCGTCACATGCCAGGGTGCCATATCCCCGAGTTTATCATGTATCCAATGGGCAATACCCTCTAATTGTGCATCATCGTCATTCATAGTCGGAATGATATTAGTCACAACTTCTACATGCATGTTCCATTTCTTTTTCGCCCGCTCGGCGACATCCAAAATACCACGCCAGTTGATAACTTTTGCCAGGTCTTGATACAGATTATCGTTAAAACCTTTGACATCCACACGCCAGGCGTCCAGATAAGGTCCTATAGTATCCAGTGCTTCCTCACTGAGATAGCCGTTAGTTACATAGACTGTGTAGAGACCATCTTTTTTAGCAAGCTTTGCGCAGTCCAGCGTGTACTCAAACCACATAGAAGGCTCATTGTAGGTCCAGGCAATACCATCACATTTATAATGTTTAGCAAGTTGAACCGCCTGTTCCGGTAGAATCTCCCGCGAAACAGGAAGTACATCCTTAACCATAGAAATTTCCCAGTTCTGGCAGTCCTGGCAATGAAAATTGCATCCCCACCCGCCTAATGAATAGACCAATGTGCCTGGATGGAAGTGAAACAGTGGTTTTTTCTCGATTGGATCCACTGCGACCGAAGAGGCGAGTGCATAGTTCAGGTTATAAAGGGTACCCTCACGGTTCTTATACATGTGGCAAACACCAGTATTACCGGGATTAATGTGGCAAAACCACTGACAGGTACGGCACCGGACTCTGGAGTCAGGGAGTTTTTCATAGAGCAATGCAGGATGCATAGCTACCTCCCATGCTCGTCTTGACACAATTATAGCACTGCTGGTTTATGCAGGCGATACTTAATGAAAATTTTATCAATGTAACTTCAGTCACAGCACAGCGGAAAACACAATCATAAAATAATGTCAGGATGTAAATATATTAAATAAAAATTTAACAATGAGGAGTAATTATATGGAAAGAAGGAACACAGACAAGAGTCTAATACCCTGGAGGTTTTTAAGGGAGCTAGACGAGCCTCATGATTATCTGAATTCCCTGTTTTACCGTTCCGTTTCACCTTTTTTTAGAGGATTTCCTTTGGAGGAAAGGTATTGGGGACCAGCTATGGAAATTAGTGAAGCAGATGACAAATATATTATCAAAGCTGAACTACCGGGTATGAAGCGGGACGAAATTGAAGTCACATCTATTGACCACACGCTCAGCATCAAGGGTGAAAAAAAGCATAAAGAAGAGGTCAATGAAGATGGCTATTATTATTCTGAAGTCTCTTATGGTTCCTTTCACAGGACAATGACACTGCCAGCAGACGTAACTACCGGAAAAATTGTGGCTAGTTATGAGGATGGAGTGCTGGTAGTAAATGTCCCCAGGACGCAGGAATCTAAGCCGAAGAAAGTCGTCATAGAGAGTAAGAAAAAGGACCAGACGACCCAAGAGAAATAATTAGAATAGGGCGGGGTGGGGTAGGGTTGGTGGTGTAGAGCCCGATGGGATTATTCGTCCCATCGGGCTCTCAATTTTTTACTCTGCTTTATCCGGGTTCAGTAAATCCACTAAGTCCATTAGTGTTTCATTTTGCCCCACCACCAGAATCCTAATGCCGCCACGAGTCCCACAGAAGCAACTATTCCCCACAAGGCTATATTGTTCGTAGGGAACATGTCGAGAAGCACTCCACCAAAAAGTGGCGATAGAGAAAAGCCGATAGTCTGACTCAGTGCAAAAAATCCCATGTAGCGACCGCGCTTGTCCTGTGGCGCAGATTCGGCAACAACAGCAGAAGAAATCGGTGAGAAGACCACCTCACCACTGGTAATGATAATCATCGAGATGATCGCCCAACTGTAATTTGTAATCCAGCCCAGGGTAAGATAACCGACTGCATAAAAGAGACTGCCCAGAATGAGTCCGGTCGGCTTAGAGAGTTTATTGACCACGTAGGCGACAGGATATTGGGTAACCGCCACCATGATCCCATTAGTAGTCAGCAGTAGTCCATATTGTGCAGTAGTAAAACCCATACGGTCAACAGCAAAGACAGAAAGGGTGCTCCCTAGATGTGCTACGGAGAGGATGAGTAGTAAACTAAACGTAATAAACATCAGGAATGAGCGGTCTTGCGCCACTGCTAAAGTACTGTGCAAATCCACCTTTTCCCCACCACCGGTAAATGACTCACGAAGAAAGAATAGTATCAATAAAGCCACTATAAGACAAGTAAAAGCAGAAACGCTCAGAAGCCAACCATAAGACAGAAATGTCATCAAGTAACCACCAAGAGCAGGTCCCAGCGCAAAACCGACATTTCCGCCAACACGGATAAATGCGTAGGTTTCCGTCAGTCGATCTTTAGGTGATAGGTCAGCTACAATTGCCATAACTGTCGGATTAATGGTACCAATAATGCTCCGTGCGGCAATATAAGCAACTGCGATAAGCCACACAGGTGCAGAAATCCCGATAAGGACAGCTAGCGCCGCATAAGCGAAGATACTGACAGTAGTAATAGAGATGAAAAGTCTTCGACGCCCGAAGCGGTCAGAGAGCATACCGCCAATCATATTGGTTCCGGCAGTACATAATCCGCTGATGAGGAATATCACTCCGACCATGCTCATCGAGAGGCCACGTTCGTTGTACAGATAGAGCGCCAGAAAGGGAAGTGCAATTGAAAAACCAATGGTGACAAACATATCCACCACGGTCATCAACCAGACACCGGACGGGAATCGTTTAAAGATGTTATTACTTAGGCGTTGTGTTGGGGTATTTATTTGCATAATAAATCAGTATAGCATAGCATAGGTATAATTCATGGGATAGTTGACCAATTCTAAGCGCTCTAACAGATTATGCGCCGTACTTGTTGAGTTTTAAGGCATTTGCCATCGCTAAGGGCATAATTTGCGCTGCCGGGAATGTTCCAAGTCCACCTCTCAAACACGCCTTTTCCGTAAATTCCGTCACTTCATCAGAACGGCAGAACTGAGAGTAAAGAATGGTTGGAACAGGATGCCAGCTATGACCTTTTAATATCGCCGGTGTTGAGTGGTCGCCCGTTATCACAATGACATCCGGTTTCAAGTTCAAAATAGAAGGGATGAACTTGTCAATCTCCTCTAGCGTTTGTACTTTACGACCAAAATCACCATCCTCACCTGCCGCATCCGGTTTCTTAAAATGTAAAAAGAAAAAGTTATAATTTTTATAGTATTTTTTAAGTGTAGCGATTTCGTCTTCTAGAGAAGTGCCGGTAGAAAGGATCTCCATGCCAACCAGTCTCGCCAGTCCCCGATACATGGGATAGGTAGCAATTGCCGCTGGTTTCAGCTGGTAGACTTCCTTCATGCTCGACAAGTGGGGCGACCTAGAAAAACCACGCATGAGAATCATATTCGCCGGCTTCTTATTTTTCAGAATCACTCCAGCTGATTTGGCAAATTGATCGGCAATACGTGCTGTCTTGGTTGCTTTTGAAGAGAGTGCTTTTACAGGACTGGGTGGTACTCCTGTTACTTGCGGGTCTGATTCCGTAACCTCCGGAGATAAACCAGCACCACGAAAAACGATAACGAAGCGGTGCTCTCTGACAGGTGCGGTGAGAACATGCACACCTTCAATTGTCATCTCCAGTAGAGGGCATAAACTGGCATTTAATTCAGTGGAAATACGCCCGGCACGACGGTCCGTGATATTACCATTTTTATCAACCGTGCAAAAATTGCCGCGCACCAATACATCACCACGCTTCACCGGGAAATCGATACCTACTGCCTCCAGTACCCCACGCCCGATCCTAACTTCAAGCGGGTCATAGCCAAACAGCGCAGTATGGCCTGGGGCACTTCCCGGAGTAATACCAGGTTCAATCGGTACACTCAATCCACAGACACCTATCTTTGCCAGTTTATCAAGATTGGGGATATTAGCAGTCTCAAGTTCAGTTTTTCCAGTTTTTGGGTGAGGTAAACCACCCAAACCATCCAGCACACACAAAATAATTTTGCTTGGTGTAGGTCGTGCCAGAGATTTTATCAGTTTCTGTGTAAACATAGAGCAACTAGCCCCAATTCTTATTTATTTAAGAGAACCTCGACTCCAGGTAGTTTCTCACCACCGAGATAGCTCATGGAGGCGCCACCACCGGTAGAGACGAATGTCATCTTCCCGGCGAGTCCCATATTAATGACCAGTTCCGCGGTAGAACCACCGCCGATAATAGTCGATGCCTTTATATTTGCCAGTAATCTCGCCATTGTCTCAGTGCCCCTGGCAAACTGGGGAATTTCATAAACCCCCATGGGACCATTCCAGAAGACAACCTTACATTTTCTGAGTTCGAAACCGAATTTCTCAATTGTTTTCGGCCCGATATCAACAATTTTTCTATCCGCAGGTATGCTTTCAATAGATACAACCTGACAAGTACCCTTATCACTAACTTCATCGGTGACGATTGCATCCACCGGGAGAAGTAGATTCACGCCATTCCCGGCGACTCTGTTCATTAAACTTGTGGCAATCGACAGCCTATCTTCCTCAAATAGTGACATTCCGATTTCATACCCCTTGGCCTTCAGGAAAGTCGCTGCCATACCGCCACCAACCAGCAGGAAATCCACCTTATCCAGTATATTTTCCATCAAGGCTACTTTATCACTCACTTTGGCACCACCCAGCAACGTACCGAAGGGATGTCTGGGAGATTTTAGCAGTCCGCCCAACGTTGCCAGTTCTTTCTCCAGTAGAAGACCGGCGACTGCCGGGAGATACCGGGTAATGCCAACAATCGAAACATGATTTCGATGAGCTGTGCCGAATGCATCGTCCACATAAATATCAGCCAGTTGCGATAATGCGCGGGCAAAAGCATCATCACCTTTCTCTTCTTCAGGATGGAAACGCACATTCTCCAATAATATAACTTCGCCGTCTTTCATATTACTAATCGCGCGCTCTGTTTCCAATCCGATACAATCTGCAGTGAAAGTGACCGGTTTCCCTAACATGCCGGCGACTCTCGGGACTACTTGCTTTAAACTATACCTGGGTTCAGGCTTTCCCTTCGGTCTACCAAGATGGGAGCAGATGACTACCCTTGCCCGGTGGTTAATCAGGTATTGAATGGTAGGCAGACTTGCCTGGATACGACTATCATCCATAATTTCGCCTGTATTTTCATCAATGGGTACGTTAAAATCCACCCTAACCAGCACCCGTTTCCCACTGACGTCAATATCTCTGACAGTCTTTTTCTCCATTAGTCACCCTCAACACGTTATTTGGTCAGCCGATGGGTCATCAAATTGCCGGGGGACAAAACCTATCAAAGCCGTGTGACTTTGGCGACATCATAGACCGGAAAGAAAGCTAGTGCCTCTCTGGCAATACCTGTGGCATCCAGCCCATATTTACTACGCAGGAAGCTCTGTTTACCATGTTCAATGAATTTATCAGGTAAGCCAAGGCTCTTTATCGCAACGTCATTTAAACCTGCTTGTTTTATTAAGTCGGTTACATGACTTCCAAAACCACCCTGGAGTGTATTTTCTTCAACTGTTAGTAATCGTTTGGTTTGGCTGGCAATATCCAGAATCAATTCGGCATCAAGCGGTTTAGCAAAACGAGCGTTAACGACCGCTGCGTGAATCCCTTTTTGCTCCAGCCGCTGAGCCGCTTCCAGAGCCGGTGTTACCATGGCACCGATAGCTATAATCCCGATATCAGCGCCATGCCGTAGAATTTCTCCTTTTCCAATCTCAATCGAATGAAGTTCGTCGTCAAGCTGGACACCTAACCCTACGCTACGCGGGTAGCGTACCGCCATTGGTTTACCGACTCTACTAGCGGTAAAAAGTAGATGCTGTAACTCATTCTCATCTTTAGGAGATGCCACAATGAGATCTGGAATCAGTGTTAGATAAGATAAATCAAAAGCACCCTGATGTGTCCTACCATCATCGCCGACAATGCCACCGCGGTCAATGGCAAAAACTACGGGCAATTGCTGTAGACAAACATCATGAATTATCTGGTCGAAAGACCTCTGAAGAAAGGTGGAGTAAATAGCAACAATAGGGATATATCCCTGTGTCGCCAATCCAGCGGCAAAGGTAACGGCATGTTGTTCACAAATACCAACATCAAAAACACGGTTAGGGAATTCTGATTGAACGTCATTTAAAGAATTACCTTCAGGCATAGCTGGAGTGATCACAACAATGTGCGGATTCTCATGTGCCAGTTTCAGAGTTGTCTGGGCAAAGATATCACTATAGGTCGGGATGGTTTTAATAACACCTGCTTTGGTAGGTATACCATTGGCAGGTATGCCATGAAAATACACAGCGTTACCCTCCGCAGGCAGATATCCTTTACCTTTGGTCGTAACTACGTGCACAAGAATCGGTTTGGAACGGTAAGCACGGGCACGCCGGAAGGCACTCTCCAACTGGTTAAAATTATGACCATCTACCGGTCCCATATAAGTGAATCCCAGATCTTCCCAGATCCTAGTCGGTTTAACGATATCTTTAATCTGCGATTCAATTTTCAACGCAGCACGCCAGGCTTTTTTCCCTAAAGGTAATCGAGTGATAACCCGCTGGCTCTTCTCTTTTCCAATCAGATAGCGATGATCAAAGCGTATTTTATCCAGTAATCGAGCAAGAGCACCAACTGTTGGTGAAATGGACATATCGTTATCGTTTAGAACAACGATGAGGCGTGTACCGATATGCCCGGCATGGTTCAAACCTTCCAATGCCATACCACCGGTAATAGCGCCGTCGCCAATTACAGCAATTACTTCATAGTCGTCACCAGACAGGTCGCGAGCAACTGCCATACCCAACGCCGCAGATATGGAGGTACTGGCATGACCGGCGCCAAAGGGATCATGTTCACTTTCCATACGTGATGTAAATCCGGAAAGCCCACCAAATTGTCGCAGAGTAGAGAACTCTTTTCGTCGTCCGGTGAGTAGTTTGTGTGCGTAAGCTTGATGCCCCACATCCCAGATAATCTTGTCCCGCGGACTTTCAAAAATGCGGTGCAACGCAATAGTTAGCTCGACAACACCAAGATTAGGGGCAAGATGTCCGCCATTCGCCGAAACGACAGAAACAAGTTCTTCCCGGATTTCCGAAGCAAGTTGTTCGAGTTCAGTTATAGTCAGTTGCTTCAGGTCGGTGGGTTTCTCGATACTATCCAGTATTTTGGTCATGTGTTAATTGCCCTAATCGTAACAATGTACACGCACGATTGTCAAGAAAAGAGATGAAATTGTTATCCTATTTATAGTATAGCGGAAATAAGTGTTGAAGGTCTCATTGCTTTAGTAGATCCGACTAAGTATACCAATTGACGGTATTATCTCCATCTGCTACACTCAGCATAATATTAAACAATATGTAAGATAAATATGTCAGTCGATGAACTTGTAAATTTAGGTATCGCCCGGGAACTCATCGTTATTATCATATCTGCACTACCTATATTCGAACTCCGTGGTGCTATCCCTGTTGCCATCAATATATTTCACTTCTCGTGGTACTACTCCCTGTTCCTCGCGATTATTGGAAACATGCTCCCTGTTCCATTAATTCTATTGTTTATGGATGTATTCGTTAAGATATTGAAGAAAATCAAATGGACCCGTCGCCTGGTCGATTGGGTATTCGATAGCACATGGCAGAAGACCGGGATGATTCAAAGATATAAACGCGTTGGACTGACGATTTTTGTGGGTATACCTCTGCCTTTCACCGGCGCCTGGACCGGCGCTATTGCAGCGACAATTCTGGGGATTTCCTTCAAGCGTGCTTTCGTCTCAATACTCATCGGTGTTGTTATTGCAGGAATTATTGTCACTGCCCTTTCATTAATGGGCTGGACAGGTGCCATCATTGCCGGCGTAGCGTTATGCATTGGGGCAATTGTCGGGATGTGGCGCTGGTAGAAGTCGCATTTTGCTTGACGGTAGTCTATAGCGATGTTACAGTAAGAATCGGATGTCCCTGTAGCTCAGTTGGACAGAGCGGCTGCCTTCTAAGCAGCGGGTCGGGCGTTCGAATCGCCCCAGGGATACCATGCTCTCAAAGGGATGGAAATTTCAAATTCTTAGAAACAAATTGCAAATCCCCTTTTCGTCACCCGGCTTCCAGTGGTAATACTGCCGAGAAGTTCGTTTTACTCACCTCAGGGATTTCACGAAAATTTTACGTCTGTACACACAATTCTCAAGATATCTGTTTTTTACTTCTCCTTTTTACTCTCTAACAATATCCCTATTTTTGCCACTTCCGTACAAACCACGATTATGAAACTAAATATGGCAATTAGAAACCAATAAATAGTTGCGAAACTGCCGAATGTTACGTCCAAAGCTGCCGTAACAATGCCGATAATCAAACAGGCAAATCCTATGTAACGCCAGAGGTCTCCCCATAGAGCTACCAAACGTACACCAGTTTTTTGTGGCAAAGAAGCCATAGTAACACCTCCTTTATTTCTATAACCATTGTTTTTTATATGGCCTCATTATAGTTTTCAGGAAATAGGCCAGTCAATACTATTACACAATAATCTACTTAGCATGTGAACTACAAACCTACAGAGATACCAGACAAACCGAATTATTATAAACTCTTGTCTCATCTACCCGCCCAAACCCGCTTCCTGATTGACTTGTGTCTATGTGAAACCTATAATCTAGTTACTTCTGCTAAGCACTTCATTGTACATTTTAAGTGTAATCAGGAGGTCATTATGGATACTGACATCAGGATAGGCAGTATTTTTGCCCAGGACGTACTTGCAGGGGCAGTTGAAAAGAAATTGTCTGGGGGATATGAAATTCGTGGTGACACTCTGATTTTTACATGCATGTGGGTTTTTCAGAAAGGAGCTATCCTTGGGAGAGTAAAAGCTAAGAATATTAAGACTTTAGCTAAACTTGTTGTCAGTGAAGATAAACAGGAGGAAATGCATACCTTCTTTAAGGACATTGGGCAGAGAATGCTTCAAGACTATGGAGGAATACCCAATTCTTTTCTTGAATTCCTAACAAATACTCATTTCTTAGGCAATAAGTTAGATCTTGGTGACACAAGATTATTGAAGAGTCTTCATGAAACGAAAATTAGACTCGGTGAAGGGCTTGACCGTTTTCAGAATGCTGTGTGTGTGGGAATCGGTTTTGGAGCATTTCAACCAGATTTAGTCAAGAGTATGTGGATTCACGATTACGAAACGGAACATGACCCAAAGTCATGGGCAGACGCAAGACGACATGGTCTAGACATTCCAGAAAAACAAAAACACATTACTTTAGTTGACATTGAGAAAGAGGTTCTTCAAGATGTCTCGGAGTACGTTCATGAGTATCGCCCTGATTTAATTGATGAATTCGGTACGCTTGTTTAAGATAAATTAACTCAAACTGTCCTGAAAGCTAAAAAGTGAAAATTTTATATGGGCAGAGATAACATACAAAACCTATTCGCCTGCCCAAGCCCACTTCTAATCTGAAAAACTCAGAAATAAAGTTTGCCAAATTGACATTGACAGATTTTTAGGCTAACATAACGTACAAAGTCAAATTAGGGTAATCAAATGGAAAGTATAATGGAGGCACTTGGAAAAGGGTTCGAACGAATATTGAGATGGATATACCCAGGGGCTTTATTTTTAGTATTATTGTTCCTCAGTCACCCAAAGTCCTTGAAGGAGTTACTTGAAATCTCGCCCTTTTCAAACGAGTGGGAAATAATCATCGTGATATTAATCGCTGGTATGGTAGTATATCTCATCCACGCATTGTTTCTTAACCAGATTATCTCAATCCCCTTTTTGAAATCCGGACTGTTACATAAGAGCGATATGGAACTATTACGTGATAGTGGTGAGAAATTGAATAAAAAGAATTACATGAAAAAATTAGTTCCGTTAGTAAATGCTTGGATAGAACCCACCATTTGTAAGTTCGGTTTGAATAACGAAGCTTTGACAAAGCGTGAGCGTGAACGTTTCCGTAGCTATCTAGATTATGCTTGGGGTACTTACCACGCTGCTAGCATCACTCTTTGGCTTGCGATTTTCTTCCTTATTGTCAATGAGAAAGATAGTAAAATAGATTTGCTTACTCATTGGGGCGTTCCCTGGTTTTTCCTAGCTATTAGCATAATTTTCTTCTTTTTCTTTTTGTTTTTACTATGGGAGTATTTAGTGTTGGTCAGGCTCGACCTACGTGCAAGCCCCATCAAATCAGTTAAAGCATAAAGATTGCAAACGGTAACTAATAAGACAACGGTGCCTTATAGAACTTCAATCCATCCTTAAAGCTTACAGACCATTCTCACCACTTCCAGAGCGTGCTTCTCAATAGAATTCCGTTTGCCCAGTACTGACCTGTCGGACCGGAGGGTAATACATCGTAGGTCATACTGTTGTCATAAGCTACTCGCTCCACTATAATTATTAACGCACCATCCAGTATGTCGCCCGTCTGGTAATCACCTAACACTCGCCCTTCTGAGGTAGGATGCCCCAGCGATGCGGTCACAACCCGCCCATCGCTTAGTGTGATCCTGACCAACTGGAATAACGCCGGCACCGGAGTCGACGCCGTATCCATTATTACTGCCACGATACGCCGACCGGATTCATCGGTTGTCCAGATAGACATTCCCTTTTGTAACTGTTCCACCGGCACCGGTCCATCAGGGGTATCGATGAGAGTTCCGACTGACAGGCAGATGGGACATGTATTTAAACTGGTCTCCCGGTTCGTTACTTTTATCTTCCCCGATTTCGTGATTGTTCCCTCGATACGCTCACCCTGTCCTTCACCCACCCGCAAGGTGAAACTGTAGGTATCTCCAGAAGTGGTCATCTGTATCGCTAATGTAAGTTTCTTATGCTCACGATAGATAAGCACTTTTTCATCCGTATTGTATTCCACTTTCTCCTGTAAACCGAGTTGTTTCAGAATCGCTGAAAACTCTTCCTGGTTACTCCTGACAGTGGGAAACTGCTCGATGGCATTCTGTTCTTCCTGCCCCAAGCGTGCCACAGGATATAAATCGGGGTCACAGTAAAACACATCGCCGAAATTGGACATAAGACGATATTCCAGTTCGAATTGCGTGTATTCAACTGGTGGTGTAGATGTTCCACCTTGACACCCCGATAGAATCCCAAAGGTTATAATGAAAACTATCGTGATGAAAATTTTCCGCACCATAACAACCTCCCTCATACAAACTTTTTGGTAATCAAAGTATACTATCGTCTGCGAAAAGACACCAGAAAAAACTTTGTGCAATGGATTATGTCAAATAATCCTATAAGGTATCCTGCTCCTGAATATAACGGTGTGATAATATGAAGCAATTGTCGTATTTAAAGTAGTAATAGTGTCAATGGGAGACAACCGTGAAAGTGCCGATGAAAATACTCGACCATGAAAATTTGGTGAAATTGAATGAAAGCAGTATCCGCTCGGGACGTAGGCAGAATCTAAAACCAGAACACATGCCCGCAGATAAAGATAGGCAGTATATTATCAACTTCCACTTCGACCATAAGTGGCAGGGCAAGTAATAGCAGAATTTTTCAGAGTAAGAAATACTGGCACTCTACACTAGTGCCGTCAACTATATGGATGATGTACTTTTCTATTGCTATTTGAAGTTATGGGGTTAGCCTCATTCTGACGGGCTAAAATCCGCAGGCAATCGTTACAGAGGGTATAATTAAGGTCCTCCCAGTGATAACACCCAGGCCACCAGTAGTCGCTGAAATTGCTTGAATACCCACAAAGGTCGCAATAATATACAAACTTCGATTCGTCTGTTGTGTTCTCAGGTTTGAATACTGTCACTATTTTACTCGATTGTCTTCCTGTATAAATCTACTATAAATAACGGAAAGCTGATAGTCAAACGCATTCTCTTAAAAACGACTGAGAGCGATTGTGTATACTATTTCACCGCTTTTCTTCCCATCTCCTCGATCAGTTTGCCGGCTTCATCCATAGTTGTCCCAAGAGCAATAACACCATGGTTCTTGAGGACGAAATATCGTACGTCTTCATTAAACTTAAGCAGGTTAACAGCTTCCTTCGCTAGCTCCTGCGACCCTGCCTCTTTCTCTGTTGAAGTCACTGGGATACCCAGCTTCTCTGCATGGCTCATTAGCACCCTATCATGGACGTGGAAGATGGCATTGACATCAGACCGCTCCTCATATATCTGCGAGTGCAGGATGCTCTCACGAGATGGGACAACCTGACCTTTTATGTAAACTGAGGTCCTGTTTAATCCATAGACCACACCGGTTACCTCGGCGACTGTCTCCGGAGTTAGAGCATTCAGAGGCACACCTGTCCCGCTAATAATAAATCCAAGTCTTGTACGAAAACTTAGATTCCCCTCCATTTCCTTCACTAGACCCATGACATAAAAGTTTTTACCCCATTGCGCAAGCTGGGCAATTTTAACATCACTAGGTGAGGTTCTCGCCAGGAAAACGGCGCTAAAGGCAATTGCATTGCTTTCGGTTGACATTGTATCCTTTCTTATTAAACTAATTGAGTGTTGAAAACAAGAATACATTTAAGTCAGCAGGGGTGTCAATGATGATATTAAATATGGTAATATCTATTTACCTTTAAGGAGGCGTACTATGCCGATGGAATATGAAATTAATGAACTCGCTAAGGAAGAATCATGGCGCATGTTTCGCATTATAGGAGAGATGGTAGAAGGATTCGATAAGCTTTCCGGTATTGAGCCGGCAGTGAGTATCTATGGTTCAGCGCGTCTTTCTTCTGAAGACGAGCTTTATAACCAGGCTGAAGAAATCGCCCGCCGGCTGGGCGAACTCGGTTTCAATATTATTACCGGTGGTGGTCCTGGTATCATGGAAGCCGCTAACAAAGGTGCAGCGCAGGCTGGAGTCAAATCCATTGGGCTTAACATTGAATTACCAATAGAACAAGAATGTAATCCCTATACTAACAAGGCCATCACTTTCAAGCATTTTTTTGTACGTAAGGTCATGCTGGTAAAGTATGCCATAGCTTTTGTAATAATGCCTGGTGGTCTGGGGACTATGGATGAAATCACTGAAGTGTTGACCCTGATGCAGACCCATAAAATAAAGCCTTTCCCTGTCATTCTTTACAATAGCAAGTTCTGGAAAGGTTTTCTCGATTGGTTAAGAGGTACCGTACTTACCAGTGGTTATATTTCTGAAGAAGATTTCGATCTGCTTCGTATCTGTGATGACCCAACATCTGTAGTTGAAACCGTGCAGAGATGGTACATCAAGCAGGAATTGGTCGGTAGGAAGGCTATCGCCCGTAGCTAGTCGAGCACGAATTCGTCTTTGTAATGAGGCACGGTGACAGTCCACCCCTTATCTTTTCGGATAGTTTCCGCCAGGTAATTTGCTGCTTCTTCTTCACCGTGCACCACGAAAACATGCCTGGGCATGTGCTTTAAATTATAGAGCCATCGTAGAAGTTGGGGCTTGTCGGCATGTGATGAAAAACCGCTCATTTGTACAATCCGCGCTTTAACAGGATAGTGTTTCCCCAGGATACGCACATCCTTGGCTCCATCTACAATAGCCCGCCCGAGAGTCCCAATTGCCTGATATCCCACAAAGAGAATTGTGCTCTCCGGACGGGTTATATTTGAGATAAGGTGATATTTGATGCGACCACCGGTACACATCCCCGAGCCAGCAATTATAATAGCAGGCTCCTCGAATCGCTCAATCTGGTTAGAGTCATTTACAGTTGAGATAAGGGTCAATCCAGGAAAGTCGAAGGGTGATTTCTTTTGCTGGATAAGTCGTTTTGTCGTTTCATCCATAAGGTCAACATATCGCTCAAAAATGTCAGTGATATTTATGGCCATTGGACTATCAAGGTAGACTTTAAACCGCGGCAGTTGACCGGTATCCATCGCTTTACTTAGAAAATAAAGGATATCCTGCGCTCTCTCCAATGCAAAGCTGGGGATAACAACATTGCCGCCATTTTCGATTGTTGTTTTGATAACATTCATGAATTCCATCAACATTTCGTCCGGGTCCGGTAGTGTGCGGTCGGCATATGTAGATTCGGTAATAACATAATCGGCCTCTTCAAAGAATACAGGGTTTTGCAGAATAGGCCTGTTCATCCGCCCGATATCTCCGGAAAAGAGTAATACCCTTTCCTCACTATTCTGGCGTATTCTGACCTCGATCATCGCAGATCCAAGCACATGCCCTGCATCATGCAAGGTAAAAGTTATATTTTCCCCAAGCTCAATCTTCTGTTCGTAGGGTACAGGTGATAAAAAAGAAAAACTGGCTCTGGCGTCTGCTTCTGTATAGAGAGGAATTTCCGGATGTGGTGCCTGTCTACCATCACGCTGATGACGGCGCTTTTTATTTTCAGCATCCTGCTGCTGGATACGTGCCGAATCCTGCAACATAATTTTAGTAATGTCTGCAGTCGCTGGGGTGCAATAGATTTTGCCTTTGAAACCATCGCTAACGAACCGGGGAATAAATCCAGAGTGGTCAAGATGAGCATGGGTTAATATAACGGTACTGATATCTGTAGGCGAACAATAGAACGGCTCCCAATTACGCTGTCTAAGATCTCGCTCCTGATACAATCCGCAATCAATAAGGAATTTGAGACCATTCGCTTCAACAAGATGCCGCGAGCCTGTAACATTCCTAGTTGCTCCGAGAAAAGTGATTTTGATATGCATCTTCAAACTCAATGATAGCAGAATCAAAGTTGACGGGCAATTTCCACCCTAACCTGACAGATTCGAGACATTATCGTTTCTATTATAAGAAGGACATTGTGATTTGTTCTACTGCGGGAATTACTGGCAATTATGATAAGCGACTAGCAAGATAAATAGTATCAATCAGTATACTATGGAAGTAAAATTATACTGTTATGCTTATTAATTATGCCAGGTTCCCCGTAGAAGAAGGGGAAACATGACAATAGATACGCTTCTCAAAATCGAGATGGATGCATCCTCTAAAACAGACATAGATACGCTTCTCAGAATAATGGTTGCTAAGAATGCCTCGGACTTGCATTTGCGGGTTGGTAACCCACCGATGCTACGAATTGACGGGAAACTGACAGCGATTCCTGATTATCCAGCTTTGACAGTTGACGACACCGAGAAGATATTTGAATGTATGAGCACTCCAGAACGAAGAAAAATATTCGAGTCAGAGCTCGAACTGGACACTGCTTACAGCGTCTCAGGAATAGGTCGATTCCGTGTTAACGTAATGAAACAAAGAGGGACCATCGCCTTTTCCATCCGCTCGGTGCCCTTTACAGTTCCCACCATTGACCATCTGCATTTACCACAAATTCTGAAGACCCTCGTTCTGAAACCGAGGGGACTCATCGTTGTGACAGGACCGGCAGGCAGCGGAAAGTCAACGACTATGGCGGCGATGATCGACCACCTTAATGAGACTGAGAGCCGCAATATTATTACCATTGAAGACCCTATTGAATATCTACACCGCAATAAAAAATGTATTATTGCCCAGAGAGACCTCGGCGAGGACACTAAATCTTTCGACCTGGCCCTGATGCACGCACTTCGTCAGGACCCCGATGTTATCTACATCGGCGAAATGCGAGACTTGGCGACCATAACCACGGCAATTAGAGCAGCTGAAACTGGGCACCTGGTATTGGGGACATTGCATACCACCGATGCCGCACAGACAATTGACCGTATGATTGACATTTTCCCGGCAAATCAACAGTGGCAAATTAGATTACAGCTTTCACAGGTATTGGAAGCCGTACTGGCACAGTGTCTATTACCACGCATGGATGGTGATGGAAGAGTGGCGGCTTTTGAAATTCTAGTCGCCACGCCAGCTGTCAGAAATCTTATCCGCCTGCAGAAAACTCATGAATTACCCAACGTTATGCAACTCAGTACCAAGGAAGGAATGCATACCCTGGACCAATCATTAGCTAAACTGGTGAAAAGCCAGATAGTCAGCGAGGAAGTTGCTGCGATGAAAAGCAGCAATCCATCACAACTAATGAGACTAATGTAGTTGCATCAACTTTAGTAGCACCTGCTATGCAATTTGTCATTGGTAAACATCTTGATCTGAGAAAATATTGCGGTTTATAGCATAGCCAGCTCGATACTATGTTAATTCAAACCACAAGCGTGTCAATATAGTATTCTTATAATCATCAAGTAAGAGCAAATCGCATCGTACTAGATAATAGATAAAATTCAAGGTGCTGCTTTACCCCTCGCCCCTTATTACAAGAGGTTGGATAATTCTACAAAAAATTTCTACCAGCTCAGGGTCAAAATTAGTTCCGGCACAACGTTTCAGTTCTGCGATTGCATCTTGAGTTGATCGCTGATTGTGGTACGGTCGGAGCGAAGTCATCGCATCGTAAGCATCAGCGATAGCCAGTAAACGCGCTTCTAGTGGTATCTTGTCACCAGTTACCCCAGATGGATAACCGCTCCCATCATAGTGCTCGTGATGATTTAAGATAATTGGTAAGGAATTGGATAATTCGGCGACATACCTTAATATCTCTACTCCTAACTCAGGATGCGTTTTAATCTGTCTCCACTCTTGCTCGTTAAGCGTCCCTTCCTTATTAAGTATCGAATCGGGGATACCGATTTTCCCGATATCATGTAGTAAACCAGCGTTTCTTATGATAGTGATTTTTTCCTTAGGAAGATCCATTGCTTCTGCCATAGCTACAGCAAATTGACTAACCTTTCTTGAATGACCATAAGTATAATGGTCTTTAGCATCTACAGTAGCTGCCAGTGCAAATATCATACTGATAGCAATCCGCTGTGTTTCAGTCTCAGCACCTATGGTAACTAGTCCTTGCTTCTTGACATCAGCGGGTGCACAGGTTCTATTTCTCCCTGTTTCTTTAGCCGCATAGAGCGCTTTATCAGAAGAGGCAAGAATTTGTTCCTTAGTTACACCATCTGTAGGCCAGGAGGCTATACCCAGACTCGCAGTTATCGATGCATGGCCAAACCGAAACTTTTGCTCTATCCTCTCTCGTATACGTTCTGCGACTACATAAGCTCCCTGAAGCATAGTTTCCGGTAAAATAACCGCAAACTCCTCCCCACCATATCTAAAAGGCATATCAATCGTCCGGATTGAGCTTTGAATACATTTGGCAACGCTTGCTAGAATCTCATCCCCGGCCAGATGCCCATAAGTATCGTTATATGTTTTAAAAAAATCGAGGTCGATCATAATCAGTGAGAAAGCGGCTCCGAATCGAGTACCTCGAGCAATTTCTTCATCCAAACGCTCATGCATATAGCGGTGATTAAATAGTTTTGTCAAGCCATCTGTAACTGCCCAGGTCATTGCTTGTGCATAAAGCTGCGCGTTTTCTACGATAATACCAGCCTGGTTTGCCACACTCATCACTAACTCAATATCTTCCTGTGAAAAAAGCCTGCCCGAATTCTTTTTACTCAATCCAAGAATTCCGACTAGTTTATTATGGCTCCTCAACGGACAGAATAACTCCAAATTCGACTTATTTAAGCTTTCTTTTTCTGATTCCCATAATGCTTTAAATTGCGGTATCGTATCAATCTGTCTTAAAGATAACGCATGTGACTCTTTTTCAAGCCACTTTACTATCGGACTATCGAAAGAAAGGCTGAACTCATTATCTGACTTGGTTGTTATTTCAGGATGGGTATACCGCACAGTAAAAACGCCACTACCAGGATCTTCAAAGAGTAAAACTGCTTGTGAAACACGAATGGCTTTCGCAAGTGTCTGCAACATCTCTGTGGCTAGCTGTTCCATGTTCAGAACGCTGCCCATCTTATTTGTGAAACTAAGTAAAGACTGACGATGCCCATAGGTATCACGGTAGAATACACGGTCGACGAATGTCTGGATAGGAAGCCGCAGGGGTAGACTTATTAGTGCAAATAATATCGCCAGACTAACGCTCAGTAGTAACAGGCTGTAACGCGGCAGACCGGAATAATATTTGAATGTAAGTAATAAGCCCCCTACATAGAGAGCAGCAACAGGGATGAGTGCCAGAGTGAATGCCAATCCCCTTCGTATCACGAATTTGATATCAAGTAAACGGAACCTTGAAATTGTGTAGGCAATAATAAGCACATTGATAAAACTGCCAATATGGTCAAGAGGGAGTCCAGCCACAGCAGGTATTAGATTAGAGTAACTCAGAAGTATCAATATACTCCAACCAATCACTAAATACATGGTTCTGTTACGGTCGGCTGGATCAGTAGAACCGCGATATTTCTTTACTAACAGATAGAAACCGGCACCAATGAAAGTAAGACTGGCGGCTCCGAGCAAATAGATAGAGATTCCAAGACTATTATAGAGAACTCCATCAGTTACATATGCATACTGTACAATGTAACCCCTAAAACAAAGAACCGCTAAAATAACCAGAAAAACATAGCCAAGGACTACTCCTGTACCAGCCGGTTTGTTAGTATAAGCTCTAATGAAGTGGTAATAAGTGACCAGCGTCCATATCAAGGCTACCGTCAAACCTTCATTCCAAAACAGTGCCTGTTCAGGAACGGCATTTAGATGGAGCATGAAAGCGCAGAAACTCCAAACTGCAGAAATAGCCAGATATAAGATAAATACTCTATTGATCTGTCTTTTTATTGATGGTAGCGAGAGGACAAATAGAATGATATATGCCAAACAGGTGATAAGAGGGATTATCGTCCATATATTCAATATGGTATTCCCTTTGTGTAATTATTATGTCTTCTAAGATCAATTATCGCTGACAGCTGTGATTCTGTCAATAAAATTTTCAGTTCGTAAGAATAATCTATCTATACAATTTGTATTCGAGTTCTCATTAAGGAGAATAAAATATGACCTTTTGGTCATTTGAAAATATAAATAATGGAATATCGCATCTCTGTAGCATGGTCGAAATTCTGTCTAACTAAAGCAAACTGATTTGTGGATTGACCTTGCGGTATTTGTACTCACCACTTGGTCGAATAAAACCAGTAGTTGCATCCCAGTGCATCAGGCTTCGGGAAGTAGTCTAACTATGAAATAGTCCCAGCCACAAGCCGACGGTCAACCAAGTCTAAATATGTATAATTTGGAGCTTTGGGTACATCTTTCTCGAGAATTACATTGATTGCCTCACTGGCGGCCAAAATTGCAGCCAGCCCAGCGCCTATACTATTGGTTGGTACAGGTCTTTCACCAGCAATGATTTCCTTGAGCATGGTAATATCTGTGGCGTAGGAAGGTAGAACAGGTACGATTTTCTCAAGAGGTACCTTCAGCTTTTCGGGATCGTTTATGTCAACATTCAAAGGCAAATTGTTATATTCTTCTAGAGTAAGCCCCTTGGGATCGAAAACTACCGCGAGAGCCCCAAACCCAATAGCAGAGGTAAAAAGATAATGTATGCCCCTATGCCGAGCCGCTCTTTGTAAAAGAATGGACTGCTTGAACATTCCATGATCCATTGCATCAATCACAAAATCACAATCGTCGGCAAAAAGATTTGCGTCTTTCTCGTCATGTATGCCAGTGTTGCTGTGAAATATATGTGCCTGCGGGTTTATGTCCTTAATTTGTGCAAATACTGCTTCAATCTTTTTTTTACCTATGTTAAGCATAGAAGAACCAAACTGCCGATTAAGGTTACTTTCTTCATAATCGCCAGGGTCTGTAATCTTCAATCGGCCAACACCCAGCCTTATTAGCCTTTCCGCGGCTAACCCACCGACACCTCCTACACCGGCAATCGCTATGGTAGAGTTACAAAGCTTATCTTGCTCTGCCTCTGTGAAAATTCCACTGTTTCTGCTAAAGATAGCTTTATATTGATTATCCATCGGTTAACCTCTAACCCACCTATATGGTCCCTTATATTTGCGTTTTTTTACTGACACAGGTTGTTTTTATACCGTTACCATTGCATTTGCTGTTGTTGGTACACTTACAGCAGCACTAACCAGAAGCTCTATGGTCTCGTCAGCCGGATTGATGTGCGGTGGTCTAAGTTGTGTTAAATCAGCGCCGGAAGCCTGTTGCCTCTGTTTATAGAGTTGGAAAGTATTTGGCGCGAGTTGTGTAATTATCAAGGGTTTCAGCCCCGTAAACGACTCCAGTTCAGCGTAAGGCTTATCCAGTTTTTTCAGCTCTTCATGAATGCGGTTTGCCATCTGTTGGGGTGTTAAACTTCCATTATCCTTAAGTTCTATATAAAGATGCAGAGCCGGTACTCCGTTGGTCTCTTTACGAGCTGTCCAATCTTCGTAAGCCAACCCCGTATTCTCAATTGCCTGCCAGATAGCCTTTTCTGATAGACGAGTGAAGCCAGCAATATCAATCTGGTCATCGACACGGGTGAGGAATACCATCTGCGGAATGTCTATACCAAGTTGTTCATTACGCAGTGCAGTGATTTTCACCAGATGTCCCAATCTGTATCTGATAAATGGACCGCCATGGAAACTTGTAACTACTAACTCATAGTTGCCTGGTTGCAGTTCATCAATTAAAAGTGTTTTTGGTTGATAAGAATGATTTTCCCGGGACTTTATACTTTCCTTTTCAGGGATAAATTCAAAGAAATTAAGGTTTGGTATGAAGGTCAGACCTTGATAATCCCACGTTTGCATAGCTATTAAAGGTGCCTCGGTGCAACCATGGAAGTCAAGTGGATATCTACCCCACATCTGCTTGATTTTTTCCCTGTATACCGAGCCATCAATTCCGAAGGTGATCAAGCCTTTTAACGACCAAATATCTTTCGGCATCATTGGACGACCAGCCAGTTTGCTTTTTACCTTTCCCTTAGCTAGTCGAGCGAGAATCCTCGGCTGTTTTAGCAGAGATATTAAGTTTGGGCTATCACTCCCTTTAGTGAAGCGCGACCCCATAGCTACCATTACACTGGACATTGCCAGACAAATATCCAATCCTTGGGTTAAAGCCATATTAAAACCCTGCTGTACCCTTTCTTCAAAAGGTGTTTCCTCTGCCTGATTAATCGGTGGTAAAAAGTCGAATAATCCACTTGGGAAGGCGCGTGCCAAAGACCCAGTCGCATAAGGTGGTGGCGCCATTCCATAAAGAACTTTATCATGGTGTCCGAAAGCCATTTCACCTTTTTGCTTACAGGTGGAGAAAAATACCATCGCGAGGATTAATGGCGCGATTTCTTCAAGTTGCCGTGAGGTGACCGGCGCCCAACGGTATGCATATTCGCCATATTTACCAGACGTGTACTGCCATAGAATAGGCTTTCTCGGTAACACATCCATCCTGCGCTTTAAAAGATATGGGGCATAATCCGCATAAGTTGTCAGTGGTACCTCATCACGGAACTCCTCTACGGTTTCAGGATTCGCGCCACTCAATATATAGCGACCCAATTCACATTTTTTTAGCATTACCAGCTGTTCTTTTAACAGTCGCGTCTGAACGTTCATAAACTCCTGCAGACTTAAATCGATGAACCCACAACATCTCTGCCACAACTCCTCATTATTGCCATTGTGAAATAGTTCAGTTAAAGTAGCCATTTTATTTTCCCCCTTGTAGTTCACTTTTGGTATTAGCTTGCTGTAGAGATCCAATAAAAGTATTTATGCTTTTCCGATTGGGTAAGAGCATAGGTGTTTCTTTCTGATAAATGTCATACCCGGCAAACATTCTCGGGAAAAAAATCTTATCCTGAATAACTACCAGCAGAGTATTCAGTACAATGAAAATCGGAGCGGAGATCAACATTAACTTTGACTCTGAAACTAGAATTAAAGAGAGCATAAAAAGAATGAACCAGATCGCTCCCGGATGACGGGCAAGAGCATAGAGTCCAGTTTTTATCAGTTTGTCACCGACACCGGTAGCGACATATGTTTTACGGAAAGGGAGATTAATAAAGAGAGCATATACAAATATCAAGATAGATATTGTTAGTAATACCCAGCCAAACCAGGTCGACCAGATGGGTAATGATAGCTTTTCTGTAGCAAGACAAGTCCTAGCCAATGAATATAGCCACAATCCACCACCTGAAATCCATATTAGTGGTTTTAATAAGGGGATTCCCTTCATAGAAACAAAATCCACAATATGTAGTACAAGAAAACCTAAAATCCCGATGATTATGTAACCCATATAATTTAATACCTCGTCATTCAACTATCTCAGATTGTTTTAGCTTTAGGAAGGTTTTGTATACTAGAACAATGTTCTATTACGCACGGACGGGCTCAAATATTTTTGAAAACGCGTAAAAATCACTGGTTGTCATTCTGAGGCATGTTCTCGTGAACACGGGAATCGAAGTACACGAAGAATCTAGTGAACCCATATCGTAATGTGTAGTGAGACGATGGCGAGATACATTCCCCCGATTTACATCGGGGTCAGTATGACAAGAGGGGGAGCGTGCCACCTCCACCAGACCCTTCCACCGACAGGTCGGTGTCTAGGGTGACAAGTAGCGCCGGTCATTATCCGCTTCTGTCATTCTGGAGGAGTCCCGATACTATCGGGACGACGAATGAATCTGGAGGTGGCGGGGTAAAATAATATTCCTCCGCCTCCCCAGACCCTTCGCTATCACTCAGGGTGACAAATGGTACCGGTCATTACCCCCTTTTGTGTCATCCCAAACTAGATTTGGGATCCAGGTAAAAACTCTCACAATCTCCCCCTTCGGCACCGCTCAGGGCAGGCTCTTTATTAAAGGGAGAGGATACTTCCCTCTTTGAAAAAGAGGGATTGAGGGAGATTTTTAGACTTCTGGATTATCGGGTCAAGCCCGATAATGACACATGGAGGAAGATAAAATAAAAAACCCCTCCATTTGATGGAGGGGTACTATTTCTCTACGATTAAGGTAAAACTTGAGCGGTTACTTCCACTTAATGGTGGCTTTACCGCCACCACCCTTGCCAGCGCTCTCACTACCCAGGTCTTTCTGCAAGCCCTGTAGTTTGCTCGTGAATTTCTCCAGTTCTATCTGCTGTCCGTTCTCACCCAGTTCCAGCCCATAACTCACGAAGAAATCCAGGAAACTTTTCAGCAATTGTTTCATATCCTGTTGGAAAGAGGAGAGTTCTTCCCTGGTAACATACTGGACTGCGGATTCCTTGGTCTCATGTTGTTCTTTAACTAAATTGTTTATCATCGCCTCGATGAATTCCGCCCGGCTGACATCGCCACGGTTATCATCGATTTTCTTGACCAGGTCTGCCGGCATCACCAGTATTTTATTGTCAGTCAAAGGGGCTCTCCTTTCCGAATCTGTTTGTCATGAATCTACCTGACAAGGGTTATGTAAATTTTAAATGTGTTATTCGACACCCGTCAGTTGCAAGACTTCCAAAACACTTTCAATACTTTTCAGGAGCGCTAGCCCCTTTTCCGTGACACGGTAGGTTATGGACGGATTGCCCACAGTCACCTTATCGATGAGCTCCAGCTTCAGCAGGTAGTTCAGGTATTTCTGCAACTGGAAATAGCTCATATTGGCGCTGTACATTATCTCCGTCTTACCTGCTTGCCCTAGCCGCAGGATATCGGCGATGACTTCAACGCTGGAACGCCGCTTTTCCATTCTCACGCTATCTCTTGGTATCATTGCTTCACCCAACTGTCTGTATCAGGATCCCACCGGATGCCCTTCCACGGGTCAGCAGGCAAATGGCCGAGAGTATCTGTAGAAGCATTCATTATTCTACCAGTACCGACATCGAAAGTATAGTAGGCATGCAGTTCACCGACGTAATCTCCCGGTTTCGGGGGTTCGCTCCAGAGAAGATCGGAATTATTTGGGAATACGCCCTCGTTGGCTTCATAAGCCAGTGCCGCAGCGCGTACATTCAGGGCTTCTGTATTAGCGACGGCGATCTTCTTGTCGGTGCCCAGGAAGATATTAAGGTTAGGTATTACTAGAAGCAACAGCACTACTATGATGGCAATAAGAATCAAGGCTTCAATGACATTAACACCCCGCTGGTCTTTTAGAAAACCCAGCCGCAGGTTTTGCTTGATTCCCTTACTTGTAGAAGAGGTGCTTACACGTGTTTTATTCATTTTACCCATGGAACTGTCATAATACCACTTTTGAGCGTGATTGTCAATGGCTCCAGCCTGTAGTGTGCTCAAAAGAATATAGTACTAGGGATTGTATTTAAATATATTTGATTATACCCTTTTTATGTCATCCCAGACCCCTTTCTGTCATTCTGGAGGAGTCCCGATAAAATCAGGATGACGAACGAATCTGGAGGTGGCGGGGTATAATACTCTCTCCCCACGCCGATACCCTTCGCAATGGCTCAGGGTGACAAAGGCAAAGGATGTCTTTCCTTCGATACACTCAGAGCCTGCCCTGAATGTTTACACTGAGAGTATCGAAGTGTATTGAAGGGACAAGTGCGAGGAGTTCTCCATAACCCCCCCAGATTGTCATCACTTCGGTATTACTCAGGGCAAGCCCAGACTAGATCTGGAATCCAGAAAAGTCAGCCTGTAATGATAACCATTGTCTCTGGATTACACTCACCCTCCATAGTATACTAGTAACAGTGATACCTATGTGTACTGTCACTCTGTTTGCCATTGAGAGGAGACAAGTACAAGTAAGAGGGCGATTGTCAGTTGATGGTTGTCAGTTGACAGTTAATTTAGTACCCTGACCAGTACCAACGTTTGAAGCTAAATAGGCTGATTGGCTAATTGACACCTTGAGACGACTAGGTTAGAGTTGATACTGTAAACTTCATTGTTCGTACCTTCATCGCGAAGGTACCTTAAATTATGGAATGAACCGAGAAATATTAAAGGAGGAAATTAATAGATGAAAAGGTTCATAGCAAAGGTTGCCAAAACTTATAAAGGAGGAGAGAAAGGCTTTACACTAATTGAACTCTTGATCGTCATTGTCATCCTGGGCGTACTTGCCGCAGCAATCATCCCGAACCTGTCCCGGTTCTTAGGTAGTGGTCAAGTTGGTGCAGCTAACGCTGAACTGGCAAGTGTCAGGACTGCAGTCGCTGCGTACCAGACAGACCACAATGGCTCATACCCATGCACAGACCAACCAGTCCTTGGTAGTCCCGAACTTGTGTTACCAGATGCCATAGTAACCTACATTACTGGTAGTGCAGGAATAAGGGGAGGTTATACGATTAATTACTTGGGTCAGGTTGTTGACGCAACTAATGGTGGCGGTTCAGCCAATTCGACCGTATGGCCTGCTACCATCGGATTTGAGGGTGCTGGTGATGATCTTAATGTAGATGGCGTTACAGCCAGTATGATGTGGGTAAAATTACCGTAATTTAAGTCCCTGAAAAAGTAATCAAAGGATGAAACCCCTTCTCTACACAGGAAGGGGTTTTTTCTTTGTCCTTTAACTCGTTTCATTCCCTCAGTATAAACTCATTTTAAAGGATTAGCCGGCTTGTGGCTTGTAACTCTTTTTGTCATGCTGAGCCCATCGCCTCATTTCATTCGTTAGGAGTAGAGAGCGAAGCATCTAGTAATCCCAAACGTAATGCATAGAGAGGCAATGGCTAGATTCTTCCTCCGATAAATCGGCGTCAGAATGACAATAGGACGGGTGTCTTTCCTTCGATACACTCGGGACAAGTGTGAGGAGTCGACATCGTAATGTCGTCCTGAGGCTACCTTCAGTAGCCGAACGGATCTGGTGGGGATGTCCCCACCTCCCTGAGATTACTTCACATTCGTTCGTAATGACAGTAAGAGTAGCGTGTCATTGCGAGAAGTGTAACGACGAAGCAATCCCAGGGCGGGGAATAACCCCCTCATTGTCATTCCCCTTTTTTAAGTGTCATTCCCGACCTGATCGGGAATCCAGACGTATACCACTGCCTTCCGCCTTCTGGATTGTCAGGTCTAGCCTGACAATGACACGTAGTAAAAGTGATTTGTCATTCTCTGCTTCAAGCAGGGAATCCACATGAAGAACCGTAAGGTGCGTAAAACCCACCTACATTATCATCCCTTCGGTATTACTCAGGGCAAGCCCAGCCTCGATCTGGGATCCAGTAAAATCTCCGCTTCTCTTTGTATTCGACGGATATGGTTAGGTTATTCTGGTGATGTTATAATTAGGGTGTTTGAGTAAATAATTGTCTGGCACAAAGATATTCTCGGTGGAGGTAATAATATGAAATTCCGCATTATAGTAGAATATGACCCGGCCACAAAGAGCTATGCCGCTTATTGTCCGGAACTGCCCGGCTGTTGCACTGCAGGTGATACCGAGAAAGAAGCCTTGGAGAATGCCAAAGAGGCGATTGTTTTATATTTGGAACCCTGTTCCATGGGAAATGAGCAAAAAGGTAAAGTTTTTGAAGTTGAAGTACCGGTCTAGTGCCGCGTAAAGTTTCCAGATTGAAAGCCTCTGAAATTATCAGGATACTCCAGAAGCATGATTTCGTTCTTATCTCTCAACGTGGTAGTCACCAAAAGTGGCGAAACCATATTACGGGTAAGCAGGTTATTGTCCCCTATCACAAAGGGAAAGAACTGCCTCTTGGGACGATGAGAAGTATTATCGATGGCAGTGGTATTCCAGCAAACGACTTTAAATAGCCACTTAATATTTCCATCGTCCGCGCTCAGAGTCCACCCCTTTGATATTCCCCCCTTTTGTCATTCTGGAGGAGCGAAGCGACGAACGAATCTGGAGGTGTCGGGGGTAATACCCCACAGCTCCACCAGACCCTTCCTCCGGCTTGCCGGTGTCAGGGTGACATGGGGAAAGGTGTATTGCGAGCCGTACAAAAAGAAGTCGCCTCGATTAGTTAATCGGGGCGACTTAAGAATCCGCAGGATGTTATTATTACTTCATCTGGAAATTGTAACTATAATTCGGGATTATGACACCCTCATCGGTGGTCTCCGGGTCAAAACTTATTCTAGCCACAAGGGTGCTAAAACCACCCGTATCCCGCAGCGCCAGAGCGTAGTCCAGGACCTGCTGATAGCTTGAGGCGCTACCTGTTACGGTCATCGCTGTGCCGCTGTGTGACATCGCAGCCATGATCACCGCACCCGGCTTCAGCGCCACGATCTGGTGTACATCGCTGTTAATCAGTGCACGCGCCTCGCCCAGGGCACTCATCTTGGTCGTAAATATCGCCGCGTAGTCCAGCATCGGTTGAATCTGTGCCTCTATCTGACGGTTCTGCTCGGTAAGAGCCGCAATATCAGCACTACTCCTCTGTACCATGTTTTGCGTGGTAGCCAACTGAGACTCCAGCGATTTATTCGTGCTGATATTACTCTGCCAAGCGATAAATAGAAATACAATGCCGGCAACACCCGCTACGGCCGTTACAGGGATAAGCACCCGTATCCAGTTGAACTGCTTCGGTATTAAGGCCGCCGGCAGGGCATTGAGGTTTATCAACGAGTAATTGGCAACCTCCTGGTCCAGGTTCAGCTCTTTAGTTGCCAGACCCAGGTTGACGGCATAATCATTGGCCGGGAAATCCTCGGGGTATTCAAGGGCGCTGGGCAACACTGCCACTTTGGCATTCAGTTTACCTACCAGTTCTTTCCAGCTATCCGTCTCTTTTGCCAGGTCGCTGGAGACGAAGACCGGCACGGTATCATCGAGGAGCTCCTGCTGATGGGTGGAGTTGTAAAATGCCACCGTCCGTGATAACTCTTCAGTGATGGTCGTCAGATTTTCCAAGACGGTCTTTTCTTCACTCTGCAGCGCCAGGCTCCGGATGACCTGCGGTACCCTGCCTGCCATGATGTTGATATTAAGACTGTCCCCCCTGACATCGACGATAATCGACCGCGGTTCATTTACCGAATTGCACAGAGCCAGCGGTGCCAGGTCCATATAACGGGGTGTAATTCCCGCGATACGCAGGGTCCTGACCATGGTATCGGTGGTATTTTTCGGGTAAGCCGCCACAAAAACGCGTGTCTCGTTCGCGAAACCGGGAATGCGCTGGTAGGCGAGGTACAGCTCGTCCAGGGAGACGGGCAGCACCCGCGCGGCTTCACGCTGCACCGCTTCCGCCAGGGCGCTCTCCGCCAGCACCGGTAGCGCGACCACGCGGTACAGAGAGTCCCGCCCGCTCAAGCCGACGATAAGCTTACCTTGTCCAGCAAAAAGTTTAGACAGCCATTTACGGAGACTCCTTTTACCTTTTTTCCTGGGTTTGACATGCTTGAGGGCGGTAAAAGCCTCCTGGATTTTCTCTGCTACCTTATTTTCATTAACGATCGCGCCGCCGCTGACCAGGTCCGGTTCCAGTGGAACACTGACCCAACGTTCCACCTGCCTGCCGCTGGCAACCAGCAACTTGATGCTATTATCTTCAAGGTATAGAGTCGTTACTCGATTTGCCATCAGCCTATACCTCCTTATACGTCCAGATTTTTATAGTGATGACCGCCGTCGTTTTGTCCACACCCATGTCTTCCAGCAACTGCTGGATTTCCGTCGAGGACATTGCCGCCAGTTTGCCCTGCACCAGCGCCGCTATCTGGGCTTCGGTCTTGTTCAGTTTTTCGGCATCCGTCAGGTTTGATTCAATCTGGTTGTTGATACTTTCAATCAGTTGCATCACATCTTCATTTGTCATCGGTTCCGGCGCCGAGATATTAACCGACTGAATCGTGGCAGTATCGAAGTCAGCGCTGTTAGCCACGGCGTCTACAAAAGCCAGGATGTTGTCCACCACCCCGGCGATATAACTGGCGGAATCCTGACCGGTGCTGAAGATGGTGGACGGGGTGATACCTGTCACCGAGACCGTAAATGTGGTGAGCTGATACGTGGTATTGCCCTCTTTCATCGCCAGCGGTGCGGTTGCGGTCAGGTTGGTTATCTGTAGTTTGGTATCTTTGGCAATCGAGAACAGGATCCCGTCATATTCGATGCTTTCCGCCGAATCCCGGAAACCGACCTGTGCGAGCGCCTGTTCCGCATCAGCCAGCTGTTGCGCCAGAACAGCCGCCTCAGCTTCCTTTACCCTTTTTTCTGCAGTCGCACTGTTGAGGATCGTCTGGTTTGTGGTGATAGCATCATTCAGCTCATCCTGTCGGCTGAGCGCCCGGTTGTTGGCCATATAGAGCAAGCCAGCCCCCACCAGGACGATGACAATGATGCCAGCCAGGATAAACCCCAGCATTCTTTGTGATTTCATCTTATCGTTCCTTATTTAAACTATTTACCAGGTCCTTTTCCCCGGACATGGTATACTCTGGTTTTGTCATTACTTCGATAAACTCAGTACAAGTCTGAGTGACACGAAGAATCTAGTCTCCTAACAACTGGATACATTTCCCGTTTTACGTCGGGCTCAGTATGACAATCCTCCTATTTGCTCCTTTTTTAAAGTAATAACTTAATTTTCATCCCCTTCTCCATCGACGGAGAGGGTAAAGTAATTTCCTCGCCCCTTGTGGGAGAGGATGAAAGGTGAGGGGTAGTCTCACCCTCATCTAACCTCTCACCTCAAAGGGAGAGGTGTAAGGTCATTTATTACGCTCCGAGCTGACCATAGACGCCATACATGGCAGAAATCATCGCCACTGTAATGAAGCCCACCACGATAGCCATACCGATGGTCATTGCCGGCTGTAATAACCCCACCGCCATCTGGGTCTTATCGTCCGCATCGGACTCATAGCTATCAGCGACAGTTGTCAACGTATTGCCCAGGTTACCGGTTTTCTCACCGACAGCCACCATCTGTACCATCAAAGGCAGGAAAATATCTCTCTTACCCATTGGTCCCGCCAGACCTTCGCCACCGAGCATTTCCTGCTTGACATCATTTAGAGACTGCACCACAATCCGGTTGTTACTGCTCTGGATACACATCGTCATGATATCCGGCAAGGGCAGACCGACCTTGATCAGCATGGCGATAGTGCGGCAACAGCGGGAAAGCTCATTGAGTTGTGCAATGGGTCCGATCACCGGTAAACGGAGTATCATTCTATCCCAGTTAACTCTACCTTTGGGAGTCCGGACATAAAGGAAGGTTAAAATGCCCGCGGCAACCAGAGCGAGCAGGACATATCCCCCGTAGTCAGCCGCTCCCCCGGCGACATTCAACAGTGCTTTCGTTACCGCCGGTAACTGAGCCCCCATACTGCTGTAAAGATCAGTGAAAGTAGGCATCACGAAAAACACCAGTACCGCCACTACCACAATGGCTACAGACATGACGACAATGGGATAGGTCATCGCGCTTTTTACTTTTTTCGCCGCCGCGACGGACCTCTCCATGTAATCCGCCATCCGTCTCAGGACCGTATCCAGGTTACCGCTCTGTTCACCGGCAGAAATTGTCCGGTAATACATCGTGGAAAAGACCTTGGGGAACTTGGCTAACGCCGCGGAGAAGGCAGTGCCGCCACGGAGGTCGGCAACAACCTGGCCAAGTACATTTTGCATAGCCTTATTCGACGCCTGCGATTTGAACAGGTCGATGGCGGTGACGATATCGATACCGGATTCCAGGAGTAATGCGAGCTGACGCGAAAACATGATGACCTCTTTGGGCTTTACCGCCGGCGTGAATGAAATATCCAGCGATTTCAGGAACCGCATCGTCGGACTGAGTAAGTTGATATTGAGCACCTGATATCCGACAGCATTCAGTTGCCCGATGGCTTTTTCCTCACTGGAGGCGGCAAGCCTGCCTTTGACTAATTTCTTTTCGGCGGTATACGCCACATATTGATAGTCCATTTCAGTACCTCAATTATTACTAATCCGGAGCATAAGCACTACGTAATACCTCTGCGGGGGTAGTAGTCCCCAACTGCACTTTGAGCATCCCGTCCTTGAGTAATGAGACCATGCCCTCGGCGATTGCTTTCGTGCGAATCTCACTGCTATTGGCGCCGCTGACAATCAAATTTCTAATAGGATCGGTTATCCGGAGAATTTCAAAAATACCCGTTCTGCCGGAATAGCCGGTATAGGCACAGGATTCACAACCAACCCCGTAGAAAAATTCCTTCCGCTTCTCACCGGTCGCCTTCTCGAAAGCGATTTGCTCCACAAGAGGCGCCTCTATCATTTGCCCGCAATCGGGACAAACTCGCCGTACCATTCTTTGCGCGATTACGCCAATGACGGAGGAGGCAATCAAGAACGGCTCTACTTTCAAGTCATTCAGACGAGCGACAGTGGTAGCGGCATCATTCGCATGGATTGTGGAGAGCATCAGGTGCCCGGTCAAAGCCGCCTGGGTAGCAATGTTGGCAGTTTCGCCGTCACGTATTTCACCGACCATGATAATGTTCGGATCAAGACGGAGGATTGATCTCAAACCTGCGGCAAAGGTAATACCGGCGGCAGGATTGACCTGAATCTGGTTAATATTCGGGAAGCGGTATTCTGCGGGGTCTTCGATGGTGATAACATTTCTCCCGACGAGGTCGAGACTATTAATAGAAGCATACAGGGTAGTGGTCTTACCAGAGCCTGTAGGACCACTGCTTAAAATCATGCCATAAGGGGCGGCGAGCATCGAATCGTAGAGTTTCAGACTTTCAGGTAGAAAACCCAATTCTGATAAACCACGGCTTGCTCTCGATTTATCCAGCAAACGCAGTACCGCCATTTCACCGGTAACTGTGGGTACTGTTGCAACACGCACATCGATCGAACGCCCTTTAGCATCAAAGGAGAATTGGCCGTCCTGCGGACGAAGATGGTCGGCAATATTCATATCGCTTAAAATCTTGATACGCGAAATGAGCGCACGATTAATGCTTAACGGCAGAGACATCATTTCATGGAGAATACCATCGATGCGGTAACGTATTCTCAATCTATTTTCTTCCGGTTCCATGTGGACATCGGATGCACGTGTCTTAACTGCTTCTTCTATAATCAGGCTCAGCGCCTGTGCCAGAGGCGCATCGAAGGCGGCATCCATCGCCAGACGTTCATCTGTTATCTCATCGGAGATAGAAACATTGGCAATCTGCTTTTCAATTTCGCCGTAACTTTTGTAATTCAGGTCGATGGCTTCTCTAACTTCGTCAACCTTACCGCCGATGGGTTTGACTCTTAACTTGGTTTTAGCCGCGATGGCTTCCAGAGCAAATACATCGGTTGGATCTGCCATCACTATGGTCAATGTGTTACTGGCAATAGATAGAGGGACAATGTTAAGTCTTCGTGCCATTACTTCAGGGATAAGCTTTAGCGCCTCAGGCTCCGGGGTCAACTTTCCCGGTTTGGCAACTGCCGAAGTGGGGACCAGTTTCGTATCTTCAGGTTTGGCAGTTTTTTTCGGTCCTAAACCAATGTCTTTCTGGAGCACTGACTGAATTGTTGGTTTTTGCTCAACCTGGATCACCTGTATTGCATATTTCTGGGTAAAGAGTTTGGCTTCCTGACTGAGAGATGTAGAGACAGCGATAGCTTTATCGCTGACACCGACATCGTAAGATTTAACCTCAAAAAGGGAAACCTGCTCCAGACTCAGTTCTTTTTCACTGCTCAAGAAGTCGATTACCAGGTTATGCGCGGTGACCGCATCTTCTTCAGAAGCAATGATATCAAAACTATATTCAGTCCCTGATTTCCCCCTAACCTTAACATCATGTTCCACACGATAATTTAAATTTTCCAGGGCTTTTACCAGTTCATTTCTATTTATGAACTTGGCGGATTGAGCTAACTTGATTTGTCGCGGCGGTTCTTCAGCTACCAGGGTATGGACCTGTTCGCTACTGACGATTCTCATGCGCTGATGCTGAGCCAACCTTTGAGCTTCCGGACTGAGCGGTGAGGTGACAATGAGAATACTACCCGCTAACCCGACATCATAAGCCCGGTTGGCACAGTTGTGCAGGAAGTTTATCCGTGTTTTTTCATCACCTTCAGGCACAACTGCAACGCCAACCGAGTGGCTGGCAAAACCTGCATCGCGCCGCGCCAGCATATCGAAGGTATGCTCTGCCCCCGATTTGCCGAGGATTTTAACGCCTTCGGTGGTTTTATAACCGCGCCGCTCTAAGTATTGCTTAATTAAATCTTTTAGCGCTGAACCTGAGTCCAATGCTGTGGTAACCATCACTTTTCTCTATTACCTTACACTTCCGCAGAACCAATCTGCGTAAATTTTGTTTCTAGAATATTGTTTTACATCCTGTTAGTTTATAACCAAAGTAAAAGTTTTTGACACAGTATAAGTACCATCGGATACCGTAATAGTGATAGTCCAAGGAGAACCATTTTTATCTGCCTGCTTTGGCGTACCACTAATCACACCATCTGGACTTAGGCTAAGATTCGGTGGATTTCCAGACCATGACCATACATAAGGAGGACCAACTCCCCCAGAAGCCGTTAGAGTAACCGGTCCATACGGAGAATTCTTTGTGCCAGGAGGCAAAGGAGAAGGTGTGGTGATAGTTAATGGATCAATCACAACATTTACAATATAATCTTGCTGATCTGAACCGCCCAGGTCATCAGTAACTTCAACATTAAAGTTGAATATGCCCCCTGCTTTAGGTATACCTGAAATAACACCAGTTGATATATTGAGAGTCAGTCCTGTCGGTAAATTACCTGAGAATATTGTCCACTTATAGGGTGACTTCCCACCACTTACAGCCAATGCCTGAGAATAGGCAACTCCACCTTTACCATCAAGTAATATCGATGTATCAATAACAGGTGGAGGGTAAATGGTGATAGATAAAGGTTTTTCAGCAGTATTTCCCTCATTATCAGAAACCTGCACAGTGAAATCATAAGTTCCCTCAGTAGTAGGTGTGCCACTGATAACACCAGTTGCCGAGTCGAGAGTAAAAGCAGGCGTCCCAGGTGGTAAAGTTCCCGCTATTACCAACCAAGTATATGGCGGTGTGCCATTAGTTGCATTAAGTTTTACAGGCGTTGACGGATAATAATTTACATTCTCCTCCCCATCAGACAAAAATGTAGTGGTGATTGTTAAGTCAGTAGACGCCGAACCTGTATTGCGGTTAATCTGCCAGGTACGGATAGCCCATATTGCGGCAAGACCACCAGTATCCATCGGGAAATTTAAACCCTCCTCAGGGACATCAGTTAATACCGCGGTATTCCCCGGATATAGAAAGACATCTAATAATCCTGCCACTGATCCGTAAAAATTCCCAGTTGGATGCAAATCTATGGATTCACTGTAAGGATGTGGTGGGGGACCTGCATCTGGATCAAAAAGAGACATAAGAAATACAAAATCGTCAGGGCTAGCAGTGCTCGTAGTCGGCCAATACTTAATATGACCTTCTGCGATAATAATTCCCGACCCCTCAATTTTACAACTGGGATCTATTTTAATTTCACCAGTGACATATATGGTATTTCTGTTTAGATTAAAAATGAAGTTATTGGTGCTATTACGACCAATATATAAATCACCCTCCACATAGAGAGTACCAGAAGTACCCCCTGGTGGTGTATAACCTACGCCTAACGTAGACAGAAGGTCCTCGACGCCAGACCTATTATCAATACTAAATACCCCACCAGCTGGTTTTGCATATAAGGGACCTATAGTAGTATCAGCCGGATTCATATTCCATTCACTAACATTTTGAGCAGGGCCCGCCTGGTTAGAGTAAATTGTCCTAAAATCCCCAGCAGCAAATGGCCAGGCGGTTGTATCATATACTTCACACTCAGAAGAACCACATCCATAATCTTCAATACAAGCTAGATCTGGCATAGTAGGTCCTTCAACTATTGATCCCGGAAAAAGCTCTATACATGTACCTGATGATATTGCATTCTCCCATAAACCAGAAATTTTAGTTGTATAAATTGTGATTGCCGTATTGGAATCGCTACCAGTGGCAGTTGATGTAATCTTGAATATGTAACTGTACCGATTAACTACTTTCCTGACACAATATATTTCAACTGTTACATCTTTTCCATTTTCAATGATGGTGTATGGGTCCGGCAGGCTGTCACCGGTAGACATCTTGCTCAGTTCATCCCCGTCCCCAATTTCCCATTCATTAGTCAGCTTCCAGAGAGCATACCTGACACCCGCATCCGCTGCGTTGAGTTCTTTCGCATGAGCCACAGTTACTTCACTGGTCTTCAGAGATGTTGACGCGTATACCAGTGTACCTGCCAGAAGAGTACTTCCCAGCACTAGTAGAATTAACACTAATGGCAGGACCTGTCCCTGTTCTCCTTTAATGAATCTCTTAAACGTTTTTATAAAATAATTATTTTTCATACTTTCCACCACCAGAGCTTACATCGTGGGTCTCATCTTTATTTCGAACGTCCTGCTTTCAGTAACTATTTTTGAACCGGTGCCTACTGTCGAAGTAATCTTTATTGTTAATGTGTTAATTCCTCCGATAAATTGACGCGTAACCGAAGTGATGTTTTGAGCCACGATAATGGTCTGACCTGGCTGGTTGGGATCTGGTACGAATCCAATATTTTTACTCCAAGTACCCGTTTCAACTGTCCTTTGAAGGTTAGTGGTACCTTCAGGAATAGTATAAATTACCCTATACCCTTTTTTACAGGTGTCATTATTGCAGTAAGTGGGGTAATAGTCATACCAAATTAACTGTATTTCATTGTTTGGTGGTGTTGCTGTAGACAATAATTCCCCGGAACCAGGTATAGATTCTTTCGGTCGCGCTTGTTGAGCATCAAGTGTTATCCAGTCACCGGCATTACGTACATTATTGATTGCAGTCATCTGGTTGCTACTGAGGCTACTGCCGCTGAACACTTGCGTTACTGTAGTCGCGGTTGCCGTACCGATAATACCGATAATGAGAATGCCAATAACCAACTCAACAGCGGTGAAACCACTCTGTTTACGAATTATCAACTTAATATTACGTAATATGTTCATGGGCATACCTCAGCAGTTGGTTTCACCTTGTATGCCACCAGTGTTATAGGATTAGGATTGTTTAATTGAGTAACAACGACCGTTATCCTCTGCAGCCCTGTATCTCCTGTTGTTACAACTGTGCCATTCTCATTAATGGTGACAGCTTCAACACTTATTGAATAATTTGTAACACTTGAAATAGTGGGATATGTGGCGTAGCCATCAACAGTACCATCTTCACTATCGCATACGTATGCATGAGCTTGAATGGATTCTATCTGGCTTTGTGATAAAGAGAGTCCGGTAGAAATTTTATCTGTCGTGGCGCTGGCTTTGAAGGCAGTGGAGATACCAACAAGAACCGCTACCCCTACTATCACAAGTAGTGCCACGCCAATAACAGCCTCAATCAGCGTGAAGCCACTCTGGTCTCGTGCTATCCTTACCTTGCGGTGTTTCATTAATATTAAGTTTAACATCTATACCCTGCTATATCCATAGTAAATTATGTATACCCAAGTTTCAATAATATTGACGCCCTCGGAAATGGCGTTGTGCGCCACCTGCGCACATTCACTTTTCCTTATTATATATTGTATAAAGGAAGTTCACAATTTAACCTCTTACCTTGATACAGGTTGCGCCACTGAATTCTTCTTTGACTCCTTTTCCCGGGACCTGGATTGATCTTCAAGCACTATCTGGATTCTTTCCTTTTTATTGCCAGTCGGCATATCAGAATCAAGAGCTGTTTCAAAATCAGCAACTTCGGTAACCTGTTTCACCTGCGGTAATGTCCGCAGTAGTTCAGCCAAAGGTGATGGCTCATTAAGGAAAACTCTGATTAAGGGATTAGGCATCTCGGGCAAAAGGTCCGTTGTTTTGACCACCGGCAAATCTTCAAGACGTGATATCAAGTCCATTATCTTACCTATATCTACTGGCGGCAGGACTTCTATTTCCAGCCATGGAATGTGATCGAAAGTGGTCCCCTTCTCAACCGTAGGAGTAGCTGAGACCGGTTTAGTTGCAGTAGCTGTCGATGTGGCTGGAAACGCCGAATTTGAGATAGACGACATATTTTCAAGGTTCGCGTTGAATGTCATTACCTGTCGCTTGATATTCTCAATGCTTGAAAGTAGCTCGCTTTGCAGTTTCTCAGCCAGGCTTTTGGTTTCTACCTTTAATATATTAAGTCGTTCTTCGCGCATCGCCTCTATTTGCTTTTGAGCTTGTGTCTTGATGGTTTCTGCTTCTTTTTCCGCTTGAACTTTAGCTTCAGCTTTTTGCTCCTGGATAATATGTGAGGCTTCTTGTTCAGCTTTAACCCGAATTTTTTCAGCCTCAGTCTTTTTCTCCTGAACAATATGTGCGGCATCCTGTTCAGCTTTAACCCGTATTTTTTCAGCCTCTGCCTTTTTCTCCTGAACAATATGTGCGCCATCCTGTTCAGCTTTGACCCGTATTTTTTCAGCCTCCGCTTTAGCCTGCTCTTCAGCTTTTTGCTTCGTCTGCTGGGCAATATTATTTGCCTCTATAACTGTCTTTTCTGCCAGTGCGGCAAGAGCCGAAAGGTGTACTTGACGTTTTGAAAGCGAGTCACGTTCACCGATAATCTCTTCAATGTAAGAGCGTACCTCTTTCTCGTCCAATCCAAGTTCGACTTTTCTGAAAGCACGTCCGCCCAGTTGAATAACTTTATCAGCGCCCGGGCTTCCATTTATCCCGTGACCGCCATTACTATTATTTATATCTTTTTCCATAATTGGACCTCCCGTTATGACTGCTTAACAGTTGTTCAACCTCAATTTAATACTGAATACTACGCCTGTAAATAGGTAAGATGTCTTATATGAAGATGGTCATTTAGTTCTAAATATCAGGGCAGGCAACCTCGCTATTTGTGCTCGCAGAACACATAAACGTTCTTGATTACGCACTAACTATAGTACCATTGCCTAAAAGCTCGCATAGTACTAATGAGGAATTTACGAAACCAGAGCGCTTCTTTATGCTAGATATGGAGTAGCGTGTATACATGCTAAGAGCAGTATCGCGTGCTTCCAAAAAGGGGAAAAACGATTTCAGGTATCTATATATTAAATAAGGAAAGAAAATAACAGGAACTGCCACTCCAACCCCGTACAAACCGGACTTACAGGGCAAAGGAACATTAATCAGGCAGAAAATTAGGTAAGGAGACTCAAGATGGAACTGGATAAACTACTCAAACTGGTCATGGACAAAAAGGCTTCAGACCTGCACTTAGATGTCGGTAGCCCACCGGTCCTGCGTGTCAACGGAATACTGCTACCACAAGAAGATATCCCTACTTTTACGCGTCAGGACGTGCAGACCATATATGAACGTGTCACTACTATGGAACAACGAGAAAAATTCCAGAGCGAGATGGAACTAGATTTTGCTTATAGCTTTTTTGGACTAGCCCGTTTCAGGGTAAACGTTCTACGTCAGAGAGGTTCAATCAGTCTGGCATTTCGCGTAGTACCTGTAAGAATTCCATCTATTGATGAACTCGAATTACCGCAAATCTTTAAAAGACTTATATTAAAGAAAGCGGGACTCATATTGGTGACTGGCCATACTGGTGCCGGCAAATCCACTACACAGGCGGCAATGATCGATTATCTCAACCAGAATGCCAGACGGCATATTATTACCATCGAAGACCCGATTGAATTTCTTTACAGCAATGATAAATGTCTTATTGTCCAGCGCGACCTTGGAGACGATACCAAATCCTTTGATGTTGCATTATCGCACGCGCTTCGTCACGATCCCGATGTAATAGTGCTTGGAGAAATGCGCGATTTGCCCACGATATCTACAGCTCTGCGGGCTGCCGAGACCGGTCACCTGGTTATCGGTACACTCCATACCACTAACGCTGTAGGGACAATCAATCGTGTAATCGATATGTTTCCGGCTCATCAGCAGGAACAGATAAGACAACAACTCGCCGAGACGATTGAAGCAATACTTGCACAAACTCTGGTTACTCGCATTTCCGGCGGGAGAATCGGCGTTTTTGAAATCCTGTTGGCGAATAGCGCGGTAAGAAACGTCATACGTGAAGGTAAAAGCCACGAACTGTATAGTCTAATGCAGCTAGGCTCTCAGCAGGGAATGCGGACGATGGATGATTCATTAGCTGAATTGGTTGGAAAGTACGTCATCACACTGGAAGAATCACTAACCAGATGCGCCCATCCAGAGCAACTCAAAAAGCTATTTGAAACTCCCCCTGCACCAGACAAAATCCCTGTTACTTCAAAGAAGAACTGACCGGCACTCCAAATCTATTGCTATCAGAGCATCTGGTTAAGTACAACCAGATGCTCTTTATTTTAACGGTCAATGGCTGACTCAGCATGGTGGCACAAGATAATCAACTTGCAGGTATTTTCTAGCTCATTTCCCTGTATTATAGGGGTGCCTTCTGTGAGCTTGCTATCGACAATCACATCTGGGAACATCTTTTTCAACTGTGAAAAAAGGGTTCTCAGATTCTCTGAAGAGGAAGGCGTTTTTTTCGTACCCAGAAAGGCATAGTCAAAACTAGACTCGGAAATTTCGATCTCAGGCTCCAATGAAACTCGCCCATAGAGGCGAATAAAATACTCGGTCTGTAACGATATATGTTCTACATTTTCCTCAGCCCTGCGCCAGACGGGAATACCGCCTGTCATAACCGTTGACGGTACACTCAATTTCATCTTTGTAGTAGTTTTCTTGGTTAGTATGGGTATGTTCATCTTTCCATATAGAATAATATATAAGTCACGACCATCGAATATTTTTTGTGAGCCATTCCTAGCCAGGAATTCAATCTGTTTCTCTCCAAACTGTAAGCTATGTGCCTTGAATACCCGCATAGATATTAATGGATTATGAAGGTCTGAATCATCAACTGCAAATGCCAAAAGACCTAGTGATGATAGTTTTTTCAAAATTGATTCGACTGCTTCTTCACTGTCTAAATGAGCAACGAGTTTTGGGATTCTACCGGATAGAAGTAAACGCGTTTGATAAAAATCGTTGTTGATTATTGCCGCAACCTTTTTAACAAGACTTGACTCAAGCATTTCTGGGGGATTGACAGCTACATGCATCTTTCTTTGTCCGGTCATCAGATTATCTACAATAAAAGACAAGATAAAATAAATTCTACGACTTCAGCTTAATTACGCACTAATTACAGTGCTGACAATATTGAAGCTCAATTCAATGCAATCGCTCTATGGAGATATAAGCATTTTTGTTAAACGCTTCGGGTCGCTAGTTCTTCTCATGGCAGCTTCTCTAGTTACCTTTCTCGTGCGAACCAGATAAGCTAAAGCATCATCAAGACTTTGTGCGCTTGGATCCTGATGTATTCTCGTGTAAGTGGGGATTTCATAGGTGCGACCTTCACGGATAATAGTTCGAATAGAAGGATTAGCTAAAACAATTTCAAAAGCAGCGATCATACCTTTGCCGGAGGCACGCGGTAGTAGCGTTTGCGATAGAATGGCAAGTATTTCTTGGGATAACTGGAGACGAATTTGTGGTTGCTGGCCAGGTGGAAAGACGTCGATTATCCTATCGATTGTCTGAACAGCATCGCTGGTATGTAAAGTGCTTATAACTAAATGCCCCGTTTCAGCCGCAGTAATTGCTGCCGAGATAGTCTCCAGATCCCGCATCTCGCCAACAACAATGACATCGGGGTCATGACGAAGAGATCGAACAAGGGCAATATGAAATGAATTGGTGTCCTCCCCAAGTCCTCGTTGTGCAATAATAGATTTTATGTTCGGGTGATAATATTCAATAGGATCTTCAATGCAAACTACATTACTATCCCTATTTTCATTAAGATGACGAATCATTGCTGCCACAGTGGTAGACTTACCTACACCGGTAGGTCCGGTAACCAGAATAAGTCCTCTAGGTTGTAAGATCAGTTCTTTACAAACTTCGGGCAATTCCAACTCATCAATTGATGGCACATTAAAAGGTAATACACGACAGGCAATACTTAAAGTTTTTCGTTGCCACATTACATTTATCCGGAATCTAGCGAAAACACCAAAAGCGCCTGCAAAATCCAGCTCTTTCTCAGTCAATAAGCGGTCTTTCTCCTCCGGTGACATGACTTGCTCAAGCATCTCCATCGCTTCATCGTTTGTCAGGATGGGTAAATCTTCCTGTCGTCTCAAACGCCCATTAATACGTAAAATCGGTGGCAACCCAACTCTCAGATGCAAATCTGATGCTCCATTATCCACCGCCCGTTGGAAAAGCGCCTCGATTTTCATATGTCTTTCCTTGTAAATAATACCAATTTGATTAAGTTAAAATAAATTTCTTAGGACTCTTCCGAATATTTGCTTCAACCGATTTATGAATCCCTGTGGCGACAGTATCTTCCTCTTCTAGAGCTAGAATATGTTCTTTATTCACGGCGACAAATGGGAGTTTTTCACGAGTGCCAGTGGCTATAGTATAGACTTGAGCATGTGTAATAGGCAAGAATATCTGTATGTCCTCAAGTACATTCCGGATCTTTTGTTGATCCACATGATACATATTGCCCGTGACAATATAGGATTGGGTCTCCAAACGTATTGGTATCGGTGACTTCTCTACAAAAGGATAGGACTTGGGACCAGCCTGAGAACCAATCCCTCTTCCTGCATTGGCATCCGTTAGAGTGCCCGACAAATGAATAGTCGATTTGTTAATATAAGCAACCTGTAACTTTTCTTCTCTACCACCTACATGCTGGATATTAACCCCGGTCAACTCAAGAAATCGCCCCCGTTTCATCGGTTCAATATCCGCTAATCCATTAAGTGCATCAAGAAGCCGAGCTTCTGGAGTAGGCGCATAATGAATAGATCCAATGAGTATGTGTTCTTGCATATAGAGTTTTATTAACTGCGAAGCCATTAGTTCCATTTACTCACCCCTATACTGAGAATAAATTCCCATATAATGTAACGAACTACGCCAATTCGATATGAGAATATTGTTCACTTCACAGTTAATATATTTGTATAATTAATAACTTGTTTTAATATTCTTCTTAATCCAGAGTAGTTAAAAAATAGTTTTCATCACACTGAGTGTAAATAAGTATGTTACTGCAGCCTTCACAGTAGATTCGACTCCCCAATATCGTGTGCGATATATCTTATGTTAAATACTTGTTAATGTCAACTACTTAACATTTTTCGGCGAGGCGATTACCTTTTTCAGGCGTTCTGCAATTTTAGTTGACAGCTCTTTGTAGCTTTCGTCAAGTTCTGCACTATGGTGCCCTGTTTCATTCGAGAGCCAGACAATACTATTTGCCAAATGTATGTCAACGTATGCCTGTGTTATTTCTTCCTGGAAATCAGCAAGTGATGGTTCGTTTCCCAGATTACCGCCTTCCCAGGCAACGGTTTGAAATGACGTCAGCTTTCCTGACCATGGAGCAGTTGCGATGGTAAAATTAAGTACAAACTCTTGATATATTTCAGAATTCACATTCAGTTTCTGTTCCTTGACAGCAGCAGTTTTTCCGCTCACGGGAACAGTAGCCGGTTTATCTCTCACAAAGACAGCAGTAGGTTTCTCGCTCACGGGAACAGTGGCAGGTTTTTCACTCACGGGGACAGTCGCCGGTTTATCTCTTACAAAGACAGTAGCAGGTTTTTCGCTCACAGGTATGGCGACTGGTTTTCGACTCTCAGGGACAGTTGCAGGTTTTTCGCTCACAGTTATGGCGGTTGGTTTTCTACTATTAGGGATAGTAGTTGGTTTTTCGCTCACGGGTTCTGGTTTTTTATGATTTTCTAATAATACTTCTAGAGTATCTTTACGTGGTGGAACAGAATTTTCCTTAACTTTCACAGGAATCGTGTTGGTTTGTGTTGAAACTTCCTGTGTAGCTACCTGGGTCTGCTTTGCTACTGAAAACATTGGCTTCCCTCTAATCTTAGAGATCACATAGATAACAGCAAAACCCAGTACTATACCTGCTAAAACAGAACCTAAAAAGTATAAAACTTCTTCTACAACTAACATGCTATTTCACCACGCAATAAATTACTTACTTGGTCCGATATACACCTTAGAGACCAAGGTGTAGTATAGACTTTTTCAGCTGTTCTGCCCTTACCCAGATCTGTTCTTTTTCTTCTTTTACAATCTCCTGGATTGCTGTACGGTATTCCTCTAGGATTTGACGTGTGGCTTTTTTCTGCTCTTCAATTAGTTCCTGTGCCGCTTTTTGCATTTCGAGGTCGACTGCTTTCCGGACCTCTTCGTCGATTAGTTTTCTTACACCTTCCCGGTACTCATCTTTGGTGCTGGCAAACGCATTTTTGGTTTTGTCCGAAACCTGATTGACTCTGGATTGCATCTTAACCTCCTGTCAATCCAACTTATTGCGCTGTGAAAATATTTTAATATATGCTGATTGTACTGGTTAATAACGAAAACGTCAATAAATTTTTAGCACTTCACTTTACTTCACTTTTCTTAACATGCTATTACTTTTGACTTATTACTTTTTTCTATAACAAATAGTCCTTCTGGTTGATTGCGCAGTGCGGTAAGGTAAGTTAACGTAATTAAAGAGTAATTTAAGGTCAGAGGTAGAAAGATATGTTAGTTAAGCACGGAACAGAAGCCATGTTGACTGTCAGGGAAGTAGCGGATATGCTTCATGTTCACGTCAATACAGTGCGGCGCTGGAGTAACCGTGGTATCTTAAAAGCATACCAGATTAACAACCGCGGTGATCGCCGTTTCAGACAGCAGGATGTGGCGCTCTTCCTTGTTAAAATGAATTCCAAAGCCAGCGAAGAAGATGGAGGCTTGAGAATATAGAGCCGGTGGCTGACGAATCAATTCGAATTTCGACTTACCTGACTTTTTAATTTCCTGAATTTTTGTCCCGATAACCCTGACAGATAGAGTGATACTAGTTATATATTAATATTTTCTTTTGACAAACCAGTACTAAAGTACTAATATAGTAAACCAAAACATGGAAGCGCAGAGCTTATAAGGATGAGCATATGAATACTGTCAAGATGATGATAATCGATAAACAACCGTTATTCAGAGCTGGAGTACGGCAGGCATTCGCTGAGCAATCTGATTTCGAAATCCTGGAGGCAAACCCTAACGATAACTTGCTTTCCGTTATCGAAGAAGTCTTACCCGATGTGGTATTACTGGATATTGAATATCCCTCGCTTAACGGTCTGAAAATAGGCAGAAATCTTGTGCAACGTTATCCCAGCTCAAAACTCATTATATTAACCCCGGAAATAAATAATGAAGAACTATTCGAGGCAATTCGGATTGGAGCCGCCGCCTACCTGGATAAAAACTCCACTATGAAGGAGTTGGAAGGTATCATACGTAGAGTAAGTCGCGGCGAGTACCCCATCAATGATAGCCTACTTGCCACCCCTAAAGTCGCGGAGCATGTGTTAAAGCAATTCCAGGAAATGGTAGCCATGGGTATGGCAGTAGAGTCTATCACTGCTCCTCTGACCAATCGAGAGACACAAATTTTACGTTATGTGGCTGAAGGAAACTCTAATAAGAAAATTGCGCAAATACTGGATATCAGTGAACAGACAATCAAAAATCATATCAGCTCTATCCTCCGCAAGCTGAACGCAAATGACAGAGCACACGCGGTGGTACTAGCAATTCGGCGGGGCTTTATCTCTGTTCACGAGAGTACAGAGCAGTAGACATAGTAAATATTGAATACATTTATTATTTAATCTTATTCTTCCCCACCGTAGTATTACCTGACATCCAATGATTTCACACCATGGATGGACACCACACCCAATTATTTCTCTGAACTTATGACGCACATTGACAGTGAAACCATATAAATCCTAATATGAAAACAAAAGCGAATCAGATGGGGGCAACCAGGTGAATATATTGGTGACCAATGATGATGGAATAAGTTCTCAGGGTATCTGGGCTCTTGCTGAAGCATTAAGCAAGGTTGGAAATGTGCTGATAGTAGCGCCGGATAAACAGCAAAGTGGGGTTGGGACAAGCGTCTCTTTCCTGAGAGAAAACGTCACTATAACGGAAGCATCTTCAACCATCGTGGGCGTGAAAGCTTATGCCGTCAGCGGTACACCGAGCGATTGTGTCATTCTAGGTCTCAGGCAACTTTCACAGGCACACATCGATTTGCTGGTCTCCGGCATTAACTATGGGCCCAACGTGGGTCGTGATATACCTTATTCAGGCACAGTTATGGCGACTCTGGGCGGATATTTCCGCAAGATTCCGTCGATGGCAGTCTCATTGGCATTCAGGGACAGGAATGCGCCAATACGTTTTGACATTGCCGCGCGGGTTGCTGCATCGATCGCCGAAAATATAAAGAACGGCACCATGCAGACGGACGCTATTCTCAATGTGAACGTACCCAGTATTTCCCCTGAGCTTATTAAAGGAATACGAGTAACCAGAACGGCGGACTTCGGCTACGTACGACTGGCAGACGCCATTGGTAAGAGTGCCGATTCTTATGATGTAAAGATTGGGAACCCTGCCGAAAGCAAGACTGAAGATAATACGGATGTCTGGGCAATTAACGCCGGCTACATCTCCGTAACTCCACTACAATTTAATATCACACACCACGACGCGATTCTTTCTATAAAAGAGAATATACAGGGAATAGGGAATTGGTTTTAGACAGGGTACATGCCTGAGTTCAATTGGTTCTGTTATGCAATGACTTGGTTAGGTACAAATCAAGGTCATCGTCAATTGTTATTTTTTGTCCCATTTTAATGTATTTCCCGTGGTAAAATAGTCCGAATCCGTCCGGGATATAACCCCGCTTTATATAAAGACGTTGTGCCGCCCCATAGTCCGAAAACATACCTACCGCTATTCCGGCGATACTAGAACGATTGGAAATTAATTCTTCTGCACTATCCAATAGTTTGCTGGCAATACCTCGCCGGCGGTAAATCGGTAGAACGTTTAGGTCTTTTATTTCCGGTATACTTTTCTTAGCAAAAGGCGGGTAAACGGAATGCCACAAAACGGTGATGTAACCGGCAAAATTGTTGTCCAATAATGCTACGAGGACAATACGTTCCTTCTTAGTTTGTTCTGATAGGTATTCTTTAAGAGTTGTTGTCCTATCGCGTCAGCCAATTTCCATTAAAGCATTGGCTATATTTTGGACATCGTTCTTTCTGAATTTACGGATTGAGAGTTTCATTTGCCAAGCATTCTAACCCAAAGGACCCAGTGTGCCAATCAAATGTAATAGTGTTGACATTTAGATGTTATGATGTCATTATGTTGTTGTACTACAATCACAGGAGGTTATATGACTACTCAAATGAAACGGACCACTTTATATTTAGATCCTAATTTGCATAAAGCCTTGCGTCTGAAATCAATTGCCCTGTCGCGGTCGGTTTCAGAGATTGTTAACGACGCTATCAGAGTAAGCATCGCCGAGGATGCCGAGGATTTTGAAGCCTTTGAAAAAAGGGGCAATGAACCCTTGATTAGCTATGATGACATGGTGAAAAGGCTGAAGAAAGATGGCAAAATATAAGCTCTACTTCAAAGAATCGGTTGAAAAAGATTTCCGTGTTATCCCGAAGAAAGACCTGATTAAGATACTCCAGCGCATAGACTCTTTGACGATAAACCCCAGACCTAGCGGGTGTGAAAAATTAACCGGACAAGAAAGATACCGGTTACGGCAAGGACGTTATTGTATTTTATACTCCATTCAAGATGAAGAACTAACTATCTGGATTGTTAGAGTGTCTCATCGTAAAGATAGTTATCGGAGGTAAATATTGAAAATTATTGATTTGCGTAGTGATACGGTGACTCATCCTACACCCGAGATGCGTAAAGCCATGTTCGAAGCGGAGGTAGGCGACGATGTCTATGGAGAAGACCCTACCGTCAACCGGCTCGAAGCACTAGCTGCAGAAAAATTGGGTAAAGAAGCCGCGCTATTTACTGTCTCCGGCACAATGAGTAATCTTACCGCAGTACTCACCCACACCCGTCATGGCGATGAAATTATCCTCGGTAGTGAAGCGCATATCTTCTTGAATGAAGTCGGCGGTGCGGCGGCGCTGGGCGGAGTGATGACGCACACTATCCCCAATGATAGTCGGGGTCGGCTAAATCTAGTCGATGTTGAGCAGGCAATCCGTGGCAAAAACATCCACTACCCTGTAACAACTCTTCTATGTCTAGAAAATACACATAACCGATGTGGTGGGGCTGTCCTGACACCAAAATATACACAAGAAATTTGTGGATTAGCTCACAAACAGGGACTAAAAGTGCATCTGGATGGGGCACGCATTTTCAATGCCGCAATAGCCCTTTGTGTACCTGCAAGTGTATTAACTAAGAATGTCGACTCCGTCTCTTTTTGCTTATCAAAAGGTCTAAGCGCACCAGTTGGTTCTGTACTTTGCAGTAGTAAAGAATTCATCGAACGGGCGCGGAAGGTACGCAAAATGCTGGGTGGAGGTATGCGGCAGGCAGGTGTGATTGCGGCGGCAGGTATTGTGGCGCTGGAGACAATGATTGACCGCCTTACTGACGACCATACCAATGCCAAACGACTGGTAAAGGGATTGAGTCGTATCAAAGGTATTATGCCCGCTCGTGAAACCGTTGAGACCAATATCGTGATGTTCGACCTCTCGCCCGAATTGTCCGTTTCCGAATTCACCAATGGATTAACAAAAAAAGGTGTCAAAGTCGGCTCTCGTGGTGGCAATCTTTTCCGTGCCGTCACACACCGCATGATCTCGACCAAAGACATCGATGAGGCGCTGACGCGGATTGAAACCATCTGTAAAAAACTTCACAATCGAAGTTAGAAAGTAACCTTTCCCGCCTTCAAGCGTTATATCTAGCATACGGATGTTAAACTGCCGAGGAGGTACATAAAATGAAACACAGGTTATTCCAGATAATCGGACTATTTACTGTTTTAGCTACATTACTTGCTATCCTTCCTTCATGTACTCGGGTTGAAGCGGCAAGCAGTTACGTAGCCATTGTTCCCAAAGTCTTACACAGCGGTCGTACAGAAGCCATTTCACTGGCGCTTTTCAGTGGCGATAGTATGGTGAAAGACACGGTTACAGTAACCCTGCTGAAAGACGGCAAGAAGATTACGACAACAACACAGACCATAGATAAAAAAGGCACAATTGCTCTGGCCATCCCCGAATTAGAAGACGGCAAGTACGAGCTTCAGGTTAAGGGTGGGGCATTCTCTGATAAAGCCACAATACAGGTTGAAAAGAGCTTCGTGGTCTTTGTGGAAACAGACAAGCCCATTTACAAGCCAGGTCAAACCATTCAGATGCGTGTAATCACGCTCGACCCGGAATTAAAACCAATCTCCGAACCAGTCACGGTCGAGATTCTTGATGCTAAAGGTATTAAAATCTTCCGGTCTGTTGTTACTACCGACGAATATGGTATGACAAATGTGGAACTTCCAATTTCAAATGAGCCGAATCTCGGAGTCTGGAAAATAAAAGCAATCACGGAAAAAGCAGAAAACCAGCTTGACGTGCGGGTTGAAGAATATGTCCTGCCAAAATATGAAATCAAGGTGGACCTGCCTCGAGAATGGTTCCTCGTTAGCGAAAAAGTTACGGGAAAGATTACTGCTACCTATAGTTTTGGAAAACCGGTCAGTGGTGAGTTGGAAATTGTCGCCAAAAAATACGTCGGGCAATGGCAAGAATACGCCACCCTGACCAAGACCATTGATGGCGAAGTCGAATTTGAACTACCTGCCGCACAATACGTAACAGGTACCCCGGCCGGCGGTGGGCAAGGTAATGTTCAACTTGATATTACGGTCACTGAAAAATCTACCGGCTATGTGGAAAAGACCAGTCGCCTCCTCACAGTCTCAAAATCGTCAATGAACCTGCAAATTATCCCGGAAGGTACGACTTTTAAACCCGGCCTACCGTTCAATATCCTGCTCATTACCGAAACACCTGATAACAAACCGATAGATGCAAAATTGTCAGCGACTATTACGTACGGGAATGACAAATTTGAAGATTTCAAAACCGAAAAGAAAGAAATTACAACCGTTAAAGGTAAAGCATTAATCGAACTGAAACCACCTTCAGAAGCGATCTCAATGGAGATTTACGCTTTTGAACTGACACCTGTATCTTCTGTACAACCGGCAGAGGCTTCAAAAATTATTCAGGCATCATATTCTCCCTCCGGTAATTTCATTCACCTCGAACAATTGACCGAGGGCACGCCAAAGGTCGGACAGAAAATTACCTTCAGGGTTTACTCGACCAGTCGTGCTGTAAACTTCTATTACGAGGTTATCTCAAGAGGCATGGTAGTTTTTTCCAACTACACCACCAGCCGCGATATTTCCTTTAATACGACACCCCTGATGGCTTCCACCTCCAAACTACTGGTCTATCAAATCTTATCGAATGCGGAGGTTGCTGCCGATTATCTACCTTTCCAGGTAGAACCGGCTTACCCGCAATCCGTACAGGCACAGTTCAGTACAGATGAAGCCAAGCCTGCTGATGAAATTCAGTTGAACATCAAAACGGAAGGGCAGGCAAAAGTTGGGATTGCCGTTGTAGACAAATCGGTATTTATTTTGGCTGAAAACCGACTCAACCTTCAGCAGGTCTTCGATGAACTGGAAAGACTTTACATGGAACCTCAAGCAGAGATTCACGAGATCTCCGTATATCCTACCTACACTATACCGGGAGCAGAAGACGTCTTCAAGGATGCTGGTGTAGTAGTCATGACTAATAAGACAGTGCCTTCCAGCAAGGAATATGAGACACAAACAGGCGGCGGCTTTTTCAACAAGATAATCCAGTTTTTTGGCTGGGGAGCAAGGGATGCAATGGAAGAAAAAGGCGGGATAGTACTTGCACCTGTTCCCGCTGCTGTAAGTAATGGGCAGACAGTTACCGGTAGCACTGGATTAGCCGAAGTACAACGTATCCGTCAATTCTTCCCGGAAACCTGGATATGGGCAGATCTGACCACCGATGCCAGTGGTAAAGCAGTCAAGAAGGTAACTGTCCCTGATTCTATCACCACCTGGATGTTGCGTGCCGTGGCTATTTCAAAGGAGAAGGGACTGGGTGTGGCAGAAGACTCTCTAGTAGTTTTCCAGCCTTTCTTCCTGACCATCGACCTACCCTATTCAGCAATTCGCGGCGAAGAGTTCCCCGTACAGGTAGCCATATACAACTACCTTGATACTGCTCAGAAAGTGCAGGTAGACATTGAAAACAGCGACTGGTTTGAATTATTAGATAACCCCACCAAGACAATTGAAATTGCCGCTAATGACATCGGCAGCGCACAGTTCAAGATAAAGCCAAACAGGCTCGGCGTCAAAGATGTTAAAATCACAGCTCGCAGTACCCAGGCAGCAGATGCCGTTATCAAAACTATCATCATTGAACCGGAAGGTGTTTCCAGAGAACTGGTCGACAATATTACCCTCGCTGGCGGTATCACGAAGACAATCGATACCTCGATTCCAGAAGTAATCGTTGTCGATTCCGGTCGGGCATACATTACCGTAACCTCCAGTTTCCTGACTCAGACCATTGATGGACTTGATTCTCTTCTGCAAATGCCGATGGGATGCGGTGAACAGAATATGATGCTATTTGCACCAGATGTTTATATCACCAAATATCTGGAATCGAGCGGTCAACTTAAACCAGAAATCATGGCAAAAGCCGAGAAATTAATGATTACCGGTTACCAGCGCGAACTTACCTACCGCCGTACCGAAGGCTCTTTCTCAGCCTTTGGGATGAGCGATGAGTCAGGAAGCCTCTGGCTGACCGCCTTTGTACTTAAATGTTTTGCACAGGCAAAGGGCTTGTTGTATATAGACGACAATGTACTGGATGCAGCCTCCGACTGGATTACCTCCCGCCAGAATTCTGACGGTAGTTTTGATGCCATCGGATTTGTACATCATCAGGAAATGCTTGGTGGATTAAAGGGTAAGGAAGCTCTGACTGCATTTACAGCGATTGCACTGATGACAGCCGGTGAGAAAGATGGCAGTGGTAAAGCAGTTAAATATCTTGAGGGCAAACTGAGCGCTATGACTGATCCGTATACTGTTGCCATTACAAGCTATGCCTTTGAATTAGCACAAAGCCCGAAGAAAAACGAAGCTTACACCAAGTTAATGTCACTAGCGATAGAAGACGAGAATGGTATGCACTGGGGCAATCCCATCCTGCCCGAACCAGTATCTGGAGAAGGAGTTGCTCCGATGTTCCGATACCAGCCACAACCTAATCGCAGTGCTGAGATTGAGACAACCGCATATGCGACAATGGCGTTGATTAAGCATGGTGATGCCTTCAATGCCTCCAGAGCTGCCAAGTGGTTGGTCTCTCAGCGAAATGCATATGGCGGCTATGGTTCAACACAGGATACTGTAGTGACATTGGAAGCGCTTACTGAGTATGCTACCGACGCGCGTTCGGATGTCAATCTGACAGTCACACTTAAGGGCGACGGTATAAATAAAGAATTGAAAATCAATCAAGATAATTTCGATGTCCTCCAGATTGTCGAGGTGCCCATCAATGCCCAGATTGAAATGACGGTAACAGGTGAAGGCGATGCCATCGGGCAGGTAGTGCGAAGATTCAATCTGCCGGAAGTTGATACTACCACCGAACCGATACTCAAGATTGATGTTAAGTATGATACCACCGAGGTCGAAGTCAACGACCTGGTCAATGTATCAGTCTCGCTTACATTCAATCCACCCGAGACTCTAAACATATCTGAAGCCGGAATGATTGTGCTGGATGTTTCTATACCGACCGGTTTTGCACCGGTAATCGATTCCATTATCGCCATCACACAGAAACTACCGAATATTAAGCGGTATGAAATAGCAGGCCGGAAGGTCATCTTCTACGTTGAAAATATGAAACCCGGTCAGCAAATCACCTTCGATTTCAAGGTCAAGGCACTCTACCCTGTTAAAGCTAAAGGTGTAACTTCGACCGCCTACTCATACTACAAGCCGGACATAAAGGGTGAGACGTTAGGTGAGGCTGTCACAGTACGCTGATTAATAAGAACTCCCTCTTTTCAATCCCCTCCCCCGGGGTGGCGTCGGGGGAGGGGATTTTTGTTTTCCCCGGGTGTCATTATCGGGCTTGACCCGATAATCCAGAAGCTATGGCCATAATTCTAGGCTGACTTTTCTGGATTCCAGATCGAGTCCAGAATGACAATTTGTGGGTTGTGTATCATTCGCTTAATCTTGCTTTGCCTGTCGATGATACGGACAACGCATCGATATGATAAATATCGCAACTTGACCAATATAATCGTGGCAGTCTAGAATTAGGCTACCTAGATGAAACCAGGGTTATTTACGGCTTGGTTCAATCCCCGAAATAAAATACAAGTGTAAGTCTCTTTACTTTAACATTGTGTTTTCGAATGGGAATAAGATGGAGGAATACGTGGAATTTATACCTGTAGCTAAACCACTCATGGGTCCTGAGGAAGAACAAGAAGTTATCGATACACTCCGCTCCGGTTTTATCGGGACGGGTCCTAAAACAGCACAGTTCGAGAAAGAGTTTGCCAGTTACATCGGCAGAAAGCGCGCGCTGGGCATCGATTCATGCACAAATTCAATGCATATGACCTTTGTAGCAATGGGAATTGGTCGCGGCGATGAGGTTATCACCACACCGATGACCTTCGTAGCGACCGCTAATTCAATTGTCTATACAGGCGCTAAACCAGTCTTCGTGGATGTGCAACCAGATACAATGAATATCGATCCAGTCCAAATAGAAAAAGCAGTTACACCGCGGACGAAAGCCATATTACCTGTTCATTTATACGGTCACCCCTGCGATATGGACGAGATTTTGAGAATCGCAAAACGGCATGGCTTGAAAGTTGTTAGCGATTGCGCCCATGCCATAGAAGCTGAATACAAAGGGAAAAAAGTCGGCAGTCTGGGGGATGCTGCTTGCTATTCATTCTACGCTACCAAGAATCTAGCCACCGGGAATGGCGGGATGATGGTGACTGATGATGATGGCATTGCAGATACAATCATGATCATCCGAGACCATGGAATGAGCGCCGGTGCTTGGGCAAGGTATTACACCGGAGAATTCAAACATTATGAGATGACTCATCTCGGTTACAAATGCATCATGTGGGACCTGCAAGCCTCCCTGGGACTGCAACAACTCCGACGGATTGAATCAAGACACGTAAAGCGTATGGCTCTGGTGGCTATGTACGAGAAAAAGTTGAAAAAACTGGGCGACCATGTCCAGCCTCTCGCATCTAAAATATTTGTAAAGCATTCACACCATCTTTATCCAGTCATGCTCAAGGGTGTCAACAGAGATTGGGTAGCCGGTCAGATGGAAGCCAAAGGAATAGGCGTCGGTGTGCATTACCGACCTGTTCATCTGGAACCATATTATCGAAAGACTTTTAAGCATAAACCCGGCGAGTTTCCGGTTGCCGAGCACGCTGGTGAGAACCTTATGTCGCTTCCCTTTTGGCCTGAGATGACGTCGGAACAGGTATCAAAGGTGGTCACAACTCTAGAAACTGTAATAAAGGAAAGCCTCGATAAGAAAAAGACAGTTAAGAAAAAATAGCGCTATTTAGTAATTAAAAACGCAACAATTATCAAAGACGGAAGCATTGAATGACGGTATTAATCTGCACTACAGAAAATTCAGGCATCGACCGGTACAGTCAGGAACTGGCAAAGCACCTACCGGTTACTACAGTAAGTACTGGCAGATATAAGCTTGAACTGGACGGATACTGGTTAGTCAATCACCTGAAGACATTGGATGACATGGTCCATTATACAAACCAGCACTTTGGTAGAATTTCGATGTGTGCTGGTCTTCCCTTCATCGTTACCGTTCATGACCTGGAGAGAATATGTTTCCCGTTTTCCAATCAGGAACCTGAAGAAGAGGCTAGCCTGAAAAAGGACGCTTTAGCCATCCAGAAGGCGGAACATGTTATCGTTGTCTCAGAAAATACTAAAAAAGACCTGGTGAAATACCTGAAAATTCCAGAGGATAAGATTACTATCATCTACAACGGCGTAGACCACGAAGTATTTAAACCGAATTCCCACAAAGTTTTACCATTCCCTTACATTCTTTACGTCGGTTCGGAAAGACAGCGGAAGAACCTGGAAAGACTTCTTGAAGCTTTCGCCCTGCTGAAAAAATCCAGTGATTTCACCGACCTTAAGTTCATCAAGATAGGTGGTCCCGGTCGGTCTGATGATTTCCGTCAGGCTACTCTGCGGAAGATCAAAGAGCTTGGTTTGGATGGAGAAGTAATCTTCATCAACCAGATAACCGATAACCAACTTGCAGAATATTACTCGTCAGCGAAAGTGCTTGTTTATCCTTCTTTATATGAAGGATTCGGACTACCAGTAATTGAAGCGATGGCTTGCGGCTGCCCTGTCATAACATCGAATGTGTCTTCGTTACCTGAGGTAGCTGGAAAGGCAGCCATTTTTGCTAATCCTTACGATGTCCGAGATATTTGTGGAGCTATGGCGCGTTTACTTACCGACGATAAACTCAGGAGTGAGTTAGTCGTTAAAGGAAAAGAACGTTCAAACGTTTTCTCCTGGGCAAAAACAGCCGATGAGACAATGAAACTATATCATCGTGTCGAGGAATCCATTAACAGACGAAGGTAGAATTCGCCGACCAGTCAATCTTCAGGAGGTAAATTCCAAGCATGTCAGCTGTTAAAAATGTATTGAAAAACAAGCGTCCCGTAAAAATAGGAGTTGCCGGTTGCGGACAAATGGGACAAAAACATGCCCACAATTGCTCCCAAATTGAAGGCGTTACCGTTATCGCTGTCGCTGATACAAACATGGCACGTGCTCGTGCTTTAGCTAAAAAGGTGTCAGCTATTCCATACAAGAGTACAGATACTTTAATTGCAGATAGTGACATTGATGCATTGATTGTCGCAACACCTCCTGATGCGCACGGCAAGGACGCACTTGCTGCTATCAAAGCTGGAAAAGCGGTATTTGTAGAAAAACCGATTGCTCTGGATATAAAAACGGCAAAATCGCTGTGTGATGCCGCCAGGAAAGCATCTGTAGTAAATGCGGTCGGTTTTCATTTACGTTATGCACCTTTAACACAAAAAGCTAGGTCCCTAATTGCTGGAAAACGTGTAACTCAGGTGCGTAGCGTGACGACCACCGGTTACTATTTGAAAATGGATATGCCAGCCTGGTTTTTACAGCGCAAACACAGCGGTGGTCCCTTACTCGAGCAATCACTCCATATGTTCGATGAAGCACGCTACCTCGTCGGGGATATTACTCACGTCTTTGCACAGGGTGACCGTCTGGTCCGGCCTGAATTACGTAAATTCGACTCAGAAGATACCATGGTTCTTGCATACCGGTTTGCCAGTGGAGCTTTTGGCACCCACGCAGATAGCTGTGCAACCTCAGTATTCAACTGGGAGATAGAATTGTTTGGTACCGACTGGAGACTTTTAGTGGACTATGCGCGAAAACATCTCAGTGGCTACTTCGGGGAAAGAGTAATTAATACTGATTTTCCTGATACCGATTATCATCTTTTCGAGTTGCAGGCTTTCATCGATGATGTACGTAACCGCCGGAATAAATCATTGCTATCTGATTTCAAGGATGCGACTAAAACCCTGGAAGTCATGCTAGCGGGAGATAGGTCACTAAAGAGTACTGAATGGGAACTGGTAGGTAAAGACACCTATTAGAGTTCACCAAATTACGATAACCGGCTGACGACTGTTTTTACACTGCATATCTTACATTCTGTGCTGTGCAACATCCATTTCACCTATGACTTCCGTCTTTTAAAAATAAGATTTATAATGACAGTCGGGGGTAATATCATTAACACCGTAAAGTATTCTGCTTTACGGATTCCTTGAGATGAATAAAAACAACCGCCTATTTTACTTTCTACTTGTATCGCTTGTTGCCTTGGTGGTGGCGGATGGGGTTATTACCAGGTTCCTGATTATTAATCAATTAGGTACTGAATTTAATCCGTTTCTACATGCATGGGTTGAAAGCGATACACTTTTGCTATTAAAACTAGCAGGGTCAGCAATAGCTGCATTTATGCTCTGGCGCGTCTCGAAGAAATACCCAAAATTAACATTGATAGTAACAATTGGTTTCATTATTTTCTATTCAGTCATCATATTCTGGAATCTATCAGTATTTTTCAACGTTTGGTTATAAACTAAATCTACACCTTAAATGGAAAATAACTTTTAAACAAAGAACTAGTCTTATCATAAATAAGGTAGGTGAATTCCTATCCCAACTGAGAATAACTATAATAAGCAAACTACCGAGTTACCTTCTGGTCTTAGTGAAGAGCAGGTCAGGAAAAGTCTGAGGAACAGTGTTCTTGACGGTACTGCTTACTCGGCGATGTCAGGACTGACACTAAACTACATCACACCTTATGCTCTTACTATGAATGCCACTACTGCACAGGTGGGGTTACTTTCTAGTATTCCCAATTTCACAATGTCACTGGTGCAACTGGCCGCACCGACTCTTTCCGAGAGGGCAGGTAGCCGCAAAGGTTTTATCCTGCCAGTAGTCTTCATTAACGCCTTGATGTGGCTTCCAATATTGCTCATACCTTATGTATTTCATAGCAATCAGGTCTGGTGGTTAATTCTGTTTCAAACTCTCGTAACGGCTTTCGACTCCATGTCCAATCCGCCGTGGGGGAGTATGATGGCAGACCTGGTACAAAGAGAACTCCGCGGGCGATTTTTTGGTAACCGTAATCGTATCATGGGACTAGTTTCCATGCTATTTTCTTTCATGGCTGGCGGTATCCTTCAGCTTTTTACCGGCAATACCAATCTAGCTTTCTCCATAATTTTTACTGGTGCCATTGTATCACGCCTCGCTTCGTTTTACTTTCTCTTACAGATGAATGAACCACTCTTCCCAACTATCGATAAGAAAAAACATGATAGTCTGCTAAAAATCAGCAGAGGCTTATTCTCAACAAATATCGGTAGATTTATTGTCTATTGTTCTTTGATAAACCTGACGACGTTGATTGCGGGACCTTTCTTTACTCCCTATATGCTCCGGGAACTGAAGTTCAATTATATTACCTATACAATCATCAATGCTGTAGCCACTTTAACGACAATCGGTTTTATGACCTGGTGGGGTAGACGCACTGACAAAGCCGGTAGTATTAAAATCATGAAACTCACATCTTTCCTGATTCCCTTTGTTCCAATTATGTGGTTGGTCAGTGGCAGTTTCTATTGGATAATCCTGGCACAAATCCTTTCTGGTTTTGCCTGGTCCGGTTTTCAACTATCAAGTAATATTTTTATTTATGACGCCTCTCCTCAGGAAAATCGCACACGTTTTATCGCTCTTTACAACGCTTTGACCTTTTTAGGCATCAGCCTTGGTTCACTGGCAGGTGGTTTTATCGCACCACACTTACCACTCATCAAAGGTAGCTACTTCCTTTCAATTTTTCTTTTATCCGGACTGATGCGGTTGGTGGTAGTATTTTTATTTCTTAGCCGCATCACTGAAGTACGTGATGTACCACCAGTCACCATCAAGGAATTGTTATTACAAGGATTTCATTTTTCTCAAGTGAAAAACTTCCGCAAAACCATCAGTAAATATCTCCACCAAGAACGAGGAAAAAAGCTTAAGTAGTATTTCATAATTTTGTCCTTTTTAAAAATATATTTTAGACCCATACGTAAGTACCCCTTGACAACCATACCATCAGATGTTATATACAAAATAAGACACTATTTTATGTGTGCCGATTAACGTTATCGTTAACATCCCGACACCTGAATACGAAACGAAAGGAGTGAATATAAATTGGCTAAATCGGCAACCGTGGTCACCACTACTATCGCCCTGGAGGTAGAAGAAGAACCTCCAAGTAGCAGAACAACCAAAAACGAGGCAAAGGACGAAGAGCCGCCGGGCAAACGCTTTGCCTCAATAAAAAACAGGCTCTTCACACACGTTTCAGCTTCAGACTGGAACAGTTGGAAGTGGCATTTCCGAAACAGGATTACCACCGTAGAGGAATTGGCACGTCTTACTTCTCTTACTGCTCAAGAACAAACACAACTCAAGCTGGTCACCGCTAAATATCCGCTCGCGATTACTCCATACTATTTATCGTTGATTGACCCTGATGACCCGCATGATCCCATCCGCAGACAAGCTGTGCCTTGCATAGATGAGCTCACCATGGGCAATCTCGGTAGAGAAGACCCGCTTGAAGAAAAACGGGATTCTGTTGTTCCAGGATTAGTACACCGATACCCTGACCGTGTACTCATGGTACTTACAGATATTTGTCCCATGTTATGCCGACATTGTACTCGTAAGCGTGAATGGCATCATGGTGGTTGGGTTCACTCCAATGATGAAGTAGAATTGATGCTGGATTATATCCGTCACAATAAAAACGTCAGAGATGTTATTATCTCCGGTGGTGATCCACTCACGCTATCAACACAACGGCTGGAAAGCATCCTCGCTAAAATAAGACAAATCGAGCATGTGGAAATCATCCGCATCGGAACGAGGTATCCTGTGGTTTTACCTCAGCGAGTTGACGATGAGCTTTGCAACATGCTCTCCAAATACGGACCTATTTGGTTGAATACTCACTTCAATCATTATCATGAGATTACACCTGAGTCCACACAGGCAGTTGACCGACTAATACGCGCTGGCATCCCGGTGAATAACCAGAGCGTGCTATTACGTGGCATTAACGATTCTGTAGAGACACAGTTAAAGCTCTGCCAGGGTCTGCTAAAGATTAAGGTGCGTCCTTATTACCTCTTCCAGTGTGATGAGGTACAGGGCACCGAGCACTTGCGCACACCTGTGGAAACGGGTATCAAGATTATCGAGGGCTTACGTGGTCACACTTCTGGTCTAGCAATCCCCACCTTTGTTATTGACTTGCCAGATGGTGGCGGTAAAGTGCCTCTTCAGCCTGACTATGTCCTCGCTAAGACAGGGGCTGAGATGATAATTCGAAATTACCAGGGGCATCTTTTCCGTTATCGTAATCCCGGTGCTGTCCAGATGGAGCTTGATGTCCGTGAGAAGACTGAAACAATTAAAACACCTGAGGAACAGAAACAACCGTTAAAAGTAGGAGCGCAAAATGCGGGTCGGGCTAGCCTACGACCTTAAGAAGGCAGTGTTGATAAATAGCACTGCCCCTGACGATGCTTTGGAAGAATACGACTCTCCAACGACTATAGGATATATCCAAAAAGCGCTGGAGAGTGCAGGTCATGTGGTAGTAGATTTGGGCGGAGGTATTGAATTCATCCAGAACATCCTGCGTGAACGAATTGATATTGTATTCAACATTGCCGAAGGTCGAGGTAACTATCGGAGTCGTGAGTCTCAGATACCCGCTATTCTGGAGATGTTAGACATTCCCTATACTGGCTCAGACCCGGAATGCCTTGCCATCTGTCTGGATAAACCCTTGACCAAAAAGCTGGTAATGATGGATGGAATCAGCACACCCGATTGGCGTGTTGTCAGCAACAAGGAGGAGCTCGAGGCAATTTCTTGGGCTGGTTTTCCTTTTCCCGCCATCGTTAAACCTGCTTATGAAGGTTCGAGTAAAGGTGTACACGATAAATCACTTGTAGACACCGAAGAGCAAACCTACAATGTGGTAGGTGAACTACTGAAAGTTTATGAACAACCAATTATGATAGAACAGTTCATCGATGGTGACGAGGTGACAGTAGGTGTTCTAGGGAATTCGTCAGAGAAATCAGTTCTGGGTATGATGCGCATCCTCCCTAGAAAACAACAAAACAAGTTTGTATATTCCGTAGAAGTAAAGCGGGATTGGAGAAACCTGGTTGATTATGAAGTCCCGGCAAATCTCAAAGATGAGGTGAGGAAAGAGATTGTGAAATCCAGTCTCAGAACCTATGAGGTACTGGGATGCCGAGACTTCGCGCGGATTGACTTCAGAGTAAGCAAAGACGGCATACCTTATATGCTAGAGATAAATCCCCTACCGGGATTAGGCGATTACAGCGATCTGATCATCATGGCGCTTAAACTCGGATGGAGCCATGAAGGTCTCATTGTTGCCGTCTTTAATGCCGCTCTGAGGAGGTATCCGCTATGGGTCCACGGGTAGCTGTTGTTTATAACAAACCTGAAACCTCCCGCTTCGGAGTTATGAACGAGATACTTGCCGTGATTGGCGTGCTTGACGCCGTTCATGCCGTAGAAAAAGCTTTAATTGACCTCGATTATGAGGTTGTATTATTGCCTCTATCTCCACCAGCTGAAGAAATCAAAACGCAACTAGCCTCCCTTAACGCCAGCCTCATTTTTAACCTCTTCGAGGGCTTTGATGACTGCTCCGAAACCGAAGCACTGGTGCCTGAAGTCGCTGACGAACTGGGAATACCTTATACCGGCTGTTCGGGTAATACATTGCGTCAGGCTCTCGACAAAGCAAAGGCTAAGTCAATGTTAAAATCTGCCGGCATCAGAACTCCTAACTTCCAGGTGCTTACACCAGCCACTGTCCCAGAATTCAAGTTGAACTTCCCATGCATCGTAAAACCTAGGAGCGAAGATGCCAGTCATGGCCTCTCTGAATCAAGCGTTGTTAGAGATGAATCCACCTTGATAAGACAGGTGGAGTTTATCAGTAACGCCTATGGGGGTGATGCGCTCGTAGAGGAATTTATCGATGGGCGGGAATTCAATTCGACTGGTATGGGTAATTCCGATCCGACTGTACTTCCGATCTCAGAAATTGTTTACAGTTTACCTGAACACCTACCCCGCCTTCTTACTTTTGCTGCAAAATGGGAAGAGGATAGTGTCTATTTCACAGGCACCAAGCCTGTATGTCCGGCTCGAATCACGCCGACTCAGAAACGACGGATTTCACAGATTGTGACTAGAACTTTTCATTTGTTTAATTGCCGCGGTTATGTACGAGTGGACTTGCGTATGGATGCAAAGGGTGACTTTCATGTTATCGAAGTGAATCCGAATCCAGATATAACTCCGGGTAATGGAACTGCTCGCCATGCAGAAGCCATTGGTATCACGTATACTGATTTTATTAAGAAAATTATTAGTCTAGCCTTAGAACGTACTAATGAATATCAATATTCGCTCTATGCACCCAACCGACAAACCAGCAGTGATGGCAATTCTGCACTCTACGCCAGAATTCCTTCCCCATGAAGTGGTTGTTGCAGAAGAACTCATCGATGCTTTTCTAACTAACTCACTAGAATCCGGTTATTACATTTTAGTAGCGGAGACGGATTCTAAGGTCGTGGGTTATGTCTGTTATGGGGAAACACCACTCACTGAAGGTACATGGGATATTTATTGGATTGCTGTTGATCGTAATCATCAGGGGGAAGGTATCGGTGGAGCGCTAATGAGAGAAACGGAGAGTAACATCCAGAAACTACATGGACGATTGGCAGTAATTGAGACCTCTTCCAAACCAAATTATAATAAAACCAGGCAATTCCATATCTCGCAAGGTTATTCTGAAATAGCTGTTATCCCCGATTTCTATGCAATTGGTGATGGTAAGGTCATCATGACAAAAAGACTAAACTAGCGTTGACTGGACTTTGTAATGAATGATTTTTGGCACGATTTTATCCTAACTTTTATACCCCTGTTTATCGTTATAGACGCAATGGGAAACTTGCCTATTGTATTGACTCTGAGCGATGGCATGACGACGCAAGCACGTAATCGAATGATTCACGTTGCAATGTTGACTGCTACGGTTGTCGGTCTGATATTTCTCTTCTTCGGACGATTTATTTTAGATGTTATGAATATCTCGGTAGGTTCGTTGACTATTGCCGGCGGTATCATTCTACTTATTCTGTCAGTTAGATACCTGATTTCGGGTAGAGTTATTGAGGCACAGCGGGAGGAAATGATCGCAGTTGTTCCTATTGGTACTCCGCTGGTAGTAGGACCTGCTACGATCACTACTCTACTATTACTCTCAATTGATTACTCACTGGGAATAATCTTGCTCTCCTTAGCAATCAACTTGTTTATCTCGTGGGTGGCTTTCCTTTTTGGCAACCGTATCGGAGGTTTTCTAGGAAGGGGTGGCTTAAAAGCCATCTCCCAAGTATTCAACCTTCTGCTCTCAGCTATTGCAGTAAGTATGGTCATTCATGGACTGGAACTGGTTGGTATTGTTACACTTACTCAATAGTGAAGGGTCTCGCTAGTAACTTCACCTTGCTTTGTTACACATTTACATATTCGCGGGTGATTCTAGGTGAGTTGCTTCAAAATAATCGTCGTCCAGCTTCCTCTGAGCGACACCAGAATCAATAGCTGCACGGGCGACGCTGTGTGCCACCATCAAATGCACCCTCGGTTCCAGGGAGTTAGGCACCAGTTCTCCTTCACCGGTAGCACCCGCGATTGCATGGATTGCCGCACGGTACATTTCCCAAGTAATTCTCTTTGCCTTAGCATCCAGTACTCCCCTCCAGATACCGGGATAACCAAGCAGATTATTGACTGTCCTGCCATCGACAGCAATTGCTGCACCTGCCTCCGCTGCTTGCTCGGGCAAAATCTCAGGGAATGGGTTAGAGAGAGCAAAGATAATCTGTCCTTTTCTCACAGAACTAGCTGGAATGAGGCCATTGACACCAGTAGTACCAATTACAATATCCGCCTTTTGCATAATTTCATCAAAACTGGACGGGATACCTCCGACTTCAACATAGCGTTTAATGCTCACATCTGTTCGCGCAGTACCCAGAGCTGGACTGCCCGTATACTTCAGAATAAACTTGCCGATGGTAAGCCCCGCCGCTCCCAACCCAATAAGGCCAATTTTCGCATCCTGCAATTTTCTACCGGCTCTTTTACAGGCATTGAGTAAAGCAGCGAGAGCAACTACTGCCGTCCCCTGCTGGTCGTCCTGCATTACCGGGATATCCAATTCCTTTTCCAGTCGGTCGACAATCGCAAAACAATGAGGAGATGCAAAATCTTCAAGATGAATAGCTCCAAAAGTAGGCGCAATATGCTTGATTGTACTTACTATTTCATCCACATCGGTCGTATTCAACAAAATAGGAACGCCGCTGACGTCGACTAATTGATGGAGTAAAGCCGCTTTACCTTCCATTACCGGCATACCAGCCACCGGTCCGATATTCCCTAATCCTAATATTGCTGTTCCATCGGTAACAATTGCTATCGTGTAAGGGATACTCGTATAGCGGTCTTTCGCTTCCGGGTGTTCTACAATGAGACGGCAGACCTCAGCAACACCAGGGGTGTAGACTTTGCGAAGTTTGTCGAGGGAATTGATGACTGTAGTACTGACTGTTTTGATCTTACCGCCCTTATGAAGCTCCAATACTTCGTCTCTCACTTCGAGAACGGTCACTTCCTTTAGCTTGGATACACTGTCAATTAACTTCTGCAATGTTTCTTCATTAGCGGTCAAAACATCGAGATCTCTGACATTGTAATGCTGTCCCATGTGTATCGTGTTAATCGCACCAATTTCTGCGCCTGCCTGTCCGATAGCTGTCGTTAGTTTTCCCAGCGTACCTGGTACATTGAGGTTTTTACATCGTAAAGTCCGGACAATTCGATAACGCACGTCATTCATAATATTACCCTCCGCTAACTATTATTCTATTTTCTGTTCGATTAACACTGTTCAAATGTTGCGAAAAAAGAAGAGATAACATAAAAATATAATTTTGAAAATTTAGTATTGAGGAAAGAATCGTTTCCCAACCGGATGTTTGCTCGATATTCATGAGCTTTACGAATCATCAGTCGGTCAACCTTATCAAGAAGATTTAATCAATCGCATTATATCGGGAGTATCCTTGTACGTCAATACACAAGTAAGTGAGCTTGAGTAGCAAGTCTGTACTCCTCTCAGCTTTTCTAAATAGACTTGACAAAACAATAATTTATCAATAATATGTTAGTAAACGTTAACTAATATCAAATTACTATTCTCCAGAGCGGGAGGTGATACCATGTTCAAAAAAATTCTCGTATATTTGGATGGGTCCGCACACTCCGAACGCATTCTCCCCTACGCAATTGCGCAGGCACATCATTTTGGCAGTAAACTCATCCTTCTGCGGATCGGCTCTGCTGCCCCTATTACTACTAGTGTTTCCAGCCCCGAAAACTACAGAGTTGTGTCATCGGTAGCTATGGATATAGCCATTACTAATGAACTTGAGGAGTCAAAAAGTTATCTGTCCCGATTATCCAGAGAGATTTCAGAGAAAGGTCTGGATGTTGACATCGCCACTATTCTGGGACCAGTTGCAGACACTATCATTAAATTTATTAAAGACAATTCTATCGACCTGGTAGCAATGACCAGTCATGCTTATAAAGGCTGGAAACGTTTGTTTCTGGGTAACGCTGTAGATGAAATACTCAGAGAATGTGATATACCAGTACTGGTCATCAAACCCCAGGAAACACAATGTGTGAGTGCAACATAAAAATAGCAATCAGTTCTATGAGGTACTGCTATGACAACAAAGCGGCGAACCACAGAAGTACGCCAGATACAAATAATTAATGCAGCCCGTGAGATGATTGTGAAAAATGGCAGCGAGCACGTTACTATCAGGCGTATAGCAAAAGCTGTGGGTATTTCGGAGGCAGCCATATATCGTCATTTTAAAAGTAAAGCTGATATTTTATACCTTCTAGCAGACCACATAGAAGAAAACCTGGTTGGAGATATTGTGCAGGCACGTATGGCTCATAATTTTTCGCTATCAACTATTGACAATGTCATGCGTGACCACATTTCAGCAATCGAACAAAGGCAGGGACTTTCCCACCAGGTTATTGCGGAAATTATTAGCCTCGGTAATAAAAAGCTGAATGAAAGATTCTACGAAATAGTAAATAAATATATTGACAATATGGCAGAACTTATTAAACAGGGAATGCAAGCCGGCGAACTGAGGAACGATATTGACCCAAACATTGTCGCGATGCAGTTATACGGCATGATTCATGGGCTGGTGAATGTCTGGTCACTGAGCAACTTCAAATTCAATCTAGTTGAGCGGTATTCCCCTCTCTGGGAAATGTTCCGTACTGGCATCATTCAAAGATCCCAAATAGCACTTCATAATTAGAATACTCGCGCATAATTATCTGCATCACCGACTTGGCAATAATATAACATCGGTAAAATAACTGTTTCATCAAATTATAAGGAGGTAGCTATGTCTTATATTGTTGCAGACGTGAATGAATCTATCCAAAAAACAAAGAATATGCATGACCATTTTTCACGCATAGCCTCACAATACCACCATCTTCGTACCACTGATTTAGAACCCGTTGTGTATATAGCCCAGAAATTGAATGGATTACTCTCCATTAAAGCCGCCGATATTGGTTGTGGTGCCGGCAGATATGACCGGATCCTCTGTCGGGATTTGGGCGAGAAATTGAGCCTAACGTGCGTGGATGCTAATGCCAGTATGCTGGAAACACTATGCCGAAATTTTATTGAAGATGGCATCCAAAATTTCACTTTAATCCAGTCCGGTGCAGAAGATCTGCCGTTTCAGGATAATAGCTATGATTGCATATTTACCTTAAACGCAATACATCACTTTGACCTCCTCAAGTTTTTATGCCAGTGTACTAGGATACTGAAAAACGGCGGTTACCTATTTGTTTATACAAGGCTCCGGGATCAGAATAAGAGGAACATCTGGGGAAGATACTTCCCAGGGTTCAACCAGAAGGAAACTCGTCTTTATACTCTTAATAAAATGGTTAAGGCTATAAACTTAGTCCCGGACATATGGCTTCAATCAGTGGAATACTTCAAGTATAGACGATTATCCTCGCTACCAGAATTGGAAAAGAGAGTACGATCTCATCATTATTCCACCTTCTTTCTATATCCTGTGGATGAATTGGAAAAGGCAATTGATAAATTCAAGGAAAACATCGTCAGAGCATACGAAGATATTCATAGAATCCGTTGGCACGATGAGAATATATTGTTCACCATTCGTAAAGGTGAAGAAAGCATTTACAGTTCAGAATAATAGGCTTCAGACACTAACAGGAAAATAATAATCTCACATGGAATCCTTAACATCTTTATTAAATTCCGGTAAGATCTGGTTATTGACTTTTAAGAATTAATATTAAAAAAGTTATTAAAATTAAGTGGAGGTGTTTAAGCTATGGCAAAGAAAGCACGCACAAAGACAAGCACAAAAATAAGAAACCCAAAATTCATAGAAAAAGTACCGGATGAGTACGTATTCTGGTGTTGTGACAGTCGTAAATTTACCGACATGAAAGAGTTGGTTGAAGGTTTGAACACGATGTCAGATGATACGTATATTTTCCATGTCAATGCAGAGAAAAATGACTTCTATAATTGGGTAAGAGACATCATTAGGGATGAGGAACTTGCCACTGGGCTGCTACAAGCAACCAGTAGACTGGCGGCAGCTCAGTGCGCTGCCAGTAGATTGGCATTTCTGACTGTTAAGAGTAGTTAAGAGTAGACAACGCTTCTAAACCTATCTATCATAAATTCCTCCACTATGTATAAGAGCGGGGCAGGTAGAACATGGGATAGGAACCATTCTGGCTGCCCCCTTTTTCATTTCCTTCGTGGTACAATATTCTAGTTATCATTCTCAGGAGCGAGTCGTTGGACGAAAAAAGTCTCGAGATGTTGGAATTCCCAAGGATTAGAGAAATTATTTCCGGTTATACGTCTTTCCCGGCAAGTCATGCGCTAGCACTCTCATTAAAACCAAGTTCCGACCCGGCAAAAATACGCCTCTGGTTGAAACAGTGTGCGGAAGCACGCCACCTTCAAGCAGTCGAACCCGATTTGCAAGTTGGAGAAATAAATGATGTACGCGAACCTGCGGGACTTGCAGCACGGGGTAAAGTGCTGGAACCGCAAACACTGGCAGTCATCGTACATACCTTAACTGATACCCGTCTTCTTAAAAATAAACTGTCTACTCTGGCAAATGATTATCCTCTACTCTGGGATATTACCCAGAACATTGTTGACTTGCGGTCTCTAGAAAAGGACATCAATACCTGTATTACACCCGCCGGTGAACTTCAAGATAATGCATCACCGGAACTGCAGGCATTACGGCACCAGATACAATCACGCCGTCAGCAACTCCTAACAAATTTGGAAGGGATCCTCCATTCGTCACACGGTCAGAAAATTATTCAGGAGCCAATTATCACGCAACGGGAAGGCAGGTATGTTATCCCTGTAAAAATTGAATTTAAAAAAGAACTCCAGGGCATCATCCACGATGTTTCCAATACCGGCGCTACCGTTTTCATGGAACCATGGGAAGCCATCGAACAGGGCAATGAACTACGCGAACTCATAAACGAAGAAAAGCGTGAAATCGAGCGCATAATGCGACGGCTCAGTGACGATGTGGGTGTACATGAAACTGAAATCGCTAGTAATGTTGCACTTGCATCTGAAATCGACCTGATTTTCGCCAAAGCAAAATATGCTCGACGCGCCCGCGCTAATGAGGCTACGATTGCGAATTTCGAGGATGGTAGAGTACCACCCACTCTACGATTACTGGAAGCACGTCATCCGCTCCTTGGCGATCGCGCTGTGCCACTATCCGTGGAAATTGGAAATGACTTCACGGTGCTGGTTATTACGGGACCGAACACTGGTGGCAAAACAGTTGCACTGAAGACTATTGGCTTACTCAGCCTGATGACGCTTGCTGGCTTACCTATCCCCGCTCATGAGGAAAGCCAGATTCCTATCTTCGATAACATTTTCGTGGACATCGGCGACGAGCAGAGCATTGAACAAACACTTTCCACTTTCAGCTGGCATATCACCAATATTTCCCGAATTATCCAGGGCAGTTCGTGCCGGAGTCTAGCGCTTCTTGATGAATTGGGGACAAGCACCGATCCTGCCGAAGGCTCTGCGTTAGCACGCGCAATACTACTCCATTTCCTTTCAAAATCAACCATGACTATCGCTACCACTCATCTCGGCGACCTGAAAGCATTTGCCTATGTTGCCGATGGTCTGCAGAATGCTTCTTTGGATTTCGACCCGATTACTTTCGCACCCACATATCGCCTGACCATCGGACTCCCCGGTGGCAGTAATGCTCTGGAAACAGCCGCACGACTTGGTCTTGACCCGGTAATCATCGAGGACGCAAGAAACATGCTATCCACAGGCACTCTTGAATTGGAGTCTCTTATCGCCAACCTTAATGAAGAACGTAATAAAGCACAATCAGTCCGACAGGAACTGGAAACCGCACAAACTGACGCAGAACGGTTACGTTTAAGTCTTGAAAAAGAACTCCGTGAACTCAAGATCAAGGAAAAGACAATTATCCAGGAAACCAGGGATAGAGTCGTCACCGAAGCCGCAGAACTCCAGAGAGAAATCAAACAAGCGAGCTCTGAACTCCGTAAGCAGAAGTCGCTGGATAGTCTTGAGCGTACACGCAAAGCTCTGGCTTCCGTTCATGAAAGACTGAAAAATGAAGTCTGGCAAATGCAAACTGCCACTGAAGATGAAATCGCTCAGGAGGGTACAATTTCTCCAGGTGACATGATCTGGTTGAAAGACGCAAACCTGGAGGCGACGGTTATCCAGATTAATGAGACAAACAATGAGATTGAAGTACAGGCAGGAAAAACCCGCATCAAGTTGGGACTGGAGGGTGTCGACAGAATTGTTCCTGCTGGCACTGGCGAAGCGCGCAAATTTGTGCCCGTGATAAAACCAGAACCGAAACAAGTATCTATAGAATTATTATTACTTGGCAAACGAGCGGAAGAGGTAGAGCATCTACTCAATAGCTACCTCGATGATGCAGTGATGGCAAATCTCAGGCAGGTACGAATCGTTCATGGAAGTGGTACCGGCGTTTTACGCCAGATTGTGCGCGATTTGCTTTCCTCACATCCGCTGGTGAAGTCCTACCGCCCGGGTGAGCGTGGAGAGGGCGGCAACGGTGTAACGGTGGTGAAGCTGTAACACAGCTTTCAGCTATCAGTTTTAAGGTCAAGGAACAACATGTTGTCAGCAAAGCAGTTCAAGCTTACCAGAGACAAGATGCTCACACACATGGATGAGCTTGTACAGAATCATGAAATCGCAACTACTCTCTATTTACCTGCAGGAATGTCTGCAAATGAAGTTGATTCTTACCTGAAACAGATACCGACAATCGTATCCATTAGTGCTGACGTGAGCAAGAATATCGCTACATCAAAAACAGGAGTTGCAATCTTCTGGGGACAAACACAAAAACAGCTTATCATACCGCCATTTCCTATTAAAGATAAATATCTAATCGCCGGATATGACATTTCTCCTCTGCGGGCACTACTCACGAACAACTACATAATTGGTGTTGTGCTTGTGCGATTGGGCAATTATTCCATCGGTATTTGCGAAGGGGAAACACTTATCCTCCATAAGACAGGTACAGGACTGGTACACAGTCGGCACCGGCAGGGTGGTTCATCCGCCGCGCGATTTCAACGGCGGCGTAAAGACCAGACCCATCATTTTCTGGAGCGGGTCGGGCAACATGCAAGGGAAATGTTTGAGCCTAATGTCAAAAAATTGGATTATTTCATTTACGGTGGTGCCAGAACAACTATTCAGCAACTGCAAAAGCAATGTGATTTTCTGCGGCAATTTGACGACCGACTCCTACCACCCCTGCTGGAAATCCTCGACCCACGCTTCAACGTGCTGGAAAAATCAGTTTCCCTTATTTGGTCAAGTCGCCTAGTAGAATGGAGTGAAGAATGATACGGAACCAGCAATCCGGACTCCAGCTAGTTAAGAAAATCCTCGCAGCTGACTTTGCTTGTGAAGAGGGTGATTTCGATAAAGAAGGCGTTACTATTCATAGGGCTAAGGAAATTGAAGGGGCAAGGCGATTTCCTCTTCCCGATAAATTCCTCGCTGTGGTGACGATGGGGAAAGGCGTAGTAATTTGCTGCAGCGCTAACCGCCTTCGCTGGGTACGCTCGAATCTTAATCAATTTTCTCCCGAGAGACTATTCTATATTCCTGCTCTCGCCTTAATGCAGAGATATGTTTCCCATGACCACCAGAGTATGATAGGACCCGATTTAAAATACATTTGCACAAAGGATACTTTTCGACCGTTCTATCTCAATAAGAGAATTAATAAGAAGATTGAAGTAAGTCTGATTCGAGGGAAAAACATCGAAAAACTGTATGAGAATAATAAATTCCCTAATGCTCTTGGAAACATCGCTAGTGTTCAACGTCCAAGGTTACTTGCCTGCCTGGCAAAGTACGATGAAAAAGTAATCGGGATTGCAGGAGCTAGTGCCGATTCTGACCCTATGTGGCAGATAGGCATAGATACTCTAGGAGGATATCGAAATCAGGGTATTGGCAAGGCGCTGGTAAGCCAGCTGACGAAAGAACTATTACAGAAAGGAATACTGCCCTACTACTCAACTGGTATATCCAATATTGCCTCTAGAAGAATAGCTACTTCTCTTGGTTATCGACCAGCCTGGGTGGAAATCTATTCAAGGGAACCACCTGCGCCTGGCGAAAACTAAGGGCACAATACTTGGAGGTTAACATGAGACTGATAAGATTACCAGTAAAAACTGAATCACTGGCAAAATACTCCAAAATACCCATTTCCTTTGAAACAGTGACACAGTTTCAGATAAAGGTTGTGAAGAATGGACTCGGTGGTATTGTACTTAGTGAAAAGCCATTAAAATCGATTTTAAAGAAAGACTATGACCAGCTTGAAGAAGAAGGGTTAACGCGCTGGCTGAAACAATTCGATACTTCAAAATGGACAATATTTTTCGCACTTGAAAATGATGTCATCGTTGGTGGCGCTATCGTAGTACTCTGGACACCTGGTATAAGAATGTTTCAAGGTCGACAAGATATTGCTCTGGTATGGGATATCCGGGTTCTTCCCGAATGGAGACGCTCGGGGATAGGCACAAAATTATTTAGCCGGGCTGTCATTTGGTCAAAGAAAAACGGTTGTCGCTTCCTAAAAGTCGAAACCCAGAATACCAATCCTTCTGCATGCAAATTCTATGTCAAACAAGGCTGTCAGCTCGGTGAGATAAACCGCTTTGTCTATACTGACCCACGAGTTATTGAAGAAACAATGCTGGTCTGGTACCGAGATTTGTCAGACTCAATTAGCTAATATACAAAAATCCATAAGACAAATCGGTATTTAATCATGACTCCTACCACTGTAAAATTCCAGACTCTATGCTCTAAACCTGAGCCTTCTCTCCTCAACACACTCCAGCGGCTTACCTCTCCCCACCAAGCGAGAGCACTTAGCACAGGAGATGCAGGTTGCCAGTCGTGTGTCACCTTTTTGCCAGCGTTGAATTAGATGTGGTTCGCGGATAAAAGGACGACACATGGAGACCATGTCTGCATCACCACTATCGATAATGTCCTCAGCCAACTTAAGGCTCCGGATGCCGTGTACAACTGCAATAGGGATACCAACGGCTTTCTTAACCTCTGCCGCACGCCCACGGAATGCAGGTTTATCAGTCTCGCCTTCTTTGATTGTAAGAGGAGGATTACCCACACCGGCACTTACCTCGATACAATCAATCCCCACGTCAACCATCCGGCGACAGGTCTCCAGTCCATCGGTTAGCCACATCCCGCCTTCCTCATCATCCTGAACACCAAATTTAATGAAAACAGGATAATCCTTACCTGCAACTCTTTTGATTTCACAAATAACTTCAATAAGAAATCTCCGTCGGTTTTCAGGATTGCCGCCCCATCGGTCGGTACGGTGGTTATAAAGCGGCGAGGCAAACTGGCTAAAAAGATAGCCGTGTGCACCATGTAATTGTACTGCGTCAAAACCCGCCTCTCTGACTCTCTTAGCCGCTTTCCCAAAATCACTAATTATTCTCTCAATGTCACCATCCGTCATTTCACGATGCGCTCGTTTAGCTTCTGAAAGTTTTGATACTGCCAGAACACTCTTACCCTGCCGGATGAGGTATCCCGAATTAAAACCGGCGTGCACAACCTGCATTGCTATTTTGCTTTCACCCGAATCGTGAACTGTCCTTACAATTCGTTTCCAGCCTGGAATCAGCCTATTATTGTAGATACCGTATTGACCTGGATTCGCCTGACCGAGCGGGTGAGAAACATAGGCATAACCGGTCACAATAAGACCGATATTGCCGTCTCCTAACTCACGGTATAGCGCCACTGAAAGGTCAGTTACACCGCCCTTTTCGTCCGCCGTGGCATCCCAGGTTGCCGACCGCATTATGCGGTTTTGCAGTTCCAGATTCTTGATTTTAAACGGTTTCAGAAGCTTGGTTGTCATTTACTTCCCTTCGAAGAAATTCCGCGGTCCTGTCACACAGAGGCGGTTGATTTTTGCCGCAGGTACACCCATTTCCTTGAGCTCTTTCAAAACCACTCGCTTTATGTAAAGGTAACGGTGTGGATTACCCACTTCATACTCATCGGTGGTCTTTCCTAATGGTAAAATATAGCCCATCGAACAGTCATGTGAAGGACACAATTTATCAACGTACCCTGCATCTATGAGTGCCTTCATCGTTTTCGTGCGGGACATTGAACTCGTATTACGTCCGGGATATCGGTCCAATCCCAGATAGCACCCCAACTCCAGCATCCACGTGAGATATTCGACATCAGTCGTATCATTAGCATGGTCGACCTTAACATGTTTCAGATTGACACCTTCATCCTTAAGGATTTCGATTTGTTGTCTGGCAACCTGTCCTGGGTGATAGGAGTGAATTGCTATAGGCACACCTGTTTTGAGATGCGCTTTTGCCGCCGCCCGCAACATCATCTCAAGGGGTGGCGTAACACCATCGACATCGCTCGCCGCTTTGATTATGCCTGCTTTAATGCCCGTATCACCAATGCCATCTTCAATCTCACGCGCAAAAGAATCTGCCATTCGTACGGCATTTACACTACCCGTAGAACCGTTGATAAAACGGGGTACGTCCAGCCACCATCCGGTACAGGCAACAATATTAACCCCACTCCGCTTCGATGCTTCCTTGATAAAATCCACATCTCGACCTAAATCAACTGTGGTCATATCAACAACTGTGTCTACACCACCTGCTTTCGTCCGTTTCAACCCGGCAACAACATATTCAAGCACATTAGGCACAAATAATTCGGGAAATTCCCTGATAGCACCATGAAAACCAACAATTAGATGTTCATGCATCAGGGTGAATCCCAGATTTTTAGTGGATATTGGACCGAGAACCGTGTTTACTTTCGTCATTAGTTACGACTCCCTTTTATATTACTTATATTTCACAAAATTTAGAATAGTGCTTGGTGATTTAGCGTTCAGGGGAATATAATTATCCCGTACAGTGAACATACTTTGTTCACTGACAAGCTTTAAGAGCGGTTCATTACCCCAATGCATTGGGAATACGGAGAGAAAACCTTCAGTCTTCAGTACCCTGTTCACTTCTTTCAGTAGACCCTGTTTATCTTTTATGTCATGCATTACATCGAAAATAAAAACTACATCAAGACTACTATCATGTAAGGGAATAGACACATTATCACCTTTCTGGAGAACAGTCTCAATGTTTCTTAATCCAGCCTTAACTGCTCTATCCCTGACCCGTTCTAACGCCATGTCACGCACATCTAGAGCATAGGCTTTTCCGAATCCTCCGATAATCTGCGCACAGGCAAGGGTGAAGATGCCGGGACCACATCCGTAATCCAGAACCATATCTCCAGGTTTTATGCCGATGGTACGCAGGACATTATCAGCATGGTGCTGGAGCCAATCACGCACCGTCATCTCGCCGGGCAGAGTCACAGGCATACGAGTGGCGTGGATAATGCTTCCTCTAAAACGTGTCTCTTCAATCTTACTGATGACTTCATTCGCAATTCCATCAGCAACCCGTAAAACCGCATAGCCGCGAGATTCTCCTGTATCCAAATCGTGGATGATTTCTAGAGAATCAAACATCCCAATAGCGGTTAAGTGGCTTCTTAAAGCCGGCTCATCAACGTCAGGCGACAATCCGCTGATATACAGTTGAATCATACGTTATACTCTAAAAATTATCTTCCTGCAGTCATTCCCTGCATTCCTTTGATGTAACGAATTTCGCCGAGATGCCACCATCCATGTCCGATAATATAATTGCCTAGCATCAGTCCGATAGTAACATTGGGACGCTCCGGATTGGGAGGAAAATCAAGTTTATCTTCATCCAGCGATTGAATATAAATGCCAGTATTACGGAAAACTTTTTCAACATAAGCCGTAACGATGTCCAGAGGTAACTTTGCAACCTTATCCACGTCCGGCTCTTTAAAACCGCCGCCATATTCCTTAGCTTCCAATCCGAGTTTTTCATACCATTTGTCTTCTTCCCAGACCGGCATCTTTTTCTGCCAGCCACTCACCGCCATATCTTCGACACGCGCCGTATGCCAGAAAAGGAACCCAATGGGGTTCGCTCCGGGTGCCGGCTTCCAGATAAGTTGCGCCGGTGTGAGTGTCTTCACATCATTGACCATTGCCTGATGCATACCATTGACAGTCAACAGGATGAATTGAATTGCTTTCATAGTACTTTCCCCTCCTTCAATTATCTTCCGTGTTGCTATATTAACAATACGTTTCTTTAATCGTCAAGGAAAAAGTGCAACTGAAAATTCTGCTTCAAGGATCGATGGCATTTATCAGATTACCAGTTTATTGCGTCGCTGCTGAATCAATGAGGTTATTACTCTGTATCCTTTGCCCGGATTACTAACACCGGAACAGAACCACCCCTGATAAGGGCATCGGTAACGCTGCCGAGAATTGCCCGCTTGAACCTGCCTCTGCCATGACTCATCATTACAATAAGCGAGGCGTTATTTTCTTTAGCAAACTCCATAATCGAAGATGCGGGTGCGCCTTCCATCACATGATAAGAAACATCAATGCCCTGGTCGCGCAGTTCTTTGGTACGGTTCATCAGGTAGCGTTTGGCATGAGCCGTGCTTTCAACATCCTTAATATGAACCTGCTCACTGATAATACTCATCGCCAGAGTATCACTAACAGTACTGGGGGGAGGAATATAAGCAATGGTGTTATTCGAAACCACTCGTAACAGCATGATTATAGCGTTAAATTGACGGGCAAGTGTCGCCGCAATGGGAAGTGCCTGAGCGCTCAAACGCGAGCCATCAAGCGGGACGATAATACGTTCAAACACTGAATAACTCCTGGAAGAAACAGATGATGAAGACCAACGGGCATATTATGCGCTAAAGAGGAGTTTTGTGTCAATACTTTTTATAGAAAGGTTCTGCTTGCTTTTAGTTGTTGGTGCCTATAAGCAACTAATCTGGATGTATTTTAAAGTAGGAACTCTAGAAGAGGAAGGGCGAATGCCCTTCCTCTCGAGATTGTGCAACTGGCACATAGGTAACACTTTAGTACAGGGACATAGGTTACACTTTTAGTATGATGTTATCTTAAGTCTCCTCTCGTCTATGAGACCCAATGGATAATAACCAAAGCCCACTTCC